>Ga0209698_10001988_pt1 | contig 23372 bp, 13 predicted proteins | sample LitLauG_LLR_2012_FD_187203 | JGI IMG/M metagenome (GOLD analysis project Ga0209698, IMG submission 187203) | Freshwater sediment microbial communities from Pennsylvania, USA - Little Laurel Run_MetaG_LLR_2012 (SPAdes) (version 2) | ecosystem: Environmental > Aquatic > Freshwater > Creek >... | reverse complement strand
GGAGGCCCAGCTTCTGATTCGCAGCGTATATCTCTCGCTCGATCCAGCGATGCGGGGGTGGCTGATTGACCGTCCGTCCTACGTTCCGCCCGTGCAGATTGGCGAAATCATGCGCGGGTTGGCTGTCGGAATAGTGGAGAAATCAAATCATCCAAAATTTGCCGCCGGTGACCGAGTCCAAGGGATGTTCGGCTGGCAAGAATATCTGCTTTCCAATGGTGATGCTGTGACGAAGTTGCCGGAGAGCGGACTTCCATTTTCGGCTTACCTTGGACTGTTTGGACTGGCTGGATTAACCGCCTACGGTGGACTTTTGGAAGTGGGCCAGCCCAAGGCCGACGAAACTCTCCTGATCTCGGGTGCCGCAGGTTCGGTCGGATCACTGGTCGGCCAGATCGGCAAGATTAAGGGACTTCGTGTAGTCGGCATCGCCGGAACCGACGATAAGTGCAAGTGGCTACGAGAGGAACTCGCTTTCGACGCCGCCGTGAACTACAAAGACGACAACTACAAGAACCAGCTGAAGGCTGCGTGTGCGAACGGAGTGGATATTCATTTCGAGAACGTCGGCGGAGAAATCCTGGAAAGCGCGCTCTACCACATGAACACCTTTGGTCGCGTCGTGGTTTGCGGCCTGATCTCGCAGTACAACGCCGCGGCACCCGTTCCGGGACCCACCAACTTTGCGCTGGTGATCAGCAAGCGCCTCAAGATCCAAGGTTTCCTCGCAACTGATTACTCTTCGAGACTAAAGGAAATGGTGAGTAACTTCACGCAGTGGCACAGCGCAGGCCAGCTAAGGTATCGGGTGGATATCGTCCGCGGTCTCGAGTCTGCACCAGCGGCGATCAACAAACTATTCGACGGTTCCAATAATGGCAAACTAATGGTTCAACTCTCAGACCCTCCCGCCGCTCCTTAGCGGTCTGCGCGCGACGTCGGTTTCGCCCTGAAAGTGGAACAAACCTGACCCAGCCGTCCAAACCAGGCTCGTCTACAAATCAGCCATTGGCGCGCGCCACCAGCAGAATTGCCAATCCGTAGAAGACAAACATCAGCGCCAGATATAGCTTGGCACGAGAACCCGAACCCTCAAATTCCTTCCATGCGAGGATTCCCCACAGCGCCGCGACCATTGGCGCCGACTGGCCGATGGCGTAGGAAATCGCCACTCCCGTGAAACTGGCGGCGACCAGATTGAACACCGTGCCGGTGCCCCAGATGAATCCACCGAGAAGACCGAGCAGGTGTCCGGAGGCGGGGCCGCGGAAAAATCCCCCGAAACGTACTGGCTCGCCGACGAGCGGGTGCTTCATGAAGTAGAGATTCCACACAAAGCAGGAGAGCAAGGCGCCAAGGGTCAGAAACACGGCGACACTGTAGGGTCCGAGAGCGTGGCCAGTCGTCATGGCGTGGGTGACGAACGGCGCCCACAGGCCCATGAGTACGCCTGAGACGATGCAGGTGATGACGCTTTTTCTGGAAACGGTGCGTCCGGCGGCGGTCAGGCTCCCGTACGCCTTGCCGTCGAGGATGACCGCGAGCAATGCACAAGCGACACCCGCCGCGAGCAACAGCGGGCTGCCCTTGGGCTGAAGAGAGTAGCTCAGCACCACGCCGACCACGAGTGCGATGCCGATCGCGATGGGAAAGGCGACGGCCAGCCCAGCCATGTCGATCGCGGCAACCAGTAGGAGGTTCGCAAGATTGAACCACGCCCCGCCGATCAGGGCATAGACGATGTTGGAGTTGTCGGCGCCATGAACGTTATTGAGGAAGCTGGTGGCGTCGTGTCCGGTGCTTCCCATGGTGAAAGCGAGAATCAGCGAGATCAGGAAAATACCGAGTGCGTAGTCCCAGTAGAAGAGTTCGAAACGGTAATTCTTGACGCCCTTGAAGGTGTTGGCCCACGAACCCCAGCAAACGGCGGTGACAATCATCATGAACAACGCAATGCCGAGACTCTGTGGTGTGAACATGATTGCTCCTCAAGGGCTCGCCGACGGCGGTTCGCCGGAAGACGGCGAGGACGCTCTGCGGCGACTGCCCGGGTGCACTTGCTTTGAAAGACTTGATGGTCACGTTCGTCCCCAAAGGATGCGCGCCGTAGCCTAGACGCGGGGCGGGAGCGTGTCAAGACTGGTAAGAAAACGGAAAATGCCGGGTCTGCACCCACTGCCGTACAATGCTGGAGAATGGAACCGGAGCACCGAAGCAGTCACGGCGTAACGCACGATGTGAAGCAGGGCGGGAGCGCGTCCGCGTCCTCTCGGGCAGATGCACCTATTGCTGTGCTGGCCGGACGTCCTCTGCTTTCGAATCGCGGCATTCCCCTGAATCTCGACTGGGTCAAGCAGGTGCGCGTAAATACCAGCGCCGTCGAACGCCGCGCGCAGACTCACGTGGCCCGTCGGACGGTAAAGAAAGAGTGGCAGGCGGCCTGGCTGTTGCGTGCGATTACCTGCATGGACCTGACGACTCTTTCCGGGGATGATACGGATGAGCGGGTCCGGCGACTTTGCGCCAAGGCTCGGCAGCCACTCCAGCAGGAACTGGCGAGGCGGTTGGGTATTGAGGAGTTGGGGGTCAAGGTTGCCGCAATTTGTGTTTACCACCGGTTCGTGGAGACCGCGGTTCGGGCGCTTGAGGGCAGCGGGATTCATGTCACCGCGGTGTCTACCGGGTTTCCGGCCGGGCTCTCGCCTCTTGAGGAACGAGTGGCGGAAATTCGACGTTCCGTCGAAGCGGGCGCGAATGAGATTGATATTGTCATTACACGAGCGCACGTGTTCGGCGGACGATGGCAGGCCCTCTACGACGAAGTGTCTGCGTTCAAGCAGGCCTGCGGCGGGGTGCATATGAAAGCCATCCTGGGAACGGGCGATCTGCTGACCTTGCGGAATGTGGCGCGCGCCAGCTTCGTTGCCATGATGGCGGGTGCGGACTTCATCAAAACCTCCACTGGGAAAGAAGCTACCAACGCCACGCTGCCTGTCGGGTTTGTGATGACGCGGGCTATTCGGGAATATGCGCAGGAGACTGGAATGGCGGTCGGGTTCAAGGCGGCGGGCGGAATTCGTACGGCGAAGCAATCCACGGAGTGGCTGGCGCTGATGAAAGAGGAATTGGGCGTGTCGTGGATGAAGGCGGATTTGTTTCGTTTTGGAGCGAGTTCCCTGTTGAACGACATTGAGCGCCAACTGGAGCACCACGCCACCGGCCGGTACTCGGCAGACTATCGGCACCCGATCGCATAAGGACAGGAAGGAATCGAAGAAATTCGCATGAGCATCGCCGAGAAGTTCCTGACAATGGAGTATGGTCCAGCGCCGGAAGATCCGAAGGACGCATTGGTATGGCTGGATGGCCACCAGCGGCGGTTCGGGCACTTCATCGACGGCACCTGGCTGCAACCGGCGGAAGGCGGGTTCTTTGACACGGTGGATCCTTCCACGGGGGAGAAGATTGCCGCGGTCGCGCAGGGCTCGGCGGCTGATATTGATGCCGCGGCACTGGCCGCGCGCAAAGCTTTTCCAGCGTGGCAAGCGCGCAGGCCGCACGAACGCGCGCGGTTTCTTTACGCAATGGCTCGGAGCGTGCAAAAACATTCGCGCCGGCTCGCGGTGCTGGAAACGATTGACAACGGTAAACCGATCCGGGAGAGCCGCGACATCGACATACCGCTGGTGGCGCGACATTTTTACCATCACGCGGGATGGGCCCAACTGCTCGAGTCGGAGTTCCCCGGTTACACGGCGTGTGGCGTGGTCGGGCAGATCATTCCGTGGAACTTCCCGCTTCTGATGCTGGCGTGGAAAATCGCACCGGCGCTGGCGACCGGGAACACAGTTGTCCTGAAGCCCGCAGAGTTTACGCCCCTGACGGCGCTGGCCTTTGCAGATATCTGCCAGGAGGCTGGATTGCCGCCCGGAGTCGTCAACATCGTCACCGGCGATGGCGCCACGGGCGAGGCGCTGGTGAAGCATGCCGACGTCGACAAGATCGCCTTCACCGGATCGACAGAAGTGGGGCGAGCGATACGAAGCGCAACGGCCCAGAGTCACAAACGACTTTCCCTGGAATTGGGCGGCAAGTCGCCCTTCATCGTTTTCGAAGATGCGGATCTTGACGGCGCGGTGGAAGGCCTGGTCGACGGGATCTGGCTGAATCAGGGCCAAGTCTGTTGCGCGGGGTCGCGTTTGCTGATGCAGGAGAGCATCGCCGAAGCGCTAGTGGAAAAGATTCGGGCACGCATGAGTTCGCTCCGGGTCGGTCCACCGCTGGATAAGGCGATCGATATCGGCGCCATTGTCGCGCCGGTACAACTGGAACGCATCCGGCGACTGGTGGATCAGGGCGTGGCGGAGGGGGCAACGTGCTGGCAGCCGCAGATCACGATGCCAACTCGGGGACTGTACTTCCCTCCAACGTTGCTGAGCAATGTGCATCCGGCGTCGGTGGTTGCGCAGCAGGAAATTTTTGGTCCGGTGCTGGCGGCCATGACGTTTCGCACGCCCGCGGAGGCGGTGGAACTGGCGAACAATACGGCGTACGGTCTGGCGGGGTGCGTGTGGAGCGAGAGCATCAACGTGGCCCTGCAGGTCGCGGCCCAGATCAAGGCAGGGGTAATTTGGGTTAACTGCACCAATTTGTTCGACGCAGCCTGCGGTTTTGGCGGGTATCGCGAAAGCGGCTACGGACGAGAAGGAGGCCGCGAGGGGTTGATCGAATACTTGGAACCGACGTGGTTCAAACAGGCTCCGGCCTTGGGCGGCGGGGAGCCCTTACGAGGCGAGGCCGCCGATGGGCAGGAAACTCGCCCCGCAATCGACCGCACGGTCAAACTCTACATTGGCGGCAAGCAGGCGAGACCCGATTCCGGTTACAGCATGGAAGTTCACGGGGCGAAGGGCGAATTACTCGGCGAGGCGCCGCTGGGAAACCGGAAAGACATTCGTAACGCGGTCGAAGCCGCGCGCAAGGCTACCGGTTGGGGAAAGATGACGGCGCACGGTCACGCCCAGGTCCTCTACTACATGGCGGAGAACCTGTCGCTGCGGCGCGACGAAATTGCGCGTCGCCTCGCGGCGGTGGTAGGGGAAGAACAGGCAGAGCGCGAACTGAATCTCGGGATCGAGCGGATTTTCACTTACGCCGCGTGGGCCGACAAGTTTGACGGATCTGTACACAGCCCGCCGTTCAGGACCATCTCGATCGCGATGAAGGAGGCCCTTGGGACGGTGGGAATTGTCTGCCCCAATGATGCGCCGCTGCTGGGACTGCTTTCGCTGGTATTGCCGGTGCTGGCTGTCGGTAATACAGCCATCGTGATTCCTTCCGAGAGATATCCGCTGGTTATCGGAGACCTGTATCAGGTGTTCGACACGAGCGACCTGCCCGATGGGGCCGTGAACATCGTGACTGGCTACACATCGCAGCTTCTAAAAACCCTCGCGGAGCATGACGACGTGGACGCGATCTGGTGTTTCGCGGACGGGGCGAGCGCGGCCGCAGCCAAGGCGTTCTCGGCGGGAAACTTGAAGCAGGTCTTCACGAACGAAGGACGAGTCATCGACTGGTTCGATCCGCGGCAGGGCGAGGGCCGGTGGTTTCTGGAGCACGCCACTCAAGTGAAAAACATCTGGGTTCCCTACGGGGAGTAGCTGGGCAATTTGATGTGAATGCCCGACCCAACATCTGGATAGCTCCGTCTGCTTCGGATTCAGCGGGCGTTTGACACAATCCTCTACGCTGAATAGACTCGGCGTCCGCCCGTTTTCAACCCAAGGAGAGTATGGCGAAGCGCCCTCGAATTGCCGTGGTTGGCAGCGCCAACATTGACCTAACGACGTTCGCCGACCGGTTCCCCAAACCCGGGGAGACCATCTTTGGACAGAGATTTAATCTGGGATTCGGCGGGAAAGGGGCCAACCAGGCAGTCGCGGCACGCTTGTGCGGAGCCGAGGTGTTCATGGTGGCGCGGGTGGGCAATGATTTGTTTGGCCCGGCGACCATCGAGAACTTCAAGAAGCTTGGGATCGACGCGACCCATGTAAAGCAGGTCGAGGGATTGTCGAGCGGAGTAGCGCCGATCTTTGTGGAACCAAACGGGCAGAACCGCATTCTGGTGGTGAAAGGTGCGAACGACGCCGTGAGGCCTGCCGATGTGGACGCCGCCTCTGAAACGCTCAGAAGCGTTGACTGCATTGTGCTGCAATTTGAGATTCCGCTGGAGACGGTCTACTACACGGTTGGCTTTGCGGTGAAGCATGGGATTCGTTGCATCCTGAACCCCGCTCCCGGTCAGGCGGTCGACATGGGAGCGCTCTCGGGCCTCGACTACTTTGTTCCGAACGAAAGCGAAGCGGAGACGATCACGGGAATGCCGGTACGCAGTCTCGAGGATGCGAAACAGTGTGCGGGAAAGCTGGTGAGCGGGGGGATTGGTCGCGTCATCATCACCCTCGGGGCGAAAGGCTCGCTGCTATCCAGTCGTGACGGAAGCGAGCATCTGCCCGCGTTTGAGGTGAAGGCCATCGACAGCACGGGTGCCGGGGACGCGTTCATTGGGAGCTTCTCTGTGTTTCTGGGCGAGGGTTTGCCGGAACGGGACGCGGTGCAGCGCGCCAACCTGTACGCGGGGCTTTCGACGACGGGCGTCGGCACACAAAAATCGTTCTACGACCGGGCACGGTTCGAGGCGGAGTGGGCGGAGCGTTGCAAATAGACCTCGCGGTACACCTTTCAGCCACGGTTATTTGAAAAAAGATGGATGCGCGCATCAGCGATTCTGGTTCGAATTTTTGAATCTCGGCGGTCTGCTGTCGAAACTTGCGCCGCGCGCTGGCGTCGCCTGTAAAGCCTTGGTACAAAATGTCTTGACTTCGTATTAAGACTCCAGATATAAGGCCGCTCATTGGAGACTTCCGACTTCGCGTGGGGAGAGGGAGAGTCTCGTCCGCTTCTTGATCAACCGCCGAAAGGGGTGTTTCGATGTCGCACAGCAAGGCGCTGCTCGTTGTGTTTTCCTCGTGTCTCGCATTTTTCGTCAGTCCAGCTCTGCACGGCCAGTCCAACGGAAGTTTTTCGGGCACGGTCTCCGATAAGACAGGTTCGGTGATTACCGGGGCGACGGTGAAGATCACGTCGCAGGGGACGGGTTTATCCCGCGAACTGAAGACCGACGATACGGGACATTTTCTTGCGCCATTACTGCCCGTCGCAATTTATACGATCCGTGCAGACGCACAGGGTTTCCAGTCGGCCGAACAGCGGGACCTCCGGTTGCAGGTCAATGAGGAGCGCGAGGTAAATTTCACGCTAGCGCCCGCGTCGGTGAGCCAGAGCGTTGAGGTGAGCGCTGAGCAAGTGGCGGTCCAGACAACCAATCCCACCTTGGGGCAAGTGATCACAGAGCAGCAAGTGGCCCAATTGCCGCTGAACGGCCGCAATTTCGTTCAGTTGGCGACGCTTACGCCGGGCACAACCACGGAGACGGCTTCCAGCTTCTTCAACCAGGGAGCTGACAGCGAGGCGTCTGCACGTGGGTCTTATTCGCTGTCGGTGGGCGGGTCGCGCCCTCAGAGTACGGATTGGCTGCTGGACGACGTTGACAATAATGAACTAACTGCCGGCGGTATTTCGATACTGCCTTCGATTGACGCCATACAGGAATTCAAAGTCCTTACCTATAACTACTCTGCCCAATACGGCACCCGCGCGGGTCCGACTGTTCTGGTTACGACCAAGCAGGGTTCGAACCAATTGCACGGCTCATTGTTTGAATTCTTCCGCAACACCAAGCTGGACGCGAAGAGTTATTTCGCAGCCACAAAAGAACAATTCAACCTGAACCAGTACGGGGGATCGCTAGGCGGAGCGATCCGGAAGGATAAGACTTTCTTCTTTGTGGATTACCAAGGGAAGAATCAGCGGCACGGAATTCCGTTTACCGGCCTGGTGCCAACCGCGGACATGCAACTGGGTAACTTTAATAACGATCAATTCGGAAATCTGCGAACCGTTCCTCTTAACAACCCACACTCCGGTGCCCCATTCCAATGCGCTCCCGATGGTGTAACACCCTTGACGCCCAATGCAATCACCGGTATCCAGCCGACAGGTAAGGATTGTAGTGTGATTCCTAACGAGCTGAGGGACTCGGCTGGAAAGCAGCTGATTGCGCTTTACCCCACCAGCAATACGAGCAACGTTGCCGGGGGCTACAACTACACCAATGTACCGGTCCGCAAGCTCGACGAGAAATCCTTCGACGCCCGCCTGGACCACAATTTTTCCGGAAAGGATTCGTTGTTTGCACGTTTCAGCTACGATCAGGCGTCATCATTTGTGCCAGGTGGTTCCCCCTCCTTCGCGGAACAAACCGGTTTTGGCAGCACCCAGAACATAGACAATCACGCGAGAAATGCGGTCGTTTCTGAGACCCATATTTTTTCCGATCACAACATTAACCAGATCACTTTCGGCTACAACCGAATTTTCAACTACATCCATTCGTTTGCCAGCGGCACTTGTGAGGCGTCGAGGCTCGGGATCCTGAATGCAAACCTTGATCCCAAGTGCGGCGGCTCCGGAGTGCCCCAGGCTCCCGGCGTTTGTCTCAGCTGCGGGCTGTCCAACATTTCGCTTAATCAAGGGTACTGGGCGATCGGGGATCGCGGGTTTGCACCGTTCGTGGGCGGGACCAACGTGTACTCCATCTCCGACTCCTTCGACATGGTTCGCGGCAAGCACGAGATCAAGGTCGGCATGGGATTCCGGGCCCACCAGATGAACGTGCTGACCAACTCTTTTCAGGACGGCTCTTTCACAGTCTCCAACCAGACGGGGGACTCCATGGCCGATCTGATGATGGGTTTGTACATCACCGCATTCCACGACCAGACGTTCAAGGGTGCGACCACCGGGCGCCGCTGGAAAATGTTCCGGCCTTACGTGCAGGATGATTGGCGGGTAACTCCGAACCTGACGCTCAATCTCGGCGTCGCCTGGTCTCTCGTACCTCCTGTGACCGAGGCGCAAAATCGCCAGGCGAATTTCGATTTCAACAAGAGTTGCACGCCCTCTCCCGATTGCAACCAGCTGATTCCGGGAGTCAACTCTGACAGCCGAGTGGGCATTCAGTTCGATAAGACTGCCGTGGAACCTCGGATCGGCTTTGCCTGGAAGGTGCTAGGAAGGCAGGAAACGGCACTGCGAGGTGGGTATGCCATCTTCCACGATTCGTCCTGGAATCAAGGGGGGCAGGGATTGTGGGAGAGCCCGCCATTTTTCTTTGAATCGGGACAGTTTGGCGGCGTCATCTCCAAAGGATTTCCCCTTGTGACCACACCCCAAACGGTCAGCAATTTCGCGGGAACCGTGCAATCACAGAACCTGAATTTCAAGCAAGGCATGGTGCAGCAATACAACCTCAACGTTGAGCAACAGCTCCCGGCGAACACCGTGCTGACCGTGGGCTATGCAGGTTCCCACGGCACCCATATCCTGCTGCAAGGCCTGAACCAGAACATTGGGTCCCCAACTGCATGCAATGGGGGCGGGAACGGATACACGTTTGGCTGCGGCCCGGGCGGGGCGGCTTTCAACGCACCCTACCCGTTTTTCTACGTCTCCAGCGTAGCCGATCGAGGGTCCGCTCGATATGACTCCCTGCAGGTCAAAGCCGAGACCAAGAGTAGCCGGAAGGGTCTCTACGCATTGATCGGATACACTTGGTCGCATGCTTTCGACAACGGCCTTCCGGACGGCCTTGGCTCTAACGTTGGAGCCACGTATTGGCCTTTGCCGGTGCCAAGTCGCGCAGACTGGGCTCTGTCGCAGATCAACCTTGGTCAGCAGTTTACGGCCAGCGTGATTTACGACTTACCTTTCGGCAAGGGCAAAGCGTACGGCGGTGGCTGGAGTGGGCCGATGAACGCCGCTTTCGGCAATTGGCAAGTCACCTTGATTGAAAAAGTGACCTCCGGATTCCCGGTGTTCGTCTTCAACAGCGACAACCAGTCCGGAGTCAACTTCGAATACAACTTTCTGCCGGTAAACCGTCCGAACCAGGTGTGCGACCCAACGAGCGGCTCTCGAAACATAACCCACTGGTTCAACACGAGCTGCTTCGTCCCGGCGGCCTCCGGAACGCTTGGGACCGCCAACCGGACACCGGTATCCGGACCGGATTTCGTGAATACGGATTTCTCGTTGATCAAGCGTTTCCTGGTGACCGAACGCGTGGGACTGGATTTCCGGGCCGAGATTTTCAATCTCTTCAATCATGCTCAGTTTGGATCGCCCGGCAATGACATGGCGCAGGCTGTTGGAGGGACTGCGAGTTCCCAGTTCGGCGTCATCAACACGACGGTGAACAACCCGCGGCTGGTCCAGTTCGCACTTAAGCTTACCTTCTGAGGGCTGGTCAGAGATTTTCAACCTCGGGCAGATTGAGAGCCTCGGGAACGGGGCTCGGCAGTCTGCCCTCACTTTTGTGATTGAGAATGTTCCTTCGATGATCAGACACATCCGATTCTGCCTGGCAGTCACGATGTTGCTGGTAACTTCAGTTCTCTCCTCGGCCCAGCCCCGTCGCAAGGTGATCATCGATCAGGACTGTTCCGGGCCCGCTGGCAGTAACCTGCAGACCCTGCTGGTGATGATCCAGTCGCCGGAGGTGGAGGTGTTGGGCATAACAGTAGTCACGGGGAACCAGTGGCGCGATGAAGAGGTGGCGCATACGCTGCGCATGCTCGAACTCATCGGACGCACCGATATCCCCGTCGTGCCGGGGGCGGTGTTCCCGCTTGTGCACGGGCGCGAGGAAGCTCAGCTTTGGCAACAGCATTATGGGAAGTTAGCCTTCACGGGTGCCTGGGATGAGCGCTGGTGGCATGAGCCATTTGTCGTCCCTGTCCTGCCCGAGGGGCAGCCTATGGCCAAGCCTGCCGACGAGGACGCGGCTCATTTCCTGATTCGAATGGTGCACAAGTACCCACACGAGGTGACGATCTACGAAGGCGGACCGATGACCAACCTGGCGCTGGCGATTTCGCTCGATCCGCATTTCCCCGAATTGGCGCAGGAACTGGTGTTTATGGGAGGCAGTTTGAGTCCGCAGAGTTCCGATCCGGAATGGCTCAACAATCCGCGGCACGAGTTCAATTTCTGGTTTGATCCGGAGGCGGCACACATCGTGTTACGTGCGCCATGGAAGAAGATCGTGTGTACACCTACGGACATTTCTGTAAAGACTCTCCTGACGCCGGCGATGGTCAAGCAGATCGACGCGAGCGGCACGGTCATCGGCCACTACATCGCGCGCTATTTCCAGGTGGGCGGGGGCGCCGACATCATGTGGGACGAACTGGCAGCGGCAGCATGGATCGACCCGAGTATCATCACGAAGCGGGAAAACCGCTACATGAGCGTCGATCTCGACCGGGGAGCGGGCTACGGGAATACCCTGACGCGGGCGCAGGAAGACAAGCCCAGCCTTCCAGGGCAGCCGGTCGAGATCCAGGTGGACCTGGACACGGAAAAATTCTATCGGATGTTTATTGGGCTCATGACCGCGCGTACACCGCAGGCCCACTGACCGGCTTGGTTCTATTGGGGTTGCGAGGCTGAAGGTCCATCCCGCAGCGTGTAGACGAACTGCTGGATCTCGCGACGCTCGCGCACAGACTGCTCCGCGCTTTCTCGGGAAATCCGTTCGTAAAGTTCCAGCTCCTTTTGGGCGCGAGGCCGGTCGCCGGCCTGACGGTACACCTGGGCCAGGCGGTAGTGGGCCTGGGGCAGCTGAGGGCTGGCCTCGACCGCTTTCTGCAAGGCAGAGACCGCGTTCGGTAGGTCATTCCGTTCCGAATAAAGGATTCCTAATTGGAGAAAGCCAGCACCCAGTTTCGGGTCAAGACGGACGGCCTTCTCCAGGAGAGACCTCACGTGCGCAACGACGTTCGTATCGCCCGGGCCTTGCTGGCGATTCCATAGGCTGACAGCGTAGTAGTAGTTGGCTAGGGCATTCTCGGGTTGCAGACTGGCAAAGCGCGCAAGCTTTTCGACCGACTCGGGCGACGGCGTCGAGTCCACGCTCTGAAATTTTCCCAGAAACAGATATGGCGTGGGGTCATCGGGTTTCAAGTCGGAAGCTTCGCCTAGACACTTTACGGCCTGTTCGTAGGAACCACGAGCGTACGAAGAGACGCCGAGGCCCATCAGCATCCGAGCGGAATGCGGGGACAGGCGATTGCCTCTACCGAAGACCTCGAGGGCAGGGGCGACGGCGCTGTGCAACAACAGTTCGGCGCCCCAATCAAAGAGATTCGGTTCGCTGGGGTCCAATTCCGCAGCACGCTGGTATTCGCGCACTGCCTCGACGGGGCGTCCCTGCTTCTCTTCCACGTCAGCGAGCAAGTGATGGAGTTCAGCGTTATCGTGGCGAGCGAGCAAGGCCTTCACATCGGCGTGCGCGCGGTCGAGATCACCGGCGTCGGCGCGGGCCAACACCAGCTCATAGGCGTTTCCTTCGTCGTCCGGACGGAGCCGGGAGGCTTGTTCCAGATACGGCAATGCTTCGCGTGCGTTTCCCTCGTCGACAAGCAGCGTCCCCAGGCGGTTATTGGCTTCGAAGTCTCCAGGATCGCGCTCGACCTCAGCGCGCAGGGACCTCTCCGCCCGATGCACCGCATCGTCGGTTGGCCGGGAAGCGGGCTGGCTCCGGCCCAGGGACGCGGTGTCCCGGGCGAGTCCTTCGGTTGTGCGCAGCACCACATCGGAGCCGTGCCCACCCAGGTTCGTGGTGTCGCTTACACCGGCGACAGTGAAGTGGGGTTCATCAAAAAATGTCGGCGCTTCGACAGGCTGGGAAGAGGATTTTCTGGAAAGCTTCAGATCGATACTTCTTGCATCATTGGACGACAGGACTACGGAGTCGACCGTCGCTTCGCCATATCCAACCCCCTCCGCGCGAAGAATGTACGTCCCGGCGAGAGGCGCGAGAAATCGGTAGTGACCCTCCGAGTCGGTACTCACCTTAAGAGTTTGAGCCGGATCCTTAGACTGTAAGCAAACCGTGGCGCCGACGACCGGATGATTGCTGGGATCTCGAACCGTTCCCTGCAAAATTGCAGAAGGGCCTGTTGGCTTCTGCGACTGTGCTGAAACCATAGGCGCGACGAGCGCGAACACCGCCGCGACATGTATCGCGGAGCAAATCGAAGCTGCCAGGCGATGGCTCGGGTGAAAGCGAATCATAGATCCACGAGTCGTGCGGCGCAAAAAGGAGAGGTTCAACGTTCTGACTCACGATTCTATTCGTTACGGATTGGGCTCCGCAATCGATGGGACCCGGCGGCTGGGCCCGAGACGCCAGGTCCAGGCGACCCGGTCAGTGCGGCAATTGATCGAGGGCGTTCCGTCCCTGGACGTGGTCAGGGTGCTGTTGAAGAAGGGCCCGAAGCACCTTGCGCGCGTCGTCCGCCTGGCCCTCAATCGCGTAGACTCGCGCCAGATTGAGATACGACTGATCGAAGGCCGGAGCCACGCGGATACACTCTTTGAAACTTGCCACAGCCTCATCTCTCCGTTGGGTGCGCAGGTAGAGAATTCCGAGGTTGTTGAGCGCCTCGGGATACTCCGGGCGCAGCTTAAGGGCCCGTTGCAGGTAATCGTGGGCCCGGTCAACGTCGTTGAGCTGGGCAAAGACCATCCCCAGACTGTAGTTTGCTTCAGGGTCCTGCGGACCGACTGCCACCGCATGCTCGAGCGCTTTGCGTGCGTCCTCCCATCGCTTCAACTGCCGATAGGCGTTGCCGAGGTTTTCAAGGGCGATTAAATAGTCGGGGCTCAATTGCAGAGCCTTCTGAAAGTGCTCGACAGCCTCTGCGGTACGGCCGTCTTTGGCAGCGAGAAGGCCGAGATTGTTCCACGCGCTGGGCAGAGTATCGGGATAATTCGAGCGCATTTCGACAACCCGTTCGAATGTCTTTTGCGCCTCCGCGTTCTTTTCCTGTTGCAGATAAACACTTCCCACTCCATAAAGTGCCTCGGCGTTCGAGGGATCGTCATCGAGGGCTCGCCGAAAAGACGCTTCCGCCTGATCGTAGTAGCCGCGCTGAAAGAAAACGGAACCGAGGGAAAGGTGGTTGCGTTGGAACTCGAACGAGTCGGTCACACCTGAGAAAGGCAGGGCTTTTGCGATCCGTTGGGCCGGGTTTTGGGGAATGTTGCGGAAGTCTTGTTCGACGCGATCCAGGTTGAGCGGCCCCTGGTACACCTTGGCAATTTCGCCCTTCTCGTTGAGCAGGAATGAAGTTGGAAGGGTTAGGTCGCGATGACGATCAAAGAGATAGCGATACAGAATGCTGTAAACCGCCGTGACGTCGTCTGACCCACGCAAGATAGGGAACGCGAATTGACGTTCTCGGGCCATGGCGAGAAGACCTTCCTGTCCGGCAGAATCATCGCAGTTCAAGCTGACCTGCTGCGGTCCTGCAGCAGCCCAGAGAGTGTGGAGACGCTTTAGAGTGTCCAGATCTTCAGCGCAAGCTGGAGATTTGCTCGCCCACAAGTGGAGAAGGACGGGCTTTCCTCGCATTTCGGCCAGAGTATGGAGTTTGCCGGTCAAGTCGGGCAGGGAGAAATCCGGAGCGGGGACAGGCGCGAGCAACCAAGTGTCCACGACAGCAGGAAGGATTTCAGTTTCTTCCTTGGTATCGAGAAGTGGGACACTTCGTGAATCGTGTGTCTTGAACGGTTCCAATCTGCTCGGGGCGGAGCCCTCCTCGACCCAGACTCGATGGTCGATCGGCAAATCGCGAAGGTCCTGCACCAACCCTCTCGGCCAGCGGATCGTGGCCCTCACCGAACCTTTCGCTTCTCCCAGGCCAAAGAACACCTCTTTACTGTGCTGGGAAAGGAATCCGGATCCTGCCTGAACGGCACGCATTTGGCGGCCGGAATCGGTTTCCAAAGTGATCGTTGCTCCGATGGCGTCGCGGTTGCTCTTTGTGCCGCGGAGTCGGAAAGCGATCGAAGGGCCGAGGCCCTTCGTGACGTTTTTCAGAAGGCGCAACTGTGGCCCGTTACGATTCTTCACGAAGACTTCCAAGCGACCGTCGTGATCGAAATCGGCGAGGGCGAAGGCCCTCCCGTCCTCAAGGAAATCCAACCCGAGAGCGCCGGCTACTGGCGAGAAGGTACCGTTTCGATTGTTGGCGTAGAAGACGTTGCGCTCGTACCCGCTCCAGGTACCGTCAGCACGAATGAGTTCGTTAATGGCGTTCCATCCCTGTTCGTAGTCATGGGACGGCCTTGCATCCTGGGGGGAATTGGCCACGACTTGCCGCCAGAAGAAGCTGTTGAGGTCTTCGCGCGACGGACCTGAGACCATACCGTTGGTGACGTAGATATCCAGGAAGCCATCCTGGTCAAAGTCCCACGCATCGCTCGACCACGACCAGCGGCCCATCCCGACGCCCGCGGAATCAGTCGTATCCCGAAACACGTCGTCGCCAGCGTTATGGAACAGCGAGTTCCCCATGGCATGCCTGCGATAGAGCGACCGGACCTTTTCGGGCGCGTCTCGCTGGAAGGCATCCTGTGCGGAGATGCGCAGGCCGGCGGCCGTCCACATGTCGGCGACATAGAGGTCCTGGGCACCGTCATTGTCGTAGTCGAAGCAGCAGACGCTCATCCCCGCACCGGTGTCTTCTACGCCCGCTTGCGACGCGACATCGGTGAAGCTACCGTCGCCCTTGTTCCGGTAGAGATTCTTGCGGCCAAAATCGTTCACCACGTAGAGGTCGGGCCAGCCGTCACGATTGAAGTCGCTCCAGCCGCAGCAAAAACTGTAGCGGTCGTTGTTCTCGTTGAGGCCGCACTCCGCGGTCACGTCGCGAAAGGTTCCGTCCCGCTGGTTGCGCATCATAAAGTTGGGAGGACCGTTGCGGGCGTCATAGTAGGGAGTGGGGTACCTGTACTGATCCGTCCCCTGGTAGTACGCGTAGAGACAGAAGTAGACATCCAGCCAGCCGTCGCGGTCGTAGTCCGCGACGGCCGCGCCTGTGAACGTGCCTTGTGGCGAGTTCGCGAAGTGAAATGCGTTGGGTTTTTGCCGGAACTTCCCCCCGCCCTGATTGAGAAACAACAGGGGACCGCTAGCGCGGACGACAATCAGGTCCTGACGGCCATCGTTGTCAAAGTCGGCGAACAGCGCGCACGCAGTGTTTTCGAGAATCCCGACACCGGATGATTCCGTGACGTCTTCGAAAGTTCCGTCGCCCCGGTTGCGATAGAGCCGATTGGGGAGGCCGGCAGGTTGGCAAACATAGAGATCGTCGAAGCCGTCATTGTCGATGTCGCCGACGGACACGCCGTTGTGGCCGTAGATGTCGATGCCGCAGGCGCCGTCGAGCACGGTTCGCCAATAGTCGGTTCCCCGGAGCAGTTGGGCCGGATAGGACGAATTGCCGCCGAGCGCCTGTGCGGCGATGTCGATATACACGGGGGAAAGAGTTCGAGCCCGTGTTTCATCCGACCACTTCCAGTTCCGTACACGAAATTCGCCCGCCGATGTACTCTGCCATTCGAGTTGCCAGAATCCAGTACGTTGCTCGCGGTAGAAATCCCGGCCCGCGCCCACCATTTCGTAAAAAACGCGAGTCTGTAATCGACTCGGGACCTGGGACGAAGATGAAGGGGCAGCGTCCACACTCGTTACCTGAAAATCTGCAGACAGGACACTCGAAAACGAATCCAGCGTGGATTGAAATTCCCGCAGGAAGGCATCGCGTCCGAGGGTGGCTTGGCGTTGGAACGCGTGTTGAACCACTTCCACCACGGGACCGGATCGCACCAGCCGTACATCTGCCGTCCGAAGCGAAGATGCCGAGAACCCGTCGGCCAGGAATCTGCCGAAGGAAGGCACATCGAACGCGGATCGCTGCAGACTGGATCTCCATTCCGCAAGAACAGCGGCGATCTGGTCGACGTACTTCTCGCTGATGAATTCGTCGGAACCCGGGCGCGTCTTGAGGAGAATGGCGTCGAGAGGCCGCTGGGCTCGATAGTGAGGACGGAGATGAAATTCGCTCTCCGCTCCGAGTGCAGAGCCGGAGGGTTGGGCCAATGAAAAACCACGGCCCCACAGTTTGGCTGGAAGCAAGGCGGCGGAAGCCCCCTGGCAGCATCGCTTCAAAAACTCGCGTCGGCGAAGACCGGTGGAGTGACTCTTCATCTCTGGACGACTCAGAGCCGTATCTCCCGGAAGCGCACGTGTGGAACTGAAGCTAACAGCGGCATTGAGGATCGTCGAGGTTCGCCCGGCCCAGGAGACTAATAGTTCCTCACGCCCGGGATATTCAACTTGATCCGGTACAGGCTGGTGCTGGCTGTGATGTAGAGCGTCTTGCCGTCCTTGTCACCCCACGCGACGTTGCTGACGACCTCCGGAATCTTGATGGTTCCGAGATGCTTTCCCTCCGGAGAAATAATCCAGACTCCTCCGGGTCCGGAACCATACAGGTTCCCTTTCGCATCGACACGGATGCCGTCCGGACCGCCCGGCGACCGGTCGGAGCTGGGATCGAGAAACAGGGCGCCGTCGGTAACCGATCCATCGGGCTGCACGCGATACCGCAACCAGACTTTCTTGCCGGAATCGGCGATGTACAAGAATTTCTCGTCGGGAGAAAAGGCGATACCGTTCGGCCTGGGAAGATCCTTTATCACAAGCTGCAGCTTCTCGCGCTCGGGTGGTGCACCGGGCTTCTGTTGACGCGCGCCGGGAATCCGATAAACACCATTGAATTGCAACTCCTTCTTCGGGTCGCTGTCACCTTGAGTCGGCAAGCCGTAAGGAGGATCGGTGAAGTAGAGGGAACCGTCGGACTTGTACACGAGGTCGTTGGGGCTGCTAAGCTTCTTGCCCTGATAGCTGTCGGCGAGGACCGTGATCTGCGCCTTTGGGTCCACGGATTCGAAGCGCCAGACGCTGCGACCGGCATGTCCCGCAACCGTCACGCGGCCGTCGGCGTCGAGTGTCATCCCGTTTGAGCCCGGTTCGGGACCTCCGAACGGATCCGAACCTTTATATCCGCTAGGATGAAGAAAGACGCCTGCACCCTTGCCGGGAACCCAGCGGACGATATTGTTCGCCGGAATCTCCGCGAAGAGCAGGCTGTCTTCTCGAGTCCAGACCGGGCCCTCGGTCCATTTATTGAAACCGCCAGCCACGCGCTCAGCGACTGTTTTGGGTGTCACGATCTGATCGAGCGCAGGGTCGAGTTTCTGAACATCCTGCGCTGCCGCAGGAGCAACCAGCGCGGTGAGCAAGAGGAAAGCAAGGCAGTGGGGCACGATCGTCATGCGCGGCATTGTACGCCAAACCAGTGCAACCCTGACAACTTGTCGCGTCGCGCATCCTGGCAACTGAACGGCCCGGGACCGCAACTATAATGGTGCCCGTGGCGGTTCGCCGGAGCTAGGTCGCGATATGAGGAACACGCAGATTCGGAGACGAAGGAGCTTATTGCTGGGAGTCCTCCTGCTTGCCTCGACCTGGAGAACTCCAGCCGGCTGCCAAGAAGCCCGGGCGTTAAAACAAAACGACACCCTTGAAGCGCACGTAGGCAAGGGCTATGTGGCCCTGAAAGGGGAAAACTACGATCTCGCGGTCGACGAATTCAAAGCCGCGCTAGCCCTCGACCCCTCCATGGCGTTACGGGCACGATTCCCCATGGCAGTCGCGCTGTTTGAGTCTCGCAGGTTTTCGGAGGCGCGCCGCGAGTTTGAATCAGTGCGGAGTGAAGTTGGAGACCATCCCAACATTTCCTACTACCTCGGACGGCTGGATTTGGAAGAAGGCAACTTCGAAAGGGCGGTCAGCAATTTGAATCGAGCGGCCGCCAAACCTCCGTTTCCCGACACAACGTACTACCTCGGGTTCGCCTACTTTAAGAAGGGTGATTTAGCCGCTGCGGAAAAATGGTTGCGCGACGCCGGCAGGCTGAATCCGGGAGACTCTCGCGTCCAGTACCAGTTAGGCGTGGTGTATCGCAAGGAGGGGCGCGATGAAGACGCGCGCAAGGCCATGGCGCGCTCGAAGGAATTGCGCCAGAGTGAGGACGATGAGAGCAAGCTCAAGATGGAGTGCTCTCAAAGACTGGACCAGGGGCAAAAGGATCAAGCGCGCGCCATTTGCGAACAGCTGTCCGATCCCAATGACGCAAACAAACTAACGGCGCTGGGCACGATCTACGGCCGACACGGCGACCTCGAAGACGCCCTGAAGCCCTTGCGCCGCGCTGCGGAGCTTGAACCGCAGTCGCCGCAGATGCAGTACAACCTGGCGTTCACCTACTACCAACTCAATCAGTTTGAAGCAGCACGCGCGCCGCTCGCCAGCGCCCTCAAGCGCTGGCCGGACCTGTTTCCGCTCAACTCCCTCTATGGAGCCGTGCTGTTGAAGCTGGGTGAGGACGTTCCGGGATACCAGGCATTGCGACATGCGCACCAGCTCAATCCGGACGACTCGGCAACAGCGGCTCTGCTGTATGCGACGGCCCTCGGGCTCGCCGGGAAGAGCCGCGATACGGAGAAGTATCCCGATGCGCTTCGATATCTGGGAGAGGCAGCGAAACTACGTCCCGGAGAAGCGGAGCCTCACCGCCGCCTGGCCGAAATCTACCGCTTGACCGCGCGCCCAGAGGAAGCGTCGGCCGAGGAACAAGACGCTGCGCGGCTAGCGAAAGATTCGGCGCGCTAGCCTCTCTCACGGACGGACTCCAGGATCGCTGCGCTCGCCCTTCCCTTCGATGCACCCGATTCGAAGAAACAGTTCAGCAATCGCCGCATCAGGTTTACAATCAGGCGCGCAATTTTGAACTTTCGTTTGGGGTCTGCTTTCTTCGAGAGCTATGGGGAAACAACAAGCCGCTGGCAGACAACGGGAACGCCTGCTGCGCAGGGCGCGGGCAGCGATGAAAAAAGCTTACGCGCCTTATTCCAACTTCCGAGTGGGCTCCGCCTTGCTGACCACTAGCGGAAAACTTTTTTCCGGCTGCAACGTGGAAAACGCATCCTATGGGATGACGAACTGCGCGGAGCGGACCGCAATCTTTTCGGCAGTTGCGCAACTGGGTCCAAAGCTCGAGATCCGCGCGATTGCGGTCGTCAACGATCATGGAGTTCCCTGCTCCCCCTGCGGAGCGTGCCGGCAGGTGATTTATGAATTCGGACCGGATGCGACCGTGTTCTATCAGGGAGTGAGGGGCGAGAAGCAGGCACACATCACGGAACTCTTGCCAGAAGGGTTCCGCCTGAAATGACGGCAACTCCAACAACGGTCACACCGATCCGAGTGATTGACGTAATCCGCAAGAAGCGCGACGGACGGGAGTTGTCGCGCGCAGAGATCGAAGCGCTGGTGGGTGGCTATACCCGCGGAGAGATTCCAGACTACCAGGCGTCGGCATGGCTCATGGCGACGTTGCTCAAGGGGATGACGCGCGGTGAGACGGCTATCCTCACTGACACGATGCTGCGTTCGGGAGAGGTGCTCGATTTTTCAGACCTGCCGTCACAAAAAATTGACAAGCATTCTACCGGCGGCGTGGGGGACAAGACTTCTCTAGTTCTGGCTCCCGTGGCTGCTGCGGGCGGGCTCACGGTCCCGATGATCAGTGGGCGTGGTCTTGGTCATACGGGCGGGACGCTGGACAAACTCGAATCGATTCCGGGCTTCAACGTGAACCTCCCCGTGGCGCGGTTCCGTAAAGTGCTCGAGACCTGTGGATGCGCCATGATCGGCCAGACCGCCGAGATCGCCCCTGCGGATCGCAAGCTCTATGCGCTGCGGGACGTGACCGGCACAGTCGAAAGTCCATTCCTGATCTGCGCATCCATCATGAGTAAGAAACTGGCGGAGGGAATCGACGGCCTGGTGCTGGACGTAAAGACGGGTTCGGGCGCGTTCATGAAGAAGGAAGAGGACGCCGCTTATCTAGCGGAGTTGATGGTCGAGACCGGGGAGCGCATGGGGAAGAAAATGGCCGCGTTGCTCACCGACATGGATCAACCGCTGGGATGTCATGTCGGCAATGCGCTTGAGGTTGTGGAGGTGCTCGACGTACTGCGGGGCAAGGGTCCAGAGGATTTGCGGGAGCTTTGCCACGAGCTGGCCGGATGGATGTTTTTGCTCGGAGACCGCGTAGCCACAGTGGAGGCCGGGAAGCAGTTGTCGAAAGAACTGATTGATTCGGGCAAAGCGCTGCAGAAATTTCGTGAGATGGTCGAACTGCAAGACGGCGACGCTCGCGTGGTTGACGATCCGAGGCGGCTACCCGAGGCTCAGCATAAGGCAGACGTAGTTAGTCCACAAGGTGGATACATAACCGCGATCCAGTGCGAACAAGCCGGAACGGCCTGCGTCATTATAGGCGGTGGGCGCGAGCGGAAAGAGGATTCGGTCGACCCGGCTGTCGGATTCGTGTTGCATAAAAAGGTGGGTGACCCCGTTTCCGCTGGCGAGCCCCTGTGCTCGGTTCACTACAATTCCGAGGCTCGCGGGGCGCGGGCCAGAACCCTGCTGCAGGAAAGCTACCGGATCGGAGACACGCCTCCAGCAAACTTGCGGCCCCTGGTTCATCGAGTGATCACCAAATCCGGGGAGAAAAACTGAATGGGACGCTTCACCGGGATTCTCGGTCTTCTGACCATGCTGGGATTGGCATATGCCTTCTCAACGAACCGCAAGGCAATTCGTTTGAAGACACTTGCATGGGGACTAGGGCTGCAGTTTGTGTTCGCGTTGTTCGTGCTCCGGCTCGAGGCTGGACGATGGCTTTTTCAGAGAGCCGGTGATTACGTGAATCGCCTGCTCAGTTATGCTTTCGTCGGCTCGGAATTTGTCTTTGGCGATCTGGGGAAGCAGGGCTCCCACCTGGGCTTCTATTTCGCCTTCCAGGTCCTGCCCACGGTTATCTTCATTGCCGCATTCTTCGCGATTCTCTATCACTTCGGCGTCATGCAGATCATCATCCGCGTGTTTGCGTGGGTGATGACGCGCGTAATGGGAGCGAGTGGCGCGGAATCACTCGACGTCGCGGCCAGCATCTTCATGGGCCAGACCGAGGCGCCGCTAACGATCCGCCCATTTCTGACGGACTTGACCCAGTCGGAACTCATGACGGTAATGACCGCCGGAATGGCGCACGTCTCGGGCGGAATTATGGCGGCTTATATTGCATTCGGCATCGAGCCGAAGCATCTGCTGAGTGCCGTCATCATGACGGCTCCTGGGACGCTGCTGATGGCGAAGATGCTGGTGCCTGAAACCGAGCAGCCGCAGACAGCGGGCCGGGTGGTCATGAGCGAGGAAGAACAGGAAGCCGAGAAACAGGAAAACCTGCTGGGCGCGGTCGCCCGGGGTACCACCGACGGCCTCCATTTGGCTCTGAACATCGCGGCCATGCTGGTCTCGTTCCTCGCTCTTATCGCGCTCTTGAATGGCATTATGGGTGGGCTTCACAATGGCCTGGCGCACGTTGGTTGGAGCTGGTTCCCGTCCAGCCTGCAACAAGTCTTTGGTGTGGTTTTTGCGCCGATTGCGTGGTTGATTGGCATTCCTTGGCACGACTGCCCAATCATCGGCAACCTGCTGGGTACCCGGATGGTCCTCAATGAACTGGTGGCCTTCTCGCAACTGGGCCCACAGAAAGCCATGCTGGATCCGCGGTCGTTTACGATCGCAACCTTTGCGCTATGTGGCTTTGCCAACCTGAGTTCAATTGGGATTCAGATTGGCGGGATCGGAGCGCTGGCACCGAACCGTAGGGGTGACCTGGCACGCCTGGGCGTGCGCGCGATGCTGGCGGGTACGATGGCGAATCTAATGTCCGCTTCGATTGCTGGGATGCTCTATTGATCGCGATGCGCAGCCGCACAGAGGCCGGTGGGAAGCGAATTGCCCAGATCTCTTTGACAACACCGGCCTTGCCCCTGCCGCCGCGCCCGCGTATGATGCACCCGTTTATGAATACCAAGACTTCTGCCCTCAAGTCGGGACTGCGGGAAAAAGCGCAGCTCATGTCTGCTTCCGAGATTGAACGCACCCTGGTGCGACTTGCCCACGAGATCGCCGAGAAAAACGGAGGCGTCGACGGGCTGGGGCTGGTCGGCATTCGCCGACGGGGTGTACCCATGGCAGAGCGACTGGGGAAGTTTATCGAACGTGTGGAGCGCGCCTCAGTTCCCGTGGGCACTCTGGATATCACGTTCTACCGCGACGATCTCTCCACCCTTGGACCCAAACCGGTGGTTCAGAAGTCCGCGATTGGCTTCGATGTCGAAGGCAAAAGCATCATCCT
>Ga0209698_10001986_pt1 | contig 23390 bp, 23 predicted proteins | sample LitLauG_LLR_2012_FD_187203 | JGI IMG/M metagenome (GOLD analysis project Ga0209698, IMG submission 187203) | Freshwater sediment microbial communities from Pennsylvania, USA - Little Laurel Run_MetaG_LLR_2012 (SPAdes) (version 2) | ecosystem: Environmental > Aquatic > Freshwater > Creek >... | reverse complement strand
TGGCTGTCGAGATTGCCTTCTCCCAGGCCGGGAAAATGCTTGCCGCAACCGAGCACGCCGGTTTTGCTGAGGCCCGCAAGAAATTCCCGCGCATAGGCCGCGGCCCTGCGCGGATTGGCCGAGACCGCCCGTGAGCCTAAGACCTTCCGGGAAGCCTCGCAAGCCAGATCAAGCACCGGCGCGAAGTCGACGTTGAATCCCAGAGCACGGCAGTTGGCTCCGATCAGTTCACCATGTTTGCGGAAGAGAGAGCGATCGCCGGTGGCAAATACATCTGCGGCGGACGGAGTCGGACCCAGCACGTCGCGAAAGCGGTCTACGCTTCCGCCCTCCAGATCGACGCACGTGAATAAGGGAGCCGACACGCAGCTCTGGCAGTCTTGCAACAATCGCCAGGTTTGATCCGTGCTCTTTATGTTTCGCGCGAACAGGATCACTCCCGCGGGCTGGAGGCGCGTCAGCAACAACCGAAGCCGCGGCGTCATTCTGGTGCCGTCGAAGCCGATGATCAGAAGCTGTCCCAGTGCCTGCGTCAATTCCTCGTGCCCTTCGCTATCCCTGTGATCAGATCTCTTTCTTCAACTGCGCCAGCAGATTCAGCGCTTCGAGCGGCGTCAACCGGTCCAAATCGACTTCGCGGAGTTTCTCCAGCACTGGCTGCGAAATCGGGGTGAAGATCGTCAGCTGCGCCGGGGGAGGACTCGCACCCGGCGAAAGATGCGCCGTGGCTCGCTGCTCCGCGAGTTCGTGTTCGGCCAGCACTTCACGCGCACGCGTGATCACTTCATTCGGCAAGCCGGCCAACTTCGCCACTTCAATGCCGTAGCTGCGATCCGCCGCCCCGGGCTCTACCTTTCGCAGAAACACGATGCCGCCGCCGGTCTCCTTTACGGAGACGTGATAGTTCTTCACGCCCGAAAGCTGATCGGCGAGCTCGGTGAGCTCGAAATAGTGTGTCGCAAACAGTGTTTTGGCGCGTACGCGCGCGTGCAGATACTCGACCGCAGCCCAGGCAATCGCGAGCCCGTCATAGGTGGCCGTGCCGCGGCCCACTTCGTCGAGAAGGATGAGCGATCGCGCGGTCGCTGTATGCAGGATCGCCGCCGTCTCAGTCATCTCTACCATGAAAGTTGAGCGCCCGCGTGCCAGATTGTCGCTGGCTCCGATGCGGGTGAACACTCGGTCCACCACGCTCAGGCGCGCCGAGCGCGCCGGGACGAAGGATCCCATCTGTGCCATGATCACGATCAAAGCCGTCTGCCGCAGGTAGGTGGACTTGCCGCCCATGTTCGGCCCAGTCAACAGGAGAACATTGTGCGTGGTGGAGTTCAGATACAGATCATTGGGAACGAATCGCTCACTGCCTCCGGCGATCTCAAGTTGCTCAATGACGGGATGCCGTCCTTCGATGATTTCCAATTCGCCGCTGTCCTTCGATTCCACGAACTGAGGACGAGAGTAATTTCGAAGCGCGGCGATGTGCGCGAACGAAGCAAGCACGTCCACTTCCGCGAGCGCCAAGGCAGTCTGGCGAATTCGCTTGGCTTCGGCGGCGATGGCCGTGCGAAGTTCCGCGAACAGCCGCCGCTCGATTTCAACAATCTTTTCCTGCGCGTCGAGAATCTTGGCCTCATACTCTTTCAATTCGGGCGTGGTAAAGCGTTCCGCCCCGACCAGAGTCTGTTTGCGTTCGTAGTCGTTGGGAACCAGATGCAAGTTCGGCTTGGAAACTTCGAGATAGTAGCCAAAGATCGAATTGAACTTTACCTTCAGCGACGAAATACCTGTGCGGCCGCGCTCGCGCTGTTCGATCTGCGCCAGAACCTGCTTGCTGTTGCGGGAGAGCTCGCGCAAATCGTCGAGCTCGCGATCGACTCCCGTCGCAATGATTCCTCCGTCGGCAAAGCTCAAGGGAGGTTCGGGCACAATCGATTTCTGTATCCGTTCCCGCAGGTCGCCCAATTCGTCGAGCACACTATGAAGATGTGTCAAGCGTTCAGCTGCAAGTATTCCGACGGAAGCTTTCACGGACGGAATCTTCGCCAAGGACGCGGCCAGAGCGAGCACGTCGCGAGGATTCGCCGTTTCAAGCGTAACCCGGCTCAACAGTCGTTCGAGGTCGAGGATCCCATCGAGCGCTCGCCGCAGTTCCTCGCGCCGGATGAAGTCTTTGACCAGCGCTTCAACGGCATCGAGGCGAACTCGGATCTCGGCCAGATCGAGCGATGGCCGGAGCAGCCACGCTCGCAGCAAGCGCTTGCCCATCGGAGTGATGGCCGCATCAATCGAGCGGAAGAACGTGATTCCGGCGTCTCCCCCTGCGAACAGGGGTTCGATGAGTTCCAGGTTGCGAACCGTGACCGCATCGAGCACTAAACAATTCTGGCGCTCATACCAGCCGATGCGATCCACGTGATCGAGCGATCCACGCTGCGTCGAACGGACGTAATGCAGAATCGCTCCCGCGGCGGAAGCAGCAGCGGTCTTTCCCGCGAGCCCAAATCCTTCCAGCGACAAAACGCCGAATTGATTTTCCAGCAGCGGAATGGCGTGGTCTGGCGAGAAAATCCAATCGTCCAGCGGGGTCTTTGTGAACCCTGAGAGCGTGGCCTGTGGGGCAAGGGGAGCCTGGGCGGAACCGTCGGGGCGGCCGAGTAAAGCCCGGCTTGCCTTTGGCTCGAACAACGGAGCAGTGGAGGCATACAGCAACTCTCTCGGCCGCAATTGTTCCAATTCTTCCTGCACCCGCCGCAATGCGGCTTCGCCGGAAAATTCGGTAGCGCGAAACTCTCCCGTGGACAAATCAAGGGCTGCGAATCCGACGCAGTCGTTGACTTGCGCCAGCGCAGCCAGAAAATTGTTTTCCTCCGATCCCAAGGACGAATCTGCCGCCGTCCCCGGCGTGACCACGCGCGTGACTTCACGCCGTACCAGGCTCTTGGCCAGGCGCGCATCCTCCATCTGCTCACAAATCGCGACCTTGAATCCTTTGCGAATCAGCTTCCCGATATAACCTTCGGCCGCGTGGTAGGGCACGCCGCACATGGGCACGGCGATCCCTTTTTCTTTATTGCGCGAGGTCAGCGTGATCTGCAGCTCTTTCGAGGCGACGATGGCGTCGTCGAAAAACAGTTCGTAGAAGTCGCCCAATCGGAAGAATAAAAGCGCGGTGGGATGTTCTTTCTTGACGGCAGCATACTGCCGCATCAGCGGAGTGGACGGCTCTGGCATCTGACGGGGCTTCGGCGGATTATAACAAAGCATGCAGCTCGCGAGGCGCGACATTTTCCGATAGCTGCAAGGAAATCTTCGCCCGCAAATCGAGTTGACTCCGGTTCCACCCGGATGTTCTCCTTTGCTATGGAACTGCGCAAAGATCCCATCACGCGCTCCTGGGTCATTACGGGTGACGATCCGGCGGAGAGCGGACCACGGCCCTCAGCCACTTGCCGGTTTTGTTCCGATTCCACGCTTCCTACGCAGGTGATCGCGAGCTCGCCCAACAGCCCCGGGACGCCGTGGTCGGCGCGCGCCGTGGTCCATCCCACGCCGCTTTATCACGTCGAGGGTGAGCCCGACCGCCGCGGCGACGGCATCTATGACCGCATGCACTCGGTGGGAGCGCACGAGGTGATCGTCGAAAATCCGCAGCACGATCGGCATTTGTGGAGCGCGGGCGACGAAGAGATTGGCCACTTTCTCCGAGTCGCGGCCGAACGAATCCTCGATCTGAAGCGCGATCCCCGTGTGAAGTACGTCAGCCTGTTCAAGGATTACGGCAAGAATGCCGGACAGGAATTCAGCCATCCGACGTCACAGATCACCGCGACCATGTTCGTGCCGCGCCGCGTGCTTTATGAGTTGCGTGCCGGGCGCGAGTATTTCGTGGGCAAGGAACGCTGCGTGTTTTGCGACATTATTCAGCAGGAGGAGCGCCAGGCCTTGCGGGTGCTGGAAGCGCGCGGCGATTACCTGGCTCTTTGTCCGTATGCTCCGCGCGTACCTTATGAAACCTGGATTCTGCCGCGCTACCACGACGCTTCCTTCGAACGCGCAGGCTTGAACCGGCCCGGACTGCGGGTGAACCTGGCGGCGTTGCTGCGCCGCACTCTGCAGCGGGTTCGCTCGGTCACGGAGGATTTCCATCTCGTGCTTCATACCTCGCCCAGCAGCCTGCATCCGTCGAAAAACCTTGGCTATTGGAAGACGATCGACGACGACTACCACTGGCACATCGAAATACTTCCGGTCGTGGAATCGAAGGCGCGGTCGTACACGTTCAAAGAGGTGTACTATTCCCCGGTAAGTTCGGAGACTGCGGTGCAACAGCTGCGGGAAGCGAAAATTGATGGCTGAACCGGCCAAGCCATGCGCGACGGGTCTTATCCCGATGGCGCAGGTCGTTGACGTGCAACGCTCGATCGACTTCTACAAACTCTTCGGAATGGAGGTTCGCGGCAATCTGCGGAACTCCTCCGGAGAACTGCAGTGGGCCCACGTCGGCTGTGAGCAAGCTGAGTTGATGTTCGCGCGCGCATCCGAACCAGTCATCGCCCGGCCAGCAGGCGTGCTGTTCTATCTGTACTCACCCGATCTGATCGCACTTCGGGATCATCTTTTGTCCAGCGGCATCAAGGTCTCCCCGATTACCTATCCCGACTACATGCCCAAGGGTGAAATTTGCGTGGAAGACCCCGACGGATACGTGTTGCTGATCGGGCAGGCGGGCTGAGGGCCGCTCCCGTGAAACCCGCAACAAACGCACATGCCGTACTCGAACCGAGAGTGGGCAAAACACCGAGCGCCGTTCGATAATGTTCCGATGACCGTCCGCCGTTTGAAGACGTACACTGGCGCGCAAGGCTACGTTTATCAGTATTACTTCGTGGGCAAGCGAGCTGCGCTGGAGAGCGACCCGGAAGCTCCCGCCACCGAATTCGTCTTCGACGTAACTTCCGACCGCAAGCTGACGTATGCCGTCAGCGTATTTCTTCCTCAGGGCCCGGTTGCGGAGTGGGGCGCAGCCCACGGACGGGCATTGAACGAGGCTGAGCAGTATGCAGCGGTAAAACTGCGCTTGTTCCGTGCCTTCGACGAACTGGAGGATGTGAAGAGAGACGGGCGGCGGTTGACGATGGATGCGGCGCTGCTCGAGGAAGCGCTGGCCAGCTTAGGCGTTGAGTGAGGGCAGCGAAACTAACCCATGAACAAACCGAGTTCCATTGTCGTGACCGTAGCCTTGATCTTGATGCTGCTTTCTTCCGTCTCAGGGCAAGCCCAGACTGCGCGCTGGCCAGAGCAAAAAGCGAACGAATGGTACGCGCAACAGCCATGGCTGGTGGGCAGTAACTACGTCCCCCAATCGGCGATCAATCAACTCGAGATGTGGCAGGAGTCCACGTTCGATCCCAACGAAATTGATAAGGAACTGGGATGGGCCGAGGCTATGGGGATGAACACGATGCGGGTGTTTCTCCACGACCTGCTGTGGCAGTCGGATGCCGCCGGATTCCGCAGGCGCATCGACGCATTTCTGACCATCGCGGCGCGGCACCATATCCGGCCGATGCTGGTGCTGTTCGATTCCTGTTGGGATCCGGCGCCGCACTTGGGCACGCAACATCCTCCGACTCCCGGCGTGCATAACTCGGGGTGGGTACAAAGTCCGGGGGCGAAGGCGCTGGCCGATTCGAAGGAGTACCCGCGGTTGCAGGCGTATGTGGAAGGAGTGGTGGGAGCGTTCGCCAAAGACGATCGCATTCTCGCCTGGGATGTGTGGAACGAACCGGGATCGGATCAAACCGGAAACTATCCGAAGACGGAGTTGAAGAACAAGGACAAGATTGCGCGCGTGGCAGCGCTGTTGCCGCAGGTGTTCGCATGGGCGCGAGCGGCGAATCCCACGCAGCCCCTGACGAGTGGAGTCTATGAGGTTGATACCGCCAAAGACCCATCGGCGCTCGACGAAATTGAAAGAATTCAGTTGCGCGAGTCCGACGTTATCACCTTTCACAACTACAGTTGGCCTGAATCTTTCAAGCGCGAGGTCGCCTGGCTCAGACGGTTCAACCGTCCTGTGATCTGCACTGAATATATGGCGCGCGCGGCGGGCAGCACGTTTGATGCGATTCTCCCGGTCGCGAAGCAAGAAAAGGTTGGTGCGATCAATTGGGGATTCGTCGTGGGCAAGACGCAGACGAATTTGCCCTGGGAGTCGTGGGGGCATCCGTACGTTCACGAGCAACCGCTGGTGTGGTTCCATGACGTACTGCATCCGGACGGAACGCCTTACCGCCAGGCGGAGGTGGATTTAATCCGGCAGTTGACCGGGAAGCAGTAGAGGGCTTTCCTGCTCAACGCACAAGTTCCAGGACGGTGCTCTCAACTTGCCTCCATGCCTGGGAGCGAGGATCAATCAGATCGAAGTGCCCGGCGCCGGAAATTTCAAGCAGGCGGGCGTCTTCTTTCTCTTTTCCACTTCGTTTTTGCTTGGCGTTGACGTAGTCGTGGCTGAAACCTGCAGGAACCACGTCATCGGCGCTTCCTTGGATCAACCATTGCCGCGTTTGTGGGATAGACAACTGCATCGGATCGGCTTCGCGGTAGTGATCTGGGACTTCGCTGGGAGTGCCGCGAAGAAACTCGACGACGGCGTCGTTGCTGAGATGAAGTTGGTAGGCGCGCTGCAAGTCCAGCACTCCCGCCAGCGAGACGACGCGGGTCACGCCGGCTTCATGAGCGGCCAGACAGAGCGCCAGTTGGCCGCCAGCCGAATGTCCCATCACAACGATCTTCCGCACATCGAAATGATGTTCTGGCGCGTGTTGCACTAGAAAGCGATACGCTAGTCGAATATCGTCGAAGGTTCCGGGCCACGCTCCGCCTTCATTGCCCACGCGCCGGTACTCAAGATTTGCGCTGGCCAGTCCCGCCGCAGTGAGTGCGGCGCACAGATGGCCGGCGTGGTCGAGATTGTATTTCGCGCGCCAGAAGCCGCCGTGAATATTAATGACCAGCGGGTGGAGTTCCTTGCCCGTTTTCCGGGCAGGAATTCGCAGATCCAGAAACTGGTTCGGGTCCGCTCCGTAAGCGATGCGCGTGTCTGCGGGTGGGGGCTTTAGAGTGAGAATGTCGTCAGACATGGCGAGGTCTATTCGTAGCGCAAGGCCTCAATCGGATCAAGGCGGGAGGCGCGCATCGCTGGAACCATCCCGCTGATAATTCCGACGATGGCCAAAATGCCGATCGCCACCAGCAGAATTGGGGGCGACACGATCAGGCGAATATCTCCGGCTTCGGCGTGTTTGGCCATGGCACTGTAGAGTGTGAGCCGGCCCACTGATAAAGAGACGATGTAAGACAGAATTACGCCCAGCAGGCCGCCAATGGCCGTGACCAGCATGGCCTCGGCCAAGAACTGAAAGAGAATGTCTCTCCGGCGCGCTCCCAGCGCTTTTTCCACGCCGATCTCGCGCGTACGCTGCGTGACCGACACTAGCATGATATTCATCAACCCAATGCCGCCAATGCTCAGCGTAACCGTGCCAATCACGCCCAGCAGAATCTTCAGCATCGCGCTCATGATGCCGAACTGAGAAAGTTGTTTCTGGGCGTCGAAAACGAAAACCGCACGCGGATCGTCGGGTTTGAAGCCGTGGGCCACCGCCAGGGTGTCCTTAATAGTTTTCGCCATCTTGTCGTGGTCCAGTCCAGCGGAATCGAGCCACATGCCGTCCAAATAGTGAGTGTCTTTGACGACATCCATCGAGTTGAACGGGATGTAGACAACGCGGTTGTCGTCACTGTCGCCCTCCTGCATGCGCGGCTTGAGCACGCCCACTACCTGAAACGTAACTCCGTCCACGCGGATCGTCTGCCCCACCGCGTTCATGCCAGAGAACAGCCGGTCGCGCGCTTCCGAGCCCAGCACCGCGTTCAGACCATGCTGCAGGTTGTCAGACTGGTTGATGAAGCGTCCCTGCGCCACGTCCAGATTCCAGATCTCCTGAATTGGAGGATCGATACCTGTGGCCGGAAAGGTGAACGAACGATTATCGTTCTGCACGGTCGAATCCTTACCCACCATGCGGGAGACGTTGCGGCAGAGCGGAACATTGTTGAGCAGAAGATCGAGATCTTCGTTGGTAAACCGGACCTGCACCCCGGCCTTGTTACCGCCGGCCTGCTGCGAGGTGCGTCCGGGGAAGATTCCGACGGCCGTCGCCCCAAAGCTTTCAAAAATGTTGGTGATCGCCATGGCGAAGCCATTGCCATAGGCCAGCAGCAGGACAACCGTAGCGATGCCCCATGCCATCCCCGCCATCGTCAGCAGCGTCCGGCGCACGTCGTGGCGCATGGCGGAAACCGCTTGCCGAATCAGATCCCGATACGAAGTCACAATCGGACGGAACCTGACCCGCTGTGCTGGCATGGCTTCGGGCGTACCTTTGCCGGGATTGCCACCGAGTTCGAGCGCATTGTTGTCGAATTCCATCTGAATTCTTGCTACTCCTTGCGCAACGCCTCCACCGGTTCGAGCAGAGCCGCTCGCCGCGCCGGATAAAGCCCAGCGGCTACTCCGGCGACCGTCAAGGAAACCACCGCCAGAATCGCGGTTGAGGCTACCAACTGCGGAGGATCGAAGTTGCCCATATCGACTCCCGAGAGCATGGCCATAATCGCGGCCGCACCGGCGATCCCGATACCTCCGCTCAGCAGAGTCAAGAACGCTCCCTCGACGAAAAACTGGAACATGATGCTGCTATTGGTCGCGCCCACGGCTTTGCGCAACCCGATCTCGCGAGTCCGGTCCGCTACCGCAACCAGCATGATGTTGATGATCCCGATCGCCCCCAGCGCCAAAGTTACCAGCCCGACGCTTCCCAGGAACGTATTCATGGCGTCGAAAATCTTGCCCACCTGGTCCGCCGTCTGCACCGTATCCCACTCATCGAACGAATCCGGGTTGTTGGGATCAAACCCGTGATTCTTAGCGATCACCTGGTGTACCTCAGCCTTGGCAGTCTCATGCAGAGCGCGGGTCTTGGGCTGATAGTTGATGAAACTGATTACGTTGGTCCTTTCGCCTGCGTTGGTCGGCGGAAAATATTCGTGCATGGTGCTGAACGGCACGTAGCTCTGCAGATTCTGATTCATGTTGTCGCCGTGGCCGATGCGTGCCAGGGTGCCGATCACCTCGAAGCGGATCCCGTTCAGCAAAATCGTGCTGCCCACCGAGGGACGCCCCATGAATAGAGTGCGCCGGGTCTCATCGCCCAGAACGATCACCGGCCGTTTCTGGGCGATATCCATGTCATTCAGCCAGCGTCCGTCTTTGATCGGCAGATTGCGGATGTGGTTGATCTCGGCCGGGACGCCCATGATCCGTCCGCTAGACTGATAGAAGTCACTGACCGCGCGGATGTCATTGCGGGAGATTACGGGTGCGGCGGCACCAACGCTGTGGCAGTTGCGCACCACATCCTCGTAGTCGTCGTAGGTGAGGTAATACTGCCGCAGCGCGGTAAAACTCCCCTGCAAGGCCGGAGCCCGCCCCGACCATATGAAGATAATGTTCTCGCCAATGTTGGCGAATTCGCGCCGGTTTCCCGCACGGAATCCTTCCCCCACGCCGACCAGCAGAAGCAGGGAACCCACGCCCCACGCGATTCCGAACATGGTCAGGAACGAGCGCAGCTTGTGCGCCCAGAGGGTGCGGAGGGTCTGTCCGAAGATGTCGAAGATAAGGCGCACTCAATAAATTATACGTGCCTGCCCGAATCCGTCCCTCGTAGATCGTTTTACGGTCGCCGTTCTTGCACAGCTTTAACAATTCCTGCGCAAAATTTCATTCCGAATCCCAGCGGAGTTGTTTATTCTCTAGCGGGATGACCAACCTCGCCCTGAGCGATCTTCTAGGCGCCACCGTTTACGACCGGTCGGGCGCGGTGAGCGGACGCGTGCGTGAGGTAACGCTTGCCCCGCAGGAAGATCGTTCGCGCATCGCATCCCTCATCGTTAAGACGAAGTCGGGAAACCGTATCCTGCCTTACACCGCAGTTTCCGAGATTAATGGCGGAGTGAAGGCGACGAGTTCCGTTGCCGACTGGACTCCGTCCAACGGCACGGAGGGACTTTTCCTTCTGGAGCGCGATCTGCTCGACCAGCAAGTCATCGACATCAATGGACGAAAGGTGGTGCGGGTCAACGATGTCGAACTGCAACTCGACCTTCACAAGGAAGCGGGCCAGCCGCGAGCCATCTTGCGGGTACATTCGGTGGATGTAGGCGCACGGGGCGCGGTGCGACGGCTGCTGCACGGCCTCGCTCCGAAGTCAGCCCTGAAGTCGTTTTTGGGGCGAGTCCCGCCCCGCACCATTCCCTGGAATTTCGTCGACATCATTGAAACCGATCCCGCGCGCCGCGTGCGGCTCAAGATTTCCCATGACGGCTTGGCCAAGCTACATCCCGCCGACATCGCCGACATCGTCGAAGACCTGGCGCCGGACGAGCGCCAGGCGGTATTTCAGACCCTGGACGAAGAGACCGCGGCCGATGCTCTGGAAGAAGTCGAGCCCAAGGTTCAGAAAGCAATTTTGGAGTCGCTCGACTCCGGCCGAGCCGCCGACATTGTCGAGGAGATGAATCCGGACGCCGCCGCCGACCTGCTGGCCGATCTGTCGGAAGATCGTACCGAGCAGATTCTGGTACAGATGGAACCGGGGGCGCAGCAGGATGTCGTTGAACTGCTGGAGCACCGGGAAGAGACCGCCGCAGGCCGCATGACCACCGAGTTTCTCGCCATTCCGGTCACGGGGACGGCGCAGAACGCCATCGAATCCATGCGCGAGTTCGAAGGCGGAGTCGAAGCGGTCAGCACGATTTATCTCGTCGACTCCCACGGCACGCTGGTAGGAGCCGTGCCGCTGGCCAAAGTCGCACTGGCACAGCCCTCGGATGCCATGTTGTCGCTGGTCCAGGAGCCGCTGATTCTGGCTCGCGAAGGCACAGCGGAAAACGACGTTGCCGAACTCTTCGACAAATACAATCTGCTGACCCTGCCCGTGGTGGACGAGCACAATAAGCTGACCGGCATCATCACTTCCGATGACGTGATCAGCATGCTGCGCGCGAAGCTGTAGCTGTCAGCCCCCTTGTTACAAAATCCGGAATGGCCTCGATTTGCGATTGAACCGCTTTGCCAATAGGTGTAAGCTGCGCCCGCAATGGCGGATTCTGGCGATAGCGCAAGCAGTTGGCCTGGGCTGTTCGCCCAGCTGAACAAAACGTTCGATCTGATTCGCGACGTTTTCGGATACGCCCTGCCAGGCGCCGTTTTCCTGGCGATCGGAGTGATGGCCAAGAAAGCCGGGCTGGGAGGATTTTCCCTTCAGGACGTTAAGGGCGCGGTCCCTTTTCAGGTTCCCGGTTGGGCACTTTTCCTCGGCACGCTAGCGGCCTGTTATGCCACCGGCGATATCATGGCAGCGATCGCCTACATGCCGATGAGCGTCATTAAGTGGATCCAGTGGCAATCGCAGAAGAAGTTTCTCTATCCGTTGAAATCGTCCACGAATGCGGCAAACCCTTTTGTAGCGGCGGTGCCGCAAAACGCCCAGAATCAATTCTGGAACTACCAATACCGGGCAGTCTCGTTGAGAGACATTGCCATCATCCGCTGGATCAGCGATTCGATCGAAGCCTACCAGCGGCAATTGCAAGAGCTTCACGACGAACCGGGTCCACCAGCCCCGGTGCCGCCACCTCCACCCGTGGATTCTGATGCGCTGCTTAAGACGTTTAAACGAGCTGTAGCTTATGATCGTCTCCGGGACAATCCCACAGAAGCGACGGGCGATCTGGCGGCTATAAGCCTCCGTCACCCTGAATTCCTGTTTCGGCTGGATCGCCGCGAGACCTTGGCCTTGATGTCCGGATCGATGTGTGCCGCGCTGTTGAGCGGCTGGTTTGTGTTTTATTACGCGAAACTGCACACTGGCACCATCTTTTTGCTCGGCGGCGCAGTTCTTCTCACGCAGTTCTCAACCGCATTCTCCCACTTGCGCCGGGTCCGCCGCGCGGTCCGCGAAGCGGACGCCGCGGTCCCAAAGGACAGTCCGTTGCCCCCTGGCGTTTTTGAATAGAGCCCTGGTAGATGTAATCAAGGCCGCCACGGATGCTTAGGTAGACGCTGACGGGTGCGGCATCTCAGCCACTTTAATTTGTTGCCCAAGAATTTTGTTCGTCTTCGCGGCACTTTTCCTTTGGCCAGATTCGCTGCCTGCGTTTATTCTGTTCGGTCACTTGGGGCTGTAAATTGTTCCATCCATATGTCTGCGAAATGTGCGCATGAGGTTCCTGAAGCGCTGGAAGATCCGGATCCTGCTGTTTTTTGCCGTAGTCGGACCGGGCTTTATTACCGCGAACGTCGACAATGATGCCGGCGGCATCTTAACCTACTCGTCCGCCGGGGCCCAGTTCGGACATCTTCTGCTGTGGACCATGATTCCGGTCACCCTTGCCCTGATCGTGGTGCAGGAGATGTGCGCCCGCATGGGCGCGGTCACGGGCAAGGGACTGAGCGACCTGATTCGTGAGGAATTCGGCTTCCGCATTACCTTCCTGATGATGATTGGCATCCTGATCACCAATTTCGGCAACGTGGTCACGGAGTTCATCGGCATCGCCACCAGCCTCGAACTGTTTGGCTTGCCCCGCTATGCCACGGTGCCGGTATGCTGCGTGATCGTCTGGCTGATCGTGGTTAAGGGGCAGTACAAGAGCGTGGAAAAAGTCTTTCTGGCGGCGTCGTTCTTTTACATCACCTACATCTTTGCCGGTGTCCTAGCGCACCCCGCGTGGAAGGACGCCACCATCGCCACCTTCAAGCCCCCGGCCCTCAAGGCATTCAAGGATCAGGCGTATCTCTACATGGTGATCGGCGTGGTCGGCACGACCATCGCGCCCTGGATGCAGTTCTATCTGCAGTCTTCCATCGTGGAGAAGGGAGTAACGCGCCGGCAATACAAGGCTTCCATGCTGGATGTCGTGACCGGCTGCATCTTCACCGATATCGTGGCCTGGTTCATCATCGTGGCCTGCGCCGCCACGCTTTACATTCACGGCTACCGCGACATCAAGTACGCGGCCGATGCGGCCCAGGCGCTCAAACCGCTGGCCGGGGATTATGCCTACATTCTTTTCGCCGTGGGACTGTTCAACGCATCGCTGTTCGCAGCGTCGATCCTCCCGCTTTCCACTGCCTACACGGTGTGCGAAGGTTTGGGATTCGAATCCGGCGTCGGGAGGAAATTCGGCGAGGCTCCTTTGTTCTACTGGCTGTACACGCTGTTGATCATCGCTGGCGGGGCGGTCGTGCTGATCCCGGGCTTGCCGCTGGTGAAGATCGCCGTATTGTCGCAGGTGGTGAACGGCGCGGTGCTGCCGTTCGTTCTGATCTTCATGCTGCTGCTGATCAACAAGAAAGACCTGATGGGCGAGTATGTGAACACACGCTTGTTCAACGTGGTCGCGTGGCTGACCACCGTCGTGATGATCGGGCTAACAGTAGCGTGGTTCTGGACCCTGCGCTCTGGCTAGTGACCCCAACCTCAACCGTGTTATGACCGACAAAGCTCTCTTCCGCTGTTGGCTCTGGGCGCTTGCTCTATGTGTCGTTGCGGTTGGACTGTGCATCGCGTATGTGGATCGCCCGCTCGCGGAATGGCTGGATGCACACGTGCGCCATACGGAATTCTGGGAGGCACTGAACCTCGCACTGTACCCGTTCCTTTTGGTTGTAGTGGCGGCGTTGTTTTTTCTCCTCGGATGCGGCATCTCGTTGATCGCCGGCCGCCCACTGCGGCCATGGACCGCTATTCCGATCCTCTGTTCGTGGAGTGCGATGTGGGCAATCGCGTCAGAGATCATCCTGAAGCGCATCTTCGGCCGCGGCTGGGTGGACCCTACGTTCGTTCGCGATCACCAGTACGGCTTCCATTTTCTACACGGCGAAACGCATTGGGACGCGTTCCCCTCGGGAACAGCGGCGGTATCTTTTGCGATTCTCTCGGTGCTCTGGATCTTAAAGCCGCGATGGAGAGCCGCCGGCACAGTGACTGTGATTTTGTTGTCGATCGCGGTCGTGATCGGTAACTACCACTGGCTCTCCGACGTGATTGCGGGAGGGTTCTTGGGAGTGACGATTGGCTGGGGGACCGTGGGATTGCTGCGTCCGATCGTTCAGGACTATCGATGATCCGCGTGTTTCGCTAAATGAGCTTCCCGGCGGCGAGATCCCGGACGAGCGTCAGGTCGGCTTCGAGAAAATCGTATTGCGGAAGACTGGCGGGGACGGCCCACTGCACATCTTTGAATATCCGGTTCTCGATTTCTCCCTCGTACTCACGCACGATGAAGAAGCGCAACTCCACCATGCCGCCGTTGGGATACTCGTGCTGAATGCGCCGGACTTCGTCTCCGATGGTCGCGCTGATGCCCAGCTCTTCTTCCAGTTCGCGGCGCAGCGCATCGCGGGGCTGCTCGCGTTCCTCGATCTTGCCGCCGGGGAACTCCCATTTGAGCGGCATGGTTTGATGGCGCGTGCGCTGGCAGACCAGCAGCTTGCCATCTTTCTGGATCAGAGCTGCGACGACGCGCTTCATGGGGCCGAGGCTTCCAGCTTCTTTCCGACGAGTTGGGCGCAGTGTTGGACGAGTGCTTGATGTTCGGGCGTAAAGGCAGCGGAAAAATGACTGTCAATGTCCAACTCGCCCACCACCTTGCCATTGACGAAGACCGGCACGACGATTTCAGATTTCGTCTCCAGCGAACAGGCCAGATAGCGCGGGTCCTTGCCGACGTCGTCCACTACGACGGTCTGCCCGCTCGATGCCGCCGCTCCGCAAATGCCCTGGTTCAGCGGAATGCGGGTGTGCGGCGTCATCGCTCCTTCAAACGCGCCCAGCACGAGCATGGGAGGCTGAGCGCCGGGTTCGAGCATATAAAAGCCAACCCAGTTGTACTTGAGCATACGCTCGTGCAGCACTTTGACCATCTCCTGCATCAGTTCCTTCGCGTTCGGGACTCTGCGCGCCAGTGCGGTGACCTCGTTGCGGATCTCTTCAATTCTGTCAGGTCCGGCCATGTCTGAAATCTTAACTCACCCGGCTGCCTGCGAGGCTTCGGCAGGCCGGGGGTCGGTAATCTGTCGGACTCCTGCGGGGCGCGGGAAGGTCTGAGGATGAATGGCCCACGCTAAGGCTTCCAGTCCATGCAACAGTGTGGGTGCGGGCGTATTTAGAAATTCATCGCCGATGCAATAGATCCGCCCGCACCGCGCAGCCGCAATCTCCTGCCAGACGCGGTCTGCCACAATTTTGTTGAGCGGGACGCGGTCGCCGGCGCCGCACCAGGCGGCAATAATGATTTCCGGATCGAGCCGCAAGACTTCATCGGGATCGATCTGGCGGGCGGGAGCCCCAACGAACTCCCCGCCTGCGGCCTCGACCAGTTCGGCCACCCAAGGTTGCGAAGCAATCAGCGGTTTGCCCCACTCCTCGCAGAACACCCGCGGCCGCGTCGCTGCGGCGCATCTCGCGCAGATCTGCTCGATTCGAGCCTGCATGGCATCGATGACCTGCTCTCCGTGCTCCAACTTGCCGACAACCCCAGCAATCGTCGCAATGTCGGTATAGATGTCCGCCAGAGTCTTCGGGGCGAGCCCCAGGAATCGGGCCCCAGATTTCAGGATTTCGCTGACCGCCTTCTCTTGATAAGGCACCGCCGCAATCACCAGATCGGGCCGGGCTTCCACGATCTGCCGGGCATCGGCTGTCCACGAGTCGGCAAGGATTACGCGGGAACCGTCGGCAACCTCGGGAACAACGTCGGCGCAATAGCGAGTGCAAGCCACAACACGTGACAGCTCTCCGATTTCGTTAAGAATGACCGTGGCGCTGGGCTGCAGGCAGGCGATGCGGCGGGGAGTATGCGAGAGAAGCATGGCTACGATTTGATATTTCGCAGTGCCGCAGAAAGCGTATCCAAGGCGAGTTGCGCGGCGTGAGTAGACGCCTGGGGCACGCCGCCCACGGCCGCAATCAGGCGTGCGCGATCAAGGGCGCGTGCTTCGTTCAGCGTCCTGCCGGACACCAGTTCTGTCAGCGCCGAAGCGCACGCCATCGAGGCGACGCATCCCTTGGCTTTAAAACGAATCTCGGCGATTTGGCCGTCGGTAATTTTAAGGCTCAGGCGCAGCACGTCCCCGCAGACCGGATTTTCAACCTCCGCTGTGGCATCGGGGTTGGCAACGTCGCCGGCATTGCGTGGATTCTCGAAATGGTTGAGTAACTGTGAGGAATACATTGCTGGGTAAATTGTAAATGGCGGAACCAAGCGCGGTTCGCCGTGCCTTGGCCAAAGAATTAAAGATGAAACCGTCGCCGCTTCCAGCCAGTAAGCGTATATAGAAAAGGACAACATGGAAGTGCTGGAACAGCCTTCGCAGGTGTTGCAACAGTTCGCGGCCGGCGAACTGGCGGCCTTCGAGACTCTGTTCCGGCAATTCCAATCCGAGGTTTACGGCTGGATTATGCGGATCGTGCGCGATCCAACGGCGGCCGAAGACCTGACCATTGAAACTTTCTGGCGCATCTACCGTGCGCATGCCCGCTTCGATCCGTCGCGCAGCTTCGGAGCCTGGGCGCGCCGAATTGCCACCAACGTGGCGATCGACTATTTGAAAAGCAAGCCGGGTCCCGAGACGCAGATGGACGAGAACACGACCGGCGCGCCCTCCGGCGATACTGGCCCCAATCCTGCAATTCAACGCGAGATACGCGAACGTACGCGCACTGCCTTCCAGCAGTTGCCGGTGAAACTGCGCGGGGTGGCAACTCTGGCATTGATCGAAGATCAGTCGCACGGTGAAATTGCCGCGGCGTTGAACATTTCAACGGCAGCGGTTAAGTCACGGCTGTTTCGAGCGGTTCGGTTATTGAGAAACAAACTAGGAAACCTAACTTATGCATGAACAAGAAGAAAAGAAGCTCGCCGATCTACTGAAGCAGTCGCTCACGCCAGCCAATCCGGAATTGCACCGCGACTTGTGGCCGCAAATGCTGCGGCGCCTCGACGAGCGCGCAACTCAGCGTCACTGGTTCGCAGCAATTCTTGCTCGCCCAGGGTTGTCTGCGGTTCCGTGGTTCGACTGGGCGCTGCTGGCGGTGCTGGTGCTTGGCATCTGCGCATTCCCGCGCTCGATTCCGATCTGGCTCTATCACTTTTGAGGTTGGAGGACTTATGAACACTCATCCTTATCTGCGAGCTTACATGGCCGGCATCACCGTGCCTTCGTTCATGCTGTTGGTCATAATCACCGGCTTCGTGTTGGCCCGCTACACTTTCCAGATGCCGATTCCCATCGAGCGCGCCCTCATTTTTCCCATGGCGTTGGTGCCGAATCTTTTCGGCCTATGGAATATTTTCTATCTATGGCTGCGGCCGCGCCGCCATCTGCCCATTGGATTTCATGGTGCGATATTGCCGTTCATCCTGGCGCCGACCGGGTTCGTGATCGCAACTTCGTCAGGACTGCTGGCTGCGACTTCGGAGGGCCTGGTGTGGTTCCATGAAATCGTGGTTCCATACGGCTTTCTGGCGGCAGGTTTCACTCTGGCTTTGATTGCCTATTACCTGGTCTGGAAGTATCTGGTGGGATTTTTCAACGAGGTGCTGGGGATTGCATGACGCATCAGCGGCGGGCGCCGTCAGGAAAGTAGATGGTCCATCCCTGCGCCCGCGCATGGGTTTCAAGGTCGGGATTTGGATTGACCGCGAATGCACGTGCGGCCGTGGCGAGCATCTCCGTGTCCCAGCGGGAATTGCCGAAGGCGGCGTCAACCTTCTTGCCAGCGGCCTCGCGGAGAGCCTGCGGCTTGCCCGGACCGGATGGAATCCTCACCAGGTGATCGGTAACGGTGCCGTTTTCAACCACAACTTTCGCGGCCAGGATGCGGTCTTCCCCGATGCCAAACTGCTTCATGCCTGCGCGAATCACCCACTCGTTCGACGACGACACCGCCCATATCTCGCAGCCGTGGTCGTGCAAGTGGCGAACCAGGTCGAGCATTTCGGGAAAGACCTTTCCTGGAAACGATCCGGCCATGAAATCGTGAGCGGCCGTCATCAGGACAGCTTCTGACATCCCCCGATGCATGGTGACCATCTCTCCGCACATCTGGTCCTCACCGACTCTGCCCGCCTTGTATTCGGCGTAACGCGCGCGCATAGCCCGCCCGAGTTCGCCCGGGACAAGCCCCGTTCTGATCTCCCAATCAAAAAAAGTTTCGCCCGCATCGCCCGACCAGAGCGTGCCGTCACAGTCAAACGCCGCAACCGCGGGTTGAAGGCTGAGGACGCGGTCGAGAAATTCCTTGCGCGTTAGATTTGTGACCTGAGGGTTCGAAATTTCCATTGCCCTTCGACGATAACGGACAAGAGCAGACTTGCGCAATTTTGCATTGAGATTCGGCTCAGGAAGGGCGGCGGGCAACGAGGGCCGCGTAGTCGTCCGGCGTGTTCACGTTCAAGGCCACGAAGGGATCGCTCACGGCGACGTACAAAATATGCTGCTGGCAGCCGTGTTCTACCTCGCGCGCCGTGCTGGTCGCAGGAGCTTGCAAAAAGGCCTCAATCAGTTCACGCCCTGCGAGGTAGGGATGGCCGTGCTGTCCGGAGAATTCCGGCACCACCGCCCAGATGTCGGGCGAGGCAGATTCAAACGCTGTCCGCAGCAACTGGATCGTTCCTGCACTCGCCGGAGGCCGGTCCACGAGCGTGATCATGGCGGCGTCCCGGCCGCGGTTCAAAACCTCGCGCAATCCCACCCGCAGCGAACTGAACTGGCCGAGGCTGGGATCGGGATTGGTGACCACCGATGCTCCGCTGGCATAAGCAATTGGAGCCAGATCTGACTCGTTGGCGCCAGCCACGACCACAATAAAATCGGTGGAGAAACTTAGAGACCCAATGGCGGCGGAAAGGAAAGTCTCTTTCACTGGCGCTTGTCCCTCTACTTGTGGAGGCCAGGGCAACAACGCCTTGTCGCGGCCCATTCGCGAGGACTCGCCCGCGGCGAGAATAATCCCAGCGAAACTCGAGGAACGAGACATTGTGCGGAAGATAGCAGAAAGCGGAAAGAAAGTCAGTGCGTCGAATTACGGGGAGCGGGCTACTGAATTACGCGCTCGGGTTGTCAGGGTTCAACGCAGCCGCTGGTTCGGCGTGATCAGTTTCCGGTTCGTCCGCCTGCTTCTGTTTGAACCAACTCATATGGGGAAGGGCTCCGGTCGCGTGGCGGCGGATGGCGATGAGTTCGGCGGTGATGGCCACCGCAATCTCTTCCGGCGTGATGGCCCCAATGTCTAAGCCGATAGGCGCGTGCACGCGATCGAACAACTCGGGGCGCAGACCCTCATCGTGAAGAGTTTTGAAGATGGCGATCACTTTGCGCTTCGAGCCGATCATGCCGATATAGCGGGCCCGCGTCTGCACCGCCCAGCGCAGGATACGCATGTCATCGCGATGACCGCGCGTTACGATCACGATGTACGACGATTCGTTCGGATCGAGGGTGCGCGTGGCCTCATCGAAGTCGAGCGCGTGAACTTCGGCCGCGGAAGGGAAGCGCTCCTTGGAGGCGTAGGAGGACCGGTCGTCCGTGACAACCACGTCAAATCCCGCACCCGCGGCGGCCTGGCACAGACTTGAGGCCACATGTCCTGCGCCAAACAGATAAACCAATGCCGGAGGCAGGACCGGCTCAACGAAAACATCCAGAGTTCCACCGCAGACCAGCCCCGTGTCGTACTTCGGATCCTGATTGAGATCGAAGTGCAGGGTGCGGGGCTTTTCCGACTCCATGACCTCGCGAGCAGTTTGCCACACCTCAGCCTCGACGCAACCGCCGCCGATGGTGCCGACAATCGAACCGTCATCGCGCACCAGCATCTTTGCGGTCTTGAAGGACGGAATCGACCCGCGCACGTTCACGATCGTGGCAACGGCGCCACGACGCCCTCCGCGGCGTAGTTCGACGATTTGTTCATAGATATCCATGTGGGAAACTACTGAGTTCTGATTATCAGTGGGTAAACAGGGAAGAGTCAATCGGGGGGGATGCAAAAGGCCCGGGTCATCACTCCGGGGCTTTCGCATTAAGTCAGTAGGTACTATGCACGACCTGCCAAGCATCTTAATCTTGAAGCGGTGCCAAGCGATTGTCAAACTTACTATGGAATCGGATGATTGCAGCAGGAGAACTCCCATGAAAGCCGTTCGCCTCCATCAATTCGGCGGTCCCGAAGTTCTAGTGTACGAAGACATTCCCGACCCGCAACTGCGCAAAGACCAGGTGCTGGTGCGGGTCAAAGCGTGCTCGCTGAATCATCTCGACGTCTGGGTGCGCAAGGGATTGCCCGGCGTGAAGCTGCCCCACATCCTGGGCAGCGACATCGCCGGCGAAGTCGCAGAAGTTGGCGAGTACGTCACCGGATTCAAAGCCGGGCAGCGTGTGCTGGTTGCGCCTATGCATTTCTGCGGACACTGCGCCAAGTGCGTTGCCGGACTGCAGAACGAGTGCCGCGAGTTTACCGTCCTCGGCAATGGCGTCGATGGAGGGAACCGCGAACTGATCGCGGTGCCGGCCGCTAGCGTCATTCCAATTCCTGATTCGCTCGATTTCGTGCAGGCTGCGAGTGTGCCTTTGGTCTTTGTCACCGCCTGGCACATGCTGGTGGGCCGCGCTGCGGTTCGTCCGGGACAGACCGTGCTGGTGTTAGGTGCAAGCTCAGGTGTAGGGATCGCGGCCATCCAGATCGCCAAGCTATTTCACTGCCGCGTAATTACGACCGCGGGCGACGAATCGAAGCTCGACAAAGCACGAGCCCTGGGCGCCGACCACGGCATCGACCACTACAAGCAGAAAATTTCCGAGGAAGTTCGCCGAATCACCAACAAGCTGGGGGTCGACATCGTCATCGAGCACGTAGGCGCCGCGACCTGGGACGAGAGTGTGAAGTCGCTCAAGAGCGGAGGCAAGCTGGTCACTTGCGGCGCTACCACTGGCCCGAATGTAGGCATCGATCTGCGCCATCTGTTCGCGCGGCAGTTGAGCTTGCTCGGATCTTACATGGGAACGATGGGCGAGCTGCACGAGGTTCTAGGCCACGTCTTCGCGGGACGGCTCAAGCCGGTCGTCGATCGTACGTTTCCGCTCCACGAAATCCGCGCGGCGCACGAGTATCTGGAAAAGAGCCAGATGTTCGGAAAGGTCGTCGTGAACCCGTAGGGGACTGCCAAAGATAGCATTAACAGCATGAGTGCTATAGGGATTCATCGCTAATTACTCCGGCAAGCCCCCTATAATTCTCGTGATTTTGAGGCTGCCGATGCGTCGCTATCTTGTTCTGCTATCTCTTTTGTCGATATGGGCGCCTGCGCAAGCTGCCGACTTGCTAGATGACACTGAGATCACACTGCATCGCATGGGGTGCCTCGGAACATGCCCCGAATACAAGCTCACCATTCGTGCTGATGGATCAGTCGTGTACGAAGGAAGAAACTACGTACACGCCAGAGGAGTCCGCAAAAGCAAGATTAGTATTTCAGCAGTTCAAGCACTGGTGCAGAAATTCATTGATGCAAAATTCTTTGACATGAGGGGTGGTGGCATCGTCGTTGACGCACCAGTCAAAACAATCTCTTTCGCGTTCGACGGCCGCCAGAATGAGGTTAAGGAAGGCTGCGCCTGCCCCTCGGAGCTAGTAAAGTTAGAAGACGAGATTGATAAGACCGCCGGTTCTGAACGTTGGGTGCGAGGCCGTTTACGGATGCTCTTCGCCCCTTCGCAATTTTCGAAAAGGCGATTTTGAGTGAAATGGCGATTTATCGACAGTCACTGCGTGTGTGGGGTGCGAGATGTCCTAAGCTGTTTGCCGTGGACAAGTTCTTCACGGAGAAGGGAGAAGTTCTTCTCATTGACGCTCGCGCCGAGCCGACCTAGAATCTGTGCGCCGAGCGATCCCCCCTGCGCTCCCAGCCACCCCTTCGCCTAAGGAGGCGTCTCAATGAGGTTCCGGTTGCTCTGCGGTTTCCTGCTCGTTTGCCAGTTGTGCTTCGCGGCAACGGAAAAGACCATTTACAGTTTTTCCTCGTTTCCTCATGGCGCGTCCCCGTTCACGAATGTCACTTTCGACAGCGCGGGGAATATTTATGGCACCACCTGCTTTGGAGGCACTCACAATGACGGCACGGTTTTCAAGCTGACTCCCGGCAAGAACGGCAGTTATACCCAGACCGTGCTTTACAGCTTCAGCGGAAGCGACGGAGCCTGTCCGGCGAGCGGCGTAGTGCTGGACAGCGCGGGCAATATTTACGGCACGGCGAGCACAGGCGGCACTAAGTCTACGACGTGCTATCAGACCGCCGGGTGCGGACTCGTTTTCAAGCTGACGCCGAACGGCACCACGTGGAAGCAACAGATCCTTTACAAGTTTTCCGGCTCGGATGCCTCTTATCCCAGCTCTCTGACCTGGTATCCGGGCGGAAACCTGGTGGGTACGGCTGGGCCCCCGTCCCCTAACTGGAACGGAATCGTCTTTATGCTCACGCCTTCGGGCACAGCATGGAGTTTTACGACTCTGTTCAGCTTTCCGGCCACGGGTTTCGCCAATGGCCTGGTGGGACCACTCGTGGTTGACAGCAGCGGCAATCTCTATGGTGTGACCACCTACGGAGGTACTCACGACGGTGGGATCGTGTACGAACTCTCCTATTCCGGCGGCAACCTGGTTGAGTCTGTGCTGTATTCGTTTGGGGGGAAGGGCGATGGCTATTCTCCAATCGCAGGGCTGGTCATGGATCAGGCAGGCAACCTATATGGCTCGACTCCATCAGGCGGCACTTTGGGGTATGGATCGATCTTCAAGCTGACTCGAGACACGCAAAGCAATTGGAATTATGGCCTCATTTACAACTTCCAGAGCGTTACGGACGGGTGGGCTCCTCAAGGCGGAGTCGTGCTTGACGGAGCGGGCAATGTCTATGGCACGACCGCCGCTGGCGGCAGCACCAGCTGTTCCTGTGGCACCGCCTTTGAGCTTTCCCCCAGTTCCAGTGGCACGTACACCAAGAAGACGATTCACAATTTCTCCGGGTACGCCGGCAGCCAATTGGGAACAATTGCCGCGCTGGTGTTCGACAGCCAGGGCAATCTTTATGGAACGACGCCTAGTGGTAACGGACATCTCAATATCAGTGATGGGGGAACGGTGTATCGCCTGTCGCCCAGTTCCTCGGGATGGACGTACACCGTTCTGTACGGATTCCCC
>Ga0209698_10001985_pt1 | contig 23401 bp, 11 predicted proteins | sample LitLauG_LLR_2012_FD_187203 | JGI IMG/M metagenome (GOLD analysis project Ga0209698, IMG submission 187203) | Freshwater sediment microbial communities from Pennsylvania, USA - Little Laurel Run_MetaG_LLR_2012 (SPAdes) (version 2) | ecosystem: Environmental > Aquatic > Freshwater > Creek >... | reverse complement strand
ATTCCCCACCGCTCTTCGCGCTACCGGGATCGTCGGAGTATTTTTCCGCCAGCTTGGCAAAGTCTCCGCCGGACTTGACCTGTTTCAGAACGTCTTCCGCCTTCTGGCGCGCTTCCGCAACGGCTTTCTCATCTTCCTTCGCACCGGCCGCTGGCAGCTGGGTCTTGATCAGAATGTGGCTGACCTTGACCTCTTCGGGAACGCGATACTCGTCGCGGTGCTGATCGTAGTAAGACTGTAGGTCGGCAGGCGAAACGCTGGTAGCAGCCTCCAGCCTGGATGAGTCGACGATGGCGTACTTGATCTGCCGCTTCTCCGGAATGGAGTTGTTATAGTTCGCTTTATTGCGATCGTAGAAGGCTTTGAGTTCCTGATCAGCAGGATGCAAACCTTTCAGGATATCGGCCTGCATAAGCACCGCGTATTCGAACTTGACCTTGGTATTGCGGCGCTCGAATTCGTCGCGGACCTCGGCGTCGCCCACAAATGCGCTGCTGGAAACCAGCGCGTGCAGCTTGCGGATGAGGATACCTTCCTTTTCCTGTTCCTCGAATTGGGAAATCGTCAAGTCGGCCCGCTGGAGCATGTTCTCGTACTCCTCCTGGCCGATGAATTTCCCGCCGGGAAAGAAGACGCCGGCATATTGACCATGCTCAAACTCATCGCGAAGTTCATCATCGCTGACGCGCAGGCCCATGCGGTGTGCTTCGGCAACCACCGCTTTTTTACTGATCAGTTGCTCGGCAGCCTGGCTGGCGAAATAGGGCATCAACATTGCAGCCTGGGGTCCGCCCTGGGGAAACTGCTGGCGGATCATCCCCTTGGCTTCGCGCTGTACGTCGCTGACCGTCACCTGCTCATCGCCGATGGTGGCGAGCACGCCGCGCGCTGGTGAACCGATACCGAGGCTGGAGCCGATCCCGCCGGGAATGAGAGTGATCGCCATCGAGGCACAGATGAGGACAAGCAGCGCGCCGAGAATGATTTTCACGGTTGGCCCTGCATTTTGCAGCTGTCGAATCATGGTCTGGTTAACTCCAAGCTGGAAGCAGAATCCTTAATTATAAACTAGCGAAGCATGGGAGATGACGGGGCGTGAGGGACGGTCACGCGGCGGTCGGAAGCCGTTCCAGGAACCGCGAAAAACTCTGTATTGAATCGAATTAATAAAAGTGATATCAAGCTTAAGACGAATCTCAGACGAATCGGTTCGCAGCCAAACGAATCATCGCCGCAAAGGAACTTCATGATCGCTTTCCGGCTTTTAGTCGTAGCCTTGCTCCCTGCTCTCGCTTCTGGACAGTCCAGTTCCAGACCTGCTCCCGCTCTCAAGTCGCCGTTGCGCGAGGGTTGGGCCCTGCAATCCTCGGTCAAGGTGGCGGAAACGGGCGAAACGATCTCGCGGTCTGCCTTTCAGACGAAGGACTGGCTCAAGGCAACGGTTCCGACCACGGTGGTCGCCGCCCAAATGAAAGCTGGCTTGCTTCCGGATCCCTTTTACGGGATGAATCTTCGCCAGTTCCCCGGCGTCAGCTATCCAATCGGTTTTAACTTTTCGAACATCCCGATGCCGCCGGACAGCCCGTATGCGGTTTCCTGGTGGTATCGCAAGGAGTTTGCGCTGCCGCATGGGTACGCTGGCAAAACGGTATGGTTGAACTTTGGCGGGATCAACTATCGCGCCAACATCTTCCTCAACGGAAAGCAGATCGCTAACTCGAACGACGTTGCTGGGGCGTGGCGCACCTACGAATTCAACATCACATCCGCGGTAAAGCCCGGCGGAAACGTGCTGGCCGTGCAAGTCTACGCGCCAACCGAGAACAGCCTGACGATTACCTTCGTTGACTGGAATCCTTCCCCGCCCGATAAGAACATGGGGTTGTTTCGTGACGTGTACCTGAGTTCGAGCGGTCCGGTCGCGCTGCGAAGTCCGGCGGTGTCGTCCAAGGTGGATTCGCCCGCCAATAACAGTGCGCACCTGACCGTGACCGCGCTCGTCAAGAATGCGAGCGATCACCCAGTCAAGGGCACGCTCAAAGGGAAGATCGAGAAGATCGAGTTCTTGCAGGCGGTCGAGCTGGCAGCGGGAGAATCGAAAGACATCGTCTTCTCCCCAGAACAGTATCCGCAATTCAATCTCAGCAGCCCGCGCCTGTGGTGGCCGGCCCAGATGGGAACGCCGAACCTGTACGATCTTGATCTTTCCTTCGAGATCGACGGCCAGCCCTCCGATTCATCGCACACACAATTCGGCATTCGCGAGATCACCTCGGAGGTCGCCGAGCATGCACCCGATCGCTTTAAGCGCCTTTTCAAGATTAATGGCAAGAACATCCTGATCCGCGGCGGCGGCTGGACACCCGACATGATGCTGCGCGAGGATTCCCGCCGCCTGGCCGACGAGTTTCGCTACGTGCGTGACCTGGGTCTGAACACGATCCGCTTGGAGGGAAAGCTCGAGAATGAAGAGTTCCTGGAGATGGCCGACCGGCAGGGCATTCTCGTCATGGCCGGATGGTGCTGCTGTGATTTCTGGGAGCACTGGGGGAATTGGAACGACGAGGATTTCGGAATCGCGAAAAACTCGCTGCGCGACCAGATCTACCGGCTACGAAGTCATCCCAGCCTGGTGATGTGGCTGAACGGCAGCGACAATCCTCCACCGCCGGACGTGGAGGAGATATATCTCAAGGTGGAGCACGATCTGCTCTGGCCCAATCCAGTCGTGTCGTCGGCGACGGCGAAACCCACGACCGTGACGGGCGAGAGCGGTGGAAAGATGTCCGGTCCCTACGAGTACGTCGCGCCTTCCTACTGGATGAGCGATCCTCATCGCGCTCCGCAAGAACAGTCCTGCAATCCCGGCGGGTGTGGCGGCGCCTACGGGTTCAACACCGAAACGAGCATGGGCCCTGCAGTCCCCGTGCTCGAAAGCGTCCAGCGCATGGTTCCCAAGGATCATCTGTGGCCGGTGGATGAGTACTGGAATTTCCACGCGGGCGGCGGGTCCTTCAAAGACCTGCATGTTTTCACCGATGCCTTGAACGCCCGCTACGGGCGAGCAAATAATGCTAAAGAGTTCACATATAAGTCGCAACTCATGACGTACGAAGGCGTGCGCGCGATGTATGAAGCCTACAGCCGCAACAAGTACACCTCGACCGGCGTGATTCAGTGGCTGCTCAATAACTCGTGGCCGTCGATGATCTGGCATTTGTACGACTACTATCTGCAGCCGGGCGGCGGATACTTTGGCGCGAAAAAAGCCATGCAGGCGCTCGATCCGGTGTATGGCTACGACGACCATTCGGTCTGGCTGGTCAGCAGCCAGTACGTGGACGCGAAAGGGCTGAAGCTGACGGCACGCGTTTTCAATCTGGATGGGACACAACAGTTCTCAAAAGACGCCACTCTCGACGCGGCCGCCGACAGCACGGCGAAGGTCTTTGAGTTGCCGCAGATCGACGGGTTGTCGGCGGCGTATTTCCTGGATCTGCGCATAACCGATGCGAGCGGCAAGCTGGTGGGATCGAATTTCTACTGGCTTTCCACCAAACCAGAAACGCTCGAGTGGGAAAAGTCGAACTGGTACACGACTCCGACGGCGTCCTACGCGGACTACACAGCGTTGGCCCAACTGCCGAAGGTGAAGCTGAAAGTCTCGAGCCGGACCGAGACCAAGGGCGAAGAATCGATCACGCACGTGACCCTGGAGAACCCCGGAAAGACGCTGGCGTTCTTCGTGCGGCTGAAAGCCAATCAAGGCACACGCGGCGACGAGATTCTGCCGGTGGTGTGGCAAGACAACTATGTCTCATTGCTGCCCGGAGAGAGGCGGGAGATCACCGCGACCTATCGCACGACCGACCGAGGCGGCGCAAACACATCGGTTGAAGTGCAAGGTTGGAATTCGGAGTAACGCGGATCGTAGGAACCACATACGATGTGGAGCAACGCGCGTCCCGGCCCCGTCCACCCGCTAATTGATGTGAGTAGAATAGATATAGCCGTTGAACGACGAGTCGTAACCCGCACACCAGACCTGGTATCCCGGTTTTGTGCTCCGGCGAGCGCAAGCGTCCATCTCAGCGCCGGTGGTCGCATCTACAGACCAGGTTTTGCCGCCATCGCTGGTAAAGTAAATACCCCCCACGCCCGTGTAGATGTTTCCGCCCGCGGCCCAGCCGGTTTTCGCGTCGACGAACAACAGTTGCCGGATCGGCCACGGCCCATCGAGGGTGCGACCGCTCCAGGTCTTGCCGCCATTCGTCGTCCCATGCACCCAGCCTTCGACGTTGGGATAAATCTCCCCGCCCCCTACCCAGCCTACTGTGTCATTCAAGAAGAAAACCGGGCCGTCAAAAACGGAATCGATCATCGGTCCGCACGACCACTGTGCGCCGCCGTTGAGGCTCGTGCAAAAGTTGATTCCGGAAGCACGGGCATGCAGGTTCGTAAGCAAGCTGAACTGCTGGCCAAACCAACCCCCATCGGGATTGGCGACAACGCTGTTCCACGCGCTGGCTGTTGTCCCTCCACTGCTCGTGGTCTCGGCTACAGTCGGGGCGTTGCCACCGGCCAGGCCCAGCACGATTCCATCCTTGCTGTTGGCGAATCGGACGCGCAGAAGAGTATCGTTCGTGAGCATGATGTCGCTGCTCCACGTCTTGCCACCATCGTGGGTCCATCGAATCACACTATAGGAGCCTGCCGTCGAATCGTAGAATCCCGACACGATCACGTTCTTGGAATTGATGATGGACACCCCGTAGAAGTAGTCGTTGTAATCCGAAGCGAGAACTTCGCTCCAGTTCTTGCCTCCATCCGTTGTCTTCCAAACCTGGCCGTGTTCGGCAACCGCATAGCCAACCGTAAGACTGGAGAACGCAATGTCGTGGATCACCGCGCCGGGTAAGGTTGCCAGCAGTTGCCAGCTATTGCTGGCGGCAGGTACTGGGGCATTGCGAGTAACTTCGGATGGGACCGCCGGCCGTTGCGCTGACAACTCATGGTTGGCTCCTTGCACGGGCATTCTTGCGGAGACATGGCGGCCCAGTGGCGATGTCTGCTGTGCGGTAGAAGCAAGGCACAAGACCAAGACGGTGGAGAATGACACGGCCAGATTTCTCATAGTGGCTCCTAACTCACACGCCCCATCAAGCCAACCTGTATTTCTCCCCACGAAGAAAAAGATTCTACACGATCCTCTCCTCAACATTAGTAAGTCGAGTTAGATCCACCCCAACCACAACGGGTTGCCTACCGTGAATTTCCGACCCTCTTACTCTTCTGGCGGCAGATCAAAATTCACCAGGTCCCCTCGGAAGCCGCGGGTCTTCCAGGCCCCGAAGGCAATGCCAGCCGCCATCCAGATGCTGCCGACGAGCCAAGCCTTCCAACTGAGGTTCTTCCACAGAAAAGAACAGATCGTAAATCCAGCCAGTGGAGGCGTCCAAACGGCGAGGATCGCCAACGCGACCCCGGCCGCACCTAACATGATCCAGTTGGAATGCGGCCACAGGACGAGTACGATGACCATTCCCGTCAGCAGCAAGGGCGGAAGCGCGCTGTGCTTTCCTTCCCGGACGTAATAGCGCACGAATGCCGCCATGTTTACGCCCATAAACGAGATCAGCGCACCAAAGTTGAGCATCTCGGCGCCCAGTCCGTAGCTGAACAGGCCGACCGTCACCAGCAACGCACCCGCCAGGGCGATGACACCGACAAAGAGCACATTGTTGCGCGGCACGCGCCGCTTCGGATCGACCACTCCAAAGAACGATTGCGGCAAGGCCTGGCTGCGTCCCATGCCGTAGAGAAGACGGGCCGCGCCGATCTGCGACCCCATGCCCGAGCCGAAATTCGCCACCAGCAGCGTGAATCCGAGAATAGCGAACATGGGCTTCCAGGCGCGCCCCGCGACGAAGGTGAAGGCGGTGTCAGTGTTGGGAAACGGTTCGCTGGCGGGCCACACCAACTGCGCGGCATAGACTTCGAGGGCCGAAAGAATCCCGATCACGAAGCAGGTCAGGAGCGTAGCCAGCAGAATGTTGCGGCGTGGGTTCTCCGCTTCCTCGGAGAGAGTGGAAATACCATCGAAGCCAATGTAGCCCAGCACCGCAATCGAAGTTGCCGCCAGAACATCTTTCGTGTTCCACAGTTGAGGATCATAAAAAGGACGGGTAAAAAAGGCAGAGCCATCGTGCGGGTGGCCCAGAATGTAACGGAACGCAACCATGAAGAAAATCGCCACCACCGCACCCATCGCGGCGGCGAGCACCGTGTTGACGCGGGCCGAGGTCTTAATTCCCTGAACGTTCAGAAACGTGAAGAACGCTCCAAAGAAGACGGCCCAACCCCAGTAAGGAATTCCCGGGGCAAAGACATGGGCCTGCTGGCTGCACCAGACAATGCAGATCATCGGGTTGAGCATGTAGTCCATCACCATGCTCCACCCGGTGACGTAGCCAAGGGCAGGGTTAATTTCCTGTCCGACGTAGGTGAAGGCCGAGCCGGCGCTGGGGTAGGCAGCGGCCATACGTCCATAGCTGACCGCGGTAAACAGCATCGCGACCATGGCGATCAGGAGCGTGGTCACGACGTGCCCGTGGCCACGATCGCTGAGCACACCGAAGACCGACATCGGCGCGACCGGCTGAATCACGATGACCCCGTACAGAATCAGGTCCCAGAGCGTGAGGGATCGCCTCAGTCGTGGAGCTGCAACCGGCGCATTCGGGGATGAACTCATGCCACCACCTTAAAACAAAATCCCCATTATCCAGCGCAGATAACGGGGTGCGTGGAACTCGGAGCCTTGGAAAACGCGATGGGATTGCGCTGCTGCAGCGCTTCGCGAAATTCCTCTCGCATTCTATCGGGATGGGGCGTTCTGTCAATGAAAAAACATCAGTATTAAAACGATTCTCGCGTATACTCTGTCCATCTTCACGAAATGCGGACACGAGAGGTGCAAGGCCCATGCAGCCGAATGCTCGTTTTCTCCCGATCTTTCTAGTTGCGGCCGGTGCATTGCTGGCTCAGACCACTCCCGGCGCGCAAACTCCTGCCAAAACCGTTCAGGAACGGCTGGGATATTCGGCCTCGGCGCGTCTGCTGGTGATTCACGCCGACGATCTGGGAATGAATCATTCGGTGAACCGGGCGACATTTGAAGCGCTGGAGAAAGGCTGGATTACGTCCGCCAGCATCCTCGTGCCCTGCCCGTGGTTTCCCGAGGTGGCGAAATGGGCGAGGGAGCACCCCGATGCCGATCTCGGCATTCACCAGGCCCTCACCAGCGAATGGACGAGCCTGCGCTGGGGACCGGTGAGCCCAAAAGACAAGGTACCCAGCCTGCTCGACGAAGACGAGTATCTTCCCCTCGAGACGCTCGCCGTTGCCCAAAACGCCAAACCTTCCGAGGTAGAGACCGAACTGCGGGCCCAAATCGATCGCGCCAAGTCTGCCGGCATTCATCTGACCCACCTGGATACGCATATGGCCGCCCTGTTCGGCTCAACCGATTTATACAAGCTGTATCAAAAAATGGGGTACAGCTACGGGCTGCCGATTCTGGAGGAGTGGGAGGGGACTCACGGTCCGATCAGCATAGCGCCGCCAGCCGACGAGGTTCTGATCCAGAAAGTCATCTCTATTGATCCGGGCATCGAAGCGAAAGACTGGTCGAATTGGTACGAGAAGCAACTTGCACCTCTCGGCCCCGGTGTTTATCAGATCATTGTGCATCTCGCATACGATGACGAAGAGATGCGGGGCGCAACCTACCATCATCCCGATTGGGGCTCCGCATGGCGACAGCATGATCTGGACATGGTCAAGAGTCCAGAGTTCCGGCAGTTCCTGAAAGATCAGGGATTCGTACTGATGGGATGGAGGGAGTTGGGAAAAGCCTTGCCGAGAAACTACGGCAAGTGAGCGGGGAGACCCCTGAAGGGCACGGCGTCCCGAATTCCCTGCCCTTCCACGACCGTGTAGATCTTGTCGGCTGGGACGTCTTTCAAAACCTCAATCTTGCCAGAAGGCCAGCGCACCTCGACCACCTCCATCTTTGTCGCTGGCCCCAGGCCGAAGTGGAGCCGCAGATCATTCTGCGAAAGATAACTGGCTCCGCCGCGGACCTCGTCGAATTGCGTCAGGCTTCCGGTGTGAACTGTGACGCGGGCACCGATGGCCGCGCGATTGCTCTTGGTTCCGACAAGATGAAGGAGCACGCGATGATTCCTGGCGCTGTTGGCGTTGAGCAGCAGCGAAGGCGGCTCGCCCACATTGAGCACGACGATATCGACATTGCCGTCGTTAAAGATGTCGCCGAAAGCCGCTCCCCGTCGAGACTTCAGGGGCATATCAGCTAAGCCGGCCTCCTTTGAGACTTCTTCAAACGCGCCGTTGTGCAGGTTGCGATGCAGCAGCAGTGGCTGGGCGTAAGCAGCACTGCCCTTCACGGCATCCATCTGCGGATAAACGTGGCCGCTCGCCACGAACAGGTCGAGCCAGCCGTCGTTGTCCATATCAAAAAACGTAGTGCCCCACCCAACCAGCGGCAGGCTCGGCTGCCCGAGACGAGACTGCATCGCAACATCCTCGAACCCGCGCGCGCCCTGATTGCGATAGAGCGTGTTGGGCTGGTCGGCGAACTCGGTGATGAACATCGAGAGGCGTCCGCTGTGATCGTAGTCGCCCCAAGTTACACCCATAGAGCCGAGCGCTTGCCCCTCGCCGTTCATCGCAATGCCGGCGACCATGGCTTCATCGGTAAACGTGCCATTGTGATTGTTGCGGTAAAGATGATTGGGGGTAGCGTCGTCGGCTACGAACAGATCGGGCCAACCGTCGTTATCGTAATCGCCCCAAGTCGCGCCGAGCCCGTAGTATTTGTCGGGATCGTCGACGCCTGCTTTTTTCGAGACTTCCTCGAACGTGCCGTCGCCACGGTTGTGATACAGCAGATCGGTTTCGCCCTCCATCCCCCACGGTCCGCACTGCACGGGCGCACCTTTGAAGTGGCAGAACTTGGTCGAGCCGAACTCCGGCAGGTTGTTGATGTCCACGTGAACGTAGCGGGAGACGAACAAGTCGACGTAGCCGTCGCGGTCGTAGTCGGCCCAGGCAGCGCCAGTGGAAAAGCCGCCGCCCCGGACGCCGGCTTTCTCGGTCACATCTTCAAATGTGCAGTTGCCTTTGTTCTGGTAGAGCGCGTTGCCGCCATAGCCGGTGACGAAGAGATCGAGGTTGCCATCGTTGTCAAAGTCGGCAACGGCCACACCCATACCCCAGCCTTTGCGGGTGAGGCCCGCCTTCTCAGTGATATCGGTGAACTTGAAATCGGCGTCCTGATGCCAGAGCGTGACCAGAGGATCGCCACCCTGCTTGTAGCGGTCGACACTCGACCCGTTCACCATGACGATGTCGAGTTTGCCGTCGTTGTCGCAGTCGAACAGGCCGATGCCGCCGCTCATCGATTCGACCACGTAATGCTTCTCGGCCGATGAGATGTGGGAGGCGGTGAGTCCCGCCTGGGCCGCGATGTCGCGGAAGATGGGAACCGGATCGGTGGGGTTGGTCGCAGGGGACTTCTTTTCGACCGGCGCTGCGTGGATCTTGGCTGGAGGTCCCATCGGCCCAGGCAACTGGGTCTGCGCGGACAGCAGGCCAGTGAAGGCAATTAACAGAATGGCAATCTGGCCGGCCCGCATGCAGAGTGATTGTAGCGAGGATCCACGCCTCCTCCAAACTTTGTCATCCTGAGCGAAGCGAAGGACCTCCGCAGTTGCGGCCGACAGAAAAGCGATGCATGGGTCCTTCGCCGGCTGAAGCCGACTCAGGATGACAGGGCTGCTACTTGGGATACTGGAACGAATATCCGCTCGCTTCATTCCCCGACATGAACCGCGTGTTGTATTCGAGTTGGTAGTTGATGTAGTCGGCATCGGCCGGAAATGACTTGCCGGGATACGGATACGTCCCCATGTCTCGGTACGGTAGCGGCTCGACCGTGTCACCGTGATAAGCGTAAAAGTCCATGTCTTTCTCGTAGCCATGCGCAGCAAAGAAATAGTCGCGCACCCAACCTTGCGGCAGCGCCGGAAGACTTGCGGGATCGAAGTCGAGCCCAACTTCATCGCCTGATCCAAAGACTGCAAACTTGTCGTCGGTGGCACTCAGCAGCGACCGTACATCGCCGTATCGCGTGTACGCTCCGGCCGGACGCGTGTAAGGACCAGTCGCGCTGGTCTTCTCGTAGATGTATTTCACGTTGCCGGGTGGCTGACCTTCGATCTTCAGTGGGAAGCCGTGGAAGCTGAGGTCGGCGCGAATTAGCGGCACGGACGTCAGGCGCGCTCTTTGGTCCTGGCTGGTGCGGCTCACCAGGATGTTGTCCCAGTAAATTTGCAGGTTGGTTGTCAGGCGAATGCGCTGCGTGCCTTGCGGCAGTTTGCCAGTCAGATCGGCGGTCATGGTGCGCGCGCCACCCGCAGGGAATCCGAGATCATCGATCACCCGCACCCATTTCCCGTTTTCGCTTAGCGCCTCGACGTAGGGCGCAAATGGCTGCAGGTGTGCCTGGTCAGCGGCGTACATGCTCGTAGCGGTGAAGTATTCGATCTCGCCATGCATCAGCAGCCAGAGCGGACCGCCCCGGTAGGGCTCGCCCAGATCGAGTTCCAGGCTGTGCGGCTCGGTGAATCCGGCAAACGACAGCACCTTGAAATCGCCAAAATAGCGGTGCGCGAGCAGATCTGGGAGAACGTCATGTCCATGCTCATCCCAGGCACCGGCGGGTGGGCGGGCGTCGTGGGCGAATACAACTTTGAACGGTGGATACGGAGGATTCGAAGCGAAGTATTCGTTAGGATAGACCTCGACATTCGCGGGATGATCGACCGCCAGCAGTTCGACTTGATCGAGGTAGACCGACTCCTCCAGCGGCTCCATAAATCGGAAACTCAACATCGGGCGGGAATCATCCGGCCCGTGGTCTTGGGAAAACTGCTGAGGGTGCCCCACGTTTCCCGTACTTTGGGAAACGTGGGCGTCATACTTTTCGCGGATCATGTTCCGGTCGACCTTGATGTATTCCGTGGGACGCGCAATGTTGCGCACGTTCGGACCAACCCAGTGCCCTACCACGCCAGCGCCCAACATGTCGCCGACCAACTGGTATTCGTGACCGTCCCAGACAAACAGCGTCGGACAGGACGAGCCGCGGCGGTCAATTTCGAGAATTTCCTGTCGCTTGTTGGCGGCGACTTCGATTTCATCCTGCAGAACGCCAGTGGGCCACACCACGCGGACGACGTCGGCTTCCTTCGCCTGACCCAGCCCGATCGTAAGGTAAGGCGAGTTCTGTCCGAGATAGCCGGACGATCCGTAAACTTCGAATTTCTGCCGCAGCCCGGCGGAGAAAACTTCAACCTTCGTCCCGATCGCGCTCTTGTTGTCGTTCAGCCCCTTGAGTGCCAGCCGCAGCGAGTTGTTCTTGTTGCCGCCTTCATTGTGGAGCAGCACGGCGGGTCCGTGATTTTGCGTGATCAAAAGATCGACGGCCCCATCGTTGTCGTAGTCACCGGCAATGATGGCGCGTGGCTCTTTGAGTTGAATTTTGTCGAGACCCACGTCGGCGGTAACGTCTTTCCATCCGTCAGGACCGAGATTACGGAAGAGTCGGACTTCGCCGCGCCCGTCTTTCGTTTCGCCGACCGCAGCCAGGTCCGCCCAGCCGTCGTTGTCATAGTCGATGGCGGTGACGCCATAGCCGCGAACCCAGTCGATTTTCGGCAGCTGGACCTGCTCGAAGGTCTTGCCCTGTTTGTTCTGCCAGAGAGTAATTCCGGGAGCTGACCAGTGTGTGAAAGCGAGGTCCATCCAGCCGTCATGGTTGAAGTCGAGGACAGCGAGGCCAACGGTGCGGTTCCAATTTGCGGTGGACCAAGGTTGTCGTGTCAGAAACTTTCCTTCGCGGGGATTCTCAAAAATTGTTGGCGGTCCGTGCCAACCAGTGGACACGATATCCACAGCGCGATCGTTGTTGTAATCTGTCCCGACCGCAGCCAAACTAGACGCAGGCGCCGACAACCCCCTTTCTTCAGTCACATTCGTAAACGTCCCGTCACCGTTGTTTCGCCACATCTCATTCCCGGGCCGCTGGCACAGGTCTGGGCGAGGAGAATCGGACTGTTTGATGTCACCCCCTTTTATGTGCTCGGCGTCGCAGTCTGTTGGGGTGACCTGTGTAACGTAGAGGTCTAGGTCTCCATCATGGTCGTAGTCGACAAATGTGACGCCAACCGTGCCGAGTCGCCCGATTGCCGCGCCCGGTTCCGGGCTGGCGCCAACCGGCCCACGCAGACCGGCGGTGACCGTTACGTCTTTAAACGACCCGTTCTTTTCGTTGTGAAGAAGGACGACCCACCCGCTAGAGGAAACAAGTGCAATATCGACGGCGCCGTCATTGTCATAGTCGCCGGTCGCGCAGCCAATGGCGTGCATCGCGGGGTCGAGCCCCGCTTTCCTCGTCACGTCCTCAAACTTCCCACCGACGTTGTGAAAGAGAGCCATTCCGCCTTCGGGCCCGTTGTCGGTGACCAGTAAGCCGATCTGACCGACGCTGTCGTAGTCGAGGAAGCACGCACCAGAACCGAGTGCCGGGTCATTACCGGTCGCTGTCGAAGCCTTCGAGCTTAGGCCGACACTCTGCGTCACATCCACAAACCGCACCGGAATCGCCGCCCCCACTTTCTCCACTGCCACCGGCGACTCTTCCGCGCGCGAATACTTTCCCTGCTCGCCATAGGCCAGACTGATCGGCGAGCCCAGCTTGTTCTGCGTGATGTACTGGAATTTCTTCATCGCCTCGTGGGCGGAATCGGCCTGGCCGGATTGCTGGTAGGCGCGGGCCAGCCCGAACTGGGCTGAAGCGTGGTGGGGATCGATCTTGAGCGCATGTTCAAAGGCGCTGATCGCCTCCGGAAACTGCTTGAGCTGCGCGCAAGTGGAACCGAGAAAGTACCAGGTGTCGGCATCGTTGGGATCGATTTCGGTGACGCGGCGGAAAGCAGCGATCGCCGCTTCGGGATCGGAAGAATTCTTGTAATACAGGCCGAGACTGTAAAACGCGTGGGGGTCGTTCGGATCTTCTTTTGAGGCCCTTTCCAGCAGCGCCTTCGCTTCGTCGATGCGTTGCAGGTTTAGCAACGCCACCCCTCGATTCAGGGTCGTCACTTTCAGGTTCGGATCTTTGGCAGCTGCTCCTTCGAAGGACTTCAGCCCTTTTTCAAACAACTGCTGGTTCATGTAAGCGACGCCGATATTGTTGAGGCGAGCGGCCTCGGTGGGATCGGGGGGAGCCGCAGCGCCAATGAGTGCAACAAATAGGGCGAGGGTGAATGTAACGATGACAGCGATGGTGGGTTTCTTGATCATCGTGGTTGCGAATGATTCTATCCGAGCGCCAACGACTAAACTTCACTCTGTCATCCTGAGCGAAGCGAAGGACCTATGTATTTTGTCAGCGTCGTACAAAATGCCGAAGAATCCATGGGTCCTTCGCTTCGCTCAGGATGACAGGACTAGACATGTCGATGAAACGTCCGGCGTCACCTTTTTCCGTACGGACGTGCGGCGATCACACCTTTCCCTTCCTGGATGGTAACGGTTTGGCTGGCCGCAATGTTTGAAAACCTGTCCACCTGGCCGCTGGGCCACTGGACTTCCACCGCGTCGGCTTTCGTCTTCGGCCCGAGGCCGAAAGTCAGCACCAGTTCACTTTGCGATAGATAGCTGGAGCCCGACTTCATCATCAGCCACTGCTTGTCGCCTCCGGCCGTCACCCGGACGATCGCGCCAATTCCATCGCGATTGGATTTCGTTCCTACCAGTTTCACGCGCAGGCTCTGATTCGTGCCGCCCTCGTTGCGGTAAAGATGCGCGGGGCCACCGTTGGTCGTGACCAGGATGTCGAGCGCGCCGTCGTTGTTGATGTCGGCATAGGCGGCGCCGCGGGCTACCTTGGGCGCCGCGAAGGCCGCTCCCATTTTTGTTGTAACCTCTTCGAATTTTCCGTTGCCCAGGTTGTGGAACAGGTGCGGCGGCTCGGAGTAACTGACGCGTTTCTGCACCCGCTCGATTTCGTTCTCGATGTGGCCGTCGGCGACGAAGATATCGAGCCAGGCATCGTTGTCGTAGTCGAAAAAGAAGCAGCCGAAACCGAGCGTGACGAGTGTGGCGCGGCCGACTTCGGAACGCGGCGCTTCATCGACGAACAGCCCGTTGCCCTCGTTGTGGTAGAGCGACAGCATCTGGTTAGAAAAATTCGTGATGATCAGGCTGGCGCTGCCGGAGCGGTCGTAATCAGCGGCGTCAACGCCCATGCCAGCGCGAGCAATACCATCCTCACTGAACGCAACGCCCGCAGAAACGGCGTGTTCTTCGAACGAGCCGTTCTTCTTGTTCAGGTAGAGCTTGTTGGGCTGCGTGTCATTAGCGATCAAAAGGTCGGGCCAGCCGTCGTTGTTGTAGTCGAGGACCGCAATGCCAAGGCTCTTGGACGTAGGATCGTTGAGCCCGGCTTTGAGCGTGGCGTCTTCAAATTTCCCGCCGCCCAGGTTGTGCCACAGTCGCACCGACGTCCCTTTATACGACTCGGGCGTGCAATACGATTTGTGTGTGCCATCGAGCGTGCAGTAGAGGTCGCCTTGCTCAGACCACTGCACGTAATTGGATACGACGAGATCAAGCTTGCCGTCGCGGTCATAGTCGAACCAGGCCGCGCTGGTGGAAAATTCGTTCGGTCCCCATAGGCCAGCGGACTTGGTCACGTCCCTGAAAGTTCCGTTGCCGTTGTTGTGGAAGAGATGGCTCTGGCCGACGGCGGTGATGAAAATGTCGTCGAAGCCATCGTTGTCGTAGTCGCCGACGGCGACACCCAGACCGAAGAGCGAAATCCCTAGGCCAGACTTGCTGGTCACATCGGTGAATGTGCCGTCGTGATTGTTGTGGTAGAGCTTCGGCGTGGTGGCGCCGCTCTTGGGGTGGCCTGGCCAGTCCCGGCCGTTCATCAGCAGGATGTCGGGCCAGCCGTCGTTGTCGTAGTCAATGAAGGCGCAGCCCGGGCCCATAGTTTCCGGCAGCCATTTTTTACCGAAGGCGCCGTTGTTGTGGGTGAAGTGAATGCCGGCCTGAGCCGTAATGTCGCGGAAGGTGATATTTTGCCCGCTACTTGTCTGACCTAGCACAACGGCGATCAACCACAGAGGCACAGAGACACAGAGAAATCTTGAGAAAGAATTCCGCATTTCTCTGTGACTCTGTGACTCTGTGGTGAACTTGAGGTTCAGACCAAGCTTCACTTCGAGGCTCCAGTTGCCGTGGCGACTTTCTTCGCTGCCGGCCTTCGCTCCGCTAGACGGCCGAGGGCGGCCGTACCCCCACGAGTTGCGCGGAAAATCGGCAGCGGCACCGATACGTGTTCGTGGATGGACTGGCGTTCGTTGTTGTCTTCGGGATTCAGTTGGCGGTAGGGGCCGGTGAGGGCCTGCGAGGCTTCGTCGGCTTTGAAACGCAGATAGAGCACTTGGTGTTCTTTCGCCATTTTCTCGTCGCCCAGTCCGTTGTAGCAAAGCATCAGGTTGTAGTGAGCCTGCAGATCTTCGGGATCAACGGCCAGCACTTTCTGCAAAACCTGGACTGCATCGGAATATTTACGTTCGAGAAACAGCACGCGTCCCAGATTATTGAGCGCCACGCGGTCGCGGGGATACTGGGCCAGCACAATCTGCAGATGCTCCGCTGCTTTTTCGTAATCACCTGTCGCCTTCATCAACGCGCCGTAGAAGAAGTTCGTGCGGGCGAGTTTTGGGTTGATTACCAGCGCCTTCTCGAGGACGACTCGCGTACGCGCCACATCGCCTTCCTGCAGGGCAGCGCGCCCGATATTGACCCAGCCGTCGGGATTCTGCGGATCGATCTCGGTCACTTTTTCGAAGGCAGCCTGAGCGGCCTTCAAATCGCCCTGCAACAACAAACCGATGCCGTAGTCATTCCAACGCTGCCAGTCTTCTTTCACAAGCAGCGTGCGAGGTTGCGGCGCCGGAGCATTCGCGGGCAGCACATTCAAAGCAACTTCGTTTTCCGCCACCGTCACAATCGGCAGATCAGGAACTTTCGCTTCTTTTGCCGACACGTCTGGCTGCACAACGCTGGTCAGGATGTAGCGCGTGTCGTCATGATCGGGCGTAACTTCGTGTGGCGGTTGCGCAGGATCGGGGATCGCGTGGAACGAAAACTGTGTGCCCCACCAGGCAAACTTTCGGTAGCAAAGGCGCGCCGTCAACGTGATCTTGCCGCCCGTCTTCTCCGGAACTTTCATGCGGAAGTGCACGGTATCAGCGGCGCCCGGCGGAATCAGGCGCACATACACGACCGCGCGCGTTGCCCAGGCATTGCGCTTGTTGATGGGATGGCCGTGGCCATCGACTTGAAGCGAGCGATAAAAGTGCGCACCTTTTTCGACCGGGCCTTTGCCGCCATCCTCCGCCATGCCGCTCCAGAATATGGTCTGGCCCTGGTCGTCGACGCCCTTGAGTTCGAGCCAGGTATCGTAAGCGTCCACGGTGCCCCCGGGAAAGAAATGGCCGACGCGTTTGGTGCGCACGACCACGTCAACGCGCACGGTGTCCCCGCGACGGACAGCGGGTTGCACACGATCGAGCGGGGCGGTGACGGGCGCGACCTCACCGGTTTCTCCAGGCGTGATCTTCGCTTCCGCCTCTTCTCCCACGGCGAACGTGGTGGACACTTCGTGCTGTGCGATCGCCCCGGGTTTCACTTCGTGCTCCGGAGAAAGCGCGAAGATATCGACGGTCAGCGCGCCGCTCGTCAGAAAATCTTCCGTCACCTTCAACTGCTCGGCATCTTCGTTGGCGGTTGGCAGTGCCGTGTTGGCGGCGGGAAAGCGATGCGAGTGCACCTTGCCGGCCACGTTGCCCATATCGCTGGAAGGTTCGAGCGGCATGTGGCAGTCGGGGCATCCCTGCGGCTTCGGAGGATAGTAAAACGAGCGCGCACCTTGTCCGGAAACGCCGCTCGCCTGCCAGTTGTCGTACTCGTTGAAGCCGCGAATCCAGCGATAGTGATTCACCGGAATATCGAGGTGCACCTTGTGGCACGCGGAGCAGAATTCGGCCGTCTGATCGCGCATGAATGGCTTAAGGAAGACGCGGCGGTGGGGCTCGGGATTCAGCTTCGTCAAAGTGTCGTGCAAGTAGCGAACGACCGGATTCTTGCTGGCGGCGAGTTCATGGAGCTTGGGATATTCAAGATGGAAATCCCCTTGCCCCATGGTGCTCTTCACGTCGGCGATGGCGTGGCACATCATGCAGCCAAGGCCGGCCTGCGCTTCAGGCGTGTGGACAATCTGCTTGATCGGGGTGTCCATCTTGCCGGCATAGAGCACAGCCGGGTCGTGGCAGCCGCCGCACCACTTCGAAGGCTTGGTGCCCACGACGTCTTGCATGTATTCGATCGACTTGCGATACCACTGATTGTTGAACGACGAGAAGTGGTGGGCTGAGCTGTACCACTGCTTGTAAATATCTTCATGGCAGCGCTTGCAGGATTCCGACTCCATGAAGAACTTGCTCGGAATTTTCTGGCCGCCGTAAACCTGCGCAGAACTGGGGAAGAAAGGGCCTGCCGGACCGTCGCCTTCGCCGTTCATGGTGTCGGGCGGCAGAGCCGGGTTCTTGATCACGCTGCGAGTCAACCACCGGGATTCACGCTGGTAATGCGCGGCCCAACTGAGCGCGACGAGCAAGGCCAGACAGACCACCACCCGAATGGCTGCGTTGGGACTCAGCCAGCCGCGGCTTCCGAAAAACTCCGCCAGCAGGCAACAGATTCCAATCACACTCACAACTATGTGCGCGTACAGCCACCAGTACTCGCTGTGCGGCGTGCCTTTGAACACGAGCACTACGCCGAGAGCAGCCCCAGACCCGATGAGCAGCCAGCCCGCCTTCCAGATGAAGTTCCCGTCTCTGAGCAAGCGCCGCAGCAGAAATACAAGGAGCAGGGTAAACAGCATTCCGCCCAGCACATGAATCACAATAGCGGCAGGATAAACAAGATTGGCTTGCGGAAAGGGGTAGAGATAGGCTGCGGAAGTCAGCAGGACGAGCATCAGCCCGCGCAGCAGTTTCTGTGTGAAGGAAAGATTCGAAACAGCCATTCGAGGCATCACCCCAGAAAACGCAGGTCGAAATCCCCACGAGTCCGACGGTCGATCAGTCTATTGCATCGAGTCCGGAGCGTTAATAGTAGAAAACCATTAGAGTTCCGAGCTCTTGGTGCCCCAGGTTCGCGCCCGTTTTTTGGGCGCTAACCTGGGGTCGACGCGCTTCATCCTGACACAGCGAAGGCCCTTTGTATTTGAAAGTCCCCAGCACAACGCCGAATCCATAGTCTTTCGCTGCGCTCATTCAGGAAGACACGTTGAACTCATGACGTGAATTTGGGAGACAGCACGACTTGGTGGACAACACTAAATAAAGTCGGTCGGCGGATTTGGCAAGGACCCTCTTGCCTCTTCTAGCGCTGCCGCAATTGCCAGGACCAACTCTTCTTCCCACGGCCGACCTACGATCTGCACGCCAATGGGAAGTCCGTGTTCTGAGAAGCCCACTGGAACTACGACGGCCGGGAAACCCAGCAGATTGAACCACTCGCAGTAGCTCCAGGCGTCAAGATACTTCACGGTCTTGCCTTCGACGTTCCACTCCCGCTCGCCGTGGCGGAAAGCTGGGATTGCGGCAGTGGGGCAAAGCAGCACAGGATACTTCTGCATCTGGCGTAGAATCCGCTCGCGCACGTCGTCGCGCCCTAACCAGGTGGCCAGCAACGAGTCGCCCGAGTGGGCCGGCTCGGCGAAGGTCCAGGAGGAAAATTCCTGCAAAATCGGGCTGAGTTCCGATTCGCGTCCCCGCAGCATCGGACCGAGGATCATGCCTCCGGCGGTTCCGAAGAATTTCCACCAGAGTTCGCGTGCTTCATCGAGACCGTCTGGACGAAACGAATCAACGCGGTAGCCTGCATCCTGCAGAACGGTTGCCGATCGGCGCACTGCGGCACGCGTTTCGGCGGTCACGGGCGTACGGCCATCGTCCTCGAAGAAGCCGATGACCATGCCTTCGAGTTCCGACTCGTGAATTCTGCGGATTGGAACCGGTGCCGCACAAGGATCGCCATCGTCGGGGCCGGCCATCACTTCGAAAAGGAGCTGCAGGTCTCCGATGGTCCGAGCCATCGGTCCGACAACTCCGAGCAACGCAAATGGTCCTCCGGACTTGGGAAAGTGTCCGGTGGATGGAATGCGGCCGGGAGTCGGCTTTAGACCACAGATTCCGCAGAAGTGCGCGGGTTCGCGGATGGAGCCACCACCATCGCTGCCCACTCCGCCAGCAGAAAGTCCGGCCGCGATGGCAGCCGCTTCACCGCCACTGGAACCTCCTGCGGTGCGCGTCAGATCCCACGGATTATTCGTGCGGCCATAAAGGAGGTTGTCGGTTTCCCAGGCCATGAGCAACTCGGGTGTGTTGGTGACGCCGAGTATTATGGCTCCCGCGGCCTGCAGGCGCGCTACCAAGGGCGCATCGCGTCTAGCCATGTATCCGGCGCGCAGACGGGTACCAGCCTCCGAGCGATAGCCGGCAACATCGATGGAGGCCTTGATCGACAGAGGAACGCCATGGAGCGGGCCGAGATCGTCTCCACGATGAACTGCCTTTTCAGCCGCACCGGCACAGGCCAGCACCCTCTCCGGCTTCCAGTCAACGAAAGCGTTCAGCTTGGGATTCAAACGCTGAATGAGATTGATGTGAAAGCGTGCGACTTGGACAGGTGATAGTTCCTTCGTGCGGATGTGCGCGGCAATCGCTCGCGCAGAAGGAATTGAGTGTGCCCTCATGGGGATAAGGTCAGGCGGCGAAGAACTCTACCATGTCGCAAAACAGAAGAAGAATTGAGTGCATCATGGTTCGATGGAACGCGGGTTCTTGGCTTCGTTCAGGATAGCAAGAATGAGTGGGATGACAAGACTTCAGGCGCCGATCAACCTTTCCAACGCGCTTCGGTTGGTAATCATCAGAGTCGAACCCCGCAATTGTGCGAACTGCTTATCGCGGAACTCGCCGAGTACGCGCGTGACGGTTTCGCGGGAGGTCCCAATCAATTGCGCAATCTCCTCGTGCGTGAGCGCAATCTTGATCCGAATGCCTTCCTTGGTCTGCTCTCCATCGCTCGCCCACTCGAGGAGCAGGCGCGCGAGTTTCTCGGACACTGAGTGCGAGAGCCCCAGGGAACGAATCATCTCATAGGCGCTCTGGCAGTTCTGGCTCAAGTGATGCGCCGCGCTCAGACAGGCGTCGGCATGATGCTGCAGAAATTTCAGGAAGTCGTCGCGCTTGATGAAATCCAACTGGCAGGGTTGCAGAGTCTCCGCCGTTAACTCGTAGGGTTTGCCCGACACCGTGCCGTGGAGACCCAGCACTTCTCCGGCCTGGGCGATGCGAAGGATCAAAGTCTTGCCGTCGCGCGAGGTCGTGGTCAGTTTTACGCGCCCACTGCAAACGATATAAATGCCACGAGGTGCCTGGCCTTCGACGAATAGCACCGCTCCCTGAGGAAAGGCGCTGGCGTACTTAATTCTTTCGAGGTCTTCAACCGATGGCTTTGGAAGGTCGCAAAAGAATCCGGAATGGCGGAGCTTGCATAAAACGCAACTCTCCGTGATTTGCAGCCCGTAGGGCGAACTCATACACGACTCCCCTACCCTCGTTTGGATCTTAGCACTCCGTTAGCTTCTGGTAAAGGCGCCGGTTTCCTCCAATATTATGAGGCTTTTTCTCACAGTTTCTTCGCCCAAATCTGCACCTGCAGAGCGCCTTCCCTCATGAGCGCTTGCGCTTCAGACTCCCCGCACGCACAATGGAAGGTGAGCTTCCGGTTAGCGGTCATTCTGTTCTTATTCCTACCCTCTGTAAGCTGGGGCAGCCCTCGCCATTCCCCTAAATCGGCGGCCCTCAACGATCCAGGGTATGTTTTCGCGTTGGGAACGGTGAACCGATTTCTCCACACATGGCAAGCGGGCGATCTCGTAAGCGGAATGGTCCTGCTCAGCGACCGCGTGCGCCGCTCCCATGACTCCGAAAGCCTGGAGCAGTTCTTCGCCAGCGCTTCAGAACAAGCCTATGAAGTGGGCCGCGGCCAGGGACATCCCGGGCGCTACCGCTTTCCCGTTGTGCTCGTTACCAAAACGGGCAGCCTTCACCGCACCTTCTCCGAGATTATCGTCGTCAATACTGGAAAGAATGACTGGGTGATAGATAAACTACCCTAGACAATTCTTCTGCATTGTCCGCAGCGGTCAAGAGTTGTGTGGCGCGGACACGCTTGTCCGCGTGCTTGCAGTGCCTAGACGCTTATGTGGACAACGGTGTCCGCGCCACATCATCATCGCGTGTAGTAGCGTCATCGCGGGAGTGATCATTCATGAAAAAAATAAATAAAGTTGCCATCCTGGGCGCCGGCACCATGGGCGCACGCATCGCAGCACATTTCGCTAACGCCGGCGTTCCGTCATTCTTGCTGGATATCGTTCCCCCCGATGCCGATGGCCCGGCCCGCAACAAGATCGCAGCCACTGGACTCGACGGCGCCCGCAAATCGAAACCGGCCGCATTCTTCGAGGCGTCGCTTGCGCGGCTGGTCACGATCGGTAATTTCGAAGACGACTTGAAACACCTGGCCGATGTCGACTGGATCATCGAAGCCGTCGTCGAAAACCTCGAAATCAAGCGCTCCTTATTAAAGAAGGTCGAAGCCGTGCGCAAGCCCGGTTGCATCGTCACCACCAACACCAGCGGCCTGCCCGTGAGCAAAATCGCCGAAGGATTCTCCGACGAATTCCGCTGGGCCTGGTTCGGCACCCATTTTTTCAATCCCCCGCGCTACATGCGCCTGCTGGAGATCATTCCCACGCCCGAAACCGATCGCGCCGCGCTCGAAGCCATCGCTCACTTCTGCGACGTCCGCCTGGGCAAGGGTGTGGTCTTCGCCAAAGACACGCCCAACTTCATCGGCAACCGCATCGGCACGTTTTCCGTCCTCAATGCCATGCGGCTCATGCAGGAGATGGACCTCACCATCGAAGAGGTCGACGCCTTCACCGGACAAGCCGTGGGCTGGCCGCGCTCCGCCACCTTCCGCACCATGGACCTCGTCGGCCTCGACATTCTCAGCCACGTGGTCGGCAACATGACCGCCAACGTGCACGACGAGCGCAGCGAACTGCGCTTGCCCGATTTCTTCGGCCAGATGCTGCAGCGCAAATGGCTGGGCGACAAAACCAAAGGCGGCTTTTACAAAAAGGGGAAGGGCGGCGAGGGTAAAGAAGACGAGCGCCTTGCCCTCAACTGGAAGACACTCGAATACCAGCCCCGGCAGAAACCGAAGTTTGCCGCCCTCGATATGGCGAAGAACATCGAAGAAACCCCTAAGCGCCTGCGCACGCTGCTGGGCCTCGAAGGCGGCCCGCAGAAGGGCGACAAGGCCGGAGCCTTCCTCTGGTCCGCGCTCTCGGATTTGTGGACGTACTCCGCCAATCGCGTGCCTGAGATTTCCGACTCCATCGTCGAAATCGATCGCGCTCTGCGCCTGGGCTTCAACTGGGAACTCGGTCCCTTCGAGCTGTGGGATGCTGCCGGAGTCGAAGCAACCGTCGCCCGCATGAAGAAGGAAGGCAAGCCGGTGGCGCCCAATGTCGAAAGGCTGCTGGCCAACGGACAAAAGTCCTGGTACATCGACGACCCCAAGTCACCCGCGGGACGCAAGTACTGGGAACTGGGAACCGAGAGCTGGGAACCGATTCAAGTCCCGTCGGGCGTCTGGTCGGTCGAGGTCGCGAAGAAATCTAACGGCGTAGTCAAGAAAAATTCTGGCGCCTCCCTCATCGACCTGGGCGATGGCGTCGCCTGCATCGAGTTCCACTCGAAGATGAATGCGCTCGGCGCCGACATCATCTCTTTGATCACGCAATCCCTCAAGCACGGCGGCCACGGCGATGCTTTCGATGCCTTCGTCATCACCAACGAGGCCACCAACTTCTCCGTGGGCGCCAACGTCATGCTGTTGCTCATGTCCATACAGGAAGGGGAGTGGGACGAGATCGACCTCGCCATCCGCCGATTCCAGGGCATGACCCAGGCCATCAAATTCTCTCCCAAGCCAGTGGTGGCTGCACCGTTCGGCCTCACCCTCGGCGGAGGCTGCGAAATTTCGCTGCACGCCGCGGCTCGCCAGCCGCATGCTGAGCTGTACATGGGAC
>Ga0209698_10001984_pt1 | contig 23411 bp, 23 predicted proteins | sample LitLauG_LLR_2012_FD_187203 | JGI IMG/M metagenome (GOLD analysis project Ga0209698, IMG submission 187203) | Freshwater sediment microbial communities from Pennsylvania, USA - Little Laurel Run_MetaG_LLR_2012 (SPAdes) (version 2) | ecosystem: Environmental > Aquatic > Freshwater > Creek >... | reverse complement strand
CTCTGGGTGCCCCACTTCTCGCGTCCCTTGCGAGAAGTGGGCCTGGAGCAATCACTCAGGCGGAGCGCTCGATCCGGTCCTCCGAAAGTTCGCCGCTTCGATTTACCGAAGAGACTTCTGGGGTATGTCTGCCGGGCAGCAACTCGCGGAGCGCCCAGTCGATGCGCTCAACACTCCGCTCAATTGCTGTCACCTTCATCTTTTCGGGCCGTTCTAGCGCGGCGTACAAGATCTGCAGTTCATTGCGGACAAATGCATTCATGTCCCGGATGACGCGCAACTTGTCAGCGAAAAAGCGGGTGCGTTCCTTCTCGTAGTGGAAGACAACCAGGGCTGCCGCGATTCCGAGGATCAGGTCGTCGGCGATCATCCAGTCAGGATGCCTGGCCAGGACAAGGTCGGATCCGTAGCCAACGATCAGGACCACGAAAAAGGCGACACCAGAGAGGAGAAGCCGGTACCGTACAGATGGCGTGGTACTCATCATAGAGCACCTCCGGACTCTCCTATGATACGCCGTGAGCAGCGTCCCGCGAGTGGGAGTTGAGGGCTCCGGTTACCTCTTCGAACACCGTGATTGACTGGCCTTCGCTATCCCTTCTTGAACTGTTCGTCGATCTCGACCTGGTACCCGGTCACCATTTTGTTGGTCTCGTTGGCCATACCGACGACTGCCATCAGCTCCTTGAACATCGCGTCGGTCATGCCTTTTTTCTGCGCCGATACGGTGTGCGAGGCGATGCAATAGTTGCACTGGTTGGTGACGCTGACCGCAACGTAGATCATTTCTTTGGTGAGCGGATCGAGCGCGCCGGGCGCCATGATCTGCTTGATGTCTTCCCATGTGCGCTTCAGCGTTGCGGGATCGTGCGCGATCGCCTTCCAGAAATTATTGATCCAGTCCGTCTTGCGGGTCGCCATGATGTCGTCATAGATGACGCGAACTTCCGGGCTGGCGTCTTTGTAGTCGATGAGGCCGAGAGTCGACATAAGTTCTCCTTACTCGATGAAACCGAAATCAGCACGGCGGCAGAGATCTTCTCTGTGTTCCTCTGTGCCCTCTGTGGTGAAAGATTTTGGCTCGATTTACTTGGGCAGTTCACCGCGAAGCAGCTGGGCGAGATTCGCCGCCGGCACGCGCACGCCTACATAGAACTGCCCGAACAGCGCGTAGACGGCGCTTACCTGATCAAAGCGCATCTCATAAATAAGTTTCTTGAAGACCAGCGGATCGTCGGCGAAGAGATCGACGCCCCACTCCCAGTCGTCGAATCCGATCGAGCCGGTGATGATTTGCTTGACTTCGCCAGCGTAGCGGCGTCCGACCATGCCGTGCTCGTTCATCTGCCGCGCGCGTTCTTCGATGGGCAGCATGTACCAGTTCTTGTCTTCGCCCCGGCGGCGGTCCATGGGATAGAAACACGCGTACCTATTCGGCGGAATCTCCGGGAACAGCCGCGGATGCATCGCCTCTTTATGCCGGTTGAGCTTGCACTCGATTTCGGCCTTCCACTGGTCCGAATGCGGCTCAATGCCCTGATCGGTGAGCTCCTTATAAATCTTCACGGTGGACTCGTACAGCCCGAGTTCGATGATCGACAAGTACGAAGTCGTTGGCTCGAGATAATCGCTCAAGCGCAGATTGGCCAGCGCCAGTTCGGCCTGGTTCAGATCCGCAAACGAGTTGCGGAAGTGAATCAGCATCAGGTCGCCCTTGTGGCCGATCAGCGAAAAAAGCGCGGATTGCCCGGCGGAGTTCTTCTCCATCGCGGCGAGGGCATCGGAAGCTTCCTTTGCGATCGCGGATTTCTCGGCGTCCGGCAAGGCACGCCACGCCGCTCGGCGAAAACGCAGCATCTGATGAAGGACGCTGTATCCTTCGGTAGTGAGCGGGACGGCCGGAATTTCGGTTGCGGCTTGCGGGCGAGGAGGATGCGTAGTGGTCATGAGAGTCTCTTTGGTGGTGGAAATATTGTACGCGGAATCATGCTGCGCTGAGACTTTGCAGGCCATGTCTCTACGGTATAAATAAGCTCATGCAAAAAGCGTTGCAAATGTTGGGGGTGCTGGCCGTGCTGACCGCCTCTGCGCTGGGCCAGAGTCAGCGGCTATGGGTGCTGCGAGCGTCGGGGGAGATGGTCGAGTACGATCCAGCCACGTTCGCAGTGAGGCAGACCACAAAAATGCCGCCCGAAGCCGCGCAGGCCCCGCAGCGGATCTCGGTCAATCATCTTGGCCAGATCTTGTTTGCGCCCGCGGTGTCGCTGCCGCTGTCAGACGAGGATGCCGCCGCTGAGCACAAAGCGTGGCTCTGGAACCGGCACGCTGCCACAACGATCGACCTCGGAGTGAAGCGAGAACTGGGGAAGGCAGGATCGAATCAGGTCGTGACCGAGTCCGCGCCCACGGTGCTCCTTGCCGAAGGTGGGGCCCACCTGTTCTGGTTCGCGAACCAGGCGCGGCGGCTGGCTCGCGAGAATGTGGATCTCTCGACCACCACCACATGGCAGGCGTGGGTCACGGATTTGAGTGGTGAAGGCCGTGAAGACTTGGCCACAATGAAGATCCCAGAATGCAAATGCAGCACCGGATCGTGCGAGGAGAGTTGTCCGTACGGCGTGGTATGGACGCCGCAGAGCGGTGTGGACAAGTTCTTCCTGCTGACCCAGTTCATCGCCGGGCAAACCGGCGCCACGTATAAAGCGAGCACGCGCTATCAGGAAGAAGGTGGGAAGTGGACCGGCGCCCTGCTCGCGGAGCCGTTGCAGCAGGTGCTGGATGCGGCAGCAGGAGGCAACGTTGTGGTGGAGGCAATCCCCGACTCCGCCTGCTGCGGATGGTCGAATCAAAGCGACGATCAAACGCTGGTGCTGGCCGATGGCAAGACGCAGACCGTATTCGATGAGCTCGCAACCTACAAGAATGCTGACTACGATGTGAGTTTCTCCACGTCGAATGCGAAGCTCTCCCCGGATAACAGTTCTGTGGCGATGACGATCGTTTCCACCGCCAAGGCGAACCAGCCCATTCAGTTGTCAGAACAGGGCCAGGCCAATCCGGAGGAGTCGAAACACATTCGCTCAGCGCTAGCCGACTTGCCCGCTGTTGAAGTGAAGAGCCTGGGCGATGCACCGAAGCGCATTGCATTTGTGCCGCGTGCCTCGCTCGTCGGCTGGCTCGATGAGAAAGAAATCCTGCTCGTGGAAGATCATTTGCTCGTCGCTTACAACGTCGCGACAGGCGCGCGCCGCAAGTCCAGCGTGCGCGTCGAGGATGCGGGGCACGTGTTTTTGCGGTGAAAGTTAGAACTAACCTAACTGCCGAATGTATAATCCGCCGTGGGCCTGGAAGTTATGAATTACGCCAAGGCTATTCTCAGCGGGCTAGCAGCGATTACTGTCGCGGAGCTCGTCCCGGGGCCGTGGTCGCTCAGGCTCCTCGGCAACTCTAAGGCCATCGGAATGTTTGCCGTCGCTGGTGGATTGCTTGAGAGCTTCTTTTCGCCGCTATTCTGGATTCTGGCGATTCTGCTCTTCGTGGCATTTGTCGCCGCGAGTCGACTCGGAAGCAGACCCCTGAGAATAGTTTTGTTCTGGATCCCCACCGTTACCGTTGCCGTTTTGTGTTGTGGTTTTGTGGCGCTGATTACCTATCTGTTTATTCATTTCAGAACTTCCTGAGGCCTCCGCTGCCCGGCGCGATAAATCATCCAACCTAAAATGTTCGCGCCGACGACCACCGCTGCGATCTTCCAGGAATAATTCGACTCGCTCTCGACGTGAATGATGGGAAAGACCGAGAGCGCTACGAAGAGCGCCGTGACCAGCAGACCCGAAGCCGCCGCGATGCGCAGAAGCATACCGGGCCGGATGCCCCGACTCTTCCGGGCGAACAGCGGGATGGCGAATAACGCGAGATAAGCGATCCCATAAAAGGTGAATCCCCAGGTCAGGAGCAACTCGTAGGCTTCCTGCGGTCCAACTCCGATCAGCGCGGCAGCGCTGGCGGCGAGGGTTGCGCCTCCCAGAAACAAAATCGAGTTCACCGGCGTTTTGTAACGCGCGTGCAGGCGCGAGAACCAGGCAGGCAGCAGGTGGTCCCAGCCGGCGGCCATGGGCAGGCGCGCGCTGCCTGAGAAGTAGAGGCTGAACGTCGTGAGATAGTTTGCCAGCAGAAGAAAGATGGCCACCGGCACGATGATGGCGCCGAGGTTTCCGAATCCCACGCGCAGCGCTTGCGGAATGGGGCCGATCACGTCAATCGAATCAGGAGATACATACGCGAGGATGGCGCTGGTGGTGAAGGTGTAGATGAGTGCGATCACCGGGGCCGTGATGAGGATCGAGCGGGCGATGTTGCGCGCGGGGTTGCGGGATTCTCCGGCGAAGATGGCGACGTATTCGAATCCGCTGAGCGCGCCGAAGGTCATCTTGCTGAACACGCTGATCGTAAACACGGTCAACGGCGGCGCGACGAGGCGGAGGGGATGAAATGTGGTCGGGGTTCCGCGCCATAAATTAACCAGCGGAAGCCCCACGAGCAGGGCGACAGTGATCAGGACCGCGATGCTCCCGGCGTTGTTGATCCATTTGCCGACCGCGAAGCCGATAGCAGCGAGCAGCATTTGCAGAGCGATCAGCGCTACGGAGGCGGCAAGCACGGCCCACTTGCTCGCTGCAATCCAGCCCAGCGAAGGAATGGCGTAGGCGACCGAAGTCGTCGTGACCAGTCCGATCACGGCGACGTACAGCATGATGAAGAGCCAGAGATTCCATGCGACCAGGAATCCGATCTGATCGTTGAAGGCCAGGCGCGCCCATTCGTAGAGGCCACCTTCGAGCGGCATCAGCCGGTTGAGATGGGCGACGATTAGCGCGAGTGGAATGAAGAAGAGCAAGATGGCGGCGAGCCACAGGACGACGTGCGCGGGTCCGGCTTTGACCGCGGTGCCGAAAAAGTCTGGGACGATGACCAGCAGGATTTGGGCGAAGATCAGGTCGACGAGGTTCAGTTCGCGCCGGAGGGCGGTTTCGGCTGGCGGTGGTGGCATGAGTGCGGTCAAGGCTTAGCTCGGTGTGATCTGAAGTTCCGAGAGCCAAAATTCAAAATCCCCACCCTGTCGCAGGAAGCGCGACAAGGGTGGGGCACCCAGATTCATTTCTTTTCGCTCACCGCGGGCTTGAGCAGCAGATCCTGATAGTCAAAGCTGAAGTCGGCCAGCGGAGAAACTGCCGCCATCCTTGCACTGTCGATGCTTCCATCTGGATTCAGCGCGAAGGTCACGAATGCGTCTTCGATGGTCCGCGTGCGCCAGTGCGCTTTGAAGGTGTCGTACTGCCAGTGCTGCAGGTCGCCGACCATGCCGGGCGTGTGATCGAAGCTCATAAGCAGAGCGCCATTGTCCAGGCGCACGCTGATCGGGCCGTACCACGCATCGTTGTAGACTCCCGCGTATTTCTCGAGAGGAAGTGACGGCTTGGAGTCGGCGGCGCGTGAGCCCTCTGCTTTTTTCATGGTCTCCGCTGCATCCTTTTCCTGCATGTCTTTCATGGTTTTGAATGCGGCGATCCAATCGGTATTTGGCAGTTGGAAGTAGTGATCCAGCACGTGGTAGAGAATGGAATCGAACGCTCCGCCCTGTTCCGCATTGGTCAACACGACCACTCCCAGATTCTCATCGGGCACCAGCATGACGCGCGAAACGAATCCGCCCACGCCCCCGGTATGTCCAACCAGCTTGCGGCCGTGATAGTCGCGCAATCCCCAGCCCAGAGCGTAATCGGCGAAGTTGGCCTTCAGTCCAGCCAGAGGCGGAGGCGGAGTGCCCAGGGGCAGGATCGTCTGCGGCGTCCACATCTCGCGCGACCGCTGTTCGCTGAAGAGCCGCGCATCGCGATCGACGAACTTGCCGCGATTGAGTTGAAGCTGTACCCACTTCGCCATGTCGGCGGCGCAGGAGTTGATCGAGCCCGCAGGCCCCGCGTTGTCGAGATCTTCGAGAGGAATGACCTGCAGCTTGCCATCGACGCGCGAATGCGGCGAGGCGTAATCATCGCCCGGCTTGAACTTTGAATTGCTGCTAACCGAGTGAGTCATGCCCAGCGGCATGAAAATCTTCTGCGTGATGTAGTCGTCCCACGAAGTCCCGGTCACCGCCGGAATAATCTGCCCCGCCGTCATATAAAGAAGGTTGTCGTACGCATAATGGCTGCGGAAACTCGACGCCGGCTTCATGAAGCGCAGCTTGTAGATGATCTCGTCGCGCGTGTAGGTGGAATGCGGCCAGAACAGAAGATCGCCCTCGCCCAGTCCCATGCCGCTGCGGTGCGTCAGCAGATCGCGGATGGTCATTTCGTGCGAAACGTAAGGATCGTACATAACAAAGCCAGGCAGCCGCTGGTAAACGGGATCGTCCCACGAGAGCTTGCCGGCATCGACCAGCGTGGCCAGCGCGGCTGTGGTGAACGCTTTCGTGTTCGATCCGATGGCGAACATGGTGAATTCATCGACCGGAGTGGGTTCGCCCAGTTTGCGCACGCCATAGCCTTTGGCAACGACAATCTTGCCGTCTTTGACGATAGCCACGGCCATGCCCGGAACGTCGAACGTCTTCATGGAAGCCGAGACATACGCGTCGAGATCGGCCGGGGGCGCGATAACCGGAGCGGGCGATTGCGCCTGAAGAAAATTTGCGGCGGCTAGAGTGGCCGCCAATGCAAACCGTTTGGAGCAGGTATGAGCCATGCGTCTCTCCGTAAGCGAATGGGTGCGAGAATTACAAGCGGAGATTAGAACACAGAGACTGCCAGTTCTTCGAGCGTCGCCACCATGCGCAAATATGTTTTGCAAAGGGAACAATGGTTGCCGCGACCGATCGGTGAAATCTTTGCCTTCTTCTCCCGGCCGGAAAATTTGCAGGTCATCACCCCGCCGTGGCTCGACTTTCAGATGGTCGACACCCCGAAGGAACTGGCGGTGGGATCGCTCATCCGCTATCGGCTGCGCTGGCATGGCGTGCCGATCCGCTGGACCACCGAGATCAGCCAGTGGAATCCGCCCAACGGATTTGTCGACCGCGAGCTTTCCGGTCCCTACTCGCTGTGGAATCACGAGCACTTCTTCACCGCGCACGAAGGTGGCACAACCATGCGCGACCGGGTCACGTACGCGCTCCCATTCGGCCCGATCGGATGGGTGACCCACTGGATGGTTGTCCAGCGCGATGTCGAGCGAATCTTCGATTTTCGCGCTGAGACCATGCACCGGTTGTTTTCCGCCCGGTAAATATCAGTGTCAGTGCGCCGCGGGAGCGCGCATCAGAAACGAAAAGCCGTCCACTTTGTAGATGACGTGACCGGGCGGATCGGGCGTGGGCGCGACCTTCCCGGCCCTCACTTCATCGAACGCCGAGACCAGCCTGGGCAGCACAGTGGGCGATGCGACGGGAATATTGTGCGCCCCCAGGACGAGTTTAAGCTGCGGGGCGAGAGCCGCCATCCGGCGGGTAGAAGAGGCATAGGCTTCAAGATCTGTGCCCGGAGCGAACAGGTAAATCGGACCGAGGTAGTACATGTCGCCGGTGAAGAGCAGTCCGTTGCCGCGGTCAAGCAGCGAGATGGAGTCGGGAGTGTGGCCCGGCGTGGAGATTACTTCGACCGCACGTCCGCCCAGATCGAAGCGATCTCCGTCGTGCGTGTACGCGCTGATCTTCCATGGGCGGGTTTCATAGGTTTTCGGATCAAATCCCTTGGGTAGCGAGCCGCAAATGTGCTCCGGAGCGATCTCAAACTGTGCCGCATCGCGCGAACCCTTCGCATGCGTGCGCGTGTATTCGGTGTCCATGCCGTAAACGGCGTCGAATTCCCAGTTACCGCCCACATGGTCCTGATGGCTGTGCGAATTGAGTACGATCACCGGAAGCGGGGTGAGTTGTGAAATGACCTTCTTGATGTCGCCGATGCCCATCCCCGTATCGAACTCGAGCGCGCGCTTTTCGCCAACGATCAGATAGCCGATCGTTTCTTCCCATTGATGCGGTTCGTAAATCGCGAACACTCCGGGTGCGGGTTTGTAGACCTCGAACCACGAATCGCTAACCGCTACCCGCTCCAGAGTCTTGTATTCCGGGCGCGGCAGGGCACGGCACCACTCGGGAGCTGCGCTCTGCGCGAAGAGCGGCGGCGCCAGCCAGATCGCTGCCATCATTAAAGTGCGTAGTCGATTCATAGCCACCGGCATCGGTGCAATCATACACGCCGTTTCTTTGGGGCTGACGCATGCCGATGTGCGCTTTGCAGCAGTTCCGGCAGGGCATCCGGGTGGACTTTCGCCAGGCTCACCAGCACCCAGGGATAGTTGCGGTAGTGCTCGGTGATGAAATAAGTCTCCGGGTCGGCGGCCATCAGTTCTTCGCGCCGGTCGAAGGGCATTCGGACCACCAGCTTGTCCCCTTCCTTGTGCAGACAGACGAAGGGCTTGCCCTTGGTTTTCAGCGCGGGATTTCCATACGAAGTTCCCTCTTCGACATTCGGCAGAGTGAGGGCGATGCGACGGACTGCAGCGTAGGAAACCGCTTTCTTCATGGAGTGATCCTGGTGCCCAGGCTGACGTTTGTCCCGGTTCGCCGAAGATGCTACGCTCAGCTTCTGCCCATGGTCTCACGCGATTTCATTCTCTGGGAAGTGGATGTGCAAGTGGACTTCATGCTGCCATCCGGAAAGCTGTATGTTCCCGGAGCTGAGAAGACTCTGTCCAACATTCGGCGTTTAACCGATCTTGCTCGCCACGGCCAGGTCTTTCTGGTCTCGCATGGATGTTTTCACACGCCCGACGATCCCGAGTTCAAGGTTTTTCCGCCACACTGCGTAAAAGGCACGCCTGGAGCCGAGTTCGTTCCCGAAGCGCTGACGGATAAAGTCGCGCGAGTGGCCAACGATCCCGATGCCACGATTCCAGCAGATCTCAACCCTTACCAGCAGATCCTTCTTGAAAAACAGACCTTGAACATCTTCGAGTCGCTGCACGCCGGCACGCTTCTCCAGCGACTGCCGCGGGGTGCCGAGTTCGTCGTGTTCGGAGTGACGACAGAGTATTGCGTCGCCTTTGCCGCCAAAGGCTTGCTGGAGCGGGGAAGACGGGTCGCCCTCGTGCGGGATGCCATCATGGCGCTGAATCCACCGGCAGGGGAAGAAGCGCTCGCCGCAATGCAGCTGGCGGGAGCAAGAGTCATCACCACCGGGCAGGCTCTCCTCGAGATTGGCGCTCAATGAGAGCCTGACCCGCTCTCGAATCTAGCGATGATCCCGGTCGCGGTCGCGATCATGGTCGCCATGGTTGTGGCGCCATGTCCAATATTCTTTTTGCTCTCCCGGAGGAATTCTGCGGAAGTCGCGATCCGGATCGCGATGTGTTTCTCTCGCCCAAGTGTGGTAGTAGTCGACTTCGCCGGGGTTCCAGACATGATAATCGGTGTAGTAAGGATCGTAGACGCGATAGTAGTGATGCTCGCAAGCAATTCCGGCCGCGCACGCAGCCATAACGGTTGCCAGCAGCAGGGAACTCAGGGGACGCGAACCACCGCTCATAAAGTTTCTCCTCAAAGAAGCTAACACCTCGGCACATTCTTAGTTGCGAGACAGCCGTGAGAGTTTGCGATCTCGAATTTGAGGCACGCCGTCTCGCAGAAGAAGCGTCTGGACGGACCCCGCGCCTTTTCCTTGCGCAATCGCCGGCCCTCCGTTTCCTTGCGATATAAGTTTCTTTTTCTTTCGATTGCTTTTCAAAGACCGCGAATTGGTATAGACTACACTGTCTTGAATCGAAGGAGATTCCCCGTTGAACCCCTTGCGAATGCTGCTGGATCTTCCTGATGCCGAAAAGCAGCAGCGTGGGCTCGAACACACTCCGCGGGAAATCTTTCAGCAGCCGGCCACCTGGCGAAATACTTACGAACGCTGCCGGGCGCGTCGTTCCGATCTCACCGAGATGCTTCGGCGAGCGGACGGTGCTTCTTCGCCGGCCGTCTATCTGGTCGGGGCGGGTACGTCGGATTATGCCGGACGGGCCTTGGCTCCGCTGCTTCGTCGCCAGTGGCAGTGCGACGCCTTGCCCATTCCCAGCACGACCCTGCTCACCGACTTCGACGATTTTCATCGCGCCGGCCGCGAGTATCTCTGGATTTCTTTTTCCCGCTCTGGCGATAGCCCGGAAGGTGTCGCCCTGTTGCAGCGGGCGCTCGATCAGCATCCAGCGATCCGCCACGTGGTGATCACCTGCAACCAGCAGGGACAGATGGCGCAACTCTGCGCTCAGCATGACGGCCGTGCGATCGCTCTGATCCTCGACGACGCGGTGAACGATCGCGGCCTGGCCATGACCAGTTCGTTCACGAACATGCTGCTGGCGGGGCAGTGCATTGCTCATCTCGATGACATCGATCGCTTCGGCGAGACGGTTGCGCGGATGTCAGAGACCGGCGCGCAATTTCTTCCCGCAGCCGCAGAGGTCGCCGCGGCGCTTACCATACTGGGATGTCCACGAGCTTGCTTTGTAGGGTCGGGAGCGCTTCGTGCGGTGGCCGATGAATCCGCATTGAAGGTGGTCGAACTAAGCGCCGGGAAGGTGACCACCGTGGCAGAGACGCCGCTCGGCCTGCGCCACGGCCCCATGTCGAGCGTGGACAGTCAGGCGCTGTTTATCGCGTATCTATCCAGCGAGCGCCGCCGCCGCGGATACGAACTCGACCTGCTCCGCGAGATCGACCGAAAGCGTCTGGGCCGCGTTCGCGCCGTAGTCACCGTGCCCGGCATCGACGACCTGGCGCCGCTCACCGATTATTGTTTGTCGCTCGATTGCCCCGCGGATTTTCCTGATCTTTACCGCCCCGCTCTCGATGTGATGTTCGGCCAGCTCATCGGCCTCTTCGCGTCGATGCGCAGCGGCCTCAAGCCCGATCAGCCCAGCCCCAACGGCGCCATCTCGCGCGTCGTGCAGCCCATCCAGCTGTACTCCTAGCGATCTGACCTCCTCCGCCCATCATTTGACATCCGCCCACTTTGAGCATTGAATGCCGCAATCGGCAGAACTCTGTTTTGAGGGTTCGCTGAAATCCACGGAGGACGCAAGATGAAGAGAATCATCACATGCTGTTTACTCGGCGTGGTTTCGTTCGCAAGTGCGGGTTGGGCGCAAGCGGGTAAAGCGGGCGGTACTGAGCAAGCCATCACCGCCCTGGAATACAAATGGCTGGAGTCACAGAAGACCAACAAACCGGAGATGGTCGATCCGCTGCTGGCGGAAAAGTTCGTCGAGACTAACTCCGAGGCAAAAGTACTGACTAAGGCGCAGGCAATGGAGCAGGCGAAGGGAACGAAATATACCAGCGCCGACTACGAAGATGTGAAGGTCACGGTTTTCGGCGACGCCGCTATTGCGACCGGAGGCTTCAAGGCGAAAGGCACCGATCCCTCAGGCAAGCCCTTTGAGTTGCACGAACGCTGGACTGATACCTGGGTGAAAATGCCGGACGGAAAATGGCAGTGCGTAGCGACCCAGGGAACGAGCATGAAGATGTAGCAGTTTATTTCTGATTCGACGCTTGTCATCGATTGACCACTTGTCATCGATTCAACGCTTGTCATCCTGAGCGAAGCGAAGGACCTATGCATTTGCCGGCAGCATCGGTGCTGCAAGCGAGTACATAGGTCCTTCGCTTCGCTCAGGATGACAGTACTTCTTGCGCTACGTCCTTGCCGTCTCCACCGTCCCCGGCTCATACGGGCAAAACGGGTCTGTGCCCAGCAAGTCACCGGTATGCGCATAGGCGCGGGCACGCGATCCGCCGCAGATGTGGCTGTACTCGCAGACGCCACATTTGCCATGGAACATTTCCGGCGAATGCAGCGCGCGGAAAATTTCCGACTCGCGATAAATCTCGACCAGCGAGTTGCTGCGCACGTTGCCGCAAGGGAACGGCAGGAATCCCGAGGGATACACCTCTCCGAGATTTGACACGAACACAATGCCGTGGCCGTCGCGGATTTGGAATCCTTTGTAGACCGAGGTGGTCTTCATCTCCGGCGTAGCCATGCCCGCTGCCCGCATGGCCTCAATCGCGATGCGGCGATACGACGGCGCCTCCGTCGTTTTAATCGCAAACGGCGCGCGCGGAGAAAGGTTGAACACCCACTTCATAATGTCCTCGCCTTCCTCCGGTGACACTTCATTCAACGCCTTGCCGCGGCCCACCGAGATCAGGAAGAACAAACTCCAGCGCATGACCGGAAAGCTGGTGCGCAGCAGTTCATAAATCGCCGGCAGATCGTCGGCGGTTTCTTCGGCCACCAGCGTGTTGACCTGGATCGGAAGGCCCAGCCGTCCGCACTGCCGCGCCGCCTCCATGGTGCGCTCGAAGGTTCCAGGCACAGCGCGGATGTTGTCATGTTTCTCCGCGTTGGAACCGTCGAGGCTCAGTCCCAGGCTCTGAATTCCGTGCTCCCTCAAACTTGTAATCGCTTCGTTGGTCAGCTCCGGCGTCGCGCTCGGCGTGATCGACACTTCCAGACCCAGGCCGTTGGCATAGTCGATCAGCGAATAAATGTCCTTGCGGCTCAGTGGATCGCCGCCGGTGAGGATCAGGTGCGGCAGGGGATCGCCGAAGTCGACCAGTTGCTGCAGGAATTTTTTGCTCTGCTCGGTCGTGAGTTCGAGCGGGTTCGCGTTCGGCATGGCCTCGGCGCGGCAGTGTTTGCAGGCCAGGCCGCAAGCCTGGGTCATCTCCCAGTAGACCAGCATGGGATTTCTGGAAAAGTCATGAGCCTTGTGGCCCATGTTTGGAGTAGTGCCCGCGACGACCATAACGTTTCCCCTTCCGGCGAAAGCCTATAAAAGAACACCCCACAAGCAAACTCAGGTTACTTTTGGCCTTCGGAAAAGGCTGTGATTTCAATCACACTGGGGGGTGACCGATTTCGCAAATAGTCGCGTTTTTCGGCCTCCCGTGGCTTTCCTGCGGGCTGAAACACAGGGTTTGCGAGGCACCAGCGTCCATGAGGGACGAGCAGGCTATAATTACTCGGCTTTCATGGCTCTCGCCGCAGGTACGAAACTCGGTCCATATGAAATTCAGTCGCCGCTGGGTGCAGGCGGAATGGGCGAGGTGTATCGCGCCCGCGACACGCGCTTAAACCGTGATGTTGCCATCAAGATTCTCCCTGCATGCTTCTCTGCGGATCCCGAGCGCTTGCAGCGCTTTGCCCAGGAATCTCGCGCGGCTGCCGCGCTGAACCATCCCAACATTCTTTCCATTTACGACATTGGTGAGGATCGTGGCGCGCCCTACGTAGTTTCCGAACTGCTGGAGGGAGAGACGTTGCGAGACCGCCTGCGTAACGGCGCCCTGGCATCTCGGAAGGTGATTGATCACGCCCAGCAGATCGCCCGCGGCCTCGCCGCGGCGCACGAAAAAGGAATTGTTCACCGCGACCTGAAACCGGAGAATCTCTTCATCACCAATGATGGGCGAGTGAAAATCCTCGATTTCGGGCTTGCCAAGTTCACTCATCCAGAAGCCAATCTTTCTGACGACGCACCCACCGTGCAGATCGCCACGCAGGTGGGAACAATCCTGGGCACGGCGGGGTACATGTCACCCGAACAGGTGCGGGGCAAGGCCACCGATCCGCGCTCCGATATTTTTTCCTTCGGCGCCATCCTTTACGAAATGCTCTCCGGCAAGCGCGCCTTCCACGGCGACTCCGCCGCCGAGACCATGAGCGCGATCCTGAAAGAAGAGCCGCCCGATGCCAGCGAGACCCAGAGCAACATTTCGCCGGCGCTCGACCGCATCGTACGGCATTGCCTGGAGAAAAATCCGGCGGAGCGCTTTCAGTCGGCGCGCGATGTGGCCTTCAATCTGGAAGCGCTCACCGATGTTTCAAACTTCAGCCGGGGCGGCGCGAAGGCGCTGCCGGCGGAGATGACGCCGCGCCGCTGGATGGTGCCTTTGCTTGGGGCACTGTTGGTGCTGGCGTTGTGCGCAGTCTTCTATCAAATCAAGCGCGGCAAAGCGGCGTCCAACCCTACTTTCCACGAGATCACCTTCCGCAACGGCACCATCTGGGACGCCCGTTTCGCGCCCGACGGGCAGACCATTATTTATGGCGCTGCTTGGGAGGGCCAGCCGCAGGAGCTTTTCAGTTCTCGCTCGGACAGCTCCGACTCGCGCAGCATCGGCCTGCCGCCCGGGCAGATACTTGCCATCTCCTCGAAAGAGGAAATGGCCATCTGCCTCCACCCGACGCCCTACCTCGAGTTCATCCAGGCAGGCACGCTGGCGCGGGTTCCGCTGGCGGGCGGCGCGCCGCGCGAAGTCGCCGAGAATGTCGCTTGGGCTGACTGGGGGCCCGACGGCGAATCCCTCGCCATCATTCGCCGCGGCCAAAGCGACCTCAATTACGTTTCCTCCCTGGAATATCCCGTCGGCAACCTGATCTATCGACCCAATGGATGGGTCAGTCATGTCCGGTTCTCGCCCTCCGGGGAGTTCCTCGCCGTCGCCGACCACATCCCGCTCGGCGATGACGGCCGAGTCGTCATTCTGGATACTCACGGTAACCGCAAGGCCAGTTCGTCGTTCTACACGAGCGTCGAGGGTGTGGCTTGGAGTCCCAACGGAAAAGAAGTTTGGTTCTCGGCTATACCGGAGGGTTCGGCGCGATCCCTTTATGCCATGGACTTTTCCGGCAGGGAGCGTCTGGTCTATCGCGCACCCGGCGGCCTGACGCTCCACGACATCAACCGCAATGGCAGAGTTCTGCTCACCGCCGACAAAATTCGCCTCGGCATCTTTGCCCTTGCCCCTGGCGAGACCCATGAGCGCAGCTTATCGTGGTTTGACTGGTCCTTCGCCGCCGACATGTCGCCCGACGGGAAGACGATCCTCTTCAGCGAGACCGGCGAAGCCGTAGGCACCAACCTCAGCATCTATCTGCGCAAGACCGATGGCTCGTCCGCCGTGCGCCTGGGTGCTGGCCGCACGGGTGCACTGTCGCCCGATGGTAAATGGGTAGGGTCTCTTGTCGGCCAGCCCGCAAGAATCATGCTGCTGCCCACCGGCGTCGGCGAGGTGCGCCAACTGACTGACGACAAGGTCGATCATTTCGGTCTGTCGTGGCTTCCCGACAGCAAGTCCATCATTTATGGCGCTGCCGAGCCCGGCCACGGCCGCCGCAGTTACGTGATGGATCTGCAGACCGGCGCCTCCCGCCCCATCACTCGCGAGGACGTGGTCGGCTTCATGGTCATGCCTGACGGCAAATATCTGGTTGCGGTCGATCCGCAGCGCCAGCGCTGGCTCTACCCCATTGGCGGCGGCGAACCGCAGAAGTTCAGCCCCAACGTGGATTTCGAGGAGGGTCTCCGCCACATCATGCCTGACGGCAAGTCCGGGCTGTTCTCCACAAGAACTGTCCCCTTGAAGGTCACGCGCGTGGACTTTGCCACCGGCCGCCGCGAGCTCTGGAAGGAAATCACGCCGCCCGACCCCGCCGGCGTGCAAAGCATTCCCAACATCGTTTTCAGCGCCGACGGCAAGTCCTACGCTTACTCCGTCAGCCGCATCATCTCCGACCTCTACGTGGTCGATGGCCTCAAGTAAGTGGGGCTTTATTCTCGTAAACGCAAGACAAAAGGCCCGGGTCGGGGGGTGAGCACCGAGACCCGGGCCGGCTGTTCCTCTACGGCGTGAGGGGGGATACCGGCATGCCGGCTCGCAGCCCGAGCCTGCCGGTGAGCGGATCACTCACCCTCACGTGTGTGCCGCGCCTGCCTCTGCCAGCAGCGCGCGTTCGCCTGGGAACAGCGATAACGAACCTTGAACGATTTACTTCTTCTGTGCGTCGCGCAGGTACGAGACCACCATCTTGATCTGGTCCGGCGTCAGTCCTTTGTTGGCGAACGCATGCGTCGCCTTCTTGTCCTTGCCGCCATTGGCGATCACGTCGGTCAACTCTGCATCAGACAACTTCTTCGCGTCATCGGAAACCAGGCTGGGTAGTTTAGCCGCCGGCTTTCCCGCCAGGTCAGCGCCGTGGCAAGCCGCGCACTTCGTTTTATAAATCGCCGCGCCGTCATCAGCAGCCCACGACAGATTCGGCCAGATGAGGAATAGCGCCAGCGCGATCATTGCGATAAGAATTGCGAGCTTCATCATCTTCATGATTGCTTTTCCCTTTCAGAACCTAAGTTTCGGTTCGACTGCGCTGAAGCAAAATGTCGCAGGCGTACTCCGAAACGGAATGAGAATGTACGAATCGTGTTGCAGTTTCTATCAGTGGCCGAACCCAGGCAGTGATTGCGGTCACTGAGTTTCGTGATTGGGCTCCCGCCCGCAACCACTTCAAAAAGCGGCAGATCGCGCCAAAAGACTCGCGCCCCGCGCCATATCCCGCAGCCCCTCCAGCCCGCGCCCAAACGGGTTGATCGCAAGCATCTGAAAACGTGACAGTTCACCTCTTGCCGCCGCGACGGATTTTGGCAAGGCGCTTGCCCTTCCCATTCTGCAGCTTGCGCCCGAGGTGTCATTGTGGAACCTACGCTGATGGTCATTGGGTTGAACCACTGCACAGCTCCCCTGGCAGTGCGCGAGCGGTTTTGGATTGGCGATAACCGGCGTTACGAAGTTCTGCGCAAGTTGCAAAGCGCAGAAGGCATCGACGAAGTTATCCTGCTATCCACCTCCTGCCGCACGGAATTCTGGCTCTGGGCCGTCGAGCCCACTCTGGCCGCCAATTCGCTCCTGCAATTCCTAAGCGCCGAACACGGAGTCAAACTGACCGAGTGGGAGCACTTTTACCGCCTGCTCGATGAGGCCGCTCTGGCGCACATCTTCCGCGTGACCTCCGGCCTGGATTCGCTCGTTGTAGGCACAGCCCACATTACCTCCAGGGTCAAAGCCGCATGGGAGCAGGCGCAGACCATGGGCGTCGCCGGTCGCTTCCTGAGCAAAGTAGTCGAGCGCGCGCTCAGCGTTTGCCAGCGCGTCCATCAAGAGACTGCTCTGGGCGAGATCAGCGAATCGATTCCATCCCTGGCCCTCGACCTCGCCCGCCAGATTTTCGGATCCCTCCACGGGCGCAAAGTGCTGGTGCTGGGCACAGGAATTACCAGCGACCTTACCCCGGCCTGCATGGCAGATCACGCCATCGGTTCGGTAGTGGTGATCGATCAGTCCGACGCCCGCGCGAAAGAGCTGGCCGCGAAGCTGGGAGGCACCTCCGCATCGCTCGGCGATCGCTGGAATTGCATGCTTCGCGCCGACATTGTGATCAGCGCCACTGGATGCCCCCACGTCGTGCTCACCCGCGAAGAGGCCGAGCGTATCGCCGCCGAACGCAATCGCGTCGCGCTCATGATCGTGGACATCGGCATGCCCCGCGACGTCGACCCCGAAGTTCGGAAAGTCGACGGCATCCTGCTCTACGACTTGGATGGTCTGGAGCGCGCCACAAAGAGAGAGCCAACCCAGCACGCAGCCGCGATTGCGGATGCGGAAAAGATCATCGCCGCGGAGGCTCAAGCGCTCCGCAGCCAGCTACTGGCCGAGCGCGACGTGCCTACAAGCGTGGCTCTGCGCGCTCGCCTCGAAGAACTTTGCCGGCAGGAACTGGAGTCCTTTATCGCAGAACGCGGACCTTTCACCCGGGAGCAGGATCAGTCGCTGCACGCAATCACATCTCAGGTCATACAGAAGATTGCCAACTCCCTGGCCCGCGAACTCAAGGAATTTCCAGAGAAGGCGGAACAAGAACGGATGACAGCAGCCGTCACCCGCCTGTTCCACCTGGACGCGCCGCAAGCGGCGTCTGCCGGCGCCAAATCGCATAAAGGAAAGGGCGAGCGCGGTAAGCAGCGGGCAATCGCCATATAACGCTCCTGAATCAGACCATTAGGCGCCTCTCATAACTCTTCTTACTGAGCGCCACAGGGCTTCCGCAAGGGAGCCCTTCTTCCTTTTCAGACGCTCTAACTTAAGGGAGGAGACTTTCATCCGCCCGCTCCGCGCATTTTTTGACATTTCTCATTGAAGTTGCCGCTCCTCGTGCCGAGAGAGTCTCCTATGGAATCCCTCACAGCAGCCACCTCGGGCCGGAGACGCAGCGACCGCGTGTCGATTGCCTTCCCCCTCGAAATTGCCGGAATCGACTCGACGGGTCAACGTTTCTCCGAGAAAACCCGAACCACCACCGTCAGCCGCTATGGCTGCTGTGTCGCGCTGCCGCGTTTGCTGCGCTACGACCAGAGGGTTCTTCTGCGCCGCATGGGAGCGGACGAGAGTGCCGTTGGCCGGGTCGTCGCTCCCATGGGGGCGCACGCTGACGGACACCTTTACGGAATCGAGACCCTGAACCCCTGCGAGGCCTTGTGGGGAATCCGTTTCTCCTCGTCGTTTTATGAAAAGCTGCTCGACACCATGCACGAGGGTGTCTACTTCGTGAACCAGGAACGCAAGATCACCTTTTGGAACGAGAGCGCGGCGCGTATATCCGGTCACTCCGCGCGCGAAGCTATCGGCACGCGTTGCTTCGATAATCTTCTCGGGCATGTCGACGAAGCCGGTGCGCCCCTTTGCGCCAAAGGATGCCCGCTCAGTCAGGTGATGTTCGACGGCCAGCCCCGCCAGATGGAGATCTACTTACACCACAAGGAGGGCCACCGGGTTCCGGTCTCGGTGCGTGCCCTGCCGCTGCGCAACAGCGAGGGCAAAATCGTGGGCGCGGTCGAGGTCTTCAGCAACTCCACCGTGCGCAAAAACACTGAGAAGCGGGTGCGGGAGCTCGAGCACCTCGCCTTTCGTGACGCTCTCACCGGGCTGCCCAGCCGCCGCTTCCTTGAAATGAAACTCGAACAGTCGCTGCAGGAGCATCGCCGCTTCGCGCGGGTATGCGGTCTTCTGATGTTCGACCTCGACGGCTTCAAGCGCATCAACGACACTCACGGTCACGAACTCGGGGATACGATCCTGAAAGCGGTTGCTCATTCCTTGATGGAGGGCTTGAGGCCGGTGGATATCGTCGGACGCTGGGGAGGGGAAGAGTTTCTCGTCCTGATGCCCGATCTGAATGCCACCGAACTGGGCGACCTCTCCGAGCGCTGCCGCGTCCTGATCGCGCACTCCTCGGTCGCCGCCGGCTCGTCCCAGGTTGCGGTCACGGCCTCCATCGGCGCCACCGTGCTGGATCATTCCGACACGCCGGAGACGGCGCTTCGCCGCGTGGACGAATTGATGTACCAGAGCAAGCACTCCGGCGGAGACCGCACCACGGCCGGATGAGCGGAAGCAAAACTCACATCCCGGCGCTACTGATAGATCCTCATCCCCCGCGCCGCCGGGCTTTCGCAAGGAAGCTCAATTCGTTTTCCCTTACAATTCTCGACAAAATTAGAAGTTACTTGACCGTGACCCGAGTATGATTTTGTCGGGAACCTCATCGAGGTTCCTGATGGAAGATCGGCGAGCTGAAGTCTGGGGGAGCCCGCTGGCGCCACGTTTATAGTTCACGGTTTTTCGGCGTGCCGCCACCGCGCGCACGCTCGGAGGAGTCTATGAAACTGTCCCCTTCGTCTCCCCTTCCCCATTCAACCTCGTCATTGATTCTCACGCTTGCAGTAACCCTCATTGTCATGACAGGCTGCGGTTCCGGAGGTTCGTCTTCCGGCAGCGGGCAGCATCTCAGTGGCAACACCAATGTCACGCTGATGCTGTCGAGCACAGCGAACGACGAGTTGCAGGCATTTTTTGTTGGCTTATCGAGCATCACCCTGACCAGCCAGTCGGGCAAAACCGTCACTCTATTTTCTGCTCCGCCGGGAACCGAGGAATGGGCGGAATTCATTCACGTGAACGGAGGCGCCGAGCCGTTTGTAACCGTGAGCGCTCCGCAGGACATTTACACCGCGGCAACGGTCGCGATCGACCAGTCCGGTTTTACTTGTGTCACCCTCACCCCCGCAGGTGGTCTCGACACCAGCAGCTTTGCTTATGGAACGAACGCGAACAATGCTCCACCCACCACTGTGACCGTCAACATGTCTTCGCCCATCACGATCACAGGAGAGAGCATGGGACTGATGCTCGACCTGCAGGTTGCGCAGTCGGCGACGTATTCCAGTTGTTATTCGACGGGACTCCAGCAATGGTCGATCAGTCCGGTATTTAATCTGACGCCCGTCACATTTTCAGGGCAACCGACAAATGCGAAGAACGGTAAAGTATCGCAAGTCGACGGCCAGATCACCGCGGTCGGCAGCAACGGCGGCAGCTTCACCCTGACTCTGCCCGAAAGCTCGCGAACCCTCTCCATCACGGCAGGTTCCACCACAACCTATCAGGGCGTTGCCGGCTTCTCTGCTCTTGGGGTGGGGACGTTCGTCGACCTGGACGGAGCGATTCAGCCGGATGGATCTCTGACCGCAACAAGGATCGCAGTGGACGACCCGTCCGCAGTTGACGTTCAGATTGGCCCGGCGCTCATCGTTGGAGGAGACCCAGTGAATGCCGGGACCAGTGATTGGGCCTTCAATCGCCTATCACAGGGGCAGGACACAATCCCGAACAACTGGCCATACAACGTCACCGCGGCTGTTTTCCAAGTATCAGGTCAGTTCGACAACCTGGAGACCCTGCCATTCGCTGCCAGCGTCGGCGTGGCGAATATCGTGGCTGGGCAAAACTTCTACGTTTCGACGCAGAAGTTCTTGTCTCCCAACGATCCCTACACACCGGCAAGCACCGTCACTCTGAGGCCGCAGACCATCAACGCAACTGTCGCCGCGTCGTCGCAGATCGGCAGCTTTACCGACTATACGGTCACGCTAGCTCCTTACGACTTGTTCCCAACCCTGGCGGTGCAGCAAGGACAGACGACGCTGCTGACCAATCCCAGCCAGGTCGAAATCTACGTCGACAGCAACACGCAGTTGCTCAACATACAAGCGCTGGCGCCGGGCAGCACGCTGCGCTTCTATGGCCTCGTCTTCAATGACAACGGCACCCTGCGAATGGACTGCGCGCAAGTGAATGACGGGGTGACGCAAATGTCGCAATCGACCGCGGCCCGTTTACCGGCCGGCCTGGTCCAGAAGTCGGTGCACACTGAACCCGATGGGATGCAGCGAACGATCACTGCGCTTACGCGACAGTAGGGGAATCAGGCGGAGGAATTTTCCGAAGGCACCGAATCCGCAGCCTCTTCATCGCCTGCGGGGACCAGTTCGAATTTCTTTAGCTTATAGCGAAGCGCATCGCGGCTGATATCGAGCAGCCGCGCGGCGTGGGTCTGATTGCCGTTGGCCTGGCGCATAGCCAGTTCGACCATTGCGCGTTCCACCTCTTCGAGCGACGTACCTTCTTCTGGAATGTACAGCCGCGGCAGCACCCGGCCATTGGCCAGCTGCTTGCCGCCATCTCCTGACGAACTGCTGTGCTGGAAGGCGGTCAGCCCGCTGCGCGCGGCTTCTCCGACGGCGAATGGCATGTAGGCCGGACGCAGAATGAATTCGTCTTCCAGAATCATCGCGCGCTCAATCGAATTTTTCAGCTCGCGGACATTGCCCGGCCAGTTGTGGGCCAGCAGCAAACGCCGCGTTTCGGGGCTGATTCCGCGAATCGCCTTCTTAAACTTTCGGTTATACCAATCGATGAAGAAGTCGACCAGCGGCAGAATATCTTCCGGCCGCTCGCGCAGCGGCGGAATGAAAATCGCAATGATCGCCAGGCGATAATAGAGGTCCTGCCGGAATTGGCCTTCGCGCACGGCTTTTTCCAGGTCGCGATTCGAAGCCGCCACGACACGTACGTCTACTTGCAAATCGCGCACTCCGCCCACGCGCCGGATGACCTGGTCCTCGAGCACGCGCAGCAGCTTCGCTTGCAACAAGGGAGACAGTTCGCCAATCTCATCCAAAAACAGCGTGCCCCCATGCGCGGTCTCAAACAGCCCCTTCTTCATGGCCTTGGCGTCGGTGAAGGCGCCCCTCTCGTGGCCGAAGAGTTCGGCCTCCATCAACGTCTCCGGAATCGCCGAGCAGTTGATCGCTACAAACGGCCCATTCTCCCGCGAGCTTTCGTAGTGAATCGTCTTGGCGACCAGATCCTTGCCCGTGCCACTCTCGCCCTGAATCAGAATCGTCGTCGCCTCGCTCGCCGCAACTTTTTGCACGAAGCTCATCAGCTCCGCCATCTTCGACGAAACCGCGACCACATCGTGATAGCCGGTATGCCGCCGCACCTCGCCGCGCAGCGATTGCACCTCGCTGCGCAAGCGGCTGGCTTCCAGAGCGTTCTGAATGGTGACGTGGAGTTCTTCGAAATCCAGCGGCTTGCCCACAAAGTCATACGCTCCCAGCTTCAGCGCGTTCTTGATATCGTCCAGCTGCGGGTCGGCCGTGATCATGATGACCGCCGGCGCGTCAGGACTTTTCTTCAGCTGTTCGAGAACCTGAATGCCATTCAGGTCCGGCAGGCGCACATCGAGCAGAACCAGGTCCGGCGATTCGTGTTGCGCCATGCGCAGGCCGGGATCTCCGGCCGGAGCCTCCGACACGTGATAGCCCCACTCTTCGCACTTCTGGCGGAGCGACCAGCGCACCAGGCGCTCGTCGTCCACAATCAGGATTTTTTCCGCAGGCATCCAGCATTAGCTTACTACGGACGGGAAGGATTGTGGCCGTGGACGGGAAACGTCTCGGTTCGCTTCACCGCAACCAGTTCTCGTGACGCATGCCCTCGACGCGCCCGAACTCGGCTTCATTGTCGGTGACAACCGTATGACCAAGCGCCAGGGCTTGAGACGCAATGAGCAAGTCATTGCCGCCAATCGGTCTCCCCGCTTTCTCAAGGCGCGCCCGAATCATGCTGTATGTTCGGTCGGCGGGTGATTCGAAAGCCAAAACTTCAAGGGCGCCCAGCACCGCCTCGAGTTGTGCCGTGAGTCGCGGCGAGCCCTTCGTTGCAGCCCCAAAACGCAACTCTGCGGCGACAATGATGCTCGTGCAAACCTTGTCTTCGCCAACCTTGCGGATATGCTGAAAGACCCTCCCGTGTGGATTGTGAAGGAGGTCGGAAATAATATTTGTGTCGAGCAGATAGCGCATTAAAGGTCAATTGGTTCGGCGGGCGAATCAGGGATGGGCGGGAAATCTTCATTCAACGGCTTAAGCGATTTCAGTACGGCGAGCAGTGACTTTGGTGGGGCAGCCTCGATGACAAGCCTCTTTCCCTCTTTCCTCATGATGGCGTCCTCGCCAGGGAACTCAAACTCGCGGGGAATGCGCACAGCTCGATTGCGGCCATTCTTGAATATCTTCACGTGACGTTCGGAATTTGTCTTTGCCATGACCTATGCCATAGCATA
>Ga0209698_10001983_pt1 | contig 23428 bp, 18 predicted proteins | sample LitLauG_LLR_2012_FD_187203 | JGI IMG/M metagenome (GOLD analysis project Ga0209698, IMG submission 187203) | Freshwater sediment microbial communities from Pennsylvania, USA - Little Laurel Run_MetaG_LLR_2012 (SPAdes) (version 2) | ecosystem: Environmental > Aquatic > Freshwater > Creek >... | reverse complement strand
TGCAGGTCGGCGTCGCGCTCGCTCATCGGGCCGCCCCCGCAGACGGAGCACCAGCGGGGGCACCAGCGTTTGCCGTCATTCTGACAGTCGTCCGTTCGATTCGTTCCGGGCTTCGATGAAAAAACAACGGGGCTTGCGCCCGCCAATCCGCGGCATCAGGATCATCGCGCGTCCGTGCGCCAGCGGGCCCAGGCGGCCAGCCGGCGGAATGTATCCCGATCGGTGGCGTCGCGCCAAACGACCAGTCGCCGTCGCATATCCTGCAGGACGATGCAGCCCGGTCCGGCGTAGATGGCGCGCGCGCCGCGCAGGCGGACCGGACCGGCCGGCTCGGCCGCGCCGCGTACCGCGGCACGCCATGCGGCCCGTGCCGGGCGCGGCCACCGGCGCGGGTTCAGCATCCGGAAATTGTCCAGGACATTGATGGGTCGCGCCAACGGGCCCTTTGGCGCCGGCGGATCGGGCGGTGGATCGGGCGACGGATCGAGCCGCACCCACTGCGCCCCATGCGCTGCCCGCGCCGCGCGCAGGCTTGCCGCCGCGGCCAGGAGCAGCGCCATGGCCGGCAGCCAGGGCAGCCAGCCTTCGGGCCGGGACCAATGCAGCAGCGCCGCGCACCAGCCCGCGGCCAGGACCGCATGGCCGAATGCGCCAAGCCGCAGCAGGCGGCGGCGCAGCCGCGATGGCGCCAGGTGCAGGCCCGCCGGGCCCGGATCAGACACGCTTGAAGACGAGCGTCCCGTTGGTGCCGCCGAAACCGAAGGAATTCTTCATGGCGTATTCGATGCGCATCGGCCGCGCTTCGTTGGCGCAGTAGTCCAGGTCGCACTGCGGGTCGGCGGCATCGAGATTGATCGTCGGCGGCGAAACCTGATGGTGGATGGCGAGCGCCGTGAACACCGATTCGACCCCGCCGGCGCCGCCCAGCAGGTGGCCGGTCATGGACTTGGTCGAATTGACGACCAGGCCGCGCGCCGCGTCGCCGAAGGCAAGCTTGATCGCATTGGTCTCGTTGACGTCGCCCAGCGGCGTCGAGGTGCCGTGGGCGTTGAGGTATTGGATCTGCCCGGCATGTACGCCGGCGCTGCGCATCGCGGAGATCATGCAGCGGCGCGGCCCATCGACGTCGGGCGCGGTCATGTGGTAAGCGTCGGCGCTCATGCCGAAACCGGCCAGCTCGCAGTAGATGCGGGCGCCGCGCGCCCGGGCGTGCTCCATTTCCTCGAGGACAAGGACCCCGGCACCTTCGCCCAGCACGAAACCGTCGCGATCCTTGTCGAACGGGCGGCTGGCCGCGGCCGGGTTGTCGTTGCGCACGGAGAGCGCCTGCATCGCAGCGAAGCCGCCGACGCCCAGCGGGCACACCGAACCTTCGGAGCCGCCGGCGATCATGACGTCGGCGTCATCGTGCGCGATGAGGCGCGCCGCGATGCCCAGGGAATGCAGGCCGGTGGTACAGGCCGAGACGATGGCGAAATTGGGTCCCTGGAGCCCGAACATGATGGAAACGTTACCGGCGATCATGTTGATGATCGCTCCCGGGATCAGGAAGGGCGAGATGCGCCGCGGCCCGCGCGTGATCACCTCGTTGTGGTTGTCCTCGATCATCGGCAGCCCGCCGATGCCCGAGCCCACCATGCAGCCGATGCGCTCGCGGTTGGCGTCGGTCACCTCGACGCCGCAGTCGCGCAGGGCCTGCGCCGAGGCGGCGACGCCGTAGTGGATGAAGGCATCCATGCGCCGCACTTCCTTGAACGGCACGTATTGCGTGACGTCGAAGTCGCGCACCTCGCCGGCGATCTGCGAGCGATAGGCCTGCGGGTCGAAGCGCGTGATGCGGGCGACGCCGGTGCGGCCGGCCAGCACGTTTTCCCAGGCCGCCGCGACCGTGTTGCCGACCGGGGAAATGATGCCCAGGCCGGTGACGACCACCCGACGATTCGCATTCATGGAACGTCCCGTCCCGCCGCTCTTTGCCGATCCGGATGCTGTTGCATCGGCCCGCGGCGCCGCGCGCGGGCGGCCCGCCGGGCCGGCGAGGTGTTCAAGCCTTCTTCAGATGCGTGCTGACGTAGTCGATCGCCTGCTGCACCGTGCGGATCTTCTCGGCTTCTTCGTCCGGGATCTCGCACTCGAACTCGTCTTCGAGGGCCATCACCAGCTCGACGGTATCGAGCGAATCGGCCCCCAGATCGTCGACGAAGGCGGATTCGTTCTTGATGTCGGCCTCGTTGACCCCCAGCTGCTCGGCGACGATCTTCTTGACGCGCGGCTCAATGCTTTCCATGACTTCTCCTCCGTTGCCCGCCTGCCGCCTCGCGACGGCAAGCGCCTCTTGACCTTCGTGAACTTCCGGACCCTGTTGAATTCCGGACCCTGGTGAACCCCGCCGCGTCCCGCCCCGCCGGGCCGCCCGGTGTCCGCACGTGCCACCGGACACGCCGGCTTCCGGACGCCGTTCCCCCCACCACCAGCAACGGCCAAAAGAGCGCGCGATTCTAACAGAGCGCCATGCCCGCCACGGCGGCCGGCGTCTGCATCACCGGCGCGGCCTCAACTCATGTACATCCCGCCGTTGACATGCAGGGTCGCCCCGGTGATGTAGGCGCCGGCCGCCGACGCCAGGAACACGACCGCGGCGGCGATCTCGCCGGTCTGGCCCAGCCGGCCAAGCGCGATCTGGCCGAGCAGGGTCTGGGTCTGCTGCTGGGTCAGGGAGCGGGTCATGTCGGTGTCGATGAATCCCGGCGCGACGCAGTTCACGGTGATGTTGCGGCTGCCCAGTTCGCGCGCCAGGGCCCGGGTCATGCCTTCGAGGCCGGCCTTGGCCGCGGCGTAGTTGGCCTGGCCGGCGTTGCCGCTGGAACCCACCACCGAGGAGATGCTGATGATCCGCCCGCCCTTGGCTTTCATCATGCCGCGCATGCAGGCGCGCGCCAAGCGAAACGCCGCGGTCAGGTTGGTGTCGATCACGGTGTCCCATTCGTCGTCGCGCATGCGCATCGACAGCATGTCGGCCGTGACCCCGGCGTTGTTCACCAGCACCGACAGCTTGCCATGGCGCTTGCCGATCTCCTCGACCAGGGCATCGCAGCCGGCCCGGTCGCGCACGTCGAGCACCATGCCGCCGCCGGCGGCGCCGAGTTCCTGCAGCCGCGCGCTGATGCCGGCCGCGCCCTCGGCCGAGGTGGACGTGCCGATGACGACCGCGCCGGCCTGGGCCAGCGCCTCGGCGATGGCCCGGCCGATGCCGCGCGAGGCCCCGGTGACCAGCGCGACCTCGCCGTGCAGGGCGTCCTTGCTGAAGAGTGCAATGGGGTTCACGCGGCGGCTCCCAGGGCCGCCAGCACCTCGTGCAGGCTGGCCCGATCCGATACGGAAAGGCTGGTGAGGGACGGTGCGATGCGCTTGTTCAGGCCGCTGAGCACCTTGCCCGGGCCGCACTCGACGATGTGGGTGACGCCACGGGCGGCCAGGTGGGCCACGACCTCGGTCCAGCGGACCGGGCCGGCGACCTGGCGGGCCAGGGCGTCGCGGATCGCCGCCGGCTCCTGCTCTTCGCGCACGTCGATATTGTTGACCACCGGGATCGCCGGCGCGGCCACCGCCACCTGCTGCAGGCGCTCGCGCAGCCGCCGGCTCGCCGGCTCGAGCAGAGAGGAGTGAAACGCCACCGAGACGGGCAACGGCAGCGCGCGCTTGGCGCCCAGTTCGCGCGCGATCTCGCAGGCCCGCATGAGCGCGGCACGGTGCCCGGCGATGACCACCTGGGACGGCGCATTGAAATTGACCGCCTCGACCACCGCCGGCGGCGCCGCCGGATCAGCGGCGCGCAGTTCGTCCTGGGCGCGCCGGCAGGCGCCGCGCACCGCCTCGTCGTCGAGACCGAGGATCGCCGCCATGCCGCTGGTGCCGAGCGGCACCGCGTCCTGCATCGCCTGGGCGCGCAGCCGCACCAGGGGCACCGCATCTTCCAGGCGCAGCGCGCCGGCGGCCACCAGGGCGGCGTATTCGCCCAGGCTGTGCCCGGCGAGGATCTGCGGCTGCGGTCCGCCGGCAGCGCACCAGGCGCGGAACATCGCGACCGAGGCCGCGAGCATGCAGGGCTGGGTGTTGACCGTCCGTTCGAGCTCGGCGGCCGGGCCCTCGGCGATCATGCGGCCGAGGTCTTCGCCGAGCGCCGCCGAAGCGCCGCGCAGCACCTGGGCGACGCTTTCGTCCTGGGCGAACGAGTCGAGCATGCCGACCGACTGGGAACCTTGGCCGGGGAAGACGATGGCGAGTTTCATGTCCGGAACGAAGCGCAAGTGGGTCAGAGTCGGACCAGGACCGAACCCCAGGTGAAGCCGCCGCCGACGCCCTGCAACAGGACGACATGGCCGGCGCGCACCCGCCCGTCGCGCCGGGCCAGGTCGAGCGCCAGCGGCACCGACGCGGCCGAGGTGTTGCCATGCCGATCGACCGTGACCACCACGCGCTCGGGCGGCATTTCGAGGCGCTTGGCGCTGGCCGTGAGGATGCGCACGTTGGCCTGGTGCGGGATCATCCAGTCGATCTGGGCGGTTTGCAGGCCGGCCAGGGCCAGTACCTCGCGCGCCGACGACTCGAGCACTTCGACCGCCAGCTTGAAGACCGCCTTGCCGTCCATGCGCAGGAAGGGATCGCCGACCGCCGTTCCCTGGCCCAGGTGCCCGGCGACGCTCAGGATGGCGCCGTGCGAACCATCGGCATGAAGCCGCGCGGCGAGCACGCCGACCGGCGGCTCGCCGGCGGCCGCGGCCTCGAGCACGACCGCCCCGGCGCCGTCGCCGAACAGCACGCAGGTGGTCCGGTCGTTCCAGTCGAGGATGCGCGAGTAGGTCTCGGCGCCGATGACCAGGGCGCGCCGGTGGGCCCCGGTGCGGATCAGCGCGTCGGCCAGCGCCAGCGCGTAGACGAAGCCGCTGCATGCCGCCTGCACGTCGAAGGCGGCTCCACCGCGGGCCCCCAGGCGCTCCTGGACCTGGCAAGCCGTGCTGGGGAACACCTGGTCGGGCGTCGAGCTGGCAACGATGATGAGGTCGACCCCGGCGGCCGGCGCGCCAGCGTCCTGCAGCGCGGCACGCGCGGCACGCTCGGCCAGATCGACCGTTCCGGTGCCGGGCGTGGCCAGATGGCGCTGACGGATCCCGGTGCGCGTGACGATCCAGTCCTCGGAGGTCTCGATGCCGCGCGCGCCCAGGTCGCGCACGAGTTCAGCGTTGCTGACGACGCGCTCGGGCAGGAAGGAGCCGGTTCCGGTGATGCGCGTGAGCGGGGCCATGGCGCCGATCCTGGACGGCTCAGACCTGGGCCACGTCGATGCCCGCCACCGCCGCCAGCGGCCGCGGTGCAGCGGCCCGGGCGAGCAGCGGCGCCATGGCGCCTGCGGTGCGCTCGAGCAGGCGATGACCGGCGGCATCGAAGGCGCGGCGCAGGGCGAATTCGTAGCCGTATTCGTCGGCCGAGCCGTGGCTCTTGATCACCACGCCGCGCAGGCCCAGCAGCGCGGCGCCGTTGTAGCGCCGGTGGTCGCCGCGACGGCGGATCCGCTGCAGCACCGGATAGGCCAGCAGCGCGCTCAGGCGCGAGAGCAGGTTGCGGGTGAATTCCTCGCGGATGAAGCCGACGATCATCTGCGCCACGCCCTCGGAGGCCTTGAGCACGAGATTGCCGACGAAGCCGTCGCACACGACCACGTCGACCGTACCGCGGAAGATGTCGTCGCCCTCGACGTTGCCGTGGAAGTTCAGGCCGCTCGAGCGCAGCAATTCGCCGGCGCGCTTGACCACCTCGTTGCCCTTGATGACTTCCTCGCCGACATTGAGCAGGCCCACGGTGGGCCGCTCCTTCTCGAGCAGCGCGCTCACCAGGGCCGAGCCCATGATGGCGAACTGCAGCAGGTGCTCGGCCTCGCAATCGACGTTGGCGCCCAGGTCCAGGCAGGTGGTGACGCCGCCGGTTCGGGTCGGGATCAGCTGGGCGATGGCGGGACGGTCGATGCCGTCTTGCGTCTTGAGCACATAGCGGGCGATCGCCATGAGAGCACCGGTGTTGCCGGCGCTCACCACGGCGTCGGCCGCGCCGTCCTTGACCGCCTCGATGGCCAGGCGCATCGAGGAATTCTTCTTGGTCCGCAGCGCGGTACTCAGGGCGTCGTGCATCTCGACGACGTCCTCCGCGTGGATCACGCGCACCCGCTCGCGCACCAGGGCATGGCGCGCCGCGTGGCGCTGCAGTTCGGCGTCGATCTGCGGGGCGCGGCCGACCAGCAACAGGCTGGCCGTCGGCTCGTTGGCGGCAAACGACAATGCCGCCGGGACCGTGACCGGCAAGCCGTGGTCGCCGCCCATGCAGTCGACGGCGATGCGCACGCTCATGCGCGCCCCCCGGGAGGGCCACAGGTCGTATCCCGCTGCTGCAACGCTGCGATCGTATCTGCCATGTATCGTGTAACGGCCGCCCCGCGACGGCCCGCCCCCGGGATCAAGACGCGCCTAGGCCCGGCGCGCCGGCAGGATGCCTCGAACCGGACGAATGGCCCACCCGTGCGCACAACGCGCCTTGGCCACGCACGCCGCACGGCGCGCAATGCAGGTCTTGATGCCCGGCAGGGCCGTTGCCGATTATTCGTCGGACTTGGTGGCAATGACCTTCTTGCCGCGATAAAAACCCGTGGCGCTGACGTGGTGGCGACGCACGATCTCGCCGGTAGCCGGTTCAACCGCCAAGGGCGGGGCAGTCAGGAAATCGTGCGCGCGATGCATGTTGCGCTTCGACGCCGACTTCTTGTTTTGTTGGACAGCCATGGACGCATCCTAGAAATTTTCCGCAATCTACCATTTTAGACGAGTACCGGGCGCGGCGAAAGCCGGCCGGCGAATTCCGGTAGAAGATCCCGCGATTGCGCAGCAAAAGAAGGCTATTTTTCGCGATCGCGCGGCAATTTCACTTTATTCGATCGAGGTGCGTCGGTCTCGTGGCGGCCAGCATCCGGCTCATCCGGCACCGCACGCAGATTCTGCAGCGCCGCAAATGGGCTCGTGCGCGGCTCCGGTGCGAGCGCGGCAAGTTTGTCCGGCGGCGCGCAGTGGGCATGGCGCGGCGAGAGCGGCAACTGCAGGATCGCTTCGTCCTCGATCAGGCCGGCCAGATCGAATCGGGCGCTGCCCAGCAGGGCCTCTTCCGGGGCGTCGTCGATCTCGATTGCCGCCAGTTCGGGCTCGCTGGCCACGAAATAGAACCGCCGCTCGACATCGAGCCCGAATTCGAGCTCGCGTCCGCAGCGGTCGCAGCGCAAGGCCAGGCGTGCCTGCAGTGCCAGGTGCAGCGCCGGCCGGTCGCGATCATCGTGCAGGCCGACGCATAGATAGGCCAGCTCGCCATCGTGGCGCAGCAGACTGGCGCCCAGGCGAGGCAGGCGCGCCAGCGCCAGCGCACCGGCGAGCCGCGCGCCGCTGCGGGCCATCTGGTACACGTCGACCGGCTGCATTTTTTAACTACACTCGCCGCATGTTCCAAGCCCCGAGGCGCCCTTGACCTCCGCCGGGTCCCGCCGCATCGTACTCGCCTCGTCGTCGCGCTACCGGCGCGAGCAGCTCGAACGGCTGCGACTGCCTTTTGCCGTCGACGTGCCGGCGATCGACGAGGCGCCGCACCCGGGCGAATCGGCGCCGGCGACCGCCGAGCGCCTGGCGTTGGCCAAGGCGCACGCGGTGGCGGCGCGCCAGCCCGATGCGATCGTGATCGGCGCCGACCAGGTGGCCCAGCTCGATGGCCGGACCCTGGGCAAGCCCGGAACGCACGCGCGGGCGCTCGAGCAGCTGCTGGCCATGCGCGGCCGGACGGTGGATTTCCACAGCGGCATCGCGCTGGTCGACAGCCGCGACGGGCGCTGGCGCAGCGTCTGCGTGCCGACCCGGGTGCGCTTTCGCACGCTCGATGCCGAGGCCCTCGAGGCGTATCTGCACCTGGACCAGCCCTACGATTGCGCCGGCGCGGCGAAGATCGAGGCGCTCGGCATCTGCCTCGTCGAAGCGGTGGCGAGCGACGATCCGACGGCGCTGGTCGGCCTGCCGCTGATCGCGCTCACGTCGCTGCTCGCCGCATTCGGTTGCCCGCTGCCCGCCGGCGCGCGGTCGGTTGCGGCCGCCGCGGCGCCATGAGCCGATCGGCGGCGCGCGGCACCTTGCACCTGATGCCCGTGCCGATCGCGCCCGCCGCGCGCGGCGCGGCCGGGGCGCCGGCCGCGCGGCCGGGCTGGAGCGCGGAAGAGATCGGCGCGGCGCTGCCCGCACCGGCCATCCTGCTGGTCCGGCGCAGCCGCTATTTCCTCGCCGAGAACGCCAGGACGGCGCGCGCCTTTCTCAAGGCCGCGGGCCACGAGTGCGCGCTCGCCAGCCTGCAGATCGTCGAGATCGGCCACGCACCCGCCGACGAATCGCTCGACGCCTGGCTTGCGCCGCTGCTGGGCACGGCCGAGCGGCCGCCGATCGACGCGGTGGTCCTGCCGGAGGCGGGCTGTCCCGGAATCGCCGACCCCGGCGCCAGCCTGGTCGCGCGCGCGCAGCAGCTGGACATCCGGGTCGAACCCTGGGTCGGTCCGAGTTCCATCCTTCTTGCCCTGATGGGCTCGGGCATGAACGGCCAGCGCTTTCGCTTTCTGGGCTACCTGCCGCAGGACCGCGGCGAGCTGCACGCCCGCATCGCCCAGGTCCAGACCGACGCCCGGCGCGGCGAGACGCAGATCTTCATCGAGACGCCATACCGCAACGAGCGACTGCTCGAGGCCCTGCTGGGGCAGCTCGATGCCGACCTCGAACTTTGCCTGGCGGTCGAGCTGGGCAGCCCGGCGTCGGCGCTGCGCACCTTGTCGGTGGCGCAATGGCGGGCCCTCGCGCCGGCGCAGCGGCCGGCACTCGCGCGCCGGCCCACCGTCTTCCTGCTGCACGGCCGGGCCGCCCGCGGCGCGGCGCGCAACTGACTAGAAATTGGCCAGCAGCCAGTGGTGCAGCTGGGCCGGCGTGTCGAACACGGCCAGCGCCTGCAGCCGCTCGAGCTCGGCACGCGGATGGGCGCCGTAGGCCACGCCGATCGCCGCGACCCCGGCCGTCGCCGCCATCTGCAGGTCGTGCGTGGTGTCGCCGACCATGAGCATGCGCTGCACCGGCGTGCCGCATTGCGCCGCCAGCTCGAGCAGCATCGCCGGGTGCGGCTTGGGCTGGGTCTGGTCGGCGCAGCGCAGCGCCACGAAGTGTTCGCCCAGTCCGGTGCGCGCAAGCGAGCGCTCGAGTCCGGCGCGCGTCTTGCCGGTGGCCACGGCCATGGGCACGCCGCGCGCGCGCAGTGTGTCGAGGGCATCGCGGACCCCGGCGAAGAGCTCGATCGCATCCTCGCGGGCCCGATAGTGCGCGTGGTAGCGCGCTGCGAACGGGCCGATCTGTTCGCGCGGCAAGCCGGGCACGACCTGGGCCAGGGCCTGCGCCATGCCCAGGCCGATGACATGCGCGGCAAGGCCGCGGTCGGGCACGGGCACGCCCAGGTCATCGGCCGCGGCGAGGATGGCCTGGGCGATCAGGCGCGTCGAATCGACCAGGGTGCCATCCCAGTCGAAGACCAGCAGCTCGAAACTCGCCTCAGCCGGCATGGCGCGCGCGCGCCTCGGCGGACGGGTCGTGCGCGCGCAGCCAGTCGGCGCATTCCGCGGGCAAGGGCGCATCGAACTGCAGCGGCGCGCCGCCCACGGGGTGCGCCAGGCGGACGCGAAAGGCGTGCAGGAACATGCGCCCGAGCCGCGGCCCGAATTCACCGCGCGCGGCGCGCCGGTTCAGCTCGAAATCGCCATACTTGTCGTCGCCGAGGATGCGAAAGCCCGAGTGCGCGAGGTGTACGCGGATCTGGTGGGTGCGCCCGGTCTTGAGCTCGGCTTCGACGAGGGAAAAGCCGCCGAGCCGGGCGCGCAGGTGGAAGATGGTGTGGGCCTGGTCGCCCTCCTCCTCGTCGACGTAGACCCGCCGGTCGCCGCCCTGGAGCGTCCGCTTGGCCAGGGCGAAGCGCACATGCTGGCGCTCGTTGACCCAGTCCCCGGCGACCACGGCGAGGTAGCGCTTTTCGACCGCGCCGGCGCGCATCTGCGCATGCAGCGCGACCAGGCAGCGGCGCGTCTTGGCCAGCAACAGCACTCCAGAGGTCTCGCGATCGAGGCGGTGGGCGAGCTCGAGAAAAGGCTGGGCCGGCCGCGCCGCGCGCACCCGCTCGATGATGCCGTGGGCGACGCCGCTGCCGCCGTGCGCGGCCACCCCGGACGGCTTGTCGAGCACGAGCAGGTGCTCGTCCTCGAAAAGGATCGCCGGCATCTGCGCCGGGGCGACGGTACGGGCCGATCCGGCCGCAATGCGCATCGGCGGAATGCGCAGTTCGTCGCCTTCGGCGAGCCGCGCATCGGCGCTCGCCCGGCCGCCGTTGACGCGCACTTCGCCGCTGCGGACCACGCGATAGACGTGGCTTTTTGGGACACCCTTGGCAAAACGCAGCAGGAAATTGTCCAGGCGCTGGCCGGCATATTCGGCGCCGACCACCACGTGGCGGACGACCCGCTGCCCGGCCGCTGCGGGATCGGCCGTCGGCTTGCCTGCGGCCTCGGCGGCGGGCTCGGCTGCGCGATCGGCGGCGGGTTCGGCCGCAACCCGCGCACCGGGCGCCGCGGCGCCCGGAGGCACCCGCCCCGGCCCGCTGCGCGGCCGCGCCGGCTCTGCGCCGAGCGGCGCCCGGGGTGCGCCCGGAGCGGCCTGAGCCGGGCGCGGGCGCCGGGTCGCGGCAGGCATCTGGGCAATTGCGGGCGTGGAGTCGCCCTTTCTTCGCCTTGGCCCCGGGGCGCGCGTTTTGCTTTGCGGAACCATGTTGCCTATACTCGGAGCAGTTGAAGTCCACATGACCGGGATCAGCCCGCATTCGGCCCGGCAGCGCGCGTCCTTGCTGCGCCTGCCCCGATTGCCGGAACCGGTCTAGCGGGCGACAACCGGTCCGGATTGTAGCGACGCCCAGTGTGTCCCAGCCGATCGGTGCCGTGCTGGCCGAGAGGGCTCAAATCGTGGGCCAACCGTGTGGAAAATCCCGCTGCGCTACGCCGACGCGGGTTGTGCACTGAAAGAGTGCGGGCGCAATGGCCTAGGGGATTTCCCCCGGTAGCCTCCAACCCGCGAAGAAGAATGGGCGCCAGCCGGCCTCGGTCGCCGGCGCCTGCCGAATTCGATCGCTAGCCATGCCGCGCGCCCGCGTGCGGCTGCCAGTCCAGCACCACGCCACGAAAGTTGCGCCGAGTGTTCCACGTATCCGATCAAGGCAGAGCATCGCTGTCCCGCGACAGCGACGGGCTCCTTCGCCCAGAAGGAGGACCCGCGCCTGCGCCATGGCGCGCCTCCGGCGGCGATCGATCGGCCATGGCGGATCCGCGACGCAGCCACCCGGGCTTGCCGCGCGACTGATCGAATCCGGCACGTTTTGCGCCCCCGACCGGGGTGCAAGGAGTGCTGATGAAACGAATGTTGTTCAATGCGACCCACGCGGAGCAATTGCGCGTGGCGATCGTCGATGGTCAGAAGCTGCTCGACCTGGATATCGAAACCAGCGGGCGCGAGCAGCGCAAATCCAACATCTACAAGGGCCGCGTCACCCGGGTCGAACCGAGCCTGGAGGCCTGCTTCATCGACTACGGCGAGGAGCGCCACGGCTTCCTGCCGTTCAAGGAGATCTCGCGCCAGTATTTCAAGGCCGGGGTCGACGTCGGCCGGGCCCGCATCAACGAGGCCATCTCCGAAGGCCAGGAGGTCATTGTCCAGGTCGAGAAGGAAGAGCGCGGCAACAAGGGTGCGGCGCTCACCACCTTCATTTCGCTGGCCGGCCGCTACCTCGTGCTCATGCCCAACAATCCGCGCGGCGGCGGCGTTTCGCGCCGCGTCGAGGGCGAGGACCGGCAGGAACTGCGCGAGGCGCTCGACCAGCTCGACCTGCCCAGCGGCATGAGCGTCATCGCGCGCACGGCCGGAATCGGCCGGGCGGTCGAGGAGCTGCAGTGGGACCTGCGCTACCTCATGCAGCTCTGGAAGGCGATCACCGACGCGGTCGACCAGGTCAAGGCGCCCGAACTCATCTATCTCGAATCGAGCCTGGTGATCCGCGCCATCCGCGACTATTTCAGCCCGGAGATCGGCGAGATCCTGATCGACACCGAGGATGTCTACGAGCAGGCCCGGACCTTCGTCGACCTCGTGATGCCGGACGTCGCCTCGCGGGTCAAGCGCTACAAGGACGATGTCCCGCTGTTCTCGCGTTTCCAGATCGAACACCAGATCGAGACCGCCCACTCGCGCACGGTATCGCTGCCTTCGGGCGGCGCGATCGTCATCGACCACACCGAGGCCCTGGTGGCGGTCGACGTCAACTCGGCGCAATCGACCCGCGGCGCCGACATCGAGGAGACCGCGACGCGCACCAACCTGGAAGCCGCCGAGGAAGTGGCGCGCCAGCTGCGCCTGCGCGACCTGGGCGGCCTGATCGTCATCGACTTCATCGACATGGAGGAGAGCCGCAACCAGCGCGCCGTCGAGCAGCGCCTGAAGGACGGCCTGCACTTCGACCGGGCGCGCGTGCAGATGGGCAAGATCTCCCGCTTCGGGCTGATGGAGCTGTCGCGCCAGCGGCTGCGCCCGGCGCTCGGCGAAGGCAGTCACGTGACCTGCCCGCGCTGCAATGGCGTCGGCCAGGTGCGCGACACCGACAGCTCGGCGCTGCACATCCTGCGCATCCTGCAGGAAGAGGCGATGAAGGAATCGACCGCCGCCGTGCATGCCCAGGTTCCGGTCGACGTGGCGACCTACCTGCTCAACGAGAAGCGCTCCGACATCGCCAAGCTCGAGGCGCGCCAGCGCGTCTCGATCGTCCTGATCCCGAACAAGTTCCTCGAGACGCCGCATTACAGCATCGAGCGGCTGCGCCACGACGACGAGCGCCTGGACACGCCCAAGGCGAGCTACGACCGCGTCTTTGCGCCGCCGACCGACGAGCCCTACGCGCCGCCGTCGCTCGCCGAATCGAAGAACCGGCGCCAGGAAGCCGTGGTCAAGGGCATCGTGCCCGAGACGCCGGCGCCGGTCGTCGCCGCGCCGCCGCCCGCAGCGCTGCCGGCGGCCGCGATACCGATCGCGCCGCGGCCGCCGGCCGGGGACAAGTCCTTCTGGGCCCGGCTGCGCAGCTGGTTCGTCGACGATGAGGCGCCGGCCGTGGCGCCGGCCCGGGCCGGTGGCACCGCCACCGGCACCGGTAATGGCGTCGGCGCCGCCGCCGCTCCGGGGGCCGAGCGCGGCCGTACCGCGCGCGGCGAGCCGCGCGAAGGCGGCCGTGGCCGCGGCGAAAGAAGCGGCAGCGGCAGCCGCGACCGGCGACCCGAGCGCGGCGCACGCGCCGAGCGCCCGGACGGCGAGCGCAAGGAGCGCGGCGAAGGCCGCGACAATCGATCCGAGGGCCGTGGCGACGCGCCACGCGATGGACAACGCGATGGCGCGCGCGGTGGCCGCGGCAAGCCGCGCGACGACGCGCGGCGCGACCGTGGTGCGCCGGGCGAAACGCCGGCCACGGCGCGCGAACGGCCGCCCGCCGAGGCCGCATCGGCCGACGGCGCCGCGCAGGGGCCGGGTGCGGAACGCAGTGAACGCGGTAGCGGCAACAGCCGCCGCCGCGGCCGGCGCGATCGCGGACCGGCGGAACGGGGCGAGGCCGGCGCCGAGACGGCCGAAATCGCCGAGGCGACCGGCCCGATGGCCGGCACGCCGCTCGAGGCGGGCGAGCATTCCCACGAAGCCGCGCACGAAGCCGTGCACGAGGCCGTGCACGAGGCCGCGGCAGCGCCGGCCGATGAAACGCATGCTCCGGTCGAGGTCGAGGGCGCCGCGACGGGCGGCTCCGAAGAAGAGCGGCGCGGCCGCCGGCGTCGGCGTCGGCGCGGGCGCTCCGGTGCGGAGCGCAACGGCGCCGGTGGCACCGCGGCCGAAGGGGCGGACGATGCCGAGGCCGAGCGCGACGAGGTGTCCGCCGATCACGACGGCCAGGACGACCGTGGCCCGCCGACCGGCGAGCCGGAGCACGAGCATGGCGCGGTGATGGCCGACTCGCTGCAGGGCACCGTGCACGAGGCCCAGCCGCATGGCGAATATGCTCCGGTTCGCCCGCTGATCCCGGTCGAGCCGCCGGTCGCCGCGGCGCCAAGGGCTGCACCAGCGGCACCCGCGGCGATGGCCGCGGCCGCCGCCGCGCCGATCGCCGCCGACGCGCTGCCGGTGCGCAGCGCCGAACCGCGCGTGACCGAACCACGCGTCAGCTATGGCACCGCGCCCGCCGCCGAGGCGCCGGCAATGGCGCCCAAGCTGCACCTGCCCGGGGCCGCTCCGGTGGTTCCGGCGCCGCTCGACATCGAGGAGCTCGCACCGGCCTTGACCGCCGCCGGGATCGAGCTGGCGCAGACCGATCCGGCCAAGCTGGCTGCGGCACAGGCCCGCCTGGCCAGCGAAGACAAGCCGCGGGTCGGCCGCGAGCGGCCGGCGCGGCCGCCGATCGAAGAGACGCCCCTCGTGCAGGTGCAGACGCGCGATTGAGCCGGCGCCGGCGCGCGCGTCTTCCGGGTTGGCGTGCTTCGCGCCGCCCGGGCGTGCCGTCGGGCGCTGGCGCCGCCCAGCCGGGCGAGCGCGAACCGACCGCTCAGCCGCCCGCCAGCGCGTCCAGCAGGTAGCAGGGCAGCCGGTCGCCGGCGCGGTATTCACCGGCCGGGCCGACCGCGACCAGCGCGTCGGCTTCGCTGATCGTGCGCAGCATGGCCGAGCCCTGGTCGGCCAGCATTTCCAGGCCGCTCGTCCCGTCGCCTTCCTGCACCAGTCGCGCGCGGCGCATTTCGATGCGCCCCGGACGATTGCGCAGCGGGTTCCGGATCGGCAACCAGACCGGTGTCGGCAAGCGCGGCGCGCTGCCGCCCACGTAGGCCAACAGCGGCCGCACCAGCAATTGCAGCAGGATGAATGCTGCCACCGGATTGCCCGGCAGGCCCAGCACCAGCAAGTGCGGCGCGTCAGGCCGGCTCGGCGCCAGCAGCGCCCAGGCCACGCCGCGACCGGGCCGCAGGCTGAGCGGCAGGAAGGACATGCCCGGTGCGGCGCGGACGAAATCGGCATCGCCTTGCGCCGCGCCGCCGGTGACGAGCAGCGCGTCGAGGCCATCGGCCTGGGCCCGGGCAACGAACTGCGCGTAGGCCGGCGCCTGGTCCGGACAGATTCCCAGGTCGAGGCACGTGCAGGACGCGCCGGCCAGCGTCGCAAGGATCATCGGCCGGTTGCCGTCATAGGACAGTCCGTCGGCCAAGGCCGCCGGCGGATCGCGCGGCGGATCGCGCGGCGGATCCCGCGGCGGATCCCGCAATTCGTCGCCGGTCGACAGCACGCCAATGCGCAGCGCCCGGAACACCGCCAGTTCGCCGGCGCCGACGCTGCTGGCCAGGCCCAGGTCGGCACCGCGCAGGCGGCGGCCGGCCTGCAGCACGGTGCTGCCGGCGGCGACATGTTCGCCGCGCCGGCGCCGGTTCAGACCCGGCGCGACCGGCCCGTCGACGACGATGTGCCCGGCCACGGTCTTCTCGACGAGTTCCTGCATGACGACGGCGTCGCAGCCTTCGGGCAGCGGCGCGCCGGTCATGATGCGCACGCACTCGCCCGGCGCCAGGGCCGATCGGCGGCCTTGGCCGGCCAGCACGCGGCCCGCCAGCAGCAGGGTGTTGCGCGGCGCCGTCGCATCGGCACTGCGCAGCGCATAGCCGTCCATCGCCGCGACGTCCGCGGCGGGCAGCGGCGCGCCGGCCAGCAGGTCCTGGGCGAGCACGCGGCCCGCGGCGCCGGCCAGCGCAACCTTCTCGGTCTGCGCGACCGGCGCGACGGCACGCGCGAGCAACGCCAGCGCGTCCGCCAGATCGACCGCCGCCGGTGTTGCGTCAGCCATCGCCCGTGCCGGGCGCCGGCCCGGCCTCGTTGATGTTGGTGAACGCGGCGCTGTCGTCGAACACGACCTCAAGCGCGGCAGCCTGCCGCAGCAGCTCCTGCGGCCGGCGCTCGCCGCCCTGCAGCGCCGCGCGCCAGGCCGTCGCCAGCTCGCGCGGCAGCAGGCAGAACACCGGCTGCAGCGCGCCGCCGCTGCTGGCCACCGCGGCCGCGCGACCCGCCGAGGCCGCGGCCAGGCGTGCGACGAGGTCGCCCGGCAGTCGCGGCGCGTCGCACGGCACGAAGACCACCCAGGGCGTGGGCGCGCGCTCGAGCACGGCGAGCATGCCGGCCAGCGGTCCTTCGTAGCCGGGCAGGCCCGCCGCGGCGTCGGTCACGACCTCATCGGCCAGTTGCCGGTAACGCTCGAGGTTGCGATTGGCGCTGATCCACAGGGTGCCGACCTGCGGCCGCAGGCGCGCGGCGACGTGCTCGACCAGCGCCCGACCTTGCCAGGACACCCAGCCCTTGTCGACGCCGCCCATGCGCCGGCCGCGGCCGCCGGCCAGGATGGCGCCGGTAAGCGACGCCGCCAGCACGGGCGAGGTTGGCGCAACGCGCAGCTCGGGCTGGCACGACGCGGCACCAGCGCGCCGCGCCGCTGGCGGATGGCTAGCCACCGATGTACGACATCTCGATCCGCGCCGCGGGCGCCCCGGTTACCGCCTGGCCGCGCAATTCCGAATAGCGGTCGTCGCGCCGGTCCCAGATCGCGGCGATCGCCGTGGCGATCTGCAGATCGTCGGCACCGGCGCGCACCAGTCCGCGCAGGTCGTGGCCCTGCTGGGCGAACAGGCAAAGATAGAGCAGGCCTTCGGTGGACAGTCGGGCCCGCGTGCAATCGCCGCAGAAGGCCCGCGTGACGCTCGAGATGGTGCCGAATTCGCCGCTGCCGTCGCGATAGCGCCAGCGCTGCGCCACCGCACCGGCTTCGCTTTCGGCGATCGGCTCGATCGGCATCTGCGCATCGATCCGCTCGAGCACCTGGGCCGTGGGCACGACCTCGCCCATCTGCCAGGCGTTGGACATGCCGACATCCATGTACTCGATGAAGCGCAGCACGTGGCCGCGCTCGCGGAAATAGCGCGCCATGGGCAGGATCTGGTCGTCGTTGAAGCCGCGCCGCACGACCATGTTCACCTTGACCGGGGCGTAGCCCGCAGCCGCCGCGGCCTCGATGCCCTCGAGCACCGTGGCCACCGGAAAATCGACGTCGTTCATGCGGCGGAAGGTCGCGTCGTCGAGCGCATCGAGCGACACGGTGACCCGGCGCAGCCCGGCTTCGGCGAGCGCGGCCGCCTTGCGCCCGAGGATCGACCCGTTGGTGGTGAGCGCCAGATCCGGCGCGCGGCCATCGGGGCCGCGCAGATCGGCGAGCATGCGCACCAGGGTCGGCAGGTCGCGCCGCAGCAGCGGTTCGCCGCCGGTCAGGCGGATCTTGCGCACGCCAAAGCGCACGAAGATGCGCGCCAGCCGCGTGATCTCCTCGAAGCTGAGCAGCTCGCGGTGCGGCACGTAGACGTGCTCCTGGTCGAAATGCTCCTTGGGCATGCAATAGATGCAGCGGAAATTGCAGCGGTCGGTGACCGAAATGCGCAGGTCGAGCAGGGGCCGGTGCAGCCGATCGACCCAGGGCCCATCGGCCGGCGGCGGCGCCTCGGGGAGCGCGACCGCGCGGCGCTGGGCACGCAGGTCGAGCAGCGGTATCACGCGATCGCTCAAGAGGGGCTCCGTCGGCTTGGCGTGGGGCGGGCTCAGGCGACCCAGTGCCGCGCATTGCGGAACATCCGCATCCAGGGCGAATCTTCGCCCAGGCCCGGCGGCTGCCAGGACAGCTGTACTGTGCGCCGCACCCGTTCGGGGTGCGGCATGACGATGGTAAAGCGTCCGTCCGCGGTGCTGAGGCCACAGGTTCCGCCGGGCGAACCGTTGGGATTTTCCGGATAGCGTTCGGTCGCGCGACCGGCGGCATCGACATATCGCAGCGCAACGAGGGCCTGCGCCGCGGCGCCGGGCGCGAACACGGCGCGGCCCTCGCCGTGGGCATTGGCCACCGGGATGCGGCTGCCGGCCATCCCGGCGAGGAAGATCGACGGCGAGGCGGCCACTTCGACCATCACCAGGCGCGCTTCGAACTGCTCCGACAGGTTGCGCTCGAAGCGCGGCCAGTGCGCCGCACCGGGGATCATCGCGCGCAGCTGGCTCATCATCTGGCAGCCGTTGCAGACACCCAGGGCGAAGGTCCGCGGCCGCGCGAAGAACGCGGCGAACTGCTCGGCCAGCCGCGGATTGAGCAGGATCGTCTTGGCCCAGCCGCCGCCGCCGCCCAGCACGTCACCGTACGAGAAGCCGCCGCCGGCGGCCAGACCGTCGAAGTCGGCGAGCGAGGCGCGGCCCTCGATGAGGTCGGTCATGTGCACGTCGACCGCACGGAATCCGGCCCGATCGAAGGCCGAGGCCATCTCGTACTGGCTGTTGACGCCCTGCTCGCGCAGCACGGCGACCCGCGGCCGCACGCCGCTGGCGATGAAGGGCGCGGCGGTGTCCTCGGCCGGATCGAAGGTCAGGGCGAGGTCGAGCCGCGGCACTGCATCGGCGGGATCGCGGCCGTACTCGGCGTCGGCGCAGGCCGGGTTGTCGCGCAGCCGCGCGATGGCCCACGAAACCTCGTTCCATGCGCCAAGCAGGCGGGCCAGCGGGTGCGACAGCAAGACCCGGGCATCGAGCCAGGCCTCGACCCGCGGCGCGGCGTCGTCGGCGGCCAGCACCTGGGCGATGACATGGCTTTGCGCGCCCAGGCCGGCGTCGCGCAGCAGCGCCATGACCGCCGCGCGCTCGGCCTTGCGGATCTGCACGAGGCAACCGGGCTCCTCGTTGAACAGCACGCGCTGGGCCAGCTCGCGCCGGCGCACGCCCAGCTGATCGGCGCCGATCTTGAAGTCGCCAAGGTCGGCCGCATGCGGATCGACCGCCAGCACGTCGAGGTTGAGGATCGCGCCGCAGCGTCCGGCAAAGGCCATTTCGCAGGCCGCCGCCCACAGGCCGCCGTCGGATCGATCGTGATAGGCCAGGGCCAGGCCGCGCTCGGCCATGGCGCGGATGGCGCGCAGCGCCGCGCCCAGCGCTGCCGGATCGTCGAGGTCCGGCGCTTCGTCACCGATCTGGCCACAGACCTGCGCCAGGATCGAACCGCCCAGGCGCTGGCGGCCGGCCGACAGGTCGATGAGCAGCAGCTCCGTTGCGCCCTGGTCGGTGCGCAGCTGCGGCGTCAGGCTGCGCCGCACGTCGCCCACCGCACCGGCCGCGCTGACCACCAGCGAAACCGGCGCGCTCACCTGGCGCTCGGCGCCGGCGTCGAGCCAGCCGGTGCGCATCGAGAGCGAATCCTTGCCCACCGGAATGGCCACGCCCAGCTCGATGCACAGCCGGCTGGCCGCCGCGACCGCGGCATACAGCGCCGCGTCCTCGCCGGCCACGCCGCACGCCGCCATCCAGTTGGCCGAAAGCTTCACCCGGCTCCAGTCGACATCGGCCGCCGCAAGGTTGAGCAGCGCCTCGGCGATCGCCACGCGCGCCGAGCGGGCCGCGTCGATCACAGCGAGCGGGGCGCGTTCGCCCAGCGCATAGGCCTCGCCGGCATAGCCTTCGTAATCGAGCAGCGTCACGGCGCAATCGGCGACCGGCAGCTGCCACGGGCCGACCATCTGGTCGCGCGAGCACAGCCCGCCGACGGTGCGATCGCCGATCGTGATGAGAAAACCCTTGCCGGCCACGGCCGGGTGGCGCAGCACCTCGAGCGCCGCCTGGGCGATATCGAGCGCTGCGCCGTCGAAGGCCGGCAGGGCGACCGCACGGCGCGCGACCTCGCGCTGCATGCGCGGCGGGTTGCCGAACAGCATCTGCATCGGCATGTCGACCGCCGGCGGCGCCGCCGCCGCGCCCAGGCGCAAGCGGCCGTCGTCGCGAATGGCGCCGATCACCGCGACCGGGCAGCGCTCACGGCGGCAGATCTCCTCGAGCAGCGCCCAGCGCTGCGGCGCGACGGCCAGCGCATAGCGCTCCTGCGCTTCGTTGCACCAGATCTCGAGCGCACTCATCGAGTGATCGGCGACCGGGATCCGGGCGAGGTCGAGCTGCGCGCCCCGTCCGGCCCCCTGCGCGAGTTCGGGGAAGGCGTTGGACAGGCCGCCTGCGCCGACGTCGTGGATCGCCAGGATCGGCGTCGCCGGGCCCAGTCGCGCGCAGGCATCGATGACTTCCTGGGCCCGCCGCTGGATCTCGGCATTGCCGCGCTGCACCGAGTCGAAATCGAGCTGCTCGGAATTGGCGCCGCCGCCCAAGCTCGATGCCGCGCCGCCGCCCAGGCCGATGCGCATGCCCGGGCCGCCCAGGTGGACGAGCAGCGTTCCTTCGGGCAGGGGCTGCTTCTGGGCCTGCCCGGCGCGGATGTTGCCGATGCCCCCGGCCAGCATGATGGGTTTGTGGTAGCCCAGGCGCCGCCCGCCGACATTCTGCTCATAGGCGCGGAAATACCCGGCGAGGTTGGGCCGGCCGAATTCATTGTTGAACGATGCCGCGCCGACCGGTCCGTCGATCATGATGGTCAGGGCATCGGCGATGCGCGCCGGAAAGCCGTAGTCGGCGGCCTCGGCGGCCGCGCCCGGCGACGCGCCACCCGGCAGCGTGACATCGCGGTCGGACTCCCAGGGGCGGCTGCGCCCCGGCAGGCGCAGGTGCGAAACGCTGAAACCGCACAGTCCCGCCTTGGGCCGTGCGCCGCGCCCGGTCGCGCCCTCGTCGCGGATCTCGCCGCCGGCGCCGGTGGCGGCGCCGGGAAAGGGCGCGATTGCCGTCGGGTGATTGTGCGTTTCGACCTTGAACACCACGTGCAGGGTCTCGTTGCGCCGGCCGTAGTCGATGCCGCCGCGGGCCCAACTCGCCGCGGCGGCGCCGGCGTCGACCGGATAGGCCGCGAAGGCCTGCGCCGGGCGGCCCTCGAGCACCGCGGCGTTGTCGCGATACGCGACGATCGTGCCGGCCGGCGCCGCGGCATGCGTCGCCTTGATCATCTCGAACAGGCTGGCCGGCTGGGCCGCGCCATCGATCGTCCAGCGGGCGTTGAAGATCTTGTGCCGGCAATGTTCGGAGTTGGCCTGGGCGAACATCATCAGCTCGACGTCGGTGGGGTCGCGTCCGAGCGCCCGGTACGATTCGAGCAGGTAGTCGACCTCGTCGTCCGAGAGGGCCAGGCCGAGTTCGCGATTGGCGCGCTCGAGTGCGCCGCGGCCTTGCCCCTGCAGGTCGATCGAGCGCAGCGCGCCGGCCTCGCCGCCGCCCGCCGCAGGGTCGAATACGGCGCGGGCGATCGCCAGCGGATCGTCGGCGCCTTCGAGCACGGTTTCGGTCATGCGGTCATGCAGCGCCGCCGTCAGCGCCGCTGTCTTCGCCCCATCCGGCGCCGGAGCGCCACGCGGCGGCGCGCGGCCGCCCAGGCCGATGCGGTAGGCGACGACGCGCTCGATGCGCCGGACCTGCGCCAGGTCGCAGTTGTGCGCGATGTCGGTGGCCTTGCTCGACCAGGGCGATATGGTGCCCAGGCGGGGCACGACGCAGCAGGCCCAGCCGCCATCGGCGGGCGCACGGTCGGCCGTGTCGCCATGGTCCAGCAGCCGCAGCAGGCGGCTGCGCGCCGCGTCGTCGAGCGGCGCACCGAGTTCGACCAGGTGCAGGTAGTGCGCGCTCAGGCGCGTCACGGACGGTTCGCACGCCTGCAGGCGGGCCAGCAGGCGCGCCTGGCGAAACGGCGCCAGCGCCGGCGGCCCATCGAGCACCAGATAGCGTTGGGCGTCGCTCATCGACGGTGCGCGGGCGTGGTCGGGGCTCATGGAGGCGTGCGGATCGTGGCGGTCCGACCGGACTCGCTTGCGGTCCGGCCCGGCCATCGGCGGCGCAACGGCCCAGGCCCGGACGCAGGTTCCCGAGGGGTCAGGCGCGATTATAGCTGCCGGGTCGCGCCGCGCCGGCAGGCCTGCCGCCAGGTCGGCGCTGCGGCCGCGCGGCGCTCGCACGCGCGGCCGCGGCGCGGCGGCGGTGCGCCGGTGCTACAGCTCGCCGTCGAGCATCTGCGCCGAGGCGAGCGATTGCAGCAGGGCCTCGTTGCAGCGCGCGATCGGGATCGCCAGCGCCTCGGTCTGCTTGCGCACGCCGATCGGATCGCTGCGCTCGATGGCTTCGATCAGGTCCAGGTAGGGGCCGTAGGGCCCGCTGCGCTCGAGGATCGCCTCGACGATCGCGTCGGAGAGCGAGATGAGTTCGAACAGGTGCGGGAACGGCGCGCCGGTGATGCGGTCGAGCAGCGAGAAGGCCCCGGTGATGAACAGTTCGTCGCGCACGTCGCCCTGCGACGCGCTGGCGCCGATGTTCTCCAGGAAGATGCCGCGCCGGATCGAGGCGTGCATCAGCGGGAAGGTATTGGTGTCCTTCGAGGCGGTGGCCAGCAGCAGCGACAGCCAGCGGATGAGCTTCTTGTAGCCGAGCATCATCACCGCGTGCTGGAACGAGGTGATCTGCACCGGCAGGTTGAAGGCGGCCGAATTGACCAGGCGCAGCAGCTTGAAGGCCAGCGCCGGGTCGCGGCGCAGCGTCGCGTCGATCTTGGCGAGGTCGGCATCGTCGCGCACCAGGCGCAGCAGCTCGAGCACGACCGCCTGGCCCGGTTGCAGCGGGCGCACGTTGGAGGCGCTCTGGTCTTCCAGCGGCCAGCCGACGCAGGCCGCGGCGTCGCGATCGAAGACCTCGATCGCGTCGGCCACGCTCTGCACGCCGGTGACGATGAACGGGATCCGGCGCAGCGCGCCGTGGTCGGCCTTGCCGGTGTCGTAGCGGCGCCGGTCCTCGCTTACGTGGATCACCGAGTACTCGAAGCAGGAGACCAGGGCCGGCGGCAGCGGCACCGGCGGGCGGCCGCGCAGCACCAGGCGCTTGCCGTCGCGAAACAGCGCCTGGGCGATGGCCTGGACCTTGGGGTCGAGCAGGCCGTTCGCCGAGACCTCGAGCAGCGTGTTGCGCGGCGCCTGCCATTGCAGCACCGATTCGTCGAATTCGGCGTCGAGCGGCGCGACCAGCACGGGCACCGCGGATTCGGGCAGGATGTCGTTGAGCTGGGTGAGCAGCGTACCGAGCGTCGGCCGCAGGTGGGGATGGGCCGACAGGATGGTCAGCCGCGTGCCGATCGCCTTGCGCTTCTTGTCGATCAGCGGGGCGTAGCAGATCCAGACCGAGCCGAGCAGATCGGTCGCAACATTGAGTTTTTCGGGCGCGTTCATGGGTTCGTTGTCGGC
>Ga0209698_10001982_pt1 | contig 23431 bp, 20 predicted proteins | sample LitLauG_LLR_2012_FD_187203 | JGI IMG/M metagenome (GOLD analysis project Ga0209698, IMG submission 187203) | Freshwater sediment microbial communities from Pennsylvania, USA - Little Laurel Run_MetaG_LLR_2012 (SPAdes) (version 2) | ecosystem: Environmental > Aquatic > Freshwater > Creek >... | reverse complement strand
GTGGAGGTGACCACGCACACGGTCTTCCACAACCTGATCTTCGGCTGCGTGCTGGTGTTCCTGATCCAGTGGATCTTCCTGGGCGACCTGCGCAGCGCGGTCATTGTCGGGGTCAACATACCGTTTGCGCTGCTCTTCAGCATCATCATCCTGGTGCTGCGCGGCGAGGATGCCAACCTGCTGTCCATCGGCGCGGTCGATTTCGGCATCATCATCGACTCGGCGGTCATCCTGGTCGAGAACGTCTTCCGCAACCTGCAGGCCAGCAAAGAGACCCGCCGCACGCTGCTTGAAGACCTTGCCGAAGGCCAGCTCGGCACCGACCCGACCAGCCCGCAGGGCCTGGACAACCGGAGCTGGACCAACCGCATGCGCCTGATCTACATCAGCGCGCTGCAGGTGGACAAGGCCGTGCTGTTCTCGGTGGCCATCACCGTCGCGGCGTTCGTGCCCCTGTTCACGATGCAGGGCGTCGAGGGCCAGATCTTCGGGCCGATGGCGCGCACCTATGGCTACGCGCTCGCCGGCGCGCTGATCGCCACCTTCACGATCACGCCGGTGCTGGCCGCCATCATGCTGCCGGCGCACCTGGAGGAGGTGGAGACCTTCCTGGTGCGCTGGATCCGCAAGGCCTACACGCCGGCACTGCACTGGACGCTGGCCCATCGCAAGCAGACCGTGGCCGGCGGGCTGGTGTTTTTGCTGGTGACGAGTCTGGTCGCCACGCGCCTGGGATCGGAGTTCCTGCCAGCGCTGGAAGAAGGCAACTACTGGATACGGGCGTCGATGCCGCTGACGATGTCGCTGGACGGCGGCACCGAGGCCACCCGCAAGATGCGCGAGATCCTGCTGCGTCACCCGGAAGTGATCACCGTGGTATCCCAGCACGGTCGCCCGGATAACGGCAGCGACGCATCGCCGTTCTCGAACGTGGAACTGTTCGTGCCCCTGAAGAGCTACGACGAGTGGCCGGCGGGGCTTACCAAGGACAAGCTGACCGAGCAGATTCTCAAGGAGTTCACCGAGGCACTGCCGGGGGTCAATTTCAACTTCTCGCAATACATCCAGGACAACGTCGAGGAGGCGATATCCGGGGTGAAGGGCGCCAATTCCATCAAGATCATCGGCCCGAATCTCGAGACGCTGGAGAAGCTGGCCAACCAGGTGCAGGCCGAGATGCAGCAGGTGCGCGGCGTGGCCGACCTGGGCATCTTCTTCGTGCTGGGCCAGCCCAACCTGAACATCAAGATCGACCGTGAAAAAGCCGCCCGCTACGGCCTCAATACCGGCGACGTGAACACGGTGATACAGGCCACCATGGGCGGCGCGGTGGCCTCCACCGTGCTCGAGGGCGACCGCACCTTCAACCTTACCGTGCGGGTCGCGCCGAAGTTTCGCAACAGCATCGAGGCCATCGGCAATATCAAGGTGGGCTACGCCACCGCCAGCGGCGCCACGGCGTACATTCCGCTGCGCGACCTGGCCAACATCAGCCTCGACACCGGCGCCTCGTACATCTACCACGAGACCATCCAGCGGCTGATCCCCATCAAGTTCAGCGTGCGCGGCCGTGACCTGGGAGGCACCGTGGCCGAGGCGCAGGAGCGCATCAAGCGCAACGTGCAGCTGCCGACCGGATACCGCCTGATCTGGGCCGGTGAGTTCGAGGACCTGCAGAAAGCGCAAAAGCGCCTGTCCATCGTGGTGCCGCTCAGCCTGGTATTGATCCTGGCGCTGCTCTACGGCCTGTTCAATTCGCTGCGCGACAGCCTGCTGGCGCTTGCCGGCATTCCCTTTGCCATCGGCGGAGGCATACTGGCGCTCTACCTTACCGGCCTGCCGTTCAGCATTTCCGCGGCCATCGGCTTCATCTCGCTGTTCGGCGTGTCGGTGATGAACGGCATACTGGTCATCACCTATTACCACCAGACGCGCCTGGGCGGCATGAAGAGCCTCGAAGCGATGGCCCACGCCGCCGAGCAGCGCATGCGGCCGATGCTGATGACCGCATTGTCGGCCTGCATCGGGCTGCTGCCGGCGGCGATGTCCAACGGGATCGGCAGCCAGGTCCAGCGGCCGCTTGCCACGGTCGTGGTGGGCGGCCTGCTGATCGGCCCCGTGCTGCTGTTGCTGGTCGTGCCGGCCTTGCAGACGCTGTTCCTGCAAAAGGACCTGCCGCCGCTGGCCGCGGCCCAGCATCAGTCGCCCGACGCGGAGGACTGACGCTGATGGCCCCGGACGATGGCGGCGCGCCGCTGTGCGCTTTTGCGGCGGTGGACGCCGCCGGTGAATGCTGCGGGAACGTGCCCTGCATCGGGCGGCGGTGGCGCGGCGCCGCTGCTGCGCTGACGCTGGCGCTGGGCAGTTTCATCGCGCCCGCTGTCCATGCGCAGCAGCACCGCCCCGTGGAGTCCGCCGCCACCCAGGTCCGGCCCGGCGCCACCGCGGCAATCGGCGGCCCGGCGCCAAGGGCCGGTCACCCGCAGGGCGGCGTGCGCTTTCCGGTGCTGCCCGCGGGGGCTCTGGTGCGTCCGCCCGCCCCGGACCTGCAGCACCCGGGCCTTCGGGCAGCTGGCCCCGCCGCCGGAAGTTCCGTTGCAGCGGAGTCCGCTGCAACGGGTAGCGGTACAGCGGGCCTGGCCGCAGCCCGGGCGGGCCCGCCCGCGCACGCCGCCGGCCCCGGGTGGCCGGTGGCGCGTGGCAACAATGCGCCCGCTGCGCATCTGGCCAGCAATACGTTGCCGCCTTCTCGAAACAATGCCGGGCCAAGGCCTCGCAACAACAAGCCGGGCAACAGGGCGTCGTCGGACAGCAAATTTGGTGACAAATCGGGCAACAAAGAGAACTCGGGCAATAAGTCCGGCGCTGCGTCAGCCGACAACACAGTTAACGCTGCGGGCAATGGCCGTACCGGCGCTGGCCCAGCCACTGCGGCCCTCGCGGCCGCAAGGCCGGCGAATACCGGCAATAGGCCCGTCAAGGATCGATCAGCCGGCCGGTAACAGCCTTGACCACGGCCTGCGTGCGATTGCTCACCCCCAGCTTGGTCCGTGCGTTGTCCATGTGAAAGTCGACGGTACGCTTGCTCAGGCCCAGGATGCTGGCGATCTCGTCGGAGGTCTTGCCCCGTGCCGACCAGGTCAGGACCTCGATCTCGCGCTGGCTCAGCTCGATGGAGCGGGGCCAGACCTCCATGCGGGCAACGCGCGCCAGCCGTGCGCTGATGATGGTGGCCAGCACGTCAAAATCGATGGGCTTGTGGACGTAGTCGTCGGCCCCGCCGGTGCGCCCCTTGAGCTCGTTGTCCCGGTCCGTGAGGGCGGTGAGGAAGATGAACGGCATGTCGCGGAACCGCGGGGAGAGCGCGGTGAGCTGGTCGAGCACGTCGAATCCCGACAGCGACGGCATGCTGATGTCACACAGCACCAGGTCCGGGTGATCGCGCAGTATGGCCGCCAGCCCCGCACTGCCGTCGTGGGCCACCGTGACCTCGAAGCCGCGCTCGGCCAGGTCTTCGAGCAGCAGCGCCGCCGTTTCGCGATCGTCTTCGATGCAGAGTATGCGTTTGCGTTCCTCGGCCATGGCCCGATTGTACGTTCGATGCCGCCGCCGCCGCAGCGGCTCCTGGCGGCACCGGCGCGCCGCCGCTAGAGCATTAGCCGATGGGACAATACGGGCCGATGATGCCAAACCGCCACTCGATCCGCAATCGGCTGTCGGCAATTTTTGCCGTCTTTGGCCTGCTGCTGGTTGCCTTCGGCGCCTTCAATATCTGGCGGCTTTCCGAGGTCAACGCGGCTTCCGCGCAGATCCGCGATCGCTGGCTGATCAGCACCCGGCTGCTGGGAGACCTGAACAATGCCACATCGGATTTTCGCGCGGCCGAGGCAAGCCACCTGCTGGCGTCCAATGCCGCCGAGATGGCCAAGGACGAAAATGAGATGGCCCAACTGTCCGGGGCGATCACCACCGCCGCCGCCAGCTACGAGAAGCTGCCCCATGACCCGGACGAAGTTCGGCTTTGGCGCGATTTCTGGCAGCATTGGGGGCAATACCGCACGGTGGCCGACGAGGTGCTGCGCCTGTCCGCGGGAGGCAATAGGCCCCAGGGGACCGCGCTGTACCTGTCCAACTCGCGCACGGCCTACACCGCGGCCAGCGATGCGCTGGGCCTGCTCACCGATCGGACGGTTGCCAGCGCCAAGGAGGCGAGCGACCGTGCCGAGTCGATCTTCCAGCTCACGCGCTATCTCATCGTTCTGGGCGTGGGCCTGCTGGTGCTGATGAGCGTGCTGGTGATGAGCCACATCCGCAGGAGCGTCCTTGATCCCTTGCTGGAAATGGCCGGGCGCATGCGCTCGCTGGCCGCCAACCAGACCGACATCGACACGTCCGGCACAACGCGCCGCGACGAAGTGGGCGAGATGGCCCGCGCCATCGTCGTTTTTCGCGACAATGCCATCGAGCTGGCGCACAGCCAGCATGGCCTGCGCCAGCAGGCCGAAATGTTCGCCGAGAAGCTCACGCACGAGCAGCGCCTTACCGACCTGCAGCGCAATTTCGTGTCGATGGCCTCGCACGAGTTCCGCACGCCGCTCACCGTGATCGACGGGCAGGCGCAACGCCTGATCAAGCTGCCCGAACGCGGACTGTCGCCGGCGGAATTGGTGGACCGTGCCAAGCGGGTCCGCATGGCAGTGCGCCGCATGACCAACCTGATCGACCGGTTGCTCAACTCGCTGCAGATGTTCGACGGCAGGGCCGAACTTTATTACCACCCGGTGCAGATCGATCTTTCCGAACTGCTGCACGAAGTCTGCCAGACCTACCGCGAGATCACCCCCGGTGCACAGATCGTGGAAAACCTGCGCCAGCGGCCGCGCGCCACCACGGGCGACCCGGGCCTGCTGCACCAGGCATTCAGCAACCTGCTGTCCAACGCCATCAAGTACTCCCCCGACGGTGGCCTGGTCGAGGTAAGGGCCCAGGCGGAGCCCGGCTGGCAGACCGTGGTCATCACCGACCACGGCATCGGCATACCGGCATCGGACCTGGATCACCTGTTCGAGCGCTATCACCGCGGCAGCAACGTCAAGGGCGTGGTCGGCACCGGCATCGGCCTTTACCTGGTGAAGATGGTGATAGACCTGCACCGGGGCAGCATCCGGGTGGACAGTGAAGTGGGCAAGGGCTCCCGGTTCACCGTGCGGCTGCCGGCGGTAGGGCGTTCAGACTGACGGCGGATCTCGGACGAATTCGCTCAAGGGTATGCAGCGGGGGAACTGACCGGCAAGCAGGCCCGTGGCCACTACTTGCAGATGGCCAACCTGGCCTGCCAGGAAATCGAGTGGCGGAACTTCGCGGGTGATGACGCCCAGCCCGAAGCGGCGCCAGAATGCCCGTCGGTTGGCCTCCAGCGCCAGTCGTTGCGCCGGCTCCAGCCCGGCTTCGGCGGTGTTGGAGAGCAGGCCCTGCACCTTGAAGGACGGCGGGTAGCACGCCTTGAGGGCCTGCACGGCAATGTTCACCGCGAACGTGCCAAAGCCGATGCCCTGCAAATGCGGCGTGTCGAACCCGTTGCCGGTGAGGCAGCCCAGCTCGACGAAGTCGTTGTACAAGCCAAAGAGCAGTTGCACGTCGGGACGCTGGCCCAGGCGATTCCAGCAGATATCGACTTCTATCTTGCGCTGGGGGATGAACTGCAGCCGAACCCAGACCCGGTCCTGGGCCTGCGCATGCCAGTAGTGAGAGCCGGGTGCCAGGGTCATCCGTAGTCCAAACCGTGGACACGCGGCTGCGCCCGCGAAAGTGGGTACGGTGTCCGCCGACATCTTGCCGCAATCGGGATTGCGGTCACATCAAGGCGCCATTAATTTTTTCCCAACCTCTGTAAAGAAGCCATAAAGCGTGCCACTCGCTGCCGGTATCGGGTCCAACGCAATCGGCACCCATGCACAACCGCACCACGGCGCGAGCCAGGCCGCGGTGGATACAGTCGTCGGTCCCATGCCGGGTGCCCTTGCGGCACTGCACTAGCAGCTGCACGCCCGCAAGCGCCCGCTGCCATGCGGCGCTCGCCATCCGGAGCCAATGCTCGTTACCGGCGTGTGCCCCCGCGGCCCGCCAGCGGCCGAGGCGCTCGACCAAGCGCCGGTCGATCCGCAACTTGGAAATCAAGGCCCCCATGCCATCCGTCGGGCCTAGGGCGGAAAGGTCAGGTGTCTGATGAAAACCTCAGTCAGACGGGTCTACCATTCCCGGTTTGCGTGATTCGGTATGCAAGCAACGCCTTGTTGTATTCCATGGTGGATATCTCGCTGGTTCAGCATCCGTTCACCATAGGCCGCGACACTGCGAAAAATAACGAGAAAAAATGCGGAGACCTTGGGGATGGTCGATCTGACCGATTGGAAGCCGACGACGCCGTTTGATTTCGGCGCGGGGGAGAGCGTTGCCCGCGAGCCCGCCGCGGATGCGAATCCTCGCTTGACGCGCCACCAGGCGATCGTCGTTTTGCTGCAGCGCAAATTTGTCTACGTGGGCGAAGACTCGCTGGGCTTGCCCTGCTTTCGCAGCCCGTCGGGCGCGATGCTGATCAGTGTGGGGTCCTGCCGGTGCCTCGCCTATGCCAAGGTGGGAACGCGCCTCCAGGTCATTGCGGCGGCGCGCACCTTGGCGCTGCTCTGCCGCATTTGCCCCGAGGACCAGGCAACTTCCCTTCCGGACGCGAACCGCGGCGCGGCGCCTGCCGCGTTCGAATCCACCCTCCATCCGGAATCCGCGCTCCTCATCTGACCCCCCCTGGCTTGCGTCCGGGCCCCGCACCTGCGCGGCCCTGGGCCGGCCTGCGGGCGGGTGCTTGCGCGTTGCGCGCCAAAGCTCCATGATGCGGGGTTGCGAGTGTGCAAAACGCCAGTTCTTATACTGTGGGCCAACGTAGCCCCTGGCTCGAGCAATGGTTCTGCCAAGGAGAAAACATGCAATTTGACCGGCTAAAGCCGCTAACCGTCGTTGTCCTGGCTGCGTTCGCGGGCGCCGCCGTCCTTCACGCCACTGCCTCGGCCGCCGATCCCATAAAGATCGGCGTTTCGGGCCCCTATACCGGGGGCTCCGCCCCCATGGGCACCAGCATGCGCGATGGCGTCAAGTTGGCCGCCGCGGAAATCAACGCCGCCGGCGGCGTGTTGGGCCGCCAGATCCAGCTGGTTGAGCGCGACGACGAAGCCAAGAACGAGCGCGGCGTGCAGATCACGCAGGAGCTGATCAACAAGGAGCAGGTCGTCGCCGACGTCGGTTTCATCAATACGGGCGTGGCTCTTGCCTCGCAACGCTTCTACCAGGAAGCCAAGATCCCGGTCATCAACAATGTCGCCACCGGATCCAAGGTCACGCAGCAGTTCCAGGCCCCGGAATATCCCGACAACTACGTGTTTCGCAACGCGGCATCCGACAGCATCCAGTCGGCCATGATCGTCGAGGAAGCCGTGGTCAAGCGCAAGTTCACCAAGGTAGCCATCCTGGCCGACTCCACCAACTACGGCCAGCTGGGCCGTGAAGACCTAGAAAAGGCGCTGGACAAGCGCGGCATCAAGCCCGTGGTCGAGGAAAAATTCAATATCAAGGACGTCGACATGACGTCGCAGCTGCTCAAGGCCAAGCAGGCCGGCGCCCAGGCCATCCTCACCTATGCGATCGGCCCTGAACTGGCGCAGATCGCCAACGGCATGGAAAAGCTCGACTGGAAAGTGCCCATGATCGGCAGCTGGACGCTGTCCATGGCCAACTTCATCGACAACGCCGGCAAGAACGGCGACGGCGCGCGCATGCCGCAAACCTTCATCCAGGACGGCGACACGCCCAAGCGCAAGGCCTTCATCGCCGCGTACCAGAAGGCATACAAGGTCGATCGCATCGCCTCTCCGGTGTCCGCGGCCCAGGGCTACGACTCCATGTATCTGCTGGCGGCCGCCATCCGCCAGGCGGGTACCACCGATGGGGTGAAGGTGCGCGTGGCGCTGGAAAACCTCAAGGAAAAGTACGAGGGCGTCGTGAAGACCTACGAGCACCCCTTTACCCATGACGACCACGAAGCTATCAAGCTGGGCGACGCCGTCATCGGCGAGGTCCAGGGTGGCCACGTCGTTCGGGCGCATTGATCGTCGCCTGCCGCGGGTGTGTGGCGCCGCCGGGTCTTTCCTCTGCAGCGTGCGGCAGGGGCCGGTTGCTGCGATGAATGTGGGGCTGGGCGCCGCCGGTATCGCGATTTGCCGCCGTAGCAACTAGGGCAATCCCTGCTTGCCCTTTTTGCAACGCGCGGGTACCGTTGCGCGCCGGTTGAAAATCACGGTGCCGGTCCACCGGCATATGTCCTGCGGCCTACGCCGCCTGTCCTGAACCACCGCCGTCCTGTACCGGCGCATCACCGAGTTCTCCGCTGATGGAAATCTTCACCCAGTTGGCTGTCAGCGGCATCGCGCTGGGGATGATCTACGCGGTGATCGCGTTCGGCTACCAGCTTACCTTTGCAACGTCGCGCACCCTCAATTTCGGCCAGGGCGAAGCCCTGATGCTGGGCGCGCTCACGGGCCTGACCATTGCCGGGCATATCGGCTACTGGCTGATGATCCCCGTGGTGATGATGTTCGGCGCCGCCCAAGGCTACGTGGTCGAGCGCCTGGGCGTGGCTCCGGCCATCAAGACCAAGTCCGAGTTCGGCTGGATCATGTCCACCATTGCCCTGGGCATCATCTTTCGCAACACGGCCGAAAATATCTGGGGCAAGGACGACCTCAAGTTCCCCTCGCCCCTGTCGGCCTCGCCGATGAAGGTCCTGGGCGTGAACGTGCTGCCCATGGAAATCCTGGTGGTGGTGGGCGCCGTGGCCATGATGCTGGCCGTGGAGTTCTTCAACCGCCGTTCCATCTACGGCAAGGCCGTGGTGGCCACCTCCAATGACCGCGATGCCGCCGGCCTCATGGGCATCAACACGGGCGTGGTCATCTCTTTTTCCTATGCGCTGAGTTCGCTTACGGCGGCGCTGGCGGGCGTGCTGGTGGCGCCGCTCACGCTCACCGGGGCCAGCATGGGCGCGGTGCTGGGGCTGAAAGCTTTCGCGGTGGCCATCATCGGCGGTCTCAACAGCGGCCTGGGTGTGATCGTGGGCGGCCTGATCCTGGGCATCGCCGAAACCACCACCGGCTATTACCTGTCGACCGGATACAAAGACGTGCCGGGGCTGCTGCTGTTGCTCCTGGTGCTGGCCATCAAGCCCTCGGGCCTGTTCGGCAAACTTGCCATCAAGAAGGTATGAGCGCGCAACCGCCCGCCGCCGTTGCGCAGGTGGTCAGCGCCAGCCTGCGCGCCAGCCAACTGGGGCTGGGCATCACCATTGCCCTGGCCCTGGCGGCCATGCCCCTGGTCTGGCCCAACCCGTATTACATCCACCTGGCCGCGCTCATCGCCATTTACTCGGTGCTGCTGCTGGGCCTGGACATCGTCGTGGGTTATACGGGCGAAGTATCGCTGGGCCACGCCTCGCTGTTCGGCGTCGGTTCATACGCGGTGGGTGTGCTGGTATTCAAGCTGGCGATGCCCGTATGGGTGACGCTGCCGGCCGCCATCGCGGTCACCGCCGTATTCGGTGCGGCGCTGGCGTTGCCGGCGCTGCGCGTCACCGGCCCGTATCTGGCGATGGTGACGCTGGCTTTCGGCACCATCGTGCAGATCCTGATCAACGAGATGGATTTCCTCACCAACGGCCCGCTGGGCATCTCGCTGCGCAAACCCGAGTTCTTCGGCCACCGGCTGAGCGCCACCGAGTACTACTACTTCGTGATCGTGGTCCTGGGCCTGACCGTGCTGGTGGTGAACCGCATCCTCAAATCGCACCTGGGCCGCGCCTTCGAGGCCCTGCGCGACAGTCCCATCGCCTCGGATTGCATGGCGGTGAGCGTGTACCGGTACAAGGTGTACGCGTTCGTGATCAGCGCCGCGCTGGCCGGCCTGGCCGGCGGCCTGTTCACGTATTCCGAGGAATACATCTCGCCCAACACCTATTCCATCGAGCTGGCCATCCAGTTCCTGCTGGCGGTGATCATGGGCGGGCGCAAGACGCGCAGCGGGCCGGTGCTGGGCGCCATCATCATCGTGATGCTGCCCAACCTGCTGTCCGACCTCGAGCTGTTCCGCCGCCTTGCCGTGGGGGTGACCGTGCTGGTGGGCGCCTATGCCGCCTTTGCCCTGGCCCGGCAGCGGCGCACGCTGCAGCAGCTGGCGCCACCCATGGCGCTGCTGGTGGCCATGGCGGTGTTCTCGTTCGTGATCGACGATATCACCGACTACCGGCTCACCATCTTCGGCCTGATGATCCTGCTGGTCATCTATTACCTACCCGACGGCATCGTCGGCTTCGTGCGCAACACGATCCAGCAAATGCACCCCAACTGGATCCAGCGCCATGCCGTTATAGAGGCCACCGGGGACGCCGAGCGCACCTGGCAGGCGGCCGGTGCTTCCGGCGGCGGCGCAGCGGCCGCGCCCGACTGCGTACTCAAGGTGGAGGGCGTGCTCATGCAGTTTGGCGGCCTCACCGCCCTCAATCGCGTGAACATGGACGTGACCCGCCACACGGTGCACGGCTTGATAGGCCCCAACGGCTCGGGCAAGAGCACCATGATGAACGTGCTCACCGGCATCTACAAGCCGACCGGCGGCGCCATCATGTTCGAAGGCCAGCCGCTGGCGGGCCGCACCTCGGCGCAGATCGCGGCGGCCGGCGTGGCGCGCACCTTCCAGAACGTGCAGCTCTTCGGCGAGATGACCGTCATCGAAAACGTCCTTGTCGGCCTGCACCACAGCTTCAACAGCAACCTGCTCGACGTGATGCTGCACACCCCGCGCTACCGCCGCGAAGAACACGGCGCGCGGGCGCGCGCCGCCGGCATCCTGGCGTTCGTGGGCCTGGCGTCCTTTGCCAACGAAGAGGCCCGCAACCTGCCGTACGGCAAGCAGCGCCTGCTGGAGATCGGCCGCGCGCTGGCGCTGGACCCGCGCCTCATCCTGCTCGATGAGCCGGCCGCCGGCCTCACCGCCCCGGACATCCGGGAACTGGTGGGCATCATCCGCAAGATCCGCGAGCATGGCATCACGGTGATCCTGATCGAGCACCACATGGACGTCGTGATGGAAATCTGCGACCAGGTATCCGTGCTCGACTTCGGCAACAAGATCGCCGAGGGCGCACCCGCCCAGGTCCAGGCCAATCCCAAGGTGGTGGAGGCATATCTTGGCGGGGTCGCCGAACTGGCTGCCGTGGGCAACGATGCGGGAGAGCCGCAATGATCGCGGTGGGCAGCGCGTCGGGAGCCCGGCCATGAACGCCGCCGGCGACAAGGCTGGAGGTCGGCGATGAATACCGGCAGCGGCGAGGCCATGCTGAGCATCCGCGATCTGAGCGCCGGCTATGGCAAGGTGCAGGTGCTGCACGGCGTTTCGCTCGATGTGCCGCGCGGCAGGCTGGTCACGCTCATCGGCTCCAACGGTGCCGGCAAGACCACCACCATGCGCGCGATCTCCGGCATGATCCGCCCCACCGCGGGCAACATCACGCTCTCGGGCAAGGACATCACCGGCCTGCCTTCCCACAAGGTCACCTGCTGCGGTCTCGCGCACTCACCCGAGGGGCGGCGCGTGTTTCCCGTGCTGTCGGTGGCCGACAACCTCATCCTGGGCGCCTTCCCGCGGCTGACCTACCGTCGCACCCGCGGCGACGTCCAGGCCGACCGGGAGCGCATCTTCGACCTGTTCCCGCGCCTGCGTGAGCGGCGCGACCAGGCCGCCGGCACGCTGTCGGGCGGCGAGCAGCAGATGCTGGCGATGGGCCGCGCTCTCATGCTCAACCCCGACGTGCTGCTGCTGGACGAACCGTCGATGGGGCTGGCGCCACGCCTGGTGGCGGAAGTCTTCCGCACCCTGGAAAAGCTCAAGGCGGAGGGCATCACCATGCTGCTGGTGGAGCAGTTCGCCGCTGCCGCGCTGCAGGTCGCCGACTACGGCTACGTGCTGGAAAACGGCCGCATCGCGGTCCACGGCGAAGCGTCCCGCCTGCAGAGCGATCCGGCCGTGCGTGCCGCATATCTGGGGCACGCGCACTAGCGGCTAGCCGGCCATCAGGCCCGCCGGCCGATGTGGTTCGGCAAGTCGGGCCCGCGTCGGCGCCCCTGCCGCCGTTGACGCGGCCCTCCCTGGCCGGTGCGCGCGAGTGCCGCTCGGGGCAAATTGTCCATGTGCCCACCCGCGTGCCTGGTGGCCGCGGACCGCGTGCTCACAACATGACCTGGCCGTGGCTCACGACCATGCTTTGCCCGGTGATGGCGCGCGCGTCGTCGCACGTCAGGAACAGGAAGGCGCCGACCACGTCGTCGGCTTCCAGCAGATCGGGAACCACCTGCCCGGCAAGTATGCGTTCCAGCAGCGCCTCGGGCGGTTGGGCGGCCGCAAATGCCATGGCGTCCAGGGAGCGCAACGCAGCCGGAGTGCGGACCCAGCCCGGGCACACCGCGTTGACCCGTATGCCCTTGGGCGCCAGCTCCCAGGCCAGCGACCGGGTGATGCCCAGCACCGCGTGCTTGCTGGCCACATACGAGGAGAAATCGGCAACGGCCGTATGCCCCCAGATGGAGGATTGGTTGACGATGGCACTGCCCGGTTGCATGAGAGGCAGCAGCGCACGCGTCAGCCGCACCATGCTGCCCGCATTGTTGCGCAGCAATTCCTCCCAGCGCGCCATGAAGTCGGCCGAGACATCGGCCAGCGGCGTTGCGTCCTCGCTGCCGGCATTGTTGACGAGGATGTCGACGCGGCCCGCATGCCCGGCGATGCGGTCGGCAAGTTCGCGCACCGCAAGGTCGTCGCCCAGGTCGGTCGTCATGCACAGCACGCCGCCCGCGGCTGTATCGATATCCGGATGGGCGGCGGCGTCGGCCAGGCGCGGGGCGTCACGGTCGACCAGGACCAGCCGTGCGCCTTGCCGCGCGAAGGCGCGTGCCAGCGCCGCGCCGATGCCGCCGGCGGCCCCGGTAATGACCGCGACCCTGCCCTCGATGTCGTATCGCATGGGGTTGTCTTAGCCCGCCTTGATCACGCCACAGGCCACCCGCTTGCCCGAATTGCCCGCGGGCTGCGATACGTGGTCATCGGGATCGGCGTGGATCACGAAGGCGCGGCCGATGATGCTGGCGGGGCCGTCATCGAGCGAGAGGCCGGTCATCACCACGGACAGCGTCGCGGTACCCGAGGCATTGGCGGTGAGGTCGGACAGATCGCCGGCATGGCTGCCATGCGGTTTGGCGCCGGGATTGAAGTGTCCCTTCGCGCTGCTGGCATCGGGCGCGCTGCAGTCGCCCACGTCATGCACGTGAAAGCCGTGCACGCCCGGCGTCAGGCCCGTGGCCTTGACCTCGAGCCGTACGCCACCCGCCACCGCCGTTACGGTAACCGTGCCGCTGACGGTGCTACCAGAGGCGGGGCCGAGGTCGGCGTGGGCTGCCGTGGTGGCGGCGTACGCGGGCGACAGGGCCAGCAGACCGGCGATGGCAATCACGGTGGCTGGCAGGCGATGGCGGGAACGTGTCATGGGATTCTCCAGGGGACGTGCGCAACACGGCACCGGGCGATTCTGCCCGGTTTGCCGAAAAAAGGCTGCACACGCCATTATCGCGTCACGTCGCGGCCGCCCCGCACGGCGCCGAAGGATGGGGCCGGACGCGCAGCAGCCGGGATCGCTACAGATACCGGTACAGGGAGTAGTAGAAGTCGCTGACCGCGCTTGCCATCATCCGGCGCCGTACCTTTTCAAACCAGCGCGAGCGGTCGATGCGCCGCGTGTAGGGGCCGATCTGCGAGGCCGTGCCCAGCACGGGGTCTTCGATCAGCACGGTGGGCTGCAGCACCCCGATCCGCGGGCGCACGCAGCGCCCGCGCCCCCCCAGATAATGGTCTATGGGCAGGGCGATGGTGCCGTGGTCCGCGCCCAGGAAGCGCTCGGCGTAGGCCCGCGTGATGTTGTAGCCCCAGGTGTTGAGGATCACGCCGACCGGTTCGTGCACCGCGTACCGCGCGATGTCGATCCGCCGGCGCCGCGAGACGTTGCGCGACGACGTCCCCAGATAGACGATATCGAAGCACGGGCGGCCCGAGAGCGCGTCAATCGCGGCGTGAAAATCCGGCAGCAGCCGCAGATCATCCTCGATGACGGTGCAGGTGGCATTGGCCGACCGCAGCAGCCTGCGCCAGGCCGTCAGGTGCGAAAGCCAGCAGCCGATTTCGGCATTGCTCAGCGCCTTTCGGTCGAAGCGCAGTCCCGGGAAGCGCTTGTGGACTTCGCTGTCGACGTCGTCGGCGCGGACGAATCGCATGTCGACGCCGACACGCGTGAAATCCAGGCCGAAGCGGGCAAGCTGCCGCGCCATGACATGGCGGCGCTCGGCGGCCGAATCCAGATTGATGAGAACCAGCATACGCGGCGCGAGTCTGTCGGGCCCGCGTTACGTGGGCGTGACGCCGGACCTGGCAACCTGCCAGGGCCAGGTCGGGGCGGCGCGCCGAGCAGCCTATCGGCGGCGCAGGACCCGCTGCCGCAACCAGCGGCCGATGCGTGCCAGCACGGGCTGGACGGCCGGCTGCGGCGCACCCGGCGCGCCGATCATGTGGGCACGCATGCGGGCGTCCGCGTCCGTGTCGGGCTTGCCCGGCAGGGCGGTATCGGTATCAGAGGGGGGTGGCGGTAAAGGCATCGTTGTCAGCGGCGGGAATCTGCCGGAGGTTTTCCTGTGCGCCCAGGTGGTATTGATGACCGCGCCGCCGGCTGCAGTAGCGTTTGCAGGTGGGCACGGGCCGCTTCAGAAGGTTGCCTGCACTTGTACCGTGGCCACGGTGTCGTCGAACTGCCCGATCGCCACGTTCGAATCGCGCACTTCGTGGTGCAGGTCCACGCTGCCCTGGAGCCAGCGCCGGGGGTTCCACAGCGCCGTGACACCGACGCTGTGGTTATGGTCCAGCCGCTGTATGCCGCTGAACTGGGCGGTGCCCGCGAGCACGTTCGTGAAATAGTCGCGCTTGGTCCACTCGACATAGGCATCGAGCTCGGTCTTCACCGTGGGGCTGTACGTGGGGGTGACGCGGTACGTATGCGTGACCGCGGACTGGTAGTTGTTGTCTCCGGCTGCGCCAGCCTGGCGCAGGCCCAGGATCCGCAAGGTGGTGCGCCCCGTCATCAGCCAGGTGTACGTGAGATCGAATGCCGGGCCGGAGAAATTGCGGTTCACCTCGATGAAGGCGGGCGGATTGACGGGCAGGCCCTGGATGCCCAGCTCCGGAAACACATAATCGTCGTTGATGCGCCGGACGTAGCCGGCCCGGCCGTGCAGATAGCTGGTGCCCGAGAAGCCCCAGTCGGCGCTCAGGTCGGCGGCCCGGTCGCGATAGCCCGGCCCGACGTAGCTCGCGGGGCTGCCGTTGGTGTAGGTGCCGATTATAGAGCGCACCAGCAGGTCGACGTGATTGCCGGTGGTGGGCTGATAGCGGATGCCGCCGCGCAGTTCGCCCGTATTGAAGTCCTGCGACTTGAAGGTGGGGGCGGAATTGCGCGACTCGGCCCCTTCGGCTCCCGCCACGGCCCGCCAGTCGGTGTAGACCGGCAGGTCCAGGTCGGCGTTCGCGCCGCTGCGGGTGATGACGTTGCGCACGGTGGTCGACAGGTCGGCGAAATGGGCCAGCGAAGCGGAGTGCGTAGCGCCGAATCTGGCCTCGATGTTCAGCGGCAGGGTGGCCCGTACGTTGCCGCGCAGGTCCTGCTCGGTGTAGTCAAGGTTGGTGAGCCGCTTGAAGAACACGCGACCCACGGTGGCCGACAGGTTGACGTCCTCGCGGCCGTAGACCTCGTGGAGGATTCCCGTCAGGCTGGTGAGCGAGCTGAAGTCGCCCTTGCCGCCGGGGGCCGGGGTACTCGATGGCAAGCGCTCCACATTGCTGTCGTAGGTAAGGGTCTCGCCGGGACCCACGCTGAATCCGAGCGGCACCTCCGGCGCCAGCCCCGCGATGCCGGTGAGTGCCTGCGCCTGTACTGCCATGCCGGGCGCCGCCAGGGCCGCCGCAGCGGCGCAGCTTGCCGCCCACCTTCGGCATCGGGCTACTGCAAAAGGTTTGCCCGGGCCGCGCGCAAGGACTGCGCATTGCGGGCTGCGGGGGACGGTAGCGTTATTCATGGCGGGAGATCCGGATCGTTGGAATCTGCGCCGGGTGACCCCAGCGGCTCTCTCCGGCATCATAGGCTTCGCGCCGGGCGGCTGCTGCCGCCCACGGCTCGTCGCGCTATGCTTGCCCCGTTGTTCGCATGATGAAAGCAGTCACCATGGGTACGCATACCAGCGGCACCGGCCCCAACTCCCCGACCCCGACCGACATCACGGTGCGGTCCGCCTCGCGGGTGCTGGAGGTCGTGTTCAGCGATGGCCGGCGCTTTTCCTTCCCCTTCGAGTACCTGCGCGTGTTCTCGCCGTCGGCCGAAGTGCGCGGCCATGGTCCCGGGCAGGAAAAGCTGCAGGTGGGCAAGCGCAATGTCACCGTAACCGGCCTGGAGCCCGTGGGCCATTACGCGGTGCAGCCGACCTTTTCCGACGGTCACGATACCGGCCTTTATTCCTGGGACTACCTGTACGAGTTGGGCCTGCACCAGGACGCCTTCTGGGAGGACTACCTGCGCCGCCTGGCCGATGCCGGTGCTTCGCGCGATGTCGATGCCGCTGCCCCGGTGGTTCCCGGTGAAACTCCCACCTGCTACACCCACGATGCGCCGGAGCAGGACGTTCCGGCGGCGGCCCGGTGCGGAACGGTCGAGGTCCGGCGGGCGCGCTCATGAACCCGCCCAGCGTGATGCGCTGCCCGAGGGCTCCATGAAGGAACGCGAAGCCGATCCCGTCGTCCCGGATTCGTCCACGACCCACTTTGGCTTCACCGAGGTGCCCGCCGCCGAAAAGGCGCAACGCGTTGCCCGCGTTTTCAGTTCCGTTGCACCCAGTTACGACCGGATGAACGACGTACTTTCCGGCGGCCTGCACCGGCTCTGGAAGTCTTTTGCGGTTCGCCAGGCCCAGGTGCGGCCGGGCATGCGCGTGCTCGACGTTGCCGGCGGCACGGGCGACCTCAGCCGGGCCTTCGCCCGCCGGGTCGGGCCCGGCGGCCAGGTGATACTCACCGACATCAACGACGCCATGCTGACCGAGGGCCGCGACCGATTGCTCGACCAGGGCTTGCCGGTCGCCTCGGTGCTGTGCGATGCCGAACAGTTGCCCTTTGCCGATGCCAGCTTCGACCGCGTGATCGTTTCCTTCGGCCTGCGCAACATGACCCACAAGGACCGGGCCCTGGCCTCGATGACGCGCGTGCTGCGCCCCGGCGGACAACTGCTGGTGCTGGAGTTCTCGCGCATCTGGGCGCCGCTGGCGCCGCTCTACGACGCCTACTCGCTCAACGTCATGCCGTGGCTGGGCAGGCGCATCGCCGGTGACGGCGACAGCTATCGCTACCTGGCCGAATCGATACGCATGCACCCGCCGCAGGAGGAACTGGCCGCCATGATGCGGGCCGCCGGGCTGGTGCGCGTCCAGTGGTTCAATTTCGCTGCCGGCATCTGCGCGCTGCATGTCGGCGTTCGTCCTTAGGCGCGCGCGTCCGCCGTTCCGGAGAAAATCCGTGCTCGATAGCTTCGCCAGCCAGTCCGTGGTCGCCTGGTACAACCGCCTGCTGGCCCAGGAGCCCTGGGCCACCGCCGCGCTTGCGCCCCATGCCGGATCCACCGCCCGCATCGATGCCGGCCTGGTATCGGTGTTCCTGGCGGTGACGGTGCAGGGCCGGCTCGCGGTGGGCACCGGCACCCCCAGCGTGACTATCGGCGTCGATCCCATGGCCGTGGCCGGTTCGCTGTGGGACCCGGCGGCGGCGCTGCGCGACCTTCGCGTCACCGGCGACGCCGCCTTTGCCCAGGTGCTGACCGACGTGCTGCAAAAACTGCGCCCCGATCCGGCCGAGGACCTGGCCCGCTGGATCGGCGATGCTCCCGCCGAGCGCATCGTGCGGACCGTGAGCGCCGCCATGGCCCAGGCCCGCGATGCCGCGCAGCGCGTGGCGCGCCAGGGCGCCGATTTCCTCGTGGCCGAACAGCCCATGCTGCTGGGCCGGCAGGACTGGACCCCCTTTACCGCGGAGCTGCAGGCATTGCGTGACCGGCTGTCCGCACTGGAGCAGCGCGTGGCCGCGCTGGCGCCCGGCGCGGCTTCCGGCACCCGCACCTGATACATGGGGCGGCTGCTGCGCCTGTTGCGCATCGCGACCGTCGGCCTGCGCTACGGCCTGGACCAGATCGCCTTCGCCAATCTGCAACATCCGCTGCTCATCCGCCTGGCGCGGGTGGCGGCGCTGGGCAGGCGCTTCGAGCAGCCGCGGGCCGTCCGCCTGCGCATGGCCCTGGAAAGCCTGGGGCCGATATTCGTCAAGTTCGGCCAGATGCTCTCCACCCGGCGCGACCTGCTGCCGGCCGATTTTGCCGACGAGCTGGCCCGCCTGCAGGACCGGGTGCCGCCTTTCGATCCGGACAGCGCGGCACGCGAGATCGAGCGCGGGCTGGGCCGGCCCATCGCCGAAATTTTTGCCGGCTTCGACCGCCAGCCTGTCGCCAGCGCGTCCATCGCCCAGGTGCACTTCGCAGTCATGGGACCCGGCCCGCTTGCTGGCCGCCTGGCCGCGGTCAAGGTGCTGCGGCCGGGCATGCGCGATGCCATCGACCACGACCTGGCCCTGCTCGAGGCCGCCGCCGTGCTGATCGAGCGCCTGTGGCGCGACGGCAAGCGCCTGCGCCCGCGCGAGGTGGTCGAGGAGTTCCGCAAGATCATGCACGACGAGCTCGACCTCATGCGCGAGGCGGCCAACGCGTCGCAGCTGCGGCGCAATTTCGATGGCTCGCCGCTGCTGCGCGTGCCCGAGATGTACTGGGATTACTGCCGGGAGAACGTGCTGGTGATGGAGCGCATGGGCGGCATCCCCGTGAGCCACATCGAAGCGCTGCGCGGCGCGGGCGTCGACCTCAAGAAGCTCTCCCGCGACGGCGTCGAAATCTTCTTTACCCAGGTGTTCCGCGACGGCTTCTTCCACGCCGACATGCACCCGGGCAACATCGCCGTGGGTATCGAGGGTGCCGATCTGGGGCGCTATATCGCGCTTGACTTCGGCATCATGGGCACGCTCACCGACGTCGACCGCGACTACCTCGCGCGCAACTTCCTGGCCTTTTTCCAGCGCGATTACCGGCGTGTTGCACAGACCCACGTCGAATCGGGCTGGGTGCCGCGCGACACCCGCGTCGACGAGCTCGAAAGCGCCATCCGCGCCGTATGCGAGCCCATCTTCGACCGGCCGCTCAAGGACATCTCCTTCGGCCAGGTGCTGCTGCGCCTGTTTGCCGCCTCGCGGCGCTTCAACGTCCAGATCCAGCCCCAGCTGGTGCTGCTGCAAAAGACCCTGCTCAATGTCGAGGGCCTGGGCCGCCAGCTCGATCCGGAGCTCGACCTGTGGCGCACTGCCAAGCCGTTTCTCGAGGATTGGATGAAGCGGCAGATCGGCTGGCGGGGTATTCGCGACCGCATGGTCGACGAAGCCATCCCCTGGAGCCAGTTCCTGCCGCGGATGCCCCGCCTCGTCCATGATGCGCTGTCGCGCGAGGACCGCTCGCCGGCGATGCTCCTGGAGCTGCGCCGACTGCGGCGGGCGCAGGAGCGCCACACGCGGATGCTGGCCCTGGGCGTGGCCGCGCTGCTGGCGCTCGCCCTGATGCTGGGCTGGTACTTCTCGGGGCTGCCGCTTCCGTGATACTTTTCCCGCGCATCTGCACTGGCGGCGACCGGGGCACCAGGGCCGCGCCGCCACCGGCCCGGTCCACGGCCGTGTACGCGTTCTTAACCGGCTCACAGCCATGAATATCGTCCTAACCGGCCCTGTGCAATGAACGTCGTCATACTCGCCGCAGGCCAGGGCAAGCGCATGCGCTCCACGCTGCCCAAGGTGCTGCAGCCGCTGGCTGGCCGCCCGCTGCTTGCACATGTGATCGACACGGCCCGCGCTGCCGCGCATGCCTGCGGCCGCGCGGCGCGCATCGTCGTGGTGATCGGTCATGGCGGTGACGCGGTGCGCGCTGCCTTTGCCGCCGACGCGGAACTGCAGTTCGTGCTCCAGAACCCGCAGCACGGCACCGGCCACGCCGTGTTGCAGGCCCTGCCGCAGCTCGACCCCCAGGTTCCCACGCTGGTGCTGTACGGCGACGTGCCGCTGGTGCGCGTGCCCACCCTGACCGCGCTGGTTGGCGCCGGCAGCCAGGCGCTGGCCATACTCACCGTGCGCGTGACCGATCCGGCCGGCTACGGCCGCATCCTGCGCGATGCCGACGGCCAGGTCCGCGGCATCGTCGAGGAGCGCGACGCCGATGCGGCCCAACGCGCCATCGACGAGATCAATACCGGCATCCTCATGGCGCCCACGCCGGCGCTGGGCCGCTGGCTGGCCGGCCTGACCTGCAACAACGCGCAGGGCGAGTACTACCTCACGGATGTCGTCGCGGCGGCCCGCGCCGAGGGCCACGCTATCGCCAGCAGCACGGCCGCCGACCCGAGCGAAACCCTGGGCGTGAACTCCAAGGCGCAGCTGGCGCAGCTGGAGCGCATCGCCCAGCGCCGCCAGGCCGACGCACTGCTCGAGGCCGGCGCCACGCTGGCTGATCCGGCGCGCATCGACGTGCGCGGCACGCTGCTGGTGGGCAGCGACGTGTTCATCGACGTGGGCTGCGTCTTCGAGGGCCGCGTGACCCTGGCCGACGGCGTGCATGTCGGCCCGCATTGCGTGGTGCGCGACTCGAGCCTGGGCGCCGCCACGGTTCTGCACGCCTTCTCGCATCTCGACGGCGCCACCGTGGGCGCCAAGGCCATCGTCGGCCCGTATGCCCGCCTGCGGCCAGGCGCGCGCCTGGACGACGAGGTGCACATCGGCAATTTCGTCGAGGTCAAGGCCAGTCACCTCGAGCAGGGCACCAAGGCCAATCACCTGGCATATGTGGGCGACGCCCACGTGGGCCCGCGCAGCAATATTGGCGCCGGAACCATCTTCGCCAACTACGACGGCGCCAACAAGCACCGTTCGGAAGTTGGCGGCAATGTCCACGTGGGCAGCAATTCGGTGCTGGTCGCCCCGGTGCAAGTCGGCGACGGCGCCACGATAGGTGCGGGATCGACGGTGAGCGGCATCGTGCCCGCGGGCAAGCTCACGGTTGCCCGGCCCAAGGCCGTCACCATCGAGGGCTGGCGCCGCGCCGCAAAGAAGGCCACCTGAGCCGGGCGCTCAGGGGTGGTACCGAAAAAGCCGCTTTTTGAATCCGGCGACCCGATGGAGTCACTCGTCAGGTCGCGGACGCCTTCGTCACTTCGTCCAGTCCGTGATGGCTGGCGACACACCGCCCGCGGTGAAGTCCATGCGCACGAATTCGCCGGCCGAGATGTTCAAGACGAGGTTGCCGGATGTGTCGGCGAACAACCCCCCGGACAACATCGTGTCCAGGCTCCAGCTTGACGCTGTGGATGCATCGCTGAGGCCGCCGCTGGCCGCACTGGTATTGGCCGCCGTCACAGCCGTGAAGCCGACGGAAGGCGCCGTAGCCGTGGCGACCCCCGCAACCAGCGTTGTCTTGCCGCTGAAGCCCGGCTCCATTGCACCGATATAGGTCCCGCTCGGCGGGGGGGAGCCGGCGCTGACAGGCTTTACGCCGCCGACCGCCGCTGTTGCATCGACCTGCAGCAGGAGTCCGGTGTTGGCCGCGGTCAGGTAAAAGTTTACGGCCGGCGTTCCCGTGGCTGCACTGATGCTGACATGTCCGTCCGCAGTGACGGAATAAGGCGTAATCACCGGGCTGCTGACGCTGGTGACTCCGCTGTCGTTCTTTGCGAGGAAGCCCACTTCTATGGAGCCCGGGGTCGCGGAGCTGCCATAGAGCAAGAAAGTCTCGGCGATCGTCGCACCGGCCGACGTTGCGCTGCCCTCGCCGGTGCACCAGGCGATCATGCCCGTCCCTTGAATGCTGGCGGTCGAGAATGTTCCGGCAGCCTGGGCAAGAAATTGCCCGCTGAGCACGCCATTGATGGCGACGGCGTCCGTGGTGGACACGAAAAGTTCGGTGCCCGTAACCACATAGAGTACCGCCGCGTGCGTGGTTCCTCCAATGGCAAGGCTCACTACGCTCCGCCCATTTGCGTCAGGTGCGCCATAAGTGCCGCTCAGGGCGACGCCGGCCTGGGTGGCCGCACCGCCGACCGCATAGTCCGCACCGGTGGCGGTGGCGGCCAAGGCGCCACCGCCATTGGCGGAAATGGTTCCTCCCAGAGCATGGCGCTTGAGCTGGGCATTTTGGCCGCGCAGCACGAATGCATAGCTGCCAGCAATGCTGGCCTGGTTGAAGGCCGACGCACTCTGCAGGCGCATCGTCAAGGCGCCGCGCTGGCCCGTGGTGCCCGTCGTGTCGTCGTACTCGATTCCATGGACCGTCGCGGCAATTCCACCCGAATTGACCGCGCCGACGGCGAAAGCGTAGGTCCGGGTGGTTCCGTCGTTGAGCACGAGCGTGCCACGCCGGTCGCTGTCGACGTGGTACGTGCCCGTGACGCTGACCTGTAGGCGCGTCGCGGCTGTCGACGGCTCAACATCGTCCTCGATGCCGGCGGTCACGTTGCCGGCGCCATCAAGGACGAGGCTGCCGATGCGCCGCACGGCGGTATTTGCCGCGTCGTCAGTGCCGCCAAGAAGAAACGCATAACGTCCGTTGAGCATGGCATTGTTCGCGGCCGGCGTGCGCACTTCGAGGACATAACTTGTCGTGAGGATGCCTGGCGGCTGGTTGCTGCCGGTGACCTGCACGGAGAAGGTGGAGAACCCGTTTGTCGTCGGCGTACCGGAGATCACGCCGGCGCCCGATAGCGACAGGCCGGCCGGAAGTGCGCCCGCCGTGACGGTCCACGCCGGGGTCCCGGTCACCCCTTGAACCCCGAGCGTGACGGCATAGGAAACGCCCGGCGCCGCTGCGGGCAGGGTGGTGGTCGTGATGGTCCCGGTGGGGTGCACGCAAAGCGAGACGCCGGTTGCCGAGGTCTGAGAAAGCCCGGTAGTCGTAGTGGCCTGGTAGCCGGTTGCGTTCACGGTGGCCGAATACGATGCGGGAACCGCGGTCATCGCCACAGCGGACTGCAGCGCGAAGTACCCCGTCGAATTTGTCGTCGCGGAGCTGCTCGCATCGTAGGAGACCGTGACCGTCGCGCCAGGGACCACCGCATCGATGGTGGTATTGGGC
>Ga0209698_10001980_pt1 | contig 23439 bp, 25 predicted proteins | sample LitLauG_LLR_2012_FD_187203 | JGI IMG/M metagenome (GOLD analysis project Ga0209698, IMG submission 187203) | Freshwater sediment microbial communities from Pennsylvania, USA - Little Laurel Run_MetaG_LLR_2012 (SPAdes) (version 2) | ecosystem: Environmental > Aquatic > Freshwater > Creek >... | reverse complement strand
TAGGCGCTCACCGGGCCGCCCGGCGCACCACCACGACGGTGGCCGGCTCGGCGAGCAGACCCTCACCGAGGACCTGCACCGCCGCGTGGGCCACCCCGAGCTGGCGCAGGGTCTCCTGGGCCTGCTCGAGCTCCTCGCTGGCGCCGGCACCTTTCAGGGCCACCAGGCGCCCCCCGGGCGCGACGAGGGGCAGCGTCCACCCCACCAGGCGGTCGAGCGGGGCGACCGCGCGCGCGACGACCACCGCCGAGCCACCCAGCGCCGCGCGCACAGCGGGGTCCTCCGCCCGGCCGCGGTGGACCCGGACCCGGTCCAGGCCGAGGGAGGCCAGCGCGTCGGCCAGGAAGTCGCAGCGCCGCTGCAGCGGCTCCAGCAGCACCACGTCCAGGTCCGGGCGGGCCAGGGCAAGCGGGATGCCGGGCAAGCCGGCGCCGCTGCCCACATCCAGCACGCGGGCGCCGGGGGGGCACACGGTGGCCACCACCGCGCTGTTCAGCAGGTGCCGCTCCCACAGCCGAGGGACCTCGCGCGGACCGATCACCCCGCGGCGGACCCCGTCGTCAGCGAGCAGGGCGGCGAACGTCACGGCCTGGGCCAGCCCGTCCCCGAACAGCACCGCAGCCGCCAGGGGTGGCGCAGGCAGGCCGTCCACTGTTTCCCGTGGAACATCGCGAGGGTCGTGGGCCGATGTTTCCCGTGGAACATCACCACGACGAGCACCGGCCACCGCCGTGGGGGCGGCCTCGCTCACGCCGGGTGCACCACCACGTGCCGGCGCGGGTCCTCGCCGTCTGACGCTGACGTCAGGCCTGCCGCCGCCACGGCGTCGTGGACTACCTTGCGCTCGAACGCCGTCATCGGTGCCAGCGCCACCGGCTCCCGGGTCGTCGTCGCCTTCTCGATCGCGGCGGCCGCCACCTCGACCAGCTCTGCGCGACGCTGGGCCCGGTAGCCCGATATGTCCAGCATGAGGCGGCTGCGCTCCCCGGTCTCCCGCAGTACGGCCAGCCGGGTCAGCTCCTGCAGGGCGTCGAGCACGCGACCGTCCGGGCCGACGAGCTGCCCGAGGTCCGCGCCGACGATGGACACCAGGGAGCGGTCCCCCTCCACGTCCATGTCGATGTCGCCGTCGAGGTCGGCGATGTCGAGCAGGCCCTCGAGGTAGTCCGCCGCGACATCTCCTTCCCGCTCCAGCTGGGCGAGGTCGGGACCGCGGGAGGCGCGCGCCGCCTCACCGTCCGCCGACGAGGCGGCGTCCGTCCCGTCCTGACCCGCCTCGACGGGCTCGCTGACCTGCTCGCTGACCTGCTCGGTGGGGGTGGACACGTCGGTCATGGGGTCTCCGGGTTCGGGGGACGCCGTCGCTGGCTGCGCGACTGTCGTTTGGGCTGGTTACGGGGCGGGGGGGGTGGCTCCGTCGTCACCGGCGGGCCATCCTCGCTGCCGGCGACGCCGAGCTGCTGGGGCTCCTTGGCGGCATCCTTGCGGGCCTGCTTCTCGGCCAGGCGCCGCTCACGGGCCTCGAAGGCAGGGCTGCCCGGGGTGGGGCTGCGCCGGATCACGACGAACTGCTGCCCCATCGTCCACAGGTTGGTGGTGAACCAGTAGATGAGCACACCGATGGGGAAGTTGAGACCGAAGATCGCGTACATCCCGGGGAACACGTACAGCAGCAGCTTCTGCTGGTTCGCCAGCGGGTTGTCGACGTTCGTCGCCATGTTCTTGGTCATCAGCTGGCGCTGGGTGGTGAAGGTGGTGGCCGTCATCAGCACGATGAGGACCAGCGCGACGATCCGCGTGTTGGTGTCGTGCGCGTGGGCGAAGGTGGCCGAGATCGGCGCGCCCAGGAACGTGGCGTTGTGCGCGCTGACCAGCGCCGGGCCCTTGATGACCCCGACCGGGATGCCGCGGGAGACATAGGAGAGCACGTGGTACAGCGCCAGGAAGAACGGGGACTGCACGAGCAGCGGCAGGCAGGAGGCGAGTGGGTTCGTCCCGGTCTCCTTGTAGAGCTTCATCAGCTCTTCCTGCTGCTTCTGCTTGTCGTTCTTGTACTTGCGCTGGATCTCCTTCATCTGCGGCTGAAGGATGTTCAGGTTGCGCTGGGACTTGATCTGGCGGACGAACAGCGGGATCAGGCAGATCCGCACCACGACGACCAGGCTGATGATCGCCGCGACCCAGCCGTCGCCGCTGGTCGAGCCAAAGATCGCGCCCCAGAACAGGTGGAACTGCAGCAGGACCCAGGAGACCGCGTTGTACAGCGGGTCGAAGATATGCATCTCAGCTCACCGGTCCTCGTGGCGAGGCCGCGGTCACAGACCGGGCGCGGATCGGCGGGACGTGGTCGACCCCGCCAGGGGTCCAGGGGTGGCAGCGCCCCAGCCGGCGCACGGCCAGCCAGCCGCCCGCCACCAGGCCGTGCCGCTGGATCGCGGTGACGGCGTACGCAGAGCACGAGGGGTAGTACCGGCAGCGCGGGCCGAGCCAGGGCGAGATGGTCTGCTGGTACAACCAGATCAGGCCGAGGGCGGCCCGGCGGAGCAGGTCACGGGCGGTGGTCACCGTCGCCCTCCGGTCCCGGCGAGGCGGTCCAGCGCGGCCGCGAGGTCGGTCTCGAGCGTCGCGCTGTCGGCCTGCGCGGCCGGGGGGAGCGCCCGCACGACCAGGCGACTGCCCGCGGGCAGGCCGGGGAGGCGTGCAGCCACCAGCGGCCGCAGCCTGCGGGTCACGGTGTTGCGCACGACAGCCCCACCTACCGCGCGGCTGACAACGAACGCGGCACGGGGCGGCAGCGGCTCGGCGTCCACCGCGAGGTGGACGACCAGGGTGCGGCGTCCCGCGCGGCGACCCCCACGGACCGTTGCGGCGATGTCCCGCCCGGACCGCAGCCGGTAAGCCGCGGGAAGCACCCCACCACGCCGAGTCGGCTCAGGCCGACAGCTCGGAGCGGCCCTTGCTCCGGCGCGCCGAGATAATGGCGCGGCCCGCGCGGGTGCGCATCCGCAGGCGGAACCCATGCGTCTTGGCGCGACGCCGGTTGTTCGGCTGGTAGGTGCGCTTGCTCACGACGATGCTCCCAAGGACAGGGTGACGGGCGGATCGGCCACCACCGGACGCCCGCGCGGTGACCCCGCGGGCACGCGGCAGCCACCGGCTCCCCCTCAACGGTACGGCGGCCAGCCGGACCGGTCAAACCAGCGGTGAGCCCCCTGTGGCGGCCCAAACCGCCCATTGTCAGCCCCGCGGGGCCCGGGAGTAGGGTGCGACACGCGCCAACGGCCCCCCGTTGCCGCCCCCGAGCTGTGGATGACGGCTTGAACGAGGTCGGCGGGCTGGATAGCGTCCCGCTTCCCGTGGCTCTCGCTGCGGTCCACACCCTGTGGACAACTGTGTGGACGGTTCATCCGTCACACAGGTACCACCGGTGACGTAGCGGAGGTCGTGTGACGGAAGACAGTGGGGCCGACAGCGTCGAGACCCTCTCGTCAGCCTGGACGCGAACCCTTACCGCGTTGTCCGACGGGGCGCTGTCCCCGCAGCACCAGGCCTTCCTGCGACTGACCCGGCCGATGGCCCTGGTGGGCGACACGGTGCTCATCGCCGCGCCCAACGACTTCGCGCGTGACGTCATCGAGAACCGGCTGCGCGTGGAGCTGATCAAGCGGCTCACCGCCGAGCTCAGCCGGGAGGTGCAGATCGCGGTGACGGTCGACCCGCTCGCCGCGGGCACGGAGGACCCCCTCGACGAGCTGACCGACGACCTGGCCGACAACACGTTCGCGGCGAACCTGGACCAGGCCTCCCGCGTCGGTGCCGCCGACCCGGCCGAGGACGGCGTGGCCGGGCCCAGCGCCCCGACACCGGTGGAGCGCGCCGGAGCTCCCGCGCAGGCCAACGGTCATCGCAGGGACTCCGAGCCGAGCCGGCTGAACCCCAAGTACTCCTTCGACACCTTCGTGATCGGCTCGTCCAACCGCTTCGCGCACGCCGCCGCGGTGGCGGTGGCAGAGGCGCCGGCCAAGGCCTACAACCCGCTGTTCATCTACGGGGAGTCCGGGCTGGGCAAGACCCACCTGCTGCACGCGATCGGCCACTACAGCCGCAACCTGTACGCCGGCGCCCGGGTGCGCTACGTGAGCTCGGAGGAGTTCACCAACGAGTTCATCAACTCCATCCGCGACGACAAGGCCTCGGTGTTCCAGCGCCGCTACCGCGAGGTGGACGTCCTGCTTGTCGACGACATCCAGTTCCTCGAGGGGAAGGTCCAGACGCAGGAGGAGTTCTTCCACACCTTCAACACCCTGCACAACGCGAACAAACAGATCGTGATCAGCTCCGACAAGCCGCCCAAGGCGCTCACCGGGATGGAGGAGCGGATGCGGTCCCGCTTCGAGTGGGGCCTGATCACCGACGTGCAGCCGCCCGACCTGGAGACCCGCATCGCGATCCTGCGCAAGAAGGCCGCCCAGGAGCGCCTGTCGGCCCCGCCGGAGGTGCTGGAGTACATCGCGTCGAAGATCTCCAGCAACATCCGCGAACTGGAGGGCGCACTGATCCGGGTGACGGCCTTCGCCAGCCTCAACCGGCAGATGGTCGACCTGGCCCTGGCCGAGCTGGTGCTCAAGGACCTGATCCGCGACTCCTCCGGGCCGGAGATCACCTCCGCGACGATCATGGCCCAGACCGCTGCCTACTTCGGCCTGAGCATGGAGGACCTGTGCGGGTCCTCGCGCAGCCGGGTGCTGGTCAACGCCCGTCAGATCGCCATGTACCTCTGCCGGGAGCTGACCGACCTGTCTCTGCCCAAGATCGGGCAGCAGTTCGGGGGCCGGGACCACACGACGGTGATGCACGCCGATCGCAAGATCCGCACCCTGATGGCCGAGCGCCGCGCCATCTACAACCAGGTCACCGAGCTGACCAACCGGATCAAGTCCCAGGCGCGTGGATGAATCCGGGCCACTTGTCAAGGGGCCTCCACACGCTGGGGACAAGCCTGTGGACCCAGGGGCGGGACTCGGTGGACAACAGGGGGACAACCGGGGGACGCCGCGCCGCGGTGTCCCGCCGCCCCCACCCCATCCACAGGCTGAGCTCGGTTATCCCCAGCCTCCGGGGACCGCACCACGCGGTGCGACCTGCGCAGACACCCGTTGTCCCCACCGTCCACCGCCCCTATAACAACGACGCACCTCTTCAAGGAGTCGATCAGGAACCACACACCGGGCGGGGTGCGCGCTGGGGACGGACGACAGCCCCTAGGGTGAACGACAGGCTGGCCGCCCTGGTCCTGGGCGGTAGCGACGGCAGCACGACCGGACGCCGGGGGCTCCCCGGCTGCGGTCCCAGGAGGTGACGGTGCGGTTCCGGGTCGATCGTGACGTGCTCGCCGAGGCGGTGGCCTGGACGGCTCGCAGCCTCCCGACCCGCCCGCCGGTGCCGGTCCTGGCGGGCCTGCTGCTGGACGCCGACGGCACGGACGGGGGCGGGGTCAGCCTGTCCGGGTTCGACTACGAGGTCTCCACCCGGATGCGCGTCGGCGCACAGGTAGACGAGCCGGGGCGCGCGCTGGTCACCGGCCGGCTGCTGTCCGACATCTGCAAGAGCCTGCCGGACCGCCCGGTGACCGTGGCCGTCGAGGGCGCGAAGGTGAGCCTGACGTGCGGCAGTGCCCGGTTCAGCCTGCTCACGCTGCCGGTCGAGGACTACCCGGCCCTGCCTGACCTGCCCGCTGCCACCGGCACCGTGGATGCGGCCGCCTTCGCGGCGGCGGTCACCCAGGTCGCCATCGCCGCCGGACGCGACGACACCCTGCCGGTGCTGACCGGGATCCGGGTCGAGCTGGGGGAGGAGACCCTGGTGCTGGCCGCCACGGACCGCTACCGCCTGGCCGTGCGTGAGCTGGCCTGGGAGCCGGGGCGGGCCGGCATGGACGCGATTGCCCTCGTCCCCGCGCGCACGCTGAACGACACCGCGAAGGCCCTGGCAGGGTCGGGCCGGCTGACTCTGGCCCTGGCCGGGGGTGCATCCGGGGAGGGTCTGATCGGCTTCGAGGCCGCGGGTCGGCGCACCACTAGCCGCCTCCTGGAGGGCGAGTTCCCCAAGTACCGCTCGCTGCTGCCCACCGAGTCGGCGGCACAGGCGCAGGTCGACACCGCAGGCCTCGTCGACGCGCTCAAGCGCGTCGCGCTGGTCGCGGAGCGCAACACCCCGGTCCGGCTGACCTTCGAAGCCGAGGAGCTGACCTTGGACGCGGGCAGTGGGGACGAGGCACAGGCCAACGAGGTGATCCCCGCCCGCCTGGAGGGTGACCCGCTGACGATCGCCTTCAACCCCCAGTTCCTGCTCGACGGGCTGGCGGCACTGGACGCACCGGTGACCCAGCTGTCGTTCACCACGCCCACCAAGCCGGCGGTGCTCGCGGGACTGGGCAGCGCCGACCAGGCCAGCGAGCCGGTCACCAGCGCGGCGTACCGCTACCTGCTGATGCCGGTGCGGCTGTCCGGCTGACGCCGGATGCACCTGTCCCGGCTGGGTCTGAACGACTTCCGCTCCTACGCCGAGCTGGACCTGGCCCTGGAGGCGGGGGTCGCTGTCCTGCTGGGTCCCAACGGCCGAGGCAAGACCAACCTCGTGGAGGCGGTCGGCTACCTGGCCACCTTGGACAGCCACCGGGTGGCCACGGACGCCGCGCTCGTGCGTGCCGGGGCGGACCGCGCCGTCGTGCGCGGCCGGGTGGAGCAGGCCGGCCGGTCCACCGTGATCGAGGTGGAGATCACCCCCGGGCGGGCCAACCGCGCCCGGGTCAACGGCGCACCCCAGCCCCGCCCGCGCGAGGTGCTCGGGCTGCTGCGCACCGTGCTGTTCGCGCCCGAGGACCTCGCCCTGGTCAAGGGGGAGCCGGCGGCGAGGCGGCGCTTCCTGGACGACCTGCTGGTCGCCCGGACCCCTCGGCTGGCCGGCGTGCGGGCGGACTACGAGCGGGTGCTGCGCCAGCGGACCACCCTGCTGCGCTCCGCGGCGGCCACCCGTCGGGGCAAGGTGGCCGGTGAGCTGCCCACCTTGGACGTGTGGGACGAGCACCTCGTGGTGCTGGGCGCCGAGCTGGTCGCTGCCCGACTCGCGCTGCTCGCCGAGCTGCGTGACCCGGTGGCGGCGGCCTACGAGGTCCTCGCGGGACAGCCCGGCAGTGCGGCGCTTGCCTACCAGTCCAGCCTGGTCGCGGACGGCGACCCGCCCCTGGTCGAGGGGGCCGACAGGGCGAGCCTGGCCACGACCATGCGGGAGCGGCTGGCCGTGGTGCGGGCTGCCGAGCTGGACCGCGGGGTGTCCCTGGTGGGGCCGCACCGTGACGAGCTGGTCCTCTCCCTGGGGGGCCTGCCCGCCCGCGGCTACGCCAGCCACGGGGAGTCCTGGTCGCTGGCACTGGCGCTGCGACTCGCGTCTTATGACCTGCTCGCCGGGGACGGCGCCGAGCCGGTGCTGCTGCTGGACGACGTGTTCGCCGAGCTGGACACCGGACGGCGGGGCCGCCTCGCCGAGCGGGTCGCCGGCGCGGAGCAGGTGCTGGTCACCGCCGCAGTGGCGGAGGATGTCCCCGTGGCCCTGGACGGGCTGCGGCTGCGCGTGGAGGCCGGGGAGGTGCACCGTGACTGACGACGCGCTGCCCGCCGGTTCCTCGCCGGAGCCGGGCCCGCTGAGCGGTGCCGAGCAACAGGCGGCGGACCTCGGGGCGGTCCTGCTGGACCGGCTGCGGGCGGCGTCGCGGGGAACGGCCGCTGCGCCGGCCCGACGCTCCGGGCGCCGCCGGATCACCCCGGTGACCGCCACCGGCTCCGGGCCCGACGACCGAGACCCCCAGCCGCTGGGCGAGGTGGCGGCCCGGCTGACCAGTGAGCACGGCTGGTCGACGGGCCTGACCACCGCAGGAGTGCTCGGCCGCTGGGAGGGTGTGGTCGGCGAGGACGTCGCGGCGCACTGCCCGGCGGAGCGGTTCACGCAAGGGGTCCTGACCGTGCGGGCGGACTCCAGCGCCTGGGCGACGCAGCTGCGCATGCTCGCGCCGGTCGTGCTGGCCCGCCTGGCCGAGGAGTGCGGGGCGGGGACGGTCACCGAGCTGCGCGTGCTGGGGCCTGGCCGGCCGAGCTGGCGGTCCGGTCCCCTCCACGTGTCCGGGCGCGGCCCACGCGACACCTACGGGTGATGCGGCCGCGACACCCCTGGCGTGTGGGGGGAGTCGCATCCAGGGGGTCACGGGCTCTACGGGGCTGTCAGAGCGGGTTGCGGGCGGGTGTCCCCCCGCGGATCCCCTAGGATTGGTCCCACACCCCCGCGCCCGTGCTGGCCCGCCGTCCCCGGCGGGGCACCGGCCGGCCGTGGGCCGACCAGGGAGCGCGCGTGTCCTACGACGCCAACTCGATCACCGTCCTGGAAGGTCTGGAGGCGGTGCGCAAGCGGCCGGGCATGTACATCGGCTCCACGGGCGAGCGGGGCCTGCACCATCTGGTCTACGAGGTGGTCGACAACTCCGTCGACGAGGCACTGGCCGGGCACTGCACCGAGATCGACATCACGCTGCTGGCCGACGGCGGGGTGCGTGTCATCGACGACGGCCGTGGCATCCCCGTCGACGAGCACCCGGTCGAGCACCGACCCGCCCTGGAGGTGGTGCTCACCGTCCTGCATGCGGGCGGCAAGTTCGGCGGCGGCGGGTACTCGGTGTCCGGCGGCCTGCACGGCGTCGGGGTCAGCGTCGTCAACGCGCTGTCCCGCGCCCTGGACGTGGAGGTCCGCCGCGACGGCTACGTGTGGCGCCAGCACTACACGATGTCGGTGCCCGGGCCGCTGGAGCGCGGCGAGCCCACGACCGACACCGGGACCACCATCACCTTCTGGGCCGACCCGGACATCTTCGAGACCACCCACTACGACCTGGCCACTCTCGCGCACCGGGTGCAGGAGACCGCCTTCCTCAACCGGGGCCTGCAGCTGACGATCCACGACGAGCGGCCGGACGCGTCCAGCCACGCCGACCCCCTGGCGGGGCTGGACGCCGGCGACGACACGGACGTCGAGGGCTCCTCGGCCCTGGCGGGGGCGCTGGACGGGGCCAGGGTCAGCGGGAGCGACGGGGCGGCGGTGGTCACGCTGTCCTACCGCTACGACGGGGGGATCGCCGACTTCGTGCGCCACCTCAACGCCAACAAGGGCGCCGCCCACCGCAGCGTCATCGAGTTCGGCGGGGAGAACGTCGAGGACGGGATCTCCGCCGAGGTGGCCATGCAGTGGAACTCCGGGTACGCCGAGTCCGTGTACTCCTTCGCCAACACGATCAACACCGTCGAGGGCGGCACCCACGAGGAGGGTTTCCGCTCCGCGCTCACCACCTTGGTGAACCGGTTCGCCCGCGAGTGGGGCGTGCTGAAGGAGAAGGAGCCCAACCTGTCGGGCGAGGACGTGCGCGAGGGCCTCACCGCGATCGTGTCGGTGAAGATGCGCGAGCCGCAGTTCGAGGGCCAGACCAAGACGAAGCTGGGGAACACCGAAGCCCGCACCTACGTGCAGAAGATGGTCTACGACCAGCTCGGCGCATGGTTCGAGGCCAACCCGGCTGAAGGCAAGGAGATCGCGCGCAAGTCCTCAGCCGCCGCATCGGCCCGGATGGCCGCCCGCAAGGCGCGCGACCTCGCCCGCAACCGCAAGGGCCTCCTGGGCGGTGGCGGCCTGCCCGGCAAGCTGGTGGACTGCTCCTCGACCAACCCCGACGAGTGCGAGCTGTTCGTCGTGGAGGGGGACTCCGCGGGGGGCAGCGCACGCAGCGCCCGGGACCCGCAGACGCAGGCCATCCTGCCGATCCGCGGCAAGATCCTGAACGTGGAGAAGGCCCGGATCGACCGGGTGCTGGCCAACAACGAGGTCCAGGCGATGATCGCCGCGCTCGGCACAGGTGTGCACGAGGAGTTCGATCTGGCCAAGCTGCGCTACGGCAAGATCGTGCTGATGGCCGACGCGGACGTCGACGGCCAGCACATCCGCACCCTGCTGCTGACGCTGCTGTTCCGGTTCATGCGCCCACTGATCGAGAACGGCAACGTCTACCTGGCGCAGCCGCCCCTGTACAAGCTGAAGTGGTCGCGTGAGACCGCCGAGTTCGCCTACTCCGACCGCGAGCGGGACGGTCTGGTCGAGGCCGGCCTGGCTGCCGGGCGCAAGCTGCCCAAGGAGGACGGGATCCAGCGCTACAAGGGGCTCGGGGAGATGAACGCCGACGAGCTGTGGTCCACCACGATGAACCCGGCGGAGCGGGTGATGCTGCAGGTCACCATCGACGACGCGGCCCAGGCGGACGCGCTGTTCACCACCTTGATGGGCGAGGACGTCGAGGACAGGCGCCGGTTCATCCAGCGCAACGCGCGCGACGTGCGCTTCCTGGACATCTGACCCCCGCCCGCGCTGCGCCGAGAGGACACCCGTGACCCAGACCACCGAGCCCACCGACGGCGGCGGACGCATCGAGCCTGTCGAGCTGCAGGCGGAGATGAGCCGGTCCTACCTGGACTACGCGATGAGCGTCATCGTCTCCCGCGCGCTGCCTGACGTCCGGGACGGCCTGAAGCCCGTCCACCGCCGCGTCATCTACGCGATGTACGACGGTGGCTACCGTCCCGACCGCTCGTTCTCCAAGTGCTCGCGCATCGTCGGGGAGGTGATGGGCGCCTACCACCCGCACGGCGACTCCTCCATCTACGACACCTTGGTGCGCCTGGCGCAGCCGTGGGCCCTGCGCTACCCGCTGGTCGCCGGGCAGGGGAACTTCGGCTCCCCCGGCAACGACCCGGCGGCCGCGATGCGCTACACCGAGGCGCGGATGGCGCCGCTGGCCATGGAGATGGTCCGCGACATCGACGAGGAGACCGTCGACCTCGTCCCCAACTACGACGGCAAGACCAGCGAGCCGACCATCCTGCCCGCGCGGTTCCCCAACCTGCTGGTCAACGGGTCGGCGGGGATCGCGGTGGGGATGGCGACCAACATCCCCCCGCACAACCTGCGCGAGGTGGCCGCCGGCGTGCAGTGGGCGCTGGACCACCCCGAGGCGAGCGCGGCGGAGCTGCTGGAGGCGCTGCTGGAGCGCATCAGCGGCCCGGACTTCCCGACCTCGGGGCTGATCGTGGGCAAGCGGTCTATCGAGCAGGCCTACCGCACCGGGCGCGGCCTGATCACCATGCGCGCGGTGGTGGAGGTGGAGGAAATCCACAACCGCACCTGCCTGGTGGTCACCGAGCTGCCCTACCAGGTCAACCCCGACAACCTGGCGCTGAAGATCGCCGAGCTGGTCGACGGGGGGCGCATCGGCGGTATCGCCGACATCCGCGACGACTCCTCCTCCCGCACCGGGATGCGGCTGATCATCTACCTCAAGCGGGACGCGGTCGCCCGGGTGGTGCTGAACAACCTGTACAAGCACACGCCGCTGCAGGAGACGTTCGGCGCGAACATGGTGGCCTTGGTCGACGGCGTGCCGCGCACCCTGAGCCTGGACCAGTTCGTCAGCCACTGGGTGGCCCACCAGCTGGAGGTCGTGCAGCGGCGCACGCGCTACCGGCTGCGCCGGGCGCAGGAGCGGGCGCACATCCTGTCCGGCCTGCTCGCCGCGATCGACCGCATCGACGAGGTCATCGCCCTGATCCGCGCGTCCGCGTCCGCCGCGGAGGCCCAGACCGGCCTGCAGGAGTTGCTGGGCATCGACGAGCTGCAGGCCCGGGCCATCCTGGACATGCAGCTGCGCAAGCTGGCCGCGCTGGAGCGCGGGGAGCTGCAGGAGGAGCACGACGAGCTGATGGCTCGGATCGCGGACTACACCGACATCCTCAACAGCCCGGGGCGCCAGCGGTCCATCGTGCGCGAGGAGCTCGCCGAGATCGTCGAGAGGTACGGCGACGAGCGACGCACGCAGATCATCCCCCACGAGGGTGAGATGTCCATGGAGGACCTCATCCCCGAGGAGGACGTGGTCGTCACCATCACCCGCGCGGGTTACGCCAAGCGCACCCGCACCGACCTGTACCGGTCCCAGCGCCGCGGGGGCAAGGGGGTACGGGGCGCGGCACTGCGCGAGGACGACATCGTCGACCACTTCTTCGTCACCACCTCCCACCACTGGGTGCTGGTGTTCACCTCGCTGGGTCGGGTCTACCGGTTGAAGGCCTACGAGCTGCCCGACACCGGGCGGGACGCCCGCGGCCAGCACGTCGCGAACCTGCTGGCGCTGCAGCCCGAGGAGCGCATCGCGCAGGTGCTGTGCATCCGCGACTACGAGCAGGCGGACTACCTGGTGCTGGCCACCCGGGCCGGGATGGTGAAGAAGACCCGGCTGACCGAGTACGACTCCAATCGCACCGGCGGCGTCGTCGGGGTCAACCTGCACGACGACGACGAGCTGATCGCCGCCCGCCTCGTGGGACCGGACGACGAGCTGCTGCTCGTGTCCACCCACGCGCAGTCGGTGCGCTTCGCCGCCGACGACGCATCGCTGCGCCCGATGGGCAGGGCCACCTCCGGGGTCATCGGCATGCGCTTTCGTGAGGGGGACCAGCTGCTGGCGATGGACGTGGTGCGTCCCGGGGCGAGCCTGGTCACGGTCACCGACGGGGGCTACGTCAAGCGCACCCTGCTGGACCAGTGGAACGCCCAGGGCCGCGGCGGCATCGGCGTGCAGGCGCACAAGGTCGTCGCCGACCGCGGCGGACTCGTCGGTGCGGTGGTCGCGTCGAGTGGGGACGAGCTGCTGGCCATCACCGCGGGCGGCGGCGTGCTGCGCACGCCGGTCACCGACGCCACGGTGCGCGCCACGGCGCGGGGAACCATGGGCGTCCGGTTGATGAACCTGGCCGAGGGTGACACCGTCGTCGCGGTCACGCTCAACCTGGAACGTGACGAGGATGATGGGACGGCGGCGGTCGAGCCCGCCAGCACGGACGCGGTGGGCGAGGTGCCCCCCGTCGAGCAGGAGGACGCGTGACGACCACCGACCCGCTGCGCGAGGCTGCGCGTGGGACGGTCGTGCCGCCGCCCGCCCCGGGTGCGCGCCCGCCCGGCCCCGCGGTGCGCCGGGCCCGGGTGGCCGTCAGCCGGGTAGACCCCTGGTCGGTGCTGAAGCTGGCGTTCCTGCTCTCGGTGGCGCTGGCGGTGGTGACAGTGGTGGCCGTGGCGGTGCTGTGGGGCATCCTCAGCGCTGCGGGTGTCTTCGACTCGATCGCCTCCACCGTGGCCAAGGTCGCCGGGTCCACCACCACGACGAGCTCGGTCACCCAGTTCCTGTCCTTCTCCCGCGTGCTCGGCTTCACCGCCATCGTCGCGGTCGTGGACGCGGTGCTGCTGACCGCGCTGGCCACCCTGGGCGCCTTCCTGTTCAACCTGGCGGCCGGGCTGGTGGGTGGCGTCGACGTCACCCTCACCGAGGTGGCCGGCTAGCACCCCGGACGCCGGCGCCCGTGGCCGGGCCGGGCACGCCGGTTGGGTATCGTTACCCGCCGCGGGCCTGTAGCTCAGGCGGTTAGAGCGCTTCCCTGATAAGGAAGAGGTCGGAGGTTCAAGTCCTCCCAGGCCCACCCCGCTGCCCCGCTGAAGGGTCGCGATTCACAGGTAGGTGTCACCGGTCTCTCATCCGCCCCCCACGATCGCCGCCAATACTGTCGGTGCGGGCGCAGGGGCGCCCCGGGTAGGCGCAGGGAGGGCAGGGGTGGCGATGTCGACCGACGCGCGCGTCAGCCCCGCGACCGTCCCCGCCGCCCGCCCGCGGTCCCCGCGCCGGGTGACCGCGCGCGCCGTGCTCGCCACCATCGTGCTCGGCGGGGTCGCCGCCCTGGCGCTGTGGTGGCGGGCCACCCCGTCGGTCAGCGGGCTGGGCGGCTGGCTCACCAACGCGGGGCGGATCACCGGGCTGCTCGCCGGCTACGGCGTCATCGTGCAGGTCGCGCTGATGGCCCGCATCCCCGCCGTGGAGCGCGGGGTGGGCGCGGACCGGCTGGCCCGCTGGCACGGCATGGGTGGGCGCTACGTGGTGAGCCTGGTGGTCGCCCATGCGCTGCTCATCACCTGGGGCTACTCGGTGACCGCGCACAACGGCGTCCCCGGTGAGGCCTGGACCCTGCTGCGCTCCTACCCCGACGTCCTGGCCGCCAGCGTCGCCGGCCTCCTGCTGGTCGGGGTCGGGGTGTCCTCGGCCCGGGCGGCCCGCGCCCGCCTGCGCTACGAGACGTGGCACTACCTGCACTTCTACACCTACCTCGCGGTGGCGCTGGCGTTCAGCCACCAGTTCGCCGTGGGTGCGCAGTTCGTCACCAACGCCGCCGCGCGGGTGGTGTGGGGGGCGATGTACCTCGCGGTGGCGCTGGCGGTCGTGCGCTACCGGTTCCTCGCACCGGTGCTGGCGATGCGCCGCCACCGCATCCGGGTCTCCCGGGTCCAGCGGGAGGCGCCGGGGGTGTACTCGGTGCTGATGACCGGCACGCACCTGGACGAGCTGGCCGCCGAACCCGGCCAGTTCTTCCGGTGGCGCTTCCTGACCCCGGGCATGTGGTGGGCGTCCAACCCGTACTCGCTGTCCGCCCCGGTCCGCGACGGGGTGCTGCGGATCACCGTGAAGGACCTCGGGGACCACTCGACCTCGGTGCGCCACCTGGCACCGGGGACGCCGGTGCTGGCCGAGGGGCCGTTCGGCGCGCTGACCAGCGCACGGCGGACCCGCCGGCAGGTGCTGCTGATCGCCGGCGGTGTGGGGATCACCCCGCTGCGGGCGCTGTTCGAGTCGCTGCCGGCGCGCCCGGGTGACCTGACCCTGCTGTACCGGGCCAGCCGCGACGCCGACGTGGTGTTCCGCGACGAGCTGGACCAGATCGCCGCGGCCCGTGGTGCGACGGTGCACTACCTGACCGGGCCCAAGCACCGCTCCAGCCTCAGCGCGTCGTCGCTGAACCGGCTGGTGCCGGGGCTGACGCAGCACGACGTGTACCTGTGCGGGCCGCCGGGGCTGACCGACTCGGTCACCGACGCGCTGCGGGTGGCCGGGGTGCCGGCCGGGAACATCCACCACGAGTCGTTCGCCTTCTAGGGGGTCTGATGCGCAGGGCCGTCCTGGCGCTGGTGCTGACCGCGGTCGGCATCATCGCGATGCTGTCGTACAAGACGCGCCCGCTGACGGCGCCGCTGGGCGCCGCCCGGTTGCCCACCACGCCCACGCCCGCCGGTGGTGGCGCCTCTCCGACGCCGTCGGCGTCCAGCTCGACCGGCGGCGCGCCCGCCGGTGCCAGCGCCGCGCCGTCGGCCGCCGGCGCCGCCTCCCGCACCTACGACGGGTCGGTCGCCCAGACCCCCTTCGGCCCGGTGCAGCTGCGCATCACGGTGGCCGGCGGGAAGGTGACCGCCATCACCCCGCTGCAGCTGCCGCAGGGCACGGGGTATGACATGCAGGTGGACCAGATCGCCGTCCCTCAGCTCACCCAGGAGGCGCTCGCCGCCCAGTCGGCGAACATCTCCGCTATCAGCGGCGCGACCTACACCTCCAACGGCTACGCCACCTCGCTGCAGGCAGCGCTGAGCGCCGCGCACCTGTGAGCCCCCGGCCGGCCGTCCCGTCGGCTTTCCACACCGAGCACGTGATGGGGACGGTCGTCGGCCTGGACGTCCGGGACCCGCAGCTGCCCGCCGTGAGCGCCCGCGCCGCCGTCGCCGCCGCCGTCGCGTGGCTGCACCGGGTCGACGAGCGCTACTCCCCGTACCGCGCCGACAGCCTGGTGTCGCGGATCGCCGCAGGCACGTTGGCGGTCGAGGACACCGACGACGAGGCCCGGGAGGTGTTCGCCGCGGCCGCGGCCTGGGTCCAGCGCTCCGAGGGGACGTTCACCCTGTACCCGGCCGGTGGCCTGGACCCGTCCGGCTACGTCAAGGGCTGGGCGGTCGAGCGGGCCTCGGACATCCTCGCCGCCGCCGGGTCGCGCGCGCACCTGGTCAACGGGGGCGGCGACATCCAGACCGTCGGGCACAGCGGCGACGGCACGCCGTGGCGGCTGGGGGTGGCGGACCCGCACCACCGCGGCTCCCTGCTCGCCGTGGTGGAGGGCTTCGGGATCGCCATCGCCACGTCGGGAACGACGGAGCGCGGCCTGCACCTGGTGGACCCGCGCACCGGCGAACCCGCCACCGCCCTGGCCTCGGTCACCGTGACCGGCGCGCACCTCGCCGAGGTGGACGCCGCGGCGACCGCCGCCTTCGTGCACGGCGACGCCGCGAGGCGGTGGCTCGCAACGCAGCCCGGCCTGGAGGCGCTGGTGGTGACCCGCAGCGGCGCGCGGTGGACCAGCGCGGACTTCCCCTTCGCCCGCACGGCGAGCCTGCCCGAGCCCGGCTAGGGCCCCGCGCTCATCCAACGTTCACCGCCTCCGCGTAGCGTGCACTAATGCCTGAACCGAGTCGCCCCGTTGTCCTGGCGCGCCGGCGCCGCGTCCTGCTGACCGCCGCCCTTCCCGTGCTGCTCGCGGCGTGCTCCGCTGGCGGCGCCGCGTCCGCCGCCAACACCGCGGCCGCGCCGACGAGCGCCTCGCCTACCGCGACGCCGACCTCCACCGCCCCGACCTCCTCGCCCCGTGCGACCGCTTCCGCGTCGGCACGGTCCTCGGTGACGCCCACCCCCACCCCTACTCCGACGACGTCACCGGTGCCGGTAATCCCGCTGCACGCCCCGCTCACGCCCCTCGTGCCCGGGGCGCTGGCGGGGCAGGGCGTCTTCGGGGTGGCGGTGCTCGTGCATGGCCAGCCGGCGGTCCAGGTGACGCACATGGCGCCGTCGGCAGCGCAGGCCGGCTACTCGGTCGGCGTGGTGTGGATGTCGGGGAAGCTGCTGCGCTACCAGCTGCACCCCGGCTACGCCGACCCGGCCCAGCTGTCCCTGTGGAACCAGCCGGACCTGGTCCCGGTGGCCGAGCGTCCGTCCCTCGTCGCGACGTTCAACGGGGGCTTCCACACCCGTGAGCTGCGGGGCGGCTTCTACGAGAACGGCCACGTCGCCGGCGCGCTGCTGCCCGGTGCCGCGTCCTTGGTCATCTACAACGACGGCCACGTCAACATCGGCGCCTGGGGCAGCGAGGTGCGCATGACGCCGAGCGTCGCCGCGGTGCGCCAGAACCTCTACCCGATGATCGACCACGGGGTCATCTCCCCGACCGTGGACTACAACACCGAGGGCAACTGGGGCCCGACGCTGGGCGGGGTCTACGCCACGTGGCGCTCCGGTGTCGGGGTCACCGCCGCTGGAGACACCGTGTTGGTGATGGGCGACGGGCTCACCCCGCGCTCCCTGGCGAACCTGCTGCTGGACGCGGGAGCCGTGCGCGCCATGGAGATGGACATCAACCCGGCCTGGATGTCCTTCATGTGGTACATCCCCGGACCGGTGCCGACCCAGCCCATCCCCAACAAGCTCGTGGCGTTCCTGCGTCCCGCGGACCGCTACTTCACCGACACCAGCCGGGACTTCTTCGCGGTCCTGGCGCGCTGAGCCCCGGGGGCTGCCGACTTCGCCGCGGGCAGCGCAGCGGCTCAGGCCAGCTGCAGGGAGCGCTTGGACAGCCCGATCGCGAAGCCGTCCACCGGTGTGTGGATGGGCTGGGCGAGGTCGCTCGCGCCCAGGGTGACGAACAGCGGGCTGAAGTGCTCGGCGGTCGGGTGGGCGTAGGGCATGCCAGGAGCGCTCGGGTAGTCCGCCAGGGCGTCCACGTCGCGGCGGGCGATCGCCTCGGCCGCCCAGGCGTCGAACTCCGCCGACCAGGTGGGGACCGCACCGGTGAGCATCGTCTCGCGGGTCAGGAACGGCAGCCCGTGGGTGAGGAACCCCGAGCCGATGACGAGCACGCCCTGCTCGCGGAGTGCGGCGAGGCGGGCACCGATCGCGAGCAGCTGGTCGGGGGCGTGGGTGGGCAGGCTCAGCTGCAGGACGGGGACGTCGCCGAGCGGGTACATCACCATCATCGGGACCCACGCACCGTGGTCCAGGCCGCGGCTGGCGTGGCGGTGCAGGTCCTGCCCGTCCGGCAGCAGCGCCTGCACCGCGTCGGCGAGCTGGCCGGAGTCCGGGGTGGGGTAGGTGAGCTGGTAGTACTCCGGCGCGAAGCCGCCGAAGTCGTACACCAGCGGGGTGCCCGGGGCGGTCGCGGAGACGGCGAGCGGCGCGGACTCCCAGTGCGCGCTGACCATGAGCACCGCGGTGGGCTTGGGCTGGGCGGCCCCCCAGCGGCTCAGCTGGTCCATCCAGACCTCGTCGTCGAGCAGGGGCGGGGCGCCGTGCCCCAGGTACAGCGCCGGCATCGGCCCGTCGGCCGGGGTCCAGGTGCGCTGGGCCGTGCTCGCGGCGGCCGCGGCGGGGTAGAAGGCCCGGTAGGCCGACGTGGGGGAGACGGGGTGCATCCAGCCAGTCATGACAGCTCCAGAAGTTGAACTCTAAACAAAACTACGCGGGTGACCCGTGGCCGTCAAGGCGGCCGGCTCACCCGGGCGGCGGATACCGGGCGCGCGCGGCGGTGCCGATGCCTGGACCGTGCGTGTCCGCCTGCTCGCCCGCCCCCTGGTGCTGGCGGGCGCGGCGGCGCTCGTCACCGTCGCCGGCGCCGCCCCCGCGGCCGCCCCCGCGCCGGCGCGGGCCAGCGCGTTCGTCCGGCCGGCGCCACCCCGTGCGCCCCAGGACATGGTGCCGGGCACCAGCTGCCCGGTGTTCCCGGCCGACAACATCTGGCACGCCGACGTCGCCCACCTGCCGGTCGCTGCGCAGTCCGCGCAGTGGCTGGCGGCCACCGGGGCGGGGTCCGGGACCCGGCTGCACCCGGACTTCGGCCCCAGCTACGGCGCGCAGCCGGTGCCCTACGGCATCGGCTTCACCGTGGTGACCAGCGCCCACCCGACCGTCCCGGTGTCGTTCCTGTACGCCGACGAGTCGGACCCAGTGCGCTACCCGCTGGGCACCGACACCTTCATCGAGGGCGGCCCGAATGCCACTGGCGACCGGCACGCGATCGAGGTCAACGCGACCACCTGTGAGCTGTACGAGACGTGGGACACCGTGCACACACCCACGGGCTGGACGGCGGGGTCCGGCGCGGTGTGGAACCTGCGCAGTGACGCCCTGCGCCCGGCGGGCTGGACCTCGGCCGACGCGGCCGGCCTGCCCATCCTGGCGGGCCTCCTGCGCTACGACGAGGTGGCGTCCGGCTACGTCGACCACGCGATCCGCTTCACCGTGCATGCCACGTCCGGCGCCTACCTGTGGCCGGCGCGTCATGTGGCGGGGAGCACGGCGGGGGCACCGCCGATGGGCGCCCGCTTCCGGCTGAAGGCGTCGTTCTCCCTGGCCGGGTACAGCCCGCAGGCCCAGGTGGTGCTGCGGGCGATGCAGACCTACGGCCTGATCGTGGCCGACAACGGCAGCAACTGGTTCTTCCAGGGCACGGCGGACACCCGCTGGCCGCAGGGCCTGCTCACCGAGCTGGAGAGCGTCCCGGCGAGCGCGTTCGAGGCGGTGGACACGGCCAGCCTGCAGGTCTCCGCCAACTCCGGGCAGGCCCGCTGAGCCGCGCCACCTCCGCGTCCCCGCCCGGGCGCCCGCAGGGCAGTCCCCCGCGCCTATGATCGGGAAGGTCGTAGGCACCGAAACGGAGGATGACCGGTGAAGAAGCTTCTTGTGCTCCTCCTGGCGGCAGGTGCTGGGTTCCTGGTCTGGCGCAAGATGCAGGCCGACAAGTTCGAGCAGGACCTGTGGACCGAGGCCACGAACGAGGTCGCCGACCTGCGCTGAGCACGGCGCGCACCGACCGGGGGCCATAGCTCAGTTGGTAGAGCACCGCCCTTGCATGGCGGGTGTCCGGGGTTCGATTCCCCGTGGCTCCACGCACCGCCCTGGTCGTTCGACGTGGTGCCGCAAGCCCGGTGTGAGCGGGCCGGGGTGACCGGCGAGCCGGCCGGGCCAGCGACCGGGTCACCGTCCCTGCGGCCGCTGCGTACCGACGAGCTGGCGACCCTGGCCGGTTGGCTCGCCGAGCCGCACGTGGCCGTCTGGTGGCCCGAGCCGCAGGGCCTGGCCGCGGTCACGGCGCACTACACGCCGTGCCTGGACGGCCGGGACCCGACCGAGCTGCTCGCCGTCGTCGTCGTCGGCACCGCCGTCGGGTTCCTGCAGCGCTACGAGGTGGACCACGGGACGGCCTGGGCCGCCGAGCTGGCCCGGGCGGGCGTGCCGGCCGGTGCGGTGGGGCTGGGCTACCTGGTGGGCGAGCGGACCTGGCTGCGCCGCGGCGTCGCCACGGCGGCGGTGCGGGCAGCGGTGGCCGGCACCTGGGCGGTCTACCCGCGTGCCACCGGGGTCGCGGTGGCCTGCCAGCAGGACAACGTCGCCTCCTGGTCGACCCTGCGCGCCGCGGGGCTGACCCGGCTGTGGGCAGGGCAGCTGGTCAGTGACGACCCCGGCGACGGCGGACCGTCCTCCGTCTACTGGACGCCGCGGCCCGCCGCGGATCCGGGCAGCGGCGCCCGTCCGGCCCCGCCCCTGGCGCCGGTGCACCAGGGGGCGTCGGGCACGGCCCCCATGGCAGGATGAGGCACCCGACCCTGAGGAGGCGGCCCTGTGGCCGAGGAGCTGTACGCGACGCTGACCACCACCAAGGGCGACATCGTGGTGCGGCTGTTCCCCGACCACGCGCCGAAGACGGTCCGCAACTTCGTCGGGCTGGCCGAGGGCACCCAGGAGTGGACGCACCCGCGGACCCGCGCCACGACCACGGACCCGCTGTACACCGACACCACGTTCCACCGGGTGATCCCGAACTTCATGATCCAGGGGGGCGACCCGCTCGGTACCGGGACGGGCGGGCCGGGCTACACCTTCGCCGACGAGTTCCACCCCGAGCTGCGCTTCGACAAGCCGTACCTGCTCGCGATGGCCAACGCCGGGCCGGGCACCAACGGGTCCCAGTTCTTCATCACGGTGACCCCGACCACGTGGCTGGACCGCAAGCACACCATCTTCGGCGAGGTGGCCGACCAGGCCTCCCGCGACGTGGTGGACGCGATCGCGGCGACGCCGACCGGTCGCCAGGACGCCCCCCTCGAGCCGGTCGTGATCTCCTCGGTGACGATCGAGCGCCGCACGACGTGACGCCCCGGTGAGCGCGCCGGAGCCCGGGCCGGCGCCGACGGCGGCAGTCCCGCACTGCTACCGACACCCCGACCGCGAGACCTACATCGCCTGCGCGCGGTGCGGTCGTCCGATCTGCCCCGAGTGCATGATCACCGCGTCGGTGGGGTTCCAGTGCCCGCAGTGCGTGCGCGAGGGCGCTGCCCCGCCGGTGCGCACCGCGGCGGGGGGTGTGGTCCGCCAGGGGCGGCCGGGGGTGCTGACCCGCGCCATCATCGCGGTCTGCGTCGTCGCGTTCGTGCTCGAGGCGGCGTTCAACCCCGCGGTCATCGCCCGCTTCTCCATGCTGCCGCCGGCCATCGCGGACGGCCAGTACTACCGTCTGGTGACCGCAGCCTTCCTGCACGAGAGCCTGCTGCACATCGCGCTGAACATGTGGGCGCTGTGGATCGTCGGGCCCGTCGTGGAGCAGGCGTTCGGCCGACTGCGGTTCTCGGTGATCTTCGTCGCCGCCCTGCTGGGGGGGTCGGTGGCGTCCTACGTGTTCGGCTCCGCGCTGACCGCCTCGGTGGGCGCCTCCGGCGCGATCTTCGGGCTGTTCGGTGCCCTGGCCGTCGTGCACCGCAAGGCGGGCGTCAGCCTGCGGCCGATCGCGATCCTCATCGGGCTGAACCTGGTCCTGTCCTTCACCGTGCCGGGGATCGACTGGCACGCGCACATCGGCGGCCTGGTGGTGGGGACCGCGGTGGCGGCCGCCTACGCCCTGCCCCCGCCACGGCTGCGAACCCCGATCGTCCTAGCCGTGCTGGCGACCTTCGCCCTCGCTGGCGTGCTCGGGGTCGCGCTGCGCACCGCCAGCCTGCGCAGTGAGTACGCCCTGCAGGGAATCCCGCTGACCACCATCGAGCGCCAGGTGCCCCCGGTGAGCCTGACCTTCTAGGCCGGCCGCGCTATCCACCGGGTGGGGACAGCGCTGTGGAGAACTACAGGCGTGTGATTACCGCCAGCGGCTGGCGAGCGCGAAGCCACCGGCCAGCAGGCCGAAGCCGATCAGCAGGTTCCACGCGCCCAGCGCCGAGATCACGCCCACCGAGGACCCCGCCAGGTAGTACACGACGATCCACGCCAGGCCGAGCACGAAGCAGGCCACCATCATGGGGACCAGCCAGGGCGGGCTGACCCGGCTCGCCGGGTTCACCTTGGCCGGCGGCGGCACGTAGGCGGCCTTGCGCCGCACCCGTGACTTCGGCACGGCAGACCTCCTGGGGGCGGGCCGACCGCAGGGGCCGGCGTGTGCTGTCGGCTAGCGTAGAGCAGCCGGGGTCCTCCCCCGGCGCGGACCGTGCGGGAGGGTGCGCAGGTGGTGGCCGAGCAGGCGGCGGCGCTGCCCGAGCCCGCCGCCCGGCCCCGGCTGGGGCCGGTGGCGCTGGTCGTGCGGACCCTGGGCGAGCTCCTGATCACCGCCGGTGTGGTCGTGCTGCTCTTCGCGGCCTACCAGCTGGTGTGGACGACGGTGACCGCGCAGCATGCCCAGCGCCAGATCGTCGCCGCCCTGCGCCACCAGTGGGCGCAGGAGCCCCCGCCCGGGGTCGCGGGCCCCATCCCCACCCCCGCGCCCGGCCAGGCCTTCGCGCTGCTGCTCATCCCGCGGCTGGGCCGTGGCTTTGTCGTCCCGGTGGTCCAGGGGGTCACCCTGCCCGACCTGCACCGCGGGGTCGGGCACTACCCGGCCAGCGCCCTGCCGGGCGGCGTCGGCAACTTCGCGGTCGCCGGGCACCGGGCCACCAACGGGCAGCCGTTCGTGGACCTGGACGCGATGCGGCCCGGCGACGCGGTCGTGGTGGAGACCGCGGTGGCGTGGTTCACCTACCGGGTCACCCAGCCGTGGATCCTGGTGGCGCCCACCGACGTCTCGGTGGTGCTGCCGGTGCCGGGCCGACCCGGGGTGGCACCCACGCAGCGGCTGCTGACCCTGACCACCTGCAACCCGCGCTGGGCCAGCTACCAGCGGCTGATCGTCTACGGGCGGCTCGTCGCCGCCCAGCCGCGCCGGGCCGGCGAGCTGCCCGCGGCCCTGGTCGGTGCCGGGTACGCCGGGGCGGTGTCCTAGGTGTACCCGTGGCTGTGGCGACACCTGCCCGGGCGCTGGCCGCTGCGCCTGGCGACGGCGGCGGCGCTGCTGGCAGTGGTCGTCGTGGCGCTGTTCGCGGTGGTCTTCCCCTGGGTCGAGCCGCGGTTGCCGTTCACGGCGGTGACGGTCG
>Ga0209698_10001978_pt1 | contig 23447 bp, 19 predicted proteins | sample LitLauG_LLR_2012_FD_187203 | JGI IMG/M metagenome (GOLD analysis project Ga0209698, IMG submission 187203) | Freshwater sediment microbial communities from Pennsylvania, USA - Little Laurel Run_MetaG_LLR_2012 (SPAdes) (version 2) | ecosystem: Environmental > Aquatic > Freshwater > Creek >... | reverse complement strand
TTTTGCGAACCAACCTACAGTTTGTCCGATCAATTGCTGTTGGCTTTCGGCCGGCAGAAATCGCACGTCCTTCGATTGCTCTGGATCCCAGTATTCGAATCCGATCCACGGCATGCGCCAGTAAATGAAGGGAGTCCCTGCCTTCCAGAGCTTCTGGAGAAGTTCGGTTCGGTCGTCGGCTCGTGGCAACTGACGGTCAACAGCGATCCGGCAAAAGTGTGTGCTGCCATGCAGGGCGGGATGGAAGACTCCCTGTGTAACCCCCGAGCGATAGCTCTCGAGAAGTCCAGGACGTGTCCACCCTTGCGGCAAACCTTCTGCCAAAGGCAACAGATGCAGCTGCCGAAATCCCTCCGCACTCATTCTGGCAAAGTCCAGGTTGCAGGAAATAAAATTCATCTCAATGGAAGGATTTCGCCCGCTCGAATCCCGATGCCCCTTCAGCACGGCAGCCAACTCCGAGAGATCGTCGGCCGTTTCGAGGGTATAAAAATCGTAAGGTCGATCGCCCAACGAGAGTCCCGCGGACCGCAGTTCTTCCAATCCTGCCTGATCACGAAGTCCGACACGACCCCAATCATCGCTTTGCAGCAGCACAATCGGCCGGTCGAAATGGAAGCCGGACACAGGCAGCAAATCGCGGCCGCGTTGCAGCACTTTTCGCAAGAAAGTCATGGAAAGGAATCAGAGGTACCCCAAGTCACGAAGCCGTTGTTCCACGAGGCTCTGCTCCGCCTGATCCAAACGAGTAGCCTCATCTCGCGTGAGATCACGCAAGACAAAAACCAAAAGGTCTGCGACAGACGAAAAAGTATCAGCGAACTTCTTCTCGACGGCTTCGCACAAATCTGCGGGCAGCGTCACTTCCCTCATCTGCGTCATGAGCGTGTTCCCGAATCGATCTTCACAAGATTGAATTGGCAGTGTATCAGTTGATGGCAGACACACATCAAGCAGGCTTTACGTCGACGGAATCTCTTACGCCAGATGTGAGCCAAATGTGCAATTTTGCGGGATCAACGGCGCCAGCCAGCACAGCACACGGGTCCGGACGCCTTGCCTTCGTGAGCCGCATGGGAATGCTTGCAACCTCAGCAACATTGGCGAGCCGTTCTCCAATTCCAAATCGTTCGTATTGATCTAAGTATCCGCAAGGAATTACGGTGTACCACCCGCAAAGAAAGCAAGGAACACCGTGTCGCAGGCAGTCGACGACCGTCGTCGATTCGACGGTAATTCCGAACCACGCTCTTGATAACAGCTCAGCCGTTAATGGGCCGTCTAACACTCGAGTATGGTGGCACTCCACAGGGCCCATGATTTCTCGAATCAACCGCCCTCTTTGCGACGCGCTTTCAAAGGGATGCAGTTTCACAATGAGTTCGCGTCCGTTCTCGCGCGCGACGCGATAGAGAGGAGGCAACAACTCCCGGTACACCTCTTCGCCGCGCATCCCGGACACTTCATAAGGTTCCGAGAAGAAAATGACTGACGTTCCTTCTTCATGATGTTCGCCGGCCGAAACGACTTGGGCGCTGGAAGGAGCCCCCATCGCAATCCGATCTTCCGGGAGCCCACACAGGCGAACCAGATAGTCACGCTCCGCTTCGGTCTTCGCGAGATACACATCGCTGGGTAAATCCTTCAGCAGGTAGCGACCGTCGAAGGCGCCATGATGGAAATCAACAGTCGGAATATTTCTCTTGGCCGCAAGGAGTACGGGCAAGCGCGTGTACAAATTGCTGTCATCTCCGCACAGCACGCCGCACACAGGTTCGCGCTCGATGACCTCTCGCCAGGCATCTCGTGCAATCACGCCATCGCGAATCCATCGTGGAATAGCGTCAAGGTGCCCGAGTTCCCCGAGGATTCGCAGTTCAGGCACACTACTTAGGTCCGTTCTCAGCGTTCTCCATCCCTGCTCCAGAGAAGCGATTTCTGCCACGGGAGGTTCGCTGGCTACGTATGCGGCCAGATCTCGAATTTGTATGTTCGCAGCAGCCTCAAATTGTTTTGCGCTCTCGCGGGTCGCAACCACTAAGAATCGCAGTTCAGGAAGCAACCGCGCATAGGCAACCGACATTCTCGACACGTTCACGTACGCACTGGGCAAGAGCACAACCGGTTCGGATTGCGGCGGGTGCCTGCGGGCAAAGCGCGAACGCCACTGATAGGCCGGGTCATACTTATCGAAGAAGATCTGTTTGATCTGCGCAGGGGAAAAGCGGTGCGCCAGCCCCGCATAGTGGGATATGCGATCAGTTGCCCGTTCCATTCTGCCAGTACGAAATGCGTGGACGTTACGTTTGAGCAGGAGCGCCAGAATTCTTGCTGGTCCGCCCGGACGCGTACTCCAAAGCTCGGCAGAAGGACTGATCTCAGGCGCCATCCGCTGCATCCCGAGGACGGATCGCATTTCGAAGGCAAGCAGCAAAGAGGTAAGGTCCCACCAATCGATTCCTTCGTGGTCGAGCAATTGATTCTTGCCGATATCAAACAGCTTGCGCACTCGCCGGAAGTCCTGGACCTCCTCCTGAAACGCCTCAGCCCGTAACACCGGGCAACCGTATTGCCGCACCCACTCTTCCGCTGAAAATGGCGAGGACTGCGCCAAGTCAACGACCAGGTCCCAGTGCTGCCTGGTCCATGGTCCACGCCGTGGAGAATCGTCGGGATGAATCAATAGTGCTCGCATGGGACTGCCCTAGGCACGGGCCGAGACCTCCTCCACAGACGTTACTTCAGTGACGGGAGTCTTCCCTTTGATTCGTTGTAATCCAAGTAAGCGCTGCCGCGTCAGTAGATAGCGCTTTTCAAAACCAGCTTTCTCGATCCCACGAACGGAGGCAATATTCGTTCTCGCGCTGAAAATCCACGGCCGTTTGCCTTTATCCCGAATGACTTCGGCCATCATCGAAATGGCCCGCCCGTAGTATCCATGGCCGCGCTGGCGGGCAGGAGTCCAACAATCGAATAGCATCACGCATTCGGGCGAAGGCGCGTCTACCTTGGCGTTCAATTCCGAAAGATAGAATCCGTCAAACGCCGTTGCCCAGACGAAGTGTAGGAATCGGCCCTCCGAATCTGTGAGTGCGAATCCTCCGGATGTTCCATTGCGCAAACGCGCGGCCGCGCGCAACAGGTAATCGAGCGTAGGCTGATCGTCGACATACTGCGATGTGGCGTCGGCCAAAGCTTTCAGGTCCAGAGGCCTCAATTGCGATGCGCTCGAGTTGCCGATCGGGGTGCCAGTGAATTCGTAGAAGAAAACTCCAGTCTTCAGCCAAATTGCCTCACGCAGCTTCCCGATGCCCCATCCGATCGCACCGGCCGAAGCATGGGCTCTGACTCGCGAAAAGCTCTTCACTAACCAGCGAGCGGCAGCTTCGGTGTTCGGATTCATCTTGACGAGCGTCGAAGCTCTATAGCGGACTATTTCGCGATAATGCCGCACGGCAGAACTGCACAAGGTGACGTACACGGTCTCGCGCGTCTCGTTTACAAACCGGTCTTTGTATTCCTCAGCACCGAGCCCCAGATCGACGATCTTCAATCCAGAATCGCCTGCCGCTTCCTCGATCAACTTGGTCAGTAGACAGAATCCTGGAGAATACTTTTCGAGATCGCTATCAAAGGTGGGCTGATACCAGAACCATGTGTCCTGAAAGCGGAAACCATAGTGCCACGCACAAGCGTGGCTGCCGGACATCATGCGGGACAGCACCAGCCACCCGGACTCGGAAAGCAATCTCGCTAGCTCCTGGAGGAAAAGTCGTCGCTCTGACCGAGCCAGGTTGCTGATCCGCCCGGTATGCAGAAAACGTCCTACATGCGTTTCGGCAAATTGGGCCAGGATCGGCTGCACCTCGTCCCACGAGGTAGCGTGATCGATTCGTATTTCCCCGCCTCGGCTCATGGCGTTCATCGAGTGGCGAACCATCTTTCTGCGGGGTAGCTGAGGCTTGCTTTGCCCAGGCTTGCGTGGGAGCTTGGCGAGTACAACTTGGGCACACACGTATGCGGTACGCGCGAAGTAGCGATACCCGTTTTGAGGGGATGCCTGGCGAAGGGCTGCCACAGTTTCCGAGTCCCCAGGAAGGTTGGTGAGCACGACATCATCGATGCCCTGCTTGCGCAACTCGGAAAGCACGGCTGACACAACAGCGCCCCTGTGCTCGGGCAAGCTCAGGAAATCACAGTAGTCTCCAGTCGTTGCGCACAAGAAGGAAGCCTTCCCTTCTTCGTTCCGGGCCAGAGCTGCCACCCCGCACAAGGATTCACTCTCGTCATAGGCCAGAAAGATCAGTGGGTGCAAGACCGCGCCATAGGCACGCTGCACCGCGAGAGCCCATTCGTAGGTATAAAAGACTTGCGGTCGCGGAACGCTTGACGCCAGCGCATCCCAACGGAGTCGCAGGGTGGCATCTTCCGGGATTTCGTTGAGCAGAACCAGGCGCAAAGTAGGATTCACGACAACAGCACTTCCGGATAGCTAATACTATCAATTGCGGTAGGGAGTATGGAGTTCTGGGTAGAAGCCTCTCACTTCGCGCTATGCGGTCCTTCCAAGCCGCTTTTGCATTCGCGCGTAGAATCCGGATACATGCGCTTCGAATTCCCCCAGCTTCATTGTCGCTGTCACATGGACGCGAGGAAACGCGAGGAGCGCAGGATGCACCCCTAAACCCCCACCGTAATTTAGAAACGCGAGCTTGTAGCCTGCATCTTTCGGCAATTCCAACACTTTTGGGCCGACAGATTGCGTGTCTCCGAAGGGATATGCAAAAGCCCATACCTGCGACTGTAAGATCGACTCCAGTCGATACCGGCAGTCGTGAATCTCAGCCCACGCCAACTCTGCCGGCAACTGCGACAGAACAGGATGGCTCATCGTGTGCGCGCCGATGGTCATGCCCGCTGCGGCGAGTTCCCGGATCTCTGCGCAAGTCAGCAAGCCAAAACGTCGCCCCTCGGCAGAATCCGGATCAAGACATTGCTTTTCAAACCTCAACCTTTGTCTCGCGCTTTCGACGAAGGATTGACGCTTTGACTCGCAAACCTGTGAGAGCCTTTTTACGGAAGACCACCAAATCGCCCTTCTCTGCTCACGCGATCCCATTTCTCCTCGGATCGTGATTCCATCGCATGCAATTTCGAAAGGACCGCCGGACGCATGGGCAAAAATGAGAAACAGCTCTTCATACCAAAGCATGCGCCGTTCCAGCCCTGCAGATGCTCCGGTCACGAAGAACAGACACTTCACGTCCTCCTGCTGTAACACCGGCAACATGTCGGTGAGGTGATTCAGCAAGCCGTCATCGCAAGTGAGAAGCACGGCTTTGGAAGGCAACTCGCACTTCCCCTCACTCCAGGCAAGGACATCCAACGGATCGACCACGTGGTAGCGCGATTTCAACAAACGAATGTGCTGCTGCAGAACGTCGGCCGAAACCAGATTTCCGTCCAAAGACGGGTCCACAAAGTTATAACCGGGAGGCACCACTCCGTGGTAAGTCACCACTGCCAGGCCAGGACTAGCGATCCAGCGCAAGTATCCCGTGCCCGCAAGTGACGGATAGACAAACGACTTTAGAAATGGGCTGACGAGCTTCACGTTGATTCTGTGTTTCCCGGCCGCAATGAATCCTGAATCATCTTCTCACCGCACTACCGGTAGTGCCGTGAGTTGTTCATACATCTGCACGAGCCTGGGAAAGTTCCGATCCCAGTCCGCGCGTTCGGCCACAATCCGCTGGTTCCGCTCGGAGATTTGCTTCCGCTGTTCCTTTGTCAGGCCTGCAGCGCGCAGCATACGATCTGCAAACTCTTCTGCCGAGCCAGAAGCGGCCACCCATCCATTGTGGCCGCTCGTCACCCATTCGCGATTGGAGGGGATGTCGGTGACCACAACGGGCAGACCGGTGGCCATTGCCTCCAAGAGCGAAATCGAAGTGCCATCGGTCCTCGCGCAACTGACGTAGAAATCCGCGGCGCGAAACCACTTTGGAGTATCCCCTGGGCTGATCTTGCCGGGAGTCTGGATAACCCGCTCCAAGCCGTGAACTCGAATAAACTCCCTGATCTGCGCTGCTTGGGAACCGGATCCGAGGAGGACCAAGCGTAGTGAAGAATTGCGGCTGTACGCGAGCCGGAATGCCGCCAACAGCACATCCACAGCGTAAAGGGGCTCCCAAGACCGGGTGCTGATGAAGGTACACGTCCCCGGTTCGCGCGCGAACTCGTCCTCTCGCAGCTGCTGGCCGGAGGGAGAAAATAGACCTTTCTTGATCCCCATCGGAAACTGCACGATTCTGCTGTCTGGGATATCGGCATACTCGTGGACTTTCTCGTGAACAGCGTCACAATCGACCAATAAACCGTCCGCTTGGGAGACGGCCAATTTCGTAGCCTGCTTCCAACCCGGTCCCTGCTCAGGCTGATACAACACGTCCCATCCCCAACTCACGAGCAACCAAGGATGAAAACCGGAAAGCGCTGTAACGTACCCCGCAGTGGGACTCGGCCCGGCATGGATCAGGTCAGGACGTATTTCCTGAAGACACTCCTGAAACTCCGGAAGGAATTCGGCAAATTGCGAGGGCAGCAGGCTGCGCTCTAATTTCTGCCTGGTTTTAAGCCAACGAACGCCCGTCGGCAGCCACCCATCCGGCAAGGAGTCAGTCGTCGGATCCAGGAAGCAACACTCCACTCCGGCTTCCGAAATCTTTCCCAGAAACCGCCGGTTGTGGTCGGAGATATTGTCCGAGAAATACAGTACCTTCATTCCGCGCTCTCAGCATCTCTAAGCAGATTCCATCGTAAGTGCTCGCCCTGCCGAAGATCACGGTTGATTCTCTTGTCGAGAACTGCGGGGAGGTCGAACGGCATGACCGCGTCCGTGGGTGCGGGCCGGAGGGCCTGGACCATGCTTTCCTTCAGAATGGTCCCCGCTCTCAGGTCAACGGCTGCCCGCAGGCACCGGCGCTGCAGGACAACCGTCTGCTCTTCGTTCCCCGCAACAAACTTCCGAGGCGATCCTAAGGCTAGTTCCAGTTCGCGCGTACGGTCGACCATGTCGCGCCAGGAAGAAGGATTCATGGAGAAGGCATGGTCGGGACCCTGGCGCTTGTCGTCGTCTGTGAAGTGCTTTTCAATGACTCGCGCTCCGAGTGCGACCGCGCCCAGCACCGTGGCATGCCCCGGTGTGTGGTCCGAGAGGCCGAGCACAGCCTGAGGAAACAGGGCACGGTAGGTATCGAGCACGCGCAGATGAATGTGCCGGAAATTCTCCAAACTGCCCGTGTAGTTCGTATTGCACTGCATCAACACCAAATTCGGATTAATCTTGAGAATCTCATCAACCGCTCGCTCGACCTCTGCCAGGTTTGAAGCGCCTGTTGCCAGCAGCACCGGCTTCTGTTTCGACGCAATTTTTCGCAGTATCTCCGGCCACGTGATATCGCCCGAACCGATCTTGTAGAGGTTCACATAGTCAGCGAGCATATCTACAGCCTCTAAATCGTACGGGGCAGAAAAATACTCGATGCCAGAGTCCTGACATTCTTTCAGGAGAACAGGCGTCCACTCCCATGGCACGCTGGCCGCCTCATATACTTCGAAAACACTTTTTTCCCACTTGGCTTGATGAGACAGCTGGTTTCCTAGTTGCCTGAATCCCTGGTCGCTGACGATCTTCGAGGCACGAAAATTCTGGAATTTCGCCGCATCGGCTCCCGCCTTCGCTGAAAGTCGGATCAGATGCTTGGCCCGGTCAAGATCGCCATCGTGATTGGCAGCAATATCGGCGACGAAGTACGTTGGATGCTCCAATCCTACCTGCTTTATCCCGAGCTGCAGCGACGTCATTCGCGGACCCCCGTCAACTGGCCTCTGATGCGTTCCACAAATCCGTCCCTCCACATTTGCGCGAATCGGCGGAGCCCGGAATCTACATCAGGCATGGAGCGGCCAAGAACCTGGCAGATCTTTCCCGTATTCAACGTAGTATTCCTTGGACGGGTCGCTCTCAGTTTTGCATCCGCGATCTGGGTGGGGACGACCTTTGCCGGATCAAAGTCAAAGGCTCGAGCCACACGCCTCGCAAACTCATATTTGCTTACGGCCTCCGACCCCACAACGTGGAAAATACCGGCAAGTCTCTTTTCCGTCATGACCAGCAGAATCTCAGCCAGATCGTTCGCCAATATAGGGCAAAAGACAACGTCAGTAAATCCCGGGACAGTTTTGCCAGATCGAAGCTGCTCGAAGATCCACTCGGCGAGACTTTGCTTCTTCTGCACATTCCAACCGTAAAGGTTCACCCGAGCGACCGCCCCGGAATCGTGCCGGGCCAGCGCCGCCTGCTCGCCCTCTAACTTGGTCTGAGCATATACATTGGGTGGCGCAGGCTGATCGGTCTCGGCATAGTCGCCACGCGTGCCGTCGAACACCGAGTCCGTCGAGACATACAGAAAGTGAGCAGCGTTCCGCGCGGCAACTCCTGCAATTGCTGCCGAGGCGGCCACGTTGAGTACACGCGCTTCGGCCGCATGCCCCTCGCACCAGTCAACATTGGTTTCCGCAGCACAGTGGATCACCGCCGAGGGACGGAACTCTTCGAAGATCCGTTCGACCTCCTCAGGCTTCGTCAGATCGGCTGCCGCAAATCGTGCACCGCCGAGATGGACCGAATGGCGATTATAAATCCCGACGACCTCGAGGCCTCGCTGCGCGGCGAAAGCCACGACACTCGCCCCCAGCAACCCGCTGGCTCCGGTAATCAGGATCATGCCTCGCGCTGTCCTTCGAAAGGATGCATCAGGAAGTTGTCGTGAGGGACGGCTTCAGCGGGTTGGATGGGACACGAGCAAAGGACGTAGGAAGAGATTGTCTGGCCCTTTATTTTGGTTTGCTGGGACTCGCCGGCTCGTCGTTGTGCATTAAAACCCAAGTCGTAATGCCGATCGCCGCGGCCCCACCCACCGCGATGGCAACCGGTGAATTCAGGATTCCTCCACCTGCCCCAGGAACGGCTCCTCCAGCCGCCCGCTTCTTCCTTCGCTTGCTATTGTCCTTGTTGGTATCGTCGGAAGTCTGAGCGTTCTCGTCCCGCGTCGTCTCCTGGCCTTGTGCCAGCATGAACGTTTCCTTGCCGTCGGTGATGGTCAAGTCACCCTTTCGCGCTGCAATGCGCACGGTCCCGTCTGTGTCAACCACGTTGAACTCCGTCCAGGAAGCAGCGGCTGGTTTCACCTTCACATCCCCGGCAATTGCCGAGACTTGCTTTGAGGTCGAAACAGTCACTCCTCCATGTTCGATCTGTACCGACGAGCCCTGAAACTCCACCATGGAGTCCGAAAGAACCGTGATCGAAGAGCCCGACTGGTTGATATTGGCAACGGAATCGGTACGAGTCTGGAGTAGATCGCCCGAGAAAATAGCGGAAGAAGCCCGTGGGACATGAGCGCCATTGACCCAGGCAGCTCCGTTGGTATAAAGCATGGCTGCATTCGAATCAGCCGCAAGAATTGAACTGGGGAACAGGAACAGAAGCACGCAACTAACCATTCTGCGGTAAGCAGACTTACCCATCCCACGCTCCGTTAATACCTTTGTTGGTGACCGTTCTCGAAATCGTACCCTCCTCGTTGTTGTCCGTCAATGGGTTTTGTGCTTACGCAAAGCGTTTTCCAGTGGAAAACTCATGAAAGGACTTCGGCTTCTCGCGGCTCTGGGAGGGCAGTCCCGCTAACGCCAGCGGTCGACCACATTCCACCAAATCAACCGCAACCACTCTTCGAAACAGGTCTTTGCCCACTGCCGATGCGTCCACCAGCGCGTTCCAAATTGCGTGTCGTCGTACGCGGCCGCCGTCGAGAACGACATCGATGGAATCTCACGCCGGAAAATACTCAGCGCTCGGCGAGTATGAAAATCTGAAGTCACGATCAAAACGCGCGACCCATTCTGCATCTCAATACATTTCTCGGCGTCGCGGGATTCGTCCCTGGTCGAGAGACCCTCGATCGGACAAACGCTGACCAGTTCATGCTGTGCAAGGTTTTGTACATACTTTTCGGCCAACTCCACTTGCGACAGCTCGTAGGTTCGGGCGCCTGCAGGAACATCAATCACGACTCGCCGTCCGTAGCCTTGGGACAACAGTTCCAGTGCGCGAGCCGGACGACGGTCGGTCTCCCCGGCGAGCACCACAATCACGTCCGCCCGTTCGGGTTTGTCCACGACGAGCGCGCTGCCTGCTTTGCGCGCAAACGCAAATAGCAGGACCGTCAACACCGCCAGACTGAAAACCCATTTTCTTGCGGCCACGATCTTCATCCGATCACGTTTCCCGATTCGATCATTTCCTCTCCAAATGTCCCTTTAGCAGCGAAATACCTGTGAATTTGCGCTAAAATTATCTCGCTTCTATGCCGTTCATCTCCGCTTCATTCCGGATCATTCCATGACAATTTCCTCTGCCGCAGACACTCTATTCGATCAACTCAAAACCAGGATTAAGCAGCGTGAGGCACGAGTGGGAATTATAGGACTCGGCTATGTCGGACTGCCCCTCGCCCTGCTCTACAGCGAACAGAGATTTCCTGTAACCGGCTTCGATATCGATGCCCGCAAGGTTGACACCCTCAGCAAGGGCGGGTCATACATCTACCGTATCGCACCCGAAGAAATTCAAGCAGCCCGTTCACAAGGCTTCTCTGCAACTTCCGACTACTCGCGTCTGTCCGAAATGGATGCGGTGATCATCTGCGTGCCAACACCTCTGGACGAATATCACGAACCTGACCTCAGCTTTATCACCGACACGACACATTCTCTAGCTCCCCACCTGCGTGCCGGGCAGTTGATCGTCCTGGAAAGCACAACCTATCCGGGCACGACCGAGGAAATCATGATCCCGATCCTTGAAAAGGAAAATCGGGCAGGGTTGAAAGCCGCGCGCGACGGGGCACTAACAGGCACAGAGTTCTTTGTGGCCTTCTCGCCGGAACGGGAGGATCCCGGTAATACGACGGTAGCCCGCCGCGACATTCCGAAGGTGGTCGGTGGATTGAATTCGCAGGCTTCCGAAATCGCATCAGATCTCTACGGTTCAATCTTCAATCGCACCGTTCCCGTCTCCTCGCCCGCGACTGCGGAAATGACCAAGCTACTTGAAAATATTTACCGCTGTGTCAATATCGCACTGGTAAACGAATTGAAACTCTTGTGCCTTCGCATGGGGCTGGACATCTGGGAAGTGATCGGAGCCGCGTCCACCAAGCCTTTCGGCTTTCATCCCTTCTACCCAGGGCCTGGATTGGGTGGCCATTGCATTCCCGTGGACCCCTTTTATCTTTCGTGGAAGGCCAAGGAATATGACTTCCGCACCCGATTCATCGAACTTGCCGGCGAGATCAACACCAATATGCCGTATCACGTGCTGGCATCGGTGAGTGGCGCATTGAACCGTCATAAGAAATCGCTGAACGGTGCGCGGGTGCTGGTTTTGGGAGTCGCATACAAGCGCGACATCGATGACCTCCGCGAATCGCCTTCGTTAACGATCATCGAACTCCTGCAGCGGGACGGCGCGCAGGTCAGCTATCACGATCCGTATTTCCCGTTCATTGGAAGAGGCCGGAAATACGATCTACAGATGAAGTGCGCCGACCTGACCAATCTAGGCGAGTACGACTGCGTGGTGATCATTACGGATCACTCGGATTACGATTACCGGCGGATCGTCAACGAGGCGCAGTTGGTGGTGGATACCCGGAACGCAACCAAGGGGATAGAGAGTCAAAAAATTGTACGATGTTGATCGGAATGCGGGGTGGCAAACTTCCGGTTCTATGGCCAAAGGTTCCGGCAACCGGGCGAGAAATCTATCCATCCAAGGGTGTAGTTTTTTGCATGAATGTCGCTAGTACTTCTGCACTGTGGTATCGGTTTGAATGTAAGGTATTGACGAATCAAGGTTTGCGAGACTGAACGATGCGTCTGGAGTGGCCTCTTTCGTGCATAGCTTAGGTACGAGATAGTACACTTCTGCGTGGATCCTTCCCAGGTTCCATTTCGATTGAACAGCAGCAGAACTTTTAGACCGTAACCGGTGTTTGAGGCGTCAACGAGCAGAACTGAATATGGGATCTCCCGCGTCGGACCAAACCCCGTTTTCCGTGCTCCCCAGGTGGAAGATGCCCTGGTCGGAGTTTGTCTTGAGCTATGGCACACAAGCCATTGCCATCGCGATCCTTGCCTGGATTCCTGTGCTCCACCCGGAGGTTCTGGAAGGGCCCAAAAAGGACTATCACGCAATTGAATTGGTACCCACGCCTGTTCCGGTGAATCTTGAACCGCAGCGGCGACTTCCGCCCCAGCCGGTACTGGTTGCGAAACTTGATCCGCCGCCCGCGTTGAAGTTAGCTGCGCCGCGACCGCAGCCCAAACCAAGAGTAGAAGACGCACCCGCTCCAGAAGTAAAGATCGTCGAAAAGAAGCTGGAGACTTTGCCTCCTACCGCCGCACCGGTCATGCCCAAGACGATTCGCACGAATCTTTTTTCGACCGGTAGTTCGGCGCCACAAACCACTCGAAAACCGGCGGAGCAGGTTCAGACCGGTGGTTTTGGTGACCCAAACGGAGTGCCTGCCAAAACGACACAAACGCGAGCGATCAATATCGCGCAATCCGGCGGATTCGATATGCCAACGGGGCCGGGTTACGGCAATGGCACCGGCGGCGCAAACGGCGCCCGCGGAGTGGTGGCCAGCGCCGGATTCGGCAATGGCACCGCGATCGGCGATCCACATGCTTCTTCGGCGCGCGGCGTAGTTCGTCAGGCAGGATTTGGGGACAGCGATGTGGCGGCTCCACCGACCGTGCAATCGCGGCCTGCAGCGGCTGCGGCGGCGAAAATCATTCCGGCTGAGATTTTGTCAAAGCCGACGCCCACTTACACCGAGGAAGCGCGTAGCAAGAAGATTGAGGGAGAAGTACTCCTCGAGGTGGTTTTCGAGGCATCGGGAAGAATTCATGTGGTTCGGGTGGTGCGGGGGCTGGGCCACGGACTGGACGACGCGGCTGTACGCGCCGCCGAACAGATTCGCTTCAAGCCAGCATTGCGGGATGGTCAACCGTCTGATTCCACCGCTGTCTTGCACATTGTGTTCCAGTTAGCGTGATTCACTCCAAAAGGTTCTTTATGCAAAAACTGGGTTCTGTCGCGGTATTGATTCTCTTTGCATTGGCTTGCTCGTTTGGGGTCCTTGGTCAGAATGCATCTCCAGCAGCAATGCCCGCCGTAGATTCGAAAACAGCTGCGCCTACTGCGCCTGCTCAACCTTCCGCTTCCATTCCGAGCACGTCACCTGCTCAGTCAACTGCTCCGCCGACGAATACGACATTCAACGACGTGCTCGACCATCTGGTGCAGCGCGAGCATTTGTTCATGGCGCAGATGCGCCACATGCACCCGATGGTGGAGACCTACCTGCAGGACATCAAGAACGACAGCTCCGGCAATCTGGTTCCTGTGAAAGATCAGTATTACCTCGGCCGCCTCGACATGTCTGACGGGCCAGAGGACGTTTCTTTCGTCGGCCAGCCTGGCTTTGGCCACCGCATGCTCACCAAGCTGACGGGCGTCTATTCGCTCCACTTCCTACCTATGGGCTTTGCCCAGATGGTGGTCCTCGACTCCGATTTTCAAAAGAGGTATTACAACTTCAATTTCGTGCGACGCGAATTCCTGGGCGAAATACGCTGCCTCGTCATCGACGTTCAGCCTAAGGAGGGCGACAAGACGGCGCGTTTCATGGGTAGAATCTGGGTCGAGGACCAGGATTACAACATCGTCCGGTTCAACGGTACCTACTATCCTCAGCCCAAGATCAATTTCTTTTTCCACTTCGATAGCTGGCGCCTCAATTTGAAGCCTGGTGTTTGGCTTCCAGCCTACGTCTATACAGAGGAATCGAACCTCAAGACCGGCCTCACCAAGACCCTTCACTTTAAAGCGCAAACCCGCCTCTGGGGTTACGACCTGAAAGGCTTGAGTAAGAGCGAGGAATTTACACAAATCCTGGTTGATTCTCCTCAATCGGTAAAGGACCAGAGTGATGCGGCCGCGGATGCGACCCCGGTTGTAGCGGAGCGCATGTGGGAACGCCAGGCGGAAGAGAACGCGGTTGAAAGAATTCAGAAGATCGGTCTTCTCGCCCCTCCGGGAGAGGTCGATAAGATTCTGTTAACGGTAGTTAACAATCTGCTGCTCACGAATAACATCGATCTCGGCGGAGACATCCATTGCCGCGTCCTGCTGACATCTCCGCTGGAATCTTTCACCATCGGGCACACGATTGTTATCAGCAGGGGATTGCTGGATGTGCTTCCCGATGAAGCGTCGCTCGCGATGATTCTTTCGCATGAACTGGCGCACATTGTTTTGGGACACCGGCTTGACACGAAGCTGGCGTTCAACGACCGAATGTTCTTTCCTGATGAGAAGTCTTACCAGAATCTGGCGTTCCGCCATTCTTCCGCGGAAGAAGAAGCCGCCGACACCAAAGCGATCGAGATGCTGAAGAACTCGCCCTATAAAGACAAGCTCGGAAATGCGGGACTGTTCCTGAAGTCTCTGCAACTCCACGCTCCCGACCTTCCGAACCTGCTTCGCTCCCATCTGGGCAACAGCATTTCGGATGGCAAGAGCGTTCGCATGTCCGGCCTAGTGGCCAGCGCACCTGCACTCGATGAAAAGAAACTCGATCAGATTGCGGCGCTGCCTTTGGGCGGTCGCATCAAGGTCGATCCGTGGAGCGATCAGGTGGAGCTTTCGAAAGCGAAGGCGGTCGCGCTCACATCGCCTCGAGAGAAGATGGAGTTTGAAGTGGCTCCGTTCTTTCCTTACCTGACTCGAATCTCGACTGGCGGCACCGAGAAAGTGGCTCTGAGCACTACGTCTACGACGCCCTCAACTCCTGAGCAAAAATAGAACGGGCGTAAACGCGGGGCGCGCGATGAGCAGGCGCAGCTTTGCCCTGCACGTAGAAATGAGAGCGCGACGGGCCGGAAGGTTGAGACGCGGCGGGAGCCGCAATTATCCGATCGTGCTTCCGACTTGCGAGAAAACCGTGTTGGCGTTCGACCCGATGAGTCGGATGGTGCCGACGACAATCACAAGAATCACGGCCAGCATCACTGCGTATTCGGCGATGTCCTGGCCTTGCTCATCGGTCCAGAATTGTTGTAGTAGTTTTGCCACCCGGGCTCCCTTCAGTACACCTTCCCGCTCGTGCGTTAGGCGGGTTCCTCCAGCCACGATCGGATAGATTTGTCCCCGAGTGCCTGGTTGTACTAATCCTAATTTTCCTGACAGGAGACTGCCAATGGCCCAAACGTGCCATGCATGCAAATTACGGCAAGAAATGGTCTTAAGACTCTCAGGCAATGCTCTTCAGCGGCAGGGCCTGATTTACCGCAAATAACGCTAGTTCCAGGCGTGTGGAGACGCCCAGCTTATCGAAGATATTGCTCAGGTGATGTTTCACCGTATCTTCGCTGATCTTGAAGTACTCGGCGATCTCTTTGTTGGAATAGCCAGCGACCACAGCCGAGACGATCTCCAGTTCGCGCGGGGTCAAGCCAAATTTCTTCTGCCGCGCTTCATCGTGCGAAGACTGCATCAAGGTGCGCAGATATTGCACCAGGTTTGAAACGCTTTCGCGGCCAACCCAATACTCGCCCGCCATCACAGTCTGGATGGCTTTTAGAAGAAGCTGGGTGGCTGAGTCTTTGAGGACTACACCGCGTGCGCCAAGCTGCAATGCTTCAACGATCTGGCTTTTTTCCGCCGCTGCCGTGAGAAGGATGACGCGTACAGGGGTCGCATTCGCCGGAACACTTAGTTCCCGCAAGGCCTCCAAGCCCGGATGTCTTGGCATGGCCAGGTCCAGCAGGAGAATGTCAGGTTTCAACTGGCGCGCCAGCTTCACCGCCTCAGCGCCGTCGGAAGCCTCTCCAAGCACCTTCATGTCGGCCTCGGCCTCCAACAGACGTCGCAGGCCATCGCGGAAGATCGGATGATCGTCAGCGATGACAAGGCGGACCGGCTGTGACTTTCTAAAGTTCATGCGGCACTTCCCCATTCCTAGGCACGCTAACTTCGAGGCGTGCTCCCTGTCCGGGATTCGATTCTACCGTGAGTTGCCCCGAGATTAAACGCACACGTTCCCTGATGATCATAGGACCCTTGCCAGACTGCTCCATTTCGTCCTGATCGATGCGGCCGGAAAAAGAGAACCCCTTTCCGTCATCTTCCACCGTGAGACTCCATTGTTTCTGCGTAGAACCCAGTCGTACGAGCGCGTGGCGCGCGCCGCTATGCTTCCTTACGTTGACCAGGCTCTCTTGCACGATGCGAAGCAGTTCGCGACAGATTCGCTGGGGCATATCCAACTCCTCGATATCGGTAACAAAACGAGCGCTAATACCGGTCTCACGTTGGAAGCGTTCCACTGTATCATGCAAGGCTCGCAGCAGGCGCTCCTTGTCGACCTCGATGGCCTTCATCTGCTGCATCAACTCCCGCAGCTTGAGCACCTCTTCGCGCAGCAAGCCCTGGATCCTTCCCAGTTCTCCACCGATTGACTTCCCAGCCTCCGCCTGCCGTCGCAGCACATCCACCTGCATTTCCACCGCGATCAACGACTGCACAGCACCATCATGCAGTTCGCGGGCAAAACGAGCTCGCTCGGCGGCCCCTGCACGACGGCGCAACCGGTGCAACAGGTAAACGTTGTACACCGCCGGTCCGACTTGATGGACCAAGTCCAACAAGAACCGTAATTGCTCCTGGCGATCGCCACCCCACGACGGATCGAAGAGAAATACGCGCCCCCTCCATTCGGTGCCGAAAAGGAACCCTACCGTGATCAACGAGCTGAATTCATGTTTTTCCCGCAATCGGGAAATGGCGGCATAGCTTTCGACCGGAAGCTGATTGCCGTTGTCATCTAACGCCAGCGCGGTCCAGCGGTCATTCTCAAACGTGGCGTAACAAACCTCGGCGGGAAAATCCGGGAGATAGATCTCTGCGTCCCGCGGGGCAGACTCAAGCCAACGGAATTCTGATGCGGTTCCATTCGACGGAGCATTCAGCTCACCCACAAAGACGCGATGGCTGTGCGACTCTTGCGAAGCAATCTTCAGCGAGGAAGCACCATACATGGAAAGCACCTCGCTGAAAATCCGCTGCATGGTCCCGGTGAGTCCAGCTTCCACCCTAACTCGTGAGAGCGCCCCGGTAATCAAAGCTTTCTCCGCGCGGAGATGCTTCTGCTGCTCGGCCAGATAGCCAAGAAGCAATCCCATTACGATCAGGTAAATCGAGAGCATGAACAAACGTTCTGGGTCGAATTCCCTGACGTTGACAGCCAGACCGGTCAATTCCCGCAACCGCTGCGAACCGGCTGGTCCGGAAAAGACGTGAAGGACGACCAGACTCTCCATCCATAACAGCACCACTTCAGCCGCAGCTGTTCCCAAGGTCTCCCATAGCCCCCAACGGTAAGCTGCGGCAGCGAGGACGAAGAAGAAGAAGAGGAAAAAAGGCGTTCTGGGGCCTTCAGCGAAGATGGAAATCACCGCCGGCCATACTACATCGCCGGCATGCACAAGCAGGCGAAACGCTGCTGTCGATTGCTTCCTGCGGCGAAGCAACATCAAAATCAGGATTCCGTTCGCCATGTAGAAGACGAACAATCCATACGCTGCCCACGAATGCCCCAGTTCGGTTGGATCCATTCGGATCGCCACCAGGGTCGAAACAGCCAGAAACACGCGGGCGGTGGCGAGCCAGCGCTCGATCCGGCGCGTCTCACCGGGATCCGGCGGGATCTTCAATCTCCAGGAGTTTCGGTAGGGCTCAATGCGAGAATGCAATCGAGTCGGTTCTCCACGATGAGTTGTGAGCTTTTCCGCATATTATTGAATAAGAGAACCTTATGGGCAAGTTCACGGGCCGATTCCTGCCCCATCCCTTGTCTAGGGCAGGGGTTTGCGTGTTACTAGAGTAACCAGCCTAGACCCGCAAAGATCACTAAAATAGCTGGTGGGGGAGTGTCTTGAGTAAGGTAGCTAAGGCCTGGCTGGCAGCCGTCGCGATTGTGTTGATTGTGTTCGTCATTGCGGCACTCACCATGCCACGATCTTTCCGGCTGACCGCATTCTGCGATATCGCCGAATCTTTATTGCTGATCTCCGGCGCCGCTTCGTTTGTCCCTTTGGCGCGGCGCTCGGAAGGCCGGTTGCGACTTTTCTGGTCCCTCATCATTCTCGGCGTAGGGTTGTGGTTCCTGTATCAGTTGATGTGGACGTACTACGAGGTGCTGCTGCGCCGCGAAGTTCCCGACTTGTTCGATGGGGACATAGTCCTGTTCCTCAACATTGTTCCGCTCATGGCCGCTTTGGCCCTTCGCCCGCATATTCCAAGGGATGAATACTCCGCGCGGTTGGGCCGCCTCGACTTTGCACTTCTGCTGGTGTGGTGGTTTTACTTGTACGTTCTGATTGTGATGCCCTGGCAGTATGTTGTGGCGGACGTCGACGCGTATGACCGCAACCTCAACGCTGTGTACTCTACCGAAAAGATCGTGTTCCTGGCGGGTTTGATCGCGTGCTGGGTCGGGAGCCGAGGGCACTGGAAAAAGCTTTATGGACGAATGTTCGGAATGAGCTTTTGCTACTCCGCCACCTCCGCCATGGCGAATTTGGCCATCCAGCGGAACGTGTACTACAGCGGAAGTTTTTACGACATTCCGTTAGCCGCGGCAATGGCTTCGCTCACTTGGATCGGTTTACGGACGAACACCGAAGAACCGCACGATGTACGGGAAGTGTCGACTGTCTATGGCGTGTGGGTAGCTCGTTGCGGCATGATTGCAGTTTTTTCCTTGCCGGCATTTGCGATCTGGTCCCTTCGGGAGACATCAGTACCGATGCGGATCCGCTTGTTCCGGCTTGGGCTCACGCTGTTGGCGGCGCTTCTAATGGGCGTCATGGTATTCCTGCGGCAACATCTGCTGGATCGCGAATTGATCCAGTTGTTGAACCGTTCTCGTGAGTCATTCGAGAGCCTGAAGCGCCTGCAGGAACAGATTCTCCAGTCCGAAAAGCTGGCTTCCATTGGACAGTTGGTGGGTGGCGCCGCGCACGAACTGAACAATCCGATTACCGCCATGCTCGGTTACTCCGACCTGCTTTCGAGTACGCCGCTGACCTCGGACCAGCAAAGCGTGGCAGCCAAGATCGGTCAGAATGTGCGCCGCACCAAATCGCTGGTAGCCAGCCTAATTAGTTTTGCGCGGCAAGCTCCAGCACCCAAAACCGCGATTGATCTGAACACGTTGGCCCGCACGGCGATCAAACTTACGCAACCGCAATGGCAGGCACTGAACGTAGAGGTTCGCCACCACTTTGACCCGGAACTGCCGAGAGTTCACGGCGATTCCAACCAGTTGCTGCAAGTTTGCCTGCAATTGATCGGCAACGGGCTGCACGTGATGAACGAGCAAGGCGGGAAAGTGTTGACCGTGAGTACTCACAAGCAGGGCGCGGTATCGGTGCTTCAGATCGCGACGGATCATGCCGCAACAAGTCCCGTCCCCCTGGCCACTTCAGACAACGACATCACGCTGAGCGCCTGCCGCGGAATTCTGCAGGAGCATGGTGGAACCCTTTCTTCTGAGCCTTGTGAACATGGGGTCACCGAGTTGCGCGTAGAGCTCCCGGCGATGGAGCCGCCGGCACAGAAAACCAAGGAAGCTAACGTGCCGGTGCTGTGGCAATCTCAACCGTTCGCTTGAGTTGTCCACATGCGGCGTAAATGTCGCGGCCACGAGGACGGCGCACGAACGCAGGAATCCCCGCTCGCATCAAGGTCTGCTGAAACGCATGCACCCGTCCTTCGGCGGGTGTTGAGAACTCAATCCCCGGACCTGGGTTAAGGGCAATCAAGTTGACTTTCGCCTTCAATCCTCGCAGCAGTTCGACTACATCTTCCGCATCGCTAACAGAGTCATTCACAGAATCCAGGAGTACGTACTCGAACGTGATGCGCTCTCGATTGCGAAGGGGGAAGTCGCGGGCCGCAGCGATCAGTTTCTCCAGATTCCACTTCCGATTCAGGGGCATTAATCTTGCTCTCTGCTCGTCGTTCGAGGCGTTTAGGGAGATCGCAAGCTTGGGACGAATGGGCTCGTGTCCGAAATCGTGAATCCGCGGAACGATTCCCGCAGTAGAGACCGTCATGCGCGATTCCGCAACGCCGACCTCCTGGACCAGAAGGCGCACCGCCTTCATGAAATTGTCATAGTTGAGGAAGGGCTCGCCCATCCCCATAAATACGAGATTGATTCGGTCCTGCGGAGGCGATACTTCCTGATCTTTGAGCACCGCGCAAACCTGCCCGACAATTTCGCCCGCGGTCAGGTTGCGTTTGACTCCCAACTGTGCGGTAAGGCAGAACTGGCAATCGACGGCGCAACCGACCTGGCTGGAAACGCAGATCGTGGCGCGGTCCCAGTTCTTCCCGCTCGCGTGCTCGGGCGTGTCGCTAGCTTCGGTCCCGTCCCCGGCCTCTCCGCCATCGCCCTCGGGCATCCAGACGGTCTCGACACTCTGCCCGTCGGCAAACGCGATGAGGTACCGGACCGTGCCATCCTGCGAGACAAACCTTCTGTCTAGTGTCGGCTTTCCCACCACGACGCCCTTCTCGCTGAGCGTGGCGCGAAGTGGCTGAGGGAGAGTGGAGATCTCTCCGATGGACTCCAGTCGTTGGCGGTAGACCGCATCGAGGAGCTGTTGCGCACGGTATTCGGGTTCACCGATATTCGCTACCAAGGTGGCGATTTCAGCTCGATCCAACCCCATTAATGCGACTTGTGAAACATCCATAACAGCATCCATCTCATTGATTTTAAGTCACTAAACTATTCTCGCACGGTCCGGGCCCCTATGTCAGAATAGTAAATGGTTCCATTCGCGATTTTTGTGATCTTAAGAGAAGTTCCTAGAGGAAGTTGAGATGACCCAAGAAGCCCGCAGCATCCGCCGTCAAGTTCTCCCAAACGGGCTGACGGTCATAACGGAACAGATGGCGCACATCCGGTCCGCGTCGATTGGCATTTGGCTCGAGACGGGCTCGCGCGACGAAGATCCGGAGTGGAATGGCATTTCCCATTTCATCGAGCACATGGTCTTCAAGGGGACTCGGCACCGCACAGCGGAGGAGATCGCTCGACAGGTAGATTCGATCGGCGGCAACATGGATGCCTTCACCGCGAAGGAGTGCATCTGCTTCAACGTCAAAGTCCTGGATGAGCATGTGCCCACCGCGCTCGATATTCTGAGCGACCTGGTTTTAAACCCCGTGTTCGACGCCAGTGACATTGTGCGCGAACGCGGTGTCATCATGGAAGAGATCAAAATGGACGAGGATAATCCCGATTATCTCGTTCATGAGATCTTCACCCAGAATTTCTGGAAAGATCACCCGTTGGGCAAACCAATCCTTGGGACGAAAGAAACGGTGAGACGTTTTGAACGGGCGCCCGTGTTGGAGGCCTACTCGCACCGGTTCGCGCCTGGCAACATCATCGTCTCGGCGGCGGGCAATCTCGACCACGATCGTTTCGTCGAGCTGGTGACCAGCCACTTCGAGCACATGAAGCCGATGAACAACGGCTTCCATTCGTCTGCGCCCAAAATTGTGTCTCGCATCATTCTGCGTAACAAGAAAGCGTTGGAGCAAGTGCAGTTATGCATCGGAGTGCCTGCGCACCCCATCGCACACGAGAAGCGACATGCAGGATATGTGTTAAACACGCTGCTCGGTGGCGGGATGAGTTCGCGGCTCTTCCAAAATATTCGCGAAAGACAAGGGCTCGCGTACTCGATTTACAGCGATTTGAATCCTTATCGGGATACTGGATGTCTCGCTGTCTACGCGGGCACCTCGCTCGGATCTGCGTCGAAAGTGGTGCAGTCTGTGGTAAGCGAGTTCCGGAGGCTAAAAGTCGAGCCCGTTCCTGAAGAGGAACTAAACCGCGCGAAGGCACAGCTTAAGGGGAGCCTGATGTTGTCGCTGGAATCGAGCACGGCGCGAATGTCGAATCTGGCGAGGCAGGAGATGTACTTTGATCGCTTCTATGATCTGGACGAACTGATTCAGAAGATCGAGGCCGTGACTAGCGAGGACTTGGCGGTTCTGGCGAATGAATTCTTTAAAACCGAGGCTGTCGCCGTGACGGTATTAGGAAATCTACCGGGGTTGAAGATTACTCGTGACCAGTTGGCGTGTTGAGTCTTCATGTCCCTCCTGCGACTAAGATTTCTTGTTTTAAGTTGTAACTTCGCTTTGCGCTACCCATCCCATCTGTGCACGCAGGCCGAGGCCTGCTGACAAACCAAGTTTCATTCAAGGAGAAAAACATGAAAAAGATTCTCAGCAGTCTCGCGCTGTCGTGTGTCTTCGCAAGTTCGATCGTCAGCTTCGCGCAGGATCAGAAACAAGACGACAAGAAGAACGACGCACAGCATGACACCATGAAGAACGATCAGATGAAGAATGATTCCATGAAGAAAGAAAAGAAGAACAAGAAGGCCGGCAAAAAAGATGCAATGAAGCACGACCAGATGAATGACGACATGAAGAATGACACCAAGAAAGATGAAATGAAGAACAACTAGAGGCGTTCAACCACAGAGGGCACAGAGGGGCACGGGACTATTCACTGTGCCCTCTTTTCAGTTGAAGTCTTTTCTGCGTTACCGCGCCCTACTGTGGGTCCCCACTTGGTCGTCGGCGACAGTCTCAGCTTCGGTCAATGTCGCGGGTTGTCCTGCAGTTGCCGTATTCAGATACTTCCTCATGCAGCGCAAGCACGGCACATAGCCCTGGCGTATCGCCTCTTTCGCCGTCATGGTCCGGATTGTGTTCTTGTTGTGGATGAAATCACATCCCGGCACGTGAAACGTTTTCGCGTCCGCAGAGACCACGACCACCATATCCGGCGGAAGGTTATGCGCGGGCTGTGCGTGTTCCGTTTGCAACGGATGCGCCACCGTCAGGGAATTTGCCAAGCGCAAACCTCCGGCAATCAGAGCTAGCGCCGCTACCGGAACCAGCCAGGCCGACCAACTCGACCAACGGCTTGGGCTTACCCGCGCGTTCTGCGCCAGTCTACTCTCTAGCCGCCGCCCAAATCCGGAGGGCACTTCCATCATGCGCTCGTCTCCAAAGAGGCCGATTACATTGCGCATGCCCTCCAGAACCGATCTGCATCTCGTACACGCCCGGAAATGCTCGTCCATGGCCGAACGCAGAGCTGGATCGACTTCACCGTCTACGTAGTTCGAAACTTCCCGCCACACCAGTTCGCAAT
>Ga0209698_10001977_pt1 | contig 23459 bp, 16 predicted proteins | sample LitLauG_LLR_2012_FD_187203 | JGI IMG/M metagenome (GOLD analysis project Ga0209698, IMG submission 187203) | Freshwater sediment microbial communities from Pennsylvania, USA - Little Laurel Run_MetaG_LLR_2012 (SPAdes) (version 2) | ecosystem: Environmental > Aquatic > Freshwater > Creek >... | reverse complement strand
CACAGTCGTTGAGGTCGCGCCCACGGCGCCGCCGATCAGGATTCCCGGACCTCCGCCAATCAGCCCGCCAATCAGCATTCCACCTGCGGTACCGCCGCCCGTTTCGACGACGTCGCGCCGGTCGTGTCCCGTTCCCTTGAACTGGCCTTCCCCATTCACATCGGTTCCTGGGATGTTGGTGTCGGTCAGCGTCGCGTCGAGAAAATAGCGCTCACCGGTCGGCATAATTACGGCCTCAGGAAGAATGGCGAGGGTCGGCCGCCCCGAAATCCGGCGCGGTTCGCTCACCTTGGTGACCCGGCCCTCTACGGTCGCTCCCGCCGGAATCACGGTCTGGCCGTTGAGCACTACCGGCTGGGTGATGCTTCCCCGGAAGGGATCTCCCGGCTTATTGCTGAAGGTCGCCAGAGTAGTATCCAACCGCACCATCAGGGCAGTCCCTGCCGGCACAGGAGCGCTGGTCTGGGCTGCCAACATCGATGCCAGCAGCAGGCAAGGCAATAGCATCCACTTCTTCATCGGGTACCTCCACAATATCCCTAACGTTAGTTAACTCTAGACTAGGCCAGAAGTCGCGGCAATACGCGGGGGGACAAGGGAACCAGCAGAGACAAGGGCATTGCAGCCTTGGCCGGCCGGACAGTCCCGCTGGGGAAAAGCGTCACCAATAACTGCGCGCCGAGTCACATGGCGTTGATGTCCATCCGCTATAATTATTGGTCTCCGAACATACCGTGGGACAGAACTATGAGGGTGTCGGCTACCTTACCGGACGCCGCTTGGCGTTCAACAGCGACCATCCAAACCGTATCTGTGACCCAGGGTGCAGTACAGAAATCATAAAGTCGAGGAAAGAGAATCTACTATGTCAAACATTGCAGCCGTTCATGCACGAGAAGTTCTGGACTCACGTGGCAATCCTACCGTGGAAGCAGAGGTCTTTCTGAGTAACGGCTCGTTCGGCCGCGCCATCGTCCCCAGCGGCGCATCGACCGGCGAGCACGAAGCGGTCGAACTCCGTGACGAAGATACCAATCGCTTCGTCGGCAAAGGCGTGCTCAAGGCCGTCGAAAACGTGAACGGCGAAATCGCCGAAGCCGTGGCGAACTGGGATGGATTCGATCAGCGAGGCCTCGACGCCAAGATGATCGAGCTCGACGGTACCGACAACAAAGGCCGTTTGGGCGCAAACGCCATTCTGGCCGTATCGATGGCTACCGCAAGGGCCTCAGCGGCTTCCCTCGATATTCCGCTCTACCGTTATCTCGGCGGCGCCGGCGCGAACACTTTGCCTACGCCGATGATGAATATCCTTAACGGCGGTGCCCACGCCGACAACAACGTCGACTTCCAGGAATTCATGGTCATGCCCGTAGGCGCTCCGTCGTTTTCCGAAGCCCTGCGCTGGGGCGTCGAAGTATTCCACACGCTCAAAGGCGTGCTGAAAAAACGTGGCTACAACACTGCCGTCGGCGACGAAGGCGGGTTCGCCCCCTCGGTCAAGTCGAACGTGGAAGCTATCGAAGTCGTGCTGGAAGCCATTACCAAGGCCGGCTACAAGCCCGGAGAGGAAATCGCCATCGCCCTCGACCCCGCCGCCAGCGAGTTCTTTCAGGACGGCAAGTACGTCTTCAAGAAGTCCGACAAGTCGGCCAAGAGTTCCGACGAGATGGTGAAGTACTGGGCGAAGTGGGCGAACGACTATCCCATCGTCTCGCTCGAAGATGGCTTGGCCGAACAAGACTGGGACGGCTGGCAGAACCTCACGAAAGAACTGGGCGGAAAGATTCAGTTGGTCGGCGACGATATTTTTGTGACCAACATCCAGATTTTTGGAGAAGGCATCGAGAAGGGAATTGCCAATTCCATCCTGATCAAGCTCAACCAAATTGGCACGGTGAGCGAAACTCTGGATGCTATCGATCTGGGACGCCGCAACGGCTACACGTCGGTGATCTCGCACCGCTCCGGCGAAACCGAAGACACCTTCATCGCAGACCTGGCGGTCGCAACCGGAGCAGGCCAGATCAAGACCGGCTCCGCCTCAAGAACCGACCGCATCGCCAAATACAATCAACTTTTGCGGATCGAAGAGGAATTGGGCGGGACGGCAAGATTCCTGGGGTTGAAGGCCCTCAACTATCACGGCAAATAAGCCACCAAAGTCGATGGAGGGTATGATGCGGAAACTCTCGACGATCGCGGTCTTCCTCTCTATGTTGTCGGTTGCCGGCCTGGCTCAGTCTATCGAGGCGGCTGGCTTTACTCCCTCCAAGGAGGAAGTGCTCAAGTTCCTCGTGGTGCTTCGCATCAAGGCGCAGCTTGCCCAGTATTTCGACGGGGTGGCCAAGCAGGCAAAGCATGGAGCCGAGGACGGCTTCAAGCGTAAAGTTCCCGACGCCACCCCTGCTCAACTGGCCGAGGTCGATAAGTTCGCCGAGGGCCTGTTCAAGAACATGCCAGTGGACGAGATGGTCGATGCCATGGTTCCCATCTACCAGAAGCATCTGACCAAGGAAGACCTGGATGGCATTCTGGCCTTCTACTCGTCTCCCATCGGCCAGAAGCTCCTGCGCGAGCAACCAGCCATGATGCAGGAGGGCATGCAGGCCGGTGGGGAAATTGGACGCCGGCGCCTCGGCGACATGATGCAGCAGATGGATGAATTCACATCGAAATTGGCGCAAGAGCAGCCAAAACCTGCAAGACAGTAAAAAGTCCAGAACCTCATTCCACTTTGAGGACAGCAATGATTCGAGATCTCCTGCTATTGGAATTTGACGAGGAAGCAAAGAAAACGCGTGCCATTCTTGAACGCGTTCCCCTCAGGAAAGACTTCAAGCCTCACAACAAATCCATGCCGCTCGGCAAACTCGCCCCGCACGTCGCCGAGCTTGCCGGATTTGGCCTCACCATCCTGACAACTCCAGAGCTGGATTTCGGAAATGCGCCGCGCCCTCATATCCCGTTTGAGTCGCCACAGCAATTGGTGAAGGCATTCGACGAAGGGGCGGCCAAGGTGCGTGCCGCGCTGACGAACACTCCGGACGAGGCGTGGACCCAAAGCTGGAAGCTCAGCTTTCAAGGCAAGCCCATCTTCAGCGGATCGCGATTTCTGGCCTACCGCCAAATGTTCGTAAATCACCTGGTGCATCACCGCGCCCAGCTCGGCGTCTACCTGCGGTTGAACGATACGCCGCTGCCGGCGACATACGGACCTTCGGCGGATGACACCATGGGCTTCTAGATTCTTGCTCCCCGAGGCGGACGACACGTGCACCGCCGGGCGCGGATGCAGTAACCGGAGCGGCGGGGGAAGAAGGCTGGCCCGGCCTTGCGGACGGACCGCGTCGCCAGGGGTGCTGGCGAGGGAAGAGGAACTGGGCGGAACGGCCAGGTTCCTGAGTCTGAAGGGCAGAATTCCAAGGATTCACCACGGATTTCAATCCGAATGGCCTTTTGACGAATCTAACTCAACATGCGCATCCCCAGAGGTTTAATCGGTTTTATAGTAGCGATTCAGTCCGTTTTGTTTCTAGTCCATTTCCTTCTGTACCGGACCTGGATATTCTCAGCAGGCGAGAGTGCAAATGCGCTTTGGATCCGGCTCATTTTCGGTTTGCTGTCGCTCAGTTTCGTGACTGCTTCTTTCCTGGCTTTTCGCCACACGAACCCCGTGGTGCGATTGTTCTATCGGTCCTCAGCGATATGGCTCGGTCTGCTGACGTTTCTTGTGGTAGCCGCGCTGGCCTCTTGGACGATCTTCGCGGTCGCGCGGGTTGCGGCGTGGCAGATCAATTTTCATGCCGTGGTGGTGTGGCTGTTCGGCGCAGCCGCACTGGCCGGAGTCGCTGGAGTCGCGAATGCGAGTTGCACGCGAATTAGCCGCGTCACAGTGCGACTCGCCAATTTGCCGGTGGCGTGGCGCGGGAAACGGGCGGCCCTCATCAGCGATTTGCATCTCGGTCACGTGCGCAACGGTAATTTTCTGCGACGGATGGTGGCGATGATCCTGAATGAAGCGCCGCACGCGATTTTTATCGCCGGAGACCTCTACGACGGCACCGCGATCGACGCGGCCCGCGCCGCGGAACCCTTGAGTGAGTTGACCGCGCCGCAGGGAGTGTATTTTGTGGCCGGCAATCACGAGCAGTTCGGAGATGACAGCAAATATCTGAGCGCCGTGGAGGCGGCAGGCGTTCGCGTCCTCCACAACGAGAAAGTGGAAGTCGACGGCTTGCAGATCGTTGGTGTGCCCTACCGAAATGCCGCGCGTAGAGAGCACCTTGCCTCAGTGTTGCAGGGTGTTCACCTCGACCGGGAACGTGCAAGTATTTTATTGACCCATGCGCCGGACCATCCGGCCGTAGCCGAAGCCGCCGGTGTTTCACTGCAGCTCTCGGGACACACCCATCTGGGACAGTTTATCCCCTGGAGTTGGTTCGCACGTAAAATCTATCGGCAGTTTGTTTACGGCCTGAGTCGCATCGGCAAAATGCAAGTGTTCACTTCCAGCGGAGCCGGAACCTGGGGACCACCGCTGCGGCTCGGATCGAATCCGGAAATTGTCGTGCTCCAGTTTGAGTAACATGAGGTCGGGGCAGTCGCGTAACCCGTGCGACGAGAGGCAAGATGGACCGAACAGCGTGGCTTGGGTTGGCGTTCCTGATTGTCTACCTGGGTTCCGGATACTTATGGGTCAAAGCGCGGCGCCGATCTGGCGTTACGCATAGTTTTGGCCACCCAAAACCTGATTCCTTCCTGCTTCTTACTTCCGGACTCTTACTAGTCGCAGCGCCGATGCTGCTTCCGTTTCTTAAGATCAATTCGCACGGCCACGCGGGGCGATCCTGGTTCTACATTGTCCTTCTGTCGTTGGGAGGCGTCCTGACCTTGATCTGCAACCGGATCCTCCGTCGCGCCAGGCGAACAAAGATAACTTCGCAGACCTGAGGAATATAATTACAAGCATGGCTGAGAGCGAAATTATCTTTTCGGTGCACGACTCACCCGAAGGGGGCTACGAAGCACGCGCCCTGGGCCACGCCATTTTCACCCAAGCAGAAACCATGGACGAGTTGAAGACCATGGTGCGCGACGCTGTCCGATGCCACTTCGATGATAAAACGGCTCCCTCTGTGATTCGTCTTCACATTGTCAAAGATGAGGTCATTCCTGCTTGAGGCTACCTCGTGATCTGTCCGGTCACGAACTAACCAAATTGCTACGCCGTTATGGCTACGAGGTAGTCCGGCGGACCGGCAGCCACATCCGTATGACATCAACGCTGCGAGGGATGCCCCACCACATCACCATTCCTGCCACGATCCACTCAAGGTCGGGACCATGGCCGGAATTCTATCTGAAGTTGCGATCTACCTTGAGATCGATCGCGCCGAACTAGACAAGGAACTATTCATAAAATGACTCGTCCCAAACCTCTCATCCTGATCATCCTCGACGGCTGGGGATACCGCGCCGAAACCAAAGCCAACGCCATCGCCCTCGCCCGCAAGCCCACTTACGACCGCCTGCTGCGCGAGTATCCCAACACGCTGATCCACACCAGCGGTCCGTTCGTTGGCCTGCCTGAAGGCCAGATGGGCAACAGCGAAGTCGGCCACCTTAACATCGGCGCCGGCCGCATCGTGCACATGGACATCACCCGCATCGACCTGATGATCCAGAACGGCGAACTGTTCTCCCATCCCGTTCTGCTCGATGCCATGAAGCACGCCCGCACCGGCGAGCGCCGCCTGCATCTGTTCGGACTCATGTCGGACGGCGGGGTTCACTCGCGCCAAGATCATCTTTATGCCCTGCTGAAGATGGCGAAGCAGAATGGCCTGGAGCGCGTCTTCGTCCACGCCTTCATGGACGGCCGCGACACGCTGCCCACCAACGGCGCCGGCTACCTCGAACAACTGCAGCAGAAGATGCGCGAGTACAACTGCGGCAAGATCGCCACCGTCAACGGCCGCTACTACGCCATGGACCGCGACCGCCGCTGGGAGCGCATCTCGAAGGCCTACAACGCCATGGTCTTCGCCGACGCCGAAGGCGGCAAATATGCTGACCCGGTGCACGGGATGAAAGAGTCTTACAACAAGGGAGTCACCGACGAATTTGTTATCCCCTTCGTTTGTGAGGATCCAAAGAACGCGGGCGGGGGCGCCCGCGCCACACAGACCGTTCGTGACGACGATTCTTGCATCTGCTTCAACTTCCGCGCCGATCGCGTCCGCCAGATCACCCGCGCCCTCACCCGCAACAGCGGATTAAACGACAAGGGAGGCACCGACCTCCCCGGCGCCGCCGATCTCGACACCACAATCCCCCGCGACCGTGTGCCTAAGAATCTCCGTTACGTCTGCATGACACAATACGACAAGAATTTCAGCCTGCCGGTTGTCATTCCTCCGGAATCGATGGCGAACATTCTGGCCAACGTGATGGGCGGCCAAAATATGCGCAACTTGCGCGTGGCCGAAACCGAAAAATACGCCCACGTGACCTATTTCTTCAACGGCGGCGTAGAGCAGCCATTCCCCGGCGAAGATCGCGTGCTGGTGCCATCGCAGAAGGTCGCAACCTACGACCTGAAGCCGGAGATGAGTGCCTCAGGCATTGCCGACGCCGTCGTGAAGGCGACCGCGGACGGCACCTTCGACGTCCTCATCGTGAATTTCGCCAACGCCGACATGGTCGGCCACTCGGGCAAGATCGAGCCCACCGTCAAAGCCATCGAGACCGTTGACGCCTGCCTCGCCCGCATCGAAACCGCCGTCCGCGCCAAAGGCGGTGCGATGCTGATCACCGCCGATCACGGCAACGCCGAAATGATGATCGACCCCGCAACCGGCGGCCCGCACACCGCCCACACCACGAATCCCGTGCCGTTTATAGTTGTTTCGGAAAATGCCAAGCAATTCACGCTGAAGCCCAACGGCTCCCTCCGCGATATCTCGCCCACAATCTTGGCCATGCTCGGAGTCGATGAACCGAAAGAAATGACGGGAGCAGACCTGCGAGTTCCTCTGAAGAAATGAAAACGGAGGGAAGGTAAGCACAAGTCGGGTGCCCCATGTCTCGCGTTCTTTGCGAGAAAGCCTGCCCTGAGCGCCGTCGAAGAGTGGGGATCTTCCCGTGAAGACCATCGGATCATGGGATGAGCACGGCTTCAGGCGTGCCGCTCGACGCCGCGTGGAACGTGCGTTTAAGCCTCTAACTAAGGGCCCGGACTTTACAATTCAAGCGAGGCACTTAGTTCGCCAGCAGTGCGGGCGCGGTAGCCAGCAACCCTGCCGCCAGTTCCAGATCGTGCAAGTCCTCGCGGCTGAAATCCTTCGCGAACTTTGGGTCGAGTCCCTTGCGCGAAATCTGAATCACGCCTACCACATTCGAGCCCTGATCCAAGATCGGTACCGACATCAGCTTCTGAATGGGTGCTGGCGCCGCCGGTTCGTCGGACGAATCCGCTCCAGGTTTGATCGTCTCAAAGATGCTCGCGTGTTTCACCCGGGCGAAGTTGTTGAAGATCTCGGCCTTCTTGCTGAGCGCCGTATGCGCTGCCACCGCTTTGCTCGACAGCGGAATTGCTCCCGTAGTCCGCAAGTATTCAGGAAACACAAACCGCAGCAGCCCTTTTTCCAGCCGCAGCAGCGCTACTTCGGTGTACTGCACCCGAAAAATCTTGGCCAGGACCATGCACAGGTCTAGCGCCGATACTCCCTGCCCCAGCACCGATCCCAAGGGGAGCAAATGCTCGGGCAGTACGATCTCTTCCATCATCGCCGGATCGTTATTCTGGATCATAAAAGTACGCCCTGCCCTCCGCTTTCCGCGGAAGATCATTTAACTCTATCGCACTTTACGCACCATTCGGTACTACCCGAAGTAACGGGATCCGCCGGTGCAAGTGCCTTATTTTCAGTAAAAATTGAGGCGGCGACCCCAGTTTTGCACCCCAGAGGTTACTCTTCGCCCAGCCGCAAACCATCAATCTGCTGACAGTTTTTGTCAATTGCACATTCTCCGAAGCAATCTCGTTCCCCCATTTGAGGGCTCTCCTTTTCCTCTGTGCCGCGAACTCGTTTACACTTCCAGCCTATGAGTAATCCAACACAACCCAATGTGAAGCTAGCCAACGCCCCCGACTATCGTGAGAGCTACGCCAACAGCGTGCAGATGCGTGTGAACATCTGGGACTTCTTCCTGGTGTTCGGCACGCTGCAGCAGCAGAGCGAGACCCAGGTCGAGATCCAGAATTTCCAGGGAATCTACCTAAGCCCACAGCAGGCCAAAGCGCTACTCGGGCTCCTGCAACAAAACGTGGCCGGCTACGAAAGCGCCTTCGGCGAGATCAAACTAGATCCCCGGATGGGCCCGCAAGGCCCCGTGCACTAAAGATAGTCATCGTAGAGACGTAGCTTGCTACGTCTCGGCCGGGAGCGCTCAAATGTGGGAGAGGGAGTTCTGAAGTCCAGGAGTGCCGCCGTGAGAAGTTGCAAGCACCTCCACGGCAGCTAAAATAGCCTCTCCTATGCGACTCTCCAGCCCGCACCCGGCCCTGGTGTTCGCTGTCATCTTCGTCGCAATCTTCTTACTCCACGCCCCCCTGCTGCAGCTTCCGTATTTCTGGGACGAAGCCGGCTACTACGTCCCTGCCGCCCGCGACATTCTGCTCAGCGGAAGTCTGATCCCCCACTCGACGATCTCGAACGCGCACCCTCCGCTGGTTCTAGCCTGGGTTGCCCTGTGGTGGAAAGTGGTGGGTTATGCGCCGCTGGTGACCCGCTCGGCAATGCTGGTTGTGTCGGCATTCTCCTTGCTGGGATTATTCCGCCTGGCCCAGCGCGCCGCCAACACCCAGGTAGCGATCGCGTCCACGTTGTGCACAGCACTCTATCCGGTCTTCTTCGCGCAGAGTTCGTTAGCCCAGGTGGATCTCGCCGCCGCCGGACTCACATTCTGGGCCCTGCGTGCCTATCTCGAAGACCGCCCAATCGCCACCGCAATCTGGTTCTCACTCTCCGCCCTAGCCAAAGAAACAGCGATCATTGCCCCACTAGCCCTCGCAGGCTGGGAACTCCTCTGTTTCGCAGTGCCGCAGTATGCAGGAGCGCAGCGTGCAGAAGTGCAGCGCGAAAGAGCAGAGCAGGGAAGAGCGAAACGTGAAGGAGCGGAGCGTGAAGAAACGAAGCGCGAAGGAACGGAGCGGGTCGCAGCACAGCGTGGAAGAGCGGCCCTTCAGGGCCGCGTCAGCCCGCCTGGATCCGTTGGGGCTTCAGCCCCGGCGGTCGCCTTTGGCCTGCAGTCTCTCTGGCTGAACCGGCGTACCCAATCGGCCACACGGAAAATTCTTCCGCTCCTGTTTCCCATCCTCCCGCTCGCCCTCTGGTACGCCTACCACTACGCCCGCACCGGATACGTCCTCGGTAACCCGGAATTCTTCCGCTACAACGTCGCCGCCACCCTCAACCCGTTGCGATTCCTCTTGGCGTTAGCTCTGCGCCTCTGGCAAGCCTTCGGCTACCTGCACCTCTGGCTACTCACCCTGGGCATGCTGTTCGCCATGTCGCTGCCCCCGGTGAAAGACGCGAACCCCAAAAAAGGGAACACCAATGTGGGGACAGCCGCCCCCGGCTGTCCAGTCGAGCGAAGCTCGACGGCCATCGAACGCCTGCGCATCGCCGTCCCGGTGCAAATCATATTTCTGGTTGTCGTAGCCACCTACGTCATCGCCATGGCCCTGATCGGCGGCGCCGTCCTTGCCCGCTACATGCTGCCTGCAGTGCCGCTGCTCATCATCGTCGCCGTCTCCACGCTGCGCCGCCGTCTCCGCTACTGGCCCGCCGCCATCGCCGTAATCGCGGTCGCATTCGTCGCCGCCTGGCTCTGGAATCCTCCCTACGGATTCTCCCCCGAAGACAATCTCGCCTACCGCGATTACGTCGTCCTACACCAGGACGCCGAACGCTTTTTAGAAGCCCGCTACCCCATGGCGCGATCTCTCACCGCCTGGCCCGCGTCCGACGAACTGACCCGCCCCTGGCTCGGCTACACCACGCGCCCGGTGCAAGTCGTGCGTATTGAAGATTTCTCCCTCGACGAAGTCCTCTCCGCCGCCGACTTCCGCCAGAAATTTGAAGTCGCCCTGGTGTTCTCGACGAAATACGAGCCCACGCACCCGTTACTCGATCGCTGGAAGGCATGGACGGATCTGAAGCGCCGCTTCTTCGGCTACCACCGCGACGTGCCGCCGGCCGCCGTCGCTCAAATCCTCGGTGGCCACATTGTGTTTTCCGAAGCACGCAAGGGCCAGTGGGTCGCTGTGATTGAGATGGAACGATCGGAAATCGTGAATGCAACGAGCGCCGACGATAGGACGACTAGCGCTTTACTAGAAGCCTTTCGGCGTCTGGATGGGCAACACTGGACGAGTGCTCCACGTGCCTGCTCCGATTACCGCTGCATCAAGTGGCACGAATGCGTCTTGATCACCAGCCACACCTCCCGCCCTGGCTCCAGTTGCAGCGAATCGCGCGCGGCCAGTGTGAGATGGACTTCCATCTCAACTCTGCACTTCACACGTGCGCATACGACCACATCGCGCTGCTCGATAGATGCGATACGACCCGGGATTATGTTGCGCGCGCTCAATCCGACCGGTGGGACGGTAGCCACCAAGATATCGCCGGCGCGGATACCCACGCGCATTGACGACCCCACGCCTCCACGCACGAGAGGGGTTTCGAGCAGCACCGGCTCCCCGTGCCCCGTCGTCGGCACAGCACACATCATCGTCCCGCGCTCCGGATGCACTGCTTCCACCGTGGCATCGAAGATATTCTCGAACCCGACTAGTTGCGCCACCGTTTCTTGGCGCGGCGCGCTCATGACCTCGTGCGGTGTGCCCTGGGCTACGATGCGTCCCTCGTCGAGCACCAGTACACGTTCGCCCAGTGCGAAAACTTCATCCCGGCTGTGCGTGACATAAAGAACAGGAATGCGGTGCGCCTGGTTCCACTCCCGCAGGTCGTCAATGATCTTCGCCTTCGTCGCCCCATCCAGTGCCGCCAGCGGCTCGTCGAGTAGAAGCATGGCAGGGTCTGTAACCAGCGTCCGTGCCAACGCCGCCCGCTGGCTCTCTCCGCCGGAAATCTCCCGCGCGTTCCGTTGCGCCAGATGGGAAATACGGAATGCTCCCAGAATTGCGGACGCGCGTTTCCTCCGCTCCCACTGAGGCCAATGCGCCAGGCCATACTGAACGTTCTCCTCGACTGTCAAGTGAGGGAACAGGGCGAGGCTCTGAAACACATATCCCGCGCGCCTTTTCGCGACCGGAACGTTCGTTCGCTGGGCGGCGTCGAACCAGGTCCGGTCTCCAACGACAATCCGTCCCCACTCCGGCCTGGCCAACCCGGCAACGCAATCGAGCAAAGTCGTCTTGCCCGATCCCGATGCCCCGAACAGAATGGTGAACCCCGGCCCAGCGGTGAATTCAACGTCCAGAACAAACTCGTTCATCTGCGCCGGGAAGCGCTTGTGGAATCGGACCTCAAGCAACGGGTCTGTATGTTTTTCATTCGGGGAAGAAGCCGACGGTGCCACGGCGGGGGCTGCGGATTCGGCAATGCGTGATTCGCTCATGGCAGTTTATTTTACGGGCCCGACCGTCCACACCTTCCGGTTCACGCCATAGACCACGGCCAGCAGCACAAAGGAAAGCACCAGAAGCAACAGCGCCGTCTGATTCGCGCCGTAGTAATCCGAATCCTGCACCCGGTCGAAGATGTCAATCGAAACTGTCCGCGTCACTCCCGGAATATTTCCTCCCACCATCAGCACCACGCCGAACTCTCCCATGGTGTGGGCAAAACTCAAGGCCGACCCCGTAATCAGCCCCGGCACCGACAGCGGCACGATCACGCGAAAAAACGTTCGCAGCGGAGAAGCGCCCAGCGTCGCCGAAGCCGCGATCAGCCTGCGGTCCACACCGGCAAACGACGCGGCAAACGGCTGTACCGCAAACGGCAGGCTGTAGAGAATCGATCCAATCACCAGCCCGCTGAACGTAAAAGCCAGGGTGTGTCCGGTGAAAGAGATCCACCACTGTCCCAGCGGACTGTGCGGACCCAGCGCCACCAGCACATAGAAGCCCAGCACCGTCGGCGGAAGCACAATTGGCAGCGCCACCACCGCTTCCACCAGAAACTTCCAACGCCATCCGGAAAATGCGATCCAGTAACCGATAGGCAGGCCCAGCACGAGCAGCGCGCCGGATACCACCACCGCCAGCTGCAGCGTCAGCCAGAATGCCTGCCAGTCAATCGCCATGATGAAACACCGCCTATGTCGTTTCTTACCGAACCCGTTTTCGGAGTGGTTTGGGAAGGGCACCGGCTTCAGCCGTGCCGCCCGCAAGCCCGGATACTCGCGGCTTTAGCCACAGAGGGTTGCTCTTCGCGCAACGCGAAATCCCCACTCCAAATGTCGTCACTCCGGCAACGTGAACCCATACTTCCTCAACAACTCCGCCGTCTCTTTCGTCCTGATGTACGCCAGAAACTCCGCCGCATACTTCTTATGCTGCGAGTGCGCCAGCACCACCACCCCTTGCGTGAGCGGAGGATAGTCCTCCGCTGGAACTTCCCAGTACCTGCCCTTGCCCCGCATCGCCGGAGAAACCGTGTGCGCCAGCGCCACAAACCCAACCTGAGCGTTACCCGACTCGGCGAACTGCGCCGCTTGCGACACATTCTCCCCCAACACCAGTCGGTCGGAAACCTGATCATATAACTCGGCATGCTTCAAAGCCGCCACCGCCGCTCGCCCGTACGGTGCGTGTTGCGGATTGGCGATCGCAATCTTCTTCACCGCCGGATCGAGCAGAACACTCATACCCTTGTGCTCCACGTCGAGCGAGGAATCCGCCGGAACCCACAGCACCAGTTTGCCCACGGCGTACTGATACAGACTTGCCCCATCGGCCTCGCCCGCAGAAATCAGCTTCCGCGGATAGTCCATATCGGCCGAAAAGAAAATATCAAACGGCGCCCCGTTCTGAATCTGTTGCGTGAGCGCACCGGACGCCCCGAACGAAAGCTTTACCTCCACGCCTGTCTGTTTCTCGTAGTGGTCGGCGATCTCTGTCAATGCCGCGTTAAGGTCGGCGGCCGCCGCCACCACCAACTCGCGCGAGTTCGTTGCGCTTTGAGCCAGCGTGGGCGCCGCAGAAAGCAGACTCATCGCCATCCCTGCGCACAGAAGAGACCTGATCATGGTCATTGTTCTCCGCACCCGGTCTGCGGAAAGCCGATTGTACAAGGTGCCGGGGTGCCCCATGTCTCGCCGATTTTGCGAGACATGGGTATTCGCGGTGACCCGAGACACCACTACTCGGCGCCACCATGCCTTTTCCCAAACTGGGCCGTCCTACACTCTAATTTCCGCTTTTGCATTGATTCGCTCTCGCGCCCTTTCCATACTGGCATTGTGAGCGCCCATACATGCCAAGTCGTCATTGTCGCAGTTTCATTCGTGTCTTTGCATTTGTTGCATTCATTCTGATCTGCGGGTTGACCGGATCGATCGCCCTGGGCCAGGGCGCGAAGCAAAAGCTTCCTGACACTTCCATCCCTGACTCCGACGCCGACCACGTACAACAGCGCAACGAGTGGTTTTTTCGCGGACGCCTCGTTCCCCGCAAGCCCTCCGCCGAACTCCGCCGCCGCGCGTATCAGTCCAAGCTGCAAATGCGCGCCCAGCACGCCGCCGCCCTCGCCGCCGCCCGCGCTAACGGAGCCACGCCTGCTTCTTCCGGTTCGTGGATTCCACTCGGCCCCTCGCCCCTCGCCTCCGATGCTACCGGCAACGGCACGCAGGATTACGGCTGGGTCGCCGGACGCGCCACCGCCGTCGCCATCGATCCCGCCGAATCCAGCGGCAGAATCGTCTACATCGGCGGCGCACAGGCTGGGGTCTGGAAGTCGACCAACGCCATTGATCCCGCTGCGAATGTCCTATGGACGCCCCTCACCGACGACCAGGCCACGCTCTCGATCGGCGCCCTTGCCATCCAACCCGGCAATAGCGATCCCGCAAGGACCGTCATTCTCGCCGCCACCGGCGAAGCCGACAACTCGGGCGATTCTTATTTCGGCCTCGGCATCCTCCGCTCCACCGACGCCGGTAACACTTGGAGCCTGATTCCCACCGCCAACGCCGGCGCGCTTTCCTTCAGCGGTCTCGGCGGAACTCGCATGGCCTTCAGCACCGCGAACACCGTGGTCGCCGCCATGGCCACCACGTCGGAAGGCGTGATCGCCGGTGCAATCACTAGAAACACGAAACGCGGGCTCTACACCTCACTCGACGCCGGCCAGACCTGGACCTATGACGCACTCCTCGATCCCGGCAACCAGGCCACCGATGCGACCTCCGCCACCTCCGTTATCTACAACGCGGTTGCCGGAAAGTTCTTCGCTGCGATTCGCTACCACGGCTTTTATTCCTCCCCCGACGGAGCCACCTGGACTCGCCTGACGAACCAACCGGGAAGCGGTCTGCTCAGCACCGCAGCCTGCCCGCCGCAATCCATGTCCAACAGCCAAACCTGCCCCATCTACCGCGCCGAAATCACATCGGTACCAAATCGCAACGAGGTGTATGCCTGGTTCATTTATTTTTCATCGCTTGGCGAGCCAGTCGACGGTGGCATCTGGCAGAGCTTAAACGGAGGTGCTTGGACTCCGATTAGCGAAACAGGCATCACCAACTGCGGCGACTTCTACGGTTGCGGCGTCCAGCAAGGCTCCTACAATCTGGAATTGCTGGCCGTTCCCAACGTCGCGGGAACAGACTTGTACGCCGGAGCTATCAATCTCTACAAGTGCGCGATCAATCTCCAGAACCCCACCTGTGCCACCAATCCGTTCCTGAACCTCACTCACGTCTACGGATGCGCGCCCATCGCCGCCCCCGCTCACGTCCATCCCGACCAGCACGCGCTCGCGTACACCATCCCCACTTCCGGCACCGACCTGCTTTATTTCGCAAACGACGGTGGCATCTACCGCGCGCTCTATGGATTCGCGGGCCTCAACACCGGCTCCTGCTCGGGCACCAATCAGTTCGACGATCTCAACCAGAATCTGGGATCGATGACCCAGTTCGTCAGCTTCTCCCAGCACCCCACCGATCCCAACACGCTGCTCGGAGGCACGCAAGATAACGGCTCTCCCGCGACGAGTCAAGCCAAGACCAATTCGAACTGGGCCAACGTTCTCGGTGGCGACGGCGGCTACAACGCCATCGACCCCCGCAGCCCATCCAACTTCTACGCTTCCAATCCCGACGTTCCTCCCGGAGGCCTTGGCGTTCAACATTGTTCCAGCGGCGTGAACTGCCTCGACAGCACGTTCAACTACGTGGTCACCAGCAGCACGGTCGGCGGCGACGACGGCGCCTTTTATTTCCCATACATTCTCGATCCGCAGTCCTCCACCGCCATGCTGGTCGGCACCTGTCGCGTCTGGCGCGGCCCACGCGGGGGCGGCGCATACACCGCCCTCAGCCCCAACTTCGACACTCTGGGCTCCGGAACTTGCTCGGGAAATGAAGTCAACCAGGTGAGCGCCATCGCCGCCGGAGGCCCCACCGACAGCAGCGGTTCTCTGGTGATTTATGCCACCACCAGCGGATATGGCCCCCTCGATGGACCTCTCTACACTCCGACTGGCGGCCGCGTCTGGTTCACCGGCGACGCAACCAGCGGCATCTCCACTTTCGCAGACGTCACCAACAACGGCCCGCAAGGCAGCATCAACCCCAATCAGTTTCCGATATCGAGCGTCGCCATCGATTCCTCGGACGCAACCGGATACACCGCCTACGTGACCGTGATGGGATTTACCGGAGGCCCGGGCCACGTATGGAAGACCACCAACGCCGGCATGAATTGGACAGACTTCACCGCCAACCTGCCCGATGCTCCCGCGAACGCCGTGGTCGTCGATCCGTCGTCTTCCCCCTCCAAGGTTTATGTCGCAACCGACGTGGGTGTCTTCCTCAGCTCAACTTCGTCTGCCAGTTGGACCGAACTCGGCCCCAACCCGGACGCCAACCTGCCCGGATTCCTGCCCAACGTCGCCGTCACCGCGCTCGCCCTCTTTAGCTCTGGTGTAGAGCAGTTGCTGCGCGCCTCCACCTACGGCCGCGGTATCTGGCAGTTCGATCTCGTCATCAAGCCCGACTACCAGTTCTCCATCTCCAATTCACCTCTGACTGCATTTCCCGGCCAAAGCCCAGCGTTTACTGGGACCGCGACGGCGGTGAACGGATACAACAACTCGGTCGCGCTGAGTTGTGTCGCTGGCACGAGCCCCCCGCCCAGCACCTGCACGCTTTCCCCGCCCGCATTCGTTCCCACCTTCAACACCCCGTTCACGGTTACCGTCGGTGGCGCAGTCGGCGATTACAACTTCAACGTGCAGGGTTACGGCGCCGATTCCAAACACATTACACATCCGATTCCCGTGACTCTGCACGTCGTCAACTTCGGGATGACCTCGCCGTCAACATCGACCGTGACCGCAGGACGCGGCACCACATCGCCTCCAGTGAATTTCCAGATCACGGCCGCGGGATCGTTCAACCAAAGCGTCACCGTCTCCTGTACTCCCGCGATTACTCTTCTAACTTGCAACCTGACTCCCGCAACCACTGTCAACCCGACTTCCACCAATCCCATAAGCATGACGGCAACGGTCACGGTAGCGCCCGGAACCGCGCCGAACACCTATCCCGTAACCATCCAGGCCACAACCGCTGGAGCATCGTCACCCGTGACCATCTCATTTGCCCTTACGGTCGGCACCAATCCAGATTTTGTCCTCACCCTGCCCTCGGCCATCCAAGTAAACGCAGGCGCCACGGACAGCACAAACACAAACGGGTCCGTTTCGATTGCTTCCCAGGACGGCTTTGCGAGCACCATATCTCTTAGCTGCTCGGACACAGTCGACGCAGGGACCTGCACCGTCAATCCAACGGCGGTTAGCTCTTTTCCCGCAACCGCGACTCTGATCATCGATGCAACCACATTCACCCCTGGGACCTATTCGCTCTCAGTGACTGGGACGTCAGGCTCGGTGACACATTCGAAGACTGCGACGCTCAACGTCGGCGATTATTCGATCTCTGGAACCCAGGCGCTGTCGCTCCCTTCCGGAGGCCAGGCCGTGGCAAACCTGACCCTGTCATCAACCTTCTATAGCGGCAACATCAGCACCTCCTGTGACGCCACCGCTCTTGCCGGTGCGACCTGCACGCTCTCTCCCACTAACCCGATCACCTTAGCCAGCGGAGCCACGACCAACCTCACCGCGACCATCAATGTCCCCAACAACGCCACCGCCGGCAGCTACCACATCAACATCAACACTCATGACACAACTGGAGCGCCAGCTCATTCCTTGACGATCTCGCTCAGCGTGGGGCAGGATTTTCGACTCACCTCTTCGACTGCGAGCCAGACCGTGAATGCGGGCCAAACCAGTGGTCCGTATAACCTCACTATTCAGCCCGTCGGCTCTTCCTTCAATGCCGCCGTGACCCTAACATGCTCCTCGTTGCCCGCTCTCGCGCAGTGCTCATTTAATCCTGCCGCGCCGGTCACACCCGCCAACTCTGCCGCTACCGTGGTAATGACCATCAGCACCACTGCGACCACCGCCGCCCTGCCACGGTCCAGCAGTTTCTTCTACGCCGTCTGGTTGCTCTTACCCGGAATCGCCGTTGGTTGGGTCACAGTCGCCGGAAGCAACGCAAGACGGAGATTCCGCTGGCTTGGCTCAATCGCGCTCCTGTTTCTGTTGCTGACTCTGCTGTCCTGCAGCGGCGCCAGCACTGGCGGCGGAGGCGGCGGTGGTCATCAGGGCACGCCGCCCGGTAGCTACCCCGTCACAGTCACCGGCACCTCTTCCGGCGCAACACCCGACGCCGGTCAAAGCACTCAAGTCACTCTCGTCGTAAACTAATGCGTTGAGACCTCGGTGTTCCGCTGCAAGCGGTCGGATGAGAGCCACCAAAATCCAGCCGCGCAGCGGCGAAAGACTGCAGCCCAGGGCGCGAGCCATGGGTAGGCAAAGTGGGAACAGAGCAAGCCCCGGAGGGGCGGAAGAAAGGTTACGACACAGACTCTGGAGGGACGCCACGAGTTCTCTCACCTCAGCCCCTGAACATCCCGATCGCCAGCCGAAATCAGCCATCCGGAAAGATCAATGACCGATTCTCGCCACAACGTAATCATCATCGGTGGCGGCGTGGCGGGCCTCGCCGTCGCACTCGAAATCACCAACCGTTTCCCGCATCTGAGGCTCTTGGTCTTGGAGAAAGAAGACCGCGTCGCCCGCCACCAGAGCGGACACAACAGCGGCGTAATCCACTCCGGCGTCTACTACAAGCCCGGCTCCATGAAGGCCCGCCTGTGCGTGGCCGGCGCCGCGGCCATGGTCGAGTTCTGCCGCCAACACGCAATCCCCCACGATGTTTGTGGCAAAGTCATTGTCGCAACCCACGCCGACGAGCTCCCCCGCCTCGAAAACCTCCGCCAGCGCGGCGAAGCCAACGGCCTGACCGGCCTCCGCCTCATCGGCCCCGACGAACTCCGCGAGATCGAGCCGTGCGCCGCCGGCCTGCAAGCCCTGGTCGTGCCCTCCACCGGAATCACAGACTATGCCGTCGTCTGCGAGAAATACGCAGAACTGATCTCCGCCAGCGGCGGTACCGTCCTTACTTCCGCCGCCGCCACCGCCATCCGCCGCCTGTCCGACCAAATCGTGGTCGAGACCTCACGCGGAACATTTTCCACCACCGCGCTCATCAACTGCGCCGGCCTCTTCAGCGACCGCATCGCCCGCATGGCCGGTGACGCTCCGGACGTAATGATCGTGCCCTTCCGCGGCGAATATTATGACCTCACTCCCGAGCGCGCCTCGCTGGTGCGCGCCCTGATCTATCCCGTGCCCGATCCGCGCTTTCCTTTCCTCGGCGTGCACTTCACCCGCCGCATCACTGGCAAAGTCGACGCCGGCCCCAACGCCGTCCTCGCCCTCGCTCGGGAGGGCTACCGTCACACCGACATCAGCCTTCGCGACCTCGCTTCCTCGCTAGCATTCCCCGGTTTCTGGCGCATGGCCCGCCAGCACTGGCGCAATGGCCTCGACGAATGGCACCGCTCGCTGTCGAAGCCCGCCTTCGTCAGGGCCCTGCAGCGCCTGCTCCCCGAAATCGGAGCAGACGACCTCGTCCCCGGAGGCTCCGGCGTCCGCGCCCAAGCCCTCAAGCCCGATGGCGCTCTAGTCGATGACTTCCAATTCGTTCCCTCCGGCAAAGTCCTGCACGTGCTGAACGTCCCCTCGCCAGCCGCCACAGCCTCGCTGACCATCGCAAAGGAGATCGTAGACCTAGCCACAAAAGACCTGGGCCTTGGCTAGGAATACAATCGGCGGTGTGTGGTTTTGTAGTTCTTAGCGTCCTTAGCGGCAGTCCTTAGCGATCTTTGCGGTTAAGAGCTTCAACAAGGATTCCATTCCAAACCGCCCAACCGGAGCACCGATGAAATCGAAGTCGCACGCCGCTATTCTCGGAATAATACTGATTGTCGCAGTCTGTGCCGCGCAGTCCGCCGCCCCGCAGCACGCATCCTCCGACTGGACCCTGTCCTGGAGCGACGAGTTCAACGGCTCCAACGGTTCCCCCGTCGATGCCTCGAAGTGGGTCTCCGAAACCGGCGGAGGAGGTTGGGGCAACAACGAACTCGAGTACTACACCACCCGCCTGCAAAACGCCTACCAGCAGGATGGCAACCTGGTCATCAAGGTGTTCGCGGAAAAGTACACCGGCGCCGACGGCGTCACCAGAAACTACACTTCCGCGCGCCTGAAGACTAAAGGCAAGTTCTCCCAGACCTACGGCCGCTTCGAAGCCCGCATCAAGATTCCGAGCGGACAAGGAATCTGGCCCGCCTTCTGGATGCTGGGTGACGACATCGACAACGCGGGCTGGCCCACCGGCGGCGAAATCGACATCATGGAGAACATCGGCAAAGAGCCCGCCCAGGTGCACGGCACCATTCATGGCCCCGGATATTCCGGCGACAAGGGAGTCAGCGCTCCCTACGCGCTGCCGACCGGCCAGCCTTTCGCCGACGCCTTCCACGTCTTCGCTGTCGAATGGGAGCCGAAGGCAATTCGCTTCTACGTCGACGATCACCTCTACGCGACTCGCACTCCCGCCGACCTCCCGCCGGGAACGAAGTGGGTCTACGACCATCCCTTCTTCCTGCTGCTCAACGTCGCCGTCGGCGGCGATTGGCCCGGCAACCCCGATGCATCCAGCAGTTTCCCGCAAACCATGCTAGTCGACTACGTCCGAGTCTATCGCCGCGAAACTCGTGCCAGCCCATAACGAACCTGAACCACAGGTTTTCTTAGCGCCCTTTGCGGTTAAAGTCTTTTCCCTTTAGCCGCGAAGTTCGCAAAGACGGTCGCGAAGAACGCAAAGTAAAACCGGTCCGATTCTGCCCGAGTCGCTCTCCCAAAGGATGTTAGGATTTCCGCCATGCCTCGCCGAATGCCGGTTCGAAGTATCGTCTTATTTCTCCTGATTTTCCTCGCTCCGAGCCACGCCCAGAATTTCACCGACGTGAAGCCCACTCCGCAACAAGTCCAGTGGCAAGACCTCGAAATGGGTGCGATCATCCACTTTGGCCCCAACACTTTTCTCGACCGCGAATGGGGCGACGGCACCGCCGATCCCAAAGTATTCAACCCCACCCAACTCGACCCCGAGCAATGGATGCAGGCCCTGCAGTCGGCGGGAATCAAGTATGTGGTCTTCGTCGCCAAGCATCACGACGGATTCTGTCTGTGGCCCACCGCCCAGACCGACTACAGCGTCAAGAGCAGTCCGTGGGAAAACGGCCACGGAGATGTAGTACACCAGGTCGAGCAAGCCGCCCGAAAATACGGTCTGAGATTCGGCGTGTACTTGTCCCCCTGGGACCGTCACGAGCCGCGTTACAGCAACTCCGCGGACTACGACAAATATTACGCCGCGGAACTCGACGAACTAGTGCAGGGCTACGGTGATTTGCAGGAGTTCTGGCTCGACGGCGCCGGCAGCGCCGGCCACGTCTACAACTTTCCCCGCATCATCGAGGAACTCCGCACCTACCAGCCGAATACGCTGGTCTTCGCCGACGTAGCCCTGTTCGACTACGGCGATATCCGCTGGGTGGGAAACGAGGAGGGTGTAATTCCGTATGAGAACTGGAACGTAATCGACCGCCACGGATTTCTTCGCTGGCGTCCCGTCGAAGCAGACACGCCCCTCCGCAAGAACCACTGGTTCTGGCATCCGAACGACGAGTCCAGTCTGAAGTCCCTTCCCGAACTGATTTCTGCCTATGAGCAGACGGTTGGGCGTGGTGGGCAACTCATGCTAGGCATTGCGCCCGACCGTCGTGGCCTCTTGCCCGAAGTGGATGTGCAGAGGCTAAAAGAATTTGGCGCCGAACTCCGCACGCGGTACGGCAACAATCTGGTCGCGCGACACGTTAAATCGACTCCGGAGATCGAACTAGCCCTCGATAGCAATCCCGACTCTTTCTGGTCAGCGCCACCCGGATCGCATCATGCCGCACTCGAAGTGAACTTTGCCACCCCAATCACCTTCGATCACGCCCTCACCATGGAATGGCTGAATGCCGGCCAGCCTATCGAGAAATACGCCATAGAGATTTACCGGGATGGCAAGTGGGCCCAGGTGTTCCAAGGGCAGGCAATCGGACACAAGCGAATCGATCGTTTTCCCCCAGTGACCGCCACCCGAGTGCGCCTCAACATCCTCTCTGCGTCCCCGGAGCCCCACATCCGCGAGTTCCAACTCTTCTATTCAAAAAGCGCTCAATAATTGCTGTGGGGGGCGATGAGGATCGCCTTGTCCGGTACTCGAAGCGCCGTGTGGCCTCCCGCCGTCACATCGCTCCCTTCAAAATTTCCCATCGGGGATGTAACTCGGACAATCTGTCCGTCACCTGCGGACGCTAATGAGTTTCGCGAGCGTTGCCGCAGGGCTTTGTGGATTTTCCATTCGGAGCAGTTTGTCGGTTCGGAGTTGGATCAATTCCATCCATTCAGGATGGGTGAGAATATAGAACTGCTCCTGCTTAATTGCATCGAAGACCACGTCCGTGACATGGGCGGGAGACATGGCTCCCTCCAGAGCGGCCTTGAATGCAGCCAGACCGGCCTGCCTTTCCGGGGTCATCGCGACCGGTTCGTTGCGCAGTTCCTCGGGCCGGTGGCTTTCGGCATCGATGATGTTTGTGCGCACAAGTCCCGGGCAGAGAACCGACACTTTGACGAGAGAGTTCCGTTGTTGGAGCGACAAGTACAGGCTTTCTGAAAGGGCTACCACCGCATGCTTGGTCACCGCGTAGGGAGCAGAGGCACCGCCGACAGCGAGCCCGGCGGCGGAGGATGTATTGATGATATGGCACTCCGTATTCTGTGCCAGCATGAGCGGCGTGAACACCTTGACCCCATGAATCACCCCCAACAAATTCACGCCGATGACCCACTCCCAATCGTTCCATGTCGCCTCCCAGGGTGCCCCACCGGCAGCGACTCCGGCGTTATTGAACAGCAAATGGACCTGGCCAAACGTATCCACCGCTTGGCGGGCCAGCAGTTCGACTTCGGTCCGTTTCGAGACATCCGTCCTCGAACCGAGCACAGTTCCGCCCAGGGTCCTCAGCTCAATTTCCGCATTGCTCAGATTAGCCCCGTCGATATCAGCGAGGACCACTTTCATGCCTTCGCGAACACACCGCTCGGCTATCCCACGTCCAATGCCGCTCGCTGCACCGGTAATGACCGCGACTTTGCCCTTGAACTCTTTCATTGTGCCTTCTCGGGACGTTGCAATTTACGCTAGCGGTTCTATGTATTGAGGTCGACATTTGTTGGAGAGTTTTTCGACCCATGACACGAGAGAGTGTACTTTGAGGTCGGCGCTCACATCTGGCGAGGCAGTTCAGAATGCTTTATACGAATCCGATAAATCGTCCCGCCGCAACGATTCCAATCCACAACAGAATCGAAACCCCACCCGCAACCTTCGCCTTCATCGGCAAAATTGCACTCGCATCCCACCTCGCCACATCCCGCTCCACAATCCAATGAAAAACCGCCGCATGCACCCCGGCCAACAATATCAATAGCATCTTCACGCGAAACGCCGGATTGCCATAAACCTTCACCGCTTCCGACGAAAACAAAATCGCCCCCGTAAGCACCTGCACCACAAATCCCGCCCAGGCCCAGGGCAGCAGCCGCCCCGCCAACTCCGAAACCCGCTCCCGCCGCTGTACCCACCCCAGCAGACGCAAA
>Ga0209698_10001976_pt1 | contig 23472 bp, 34 predicted proteins | sample LitLauG_LLR_2012_FD_187203 | JGI IMG/M metagenome (GOLD analysis project Ga0209698, IMG submission 187203) | Freshwater sediment microbial communities from Pennsylvania, USA - Little Laurel Run_MetaG_LLR_2012 (SPAdes) (version 2) | ecosystem: Environmental > Aquatic > Freshwater > Creek >... | reverse complement strand
TGGCGCATCTGCTCGGCATCGAGCTGATGCCGCGAATCCGCAATTGGAAAAACATCGATCTATGCCGGCCAGATCGTAAAGCCCGATACGAGCATATCGTTTCGCTCTTCAAGGAGACGATCAACTGGACTCTGATCGAAACCCACTTCCCGGACATGCTTCGTGTGGCATTGGCGATCAAAGCAGGAAGAATCAGCGCGGCTGGTTGCGCGCCGGACAATTTCCCGAGCGGCACGTCACGCAACGGTACTCCGCCGTGGACCGTTGGCTCTCGTATTTAGAAATGCGGTGGGCCGAAGGTTGTCACAATCGCAGCCAACTGTGGCGCGAACTGCGGGCTCAGGGAGCGGGGTTCGCCACGGTCACCTTGCGCCGCTGGTTCCGTGTGCGCTTCGGAGTCCGTGGTCGCTCTTCCCCGAGTCCGCTTCCACCACCCTGGAAACGTCCTAGTCCGCGGCAAGCGAGTGTGCTCTTGCTCGGCTTCGTCCGCAAGCCAACTCCCGCGCAACAGGAGTTCACACGAACCCTTTGCCGGCTTTCTCCCGAGATTGCCACCACTGCGGAACTAGCCCAGCAGTTTTACCGCATGATGCGGGAACGCAATGAAGCCGCCTGGCTGTCTTGGCGCAAGGCGGCTCGCCAATCTCCGCTAGCACGATTTGCCCTGGAACTGCAGCGCGATGAAGCTGCCGTGCGAGCTGCGCTCATCTTCCCCTGGAGCACCGGACCCGTCGAAGGTCACATTCATCGCTTGAAACTGATCAAACGTCACATGTACGGGCGGGCCAATCTGGACTTACTGCGGATTCGCGTGTTGCACACGGCTTGATCGAAACCCGCCGCGCCTAGCGCTCCCAGATAGAACCCCACACTCTTCACCAAATCTGCGGAAGACCCGCTTTTGAAGTGATCACTGAGGTTGTAGGAAGAGACACCATCCCTAAGCCTTCGGCTTAGGTCAGTGCAGGCTGTCCAGGGACCTAGCGAACGCTGCTCGCACGAAGTCGAACTGCCTTCGAGTCCGTTCGAATTGCGTCCGATTCTGATTCGAGTACATGAGTAATCTGAACTGCCACTTTAGATTACTCAACGCTCGCCGCAGACAGCCCCGTTCGTTTAGCGGTTGACACGCTTACGCAATATGCGTAATACTGTACGCATTATGCGTAACTCTTCCGTGCTGACTGCATTGTTCCCACAGGTACGGCAAGGTGTGCTCGCGGCTACGCTCGGCCAGCCAGACAAGTGGTGGTACCTTTCGGAACTCGCCAGCCGTTTGGGAACGAGCCCGTCCAGCCTTCAGCGGGAGTTATCATCTCTGGTGGCAAGCGGAATATTGGTGCATCGTCGGGAAGGCACAAGGGCTTATTTCAAGGCGGAGACCCAGTCCCCAGTGTTCCGAGACCTGCAGCAGTTGTTCGAGAAAACAGCAGGGCTGACTCCGATCTTGGAGCAGATACTAAAGCCGTTTGGGAACAAGATTCAGAGTGCTTTTATATATGGTTCCGTGGCACGAAGCCGGGAACATGCGATGAGTGACGTGGATGTGATGGTCATTGGCACAGCAGGTCTCGCTGACCTGTCTCCGGCGCTCCGAAAGGCGGAGGAGCGCCTCGGCAGAGAGGTCAACGTTACGGCCTATTCATCACAGGAGTTCCGGGAGAAAATCAAATCGCGCGATCATTTTCTCGCCGCGGTGTTGCGAGGGCGAAAACAGTTTGTGAAAGGAGGTCAGAGTGACTTGGACGAAATTGTTGGCAAATAAGCAAGCCCAGAGACACAAGACCTCCAAGAAGGAACTGGACAATATGCGGGCGCTGATCGCCCGCGACCTCGCGGACGCAGGCATTGCCGGCCTTTCAGCAGACCGGAGGTTCGCGACTGCTTACAACGCAGCACTCCAGTCCGCGAATATGGCCATCGCCTGCGCTGGGTATCGGATCATGAGCCAAGTCGGACATCACCGTGTGTCGTTAGAAAGCACGAAACTTGTGCTGGGCAAACCCGCGCACAAATACGCCGACTATTTTGAAACCTGTCGGCGAAAGCGAAATACTATCGACTACACCTTCTCCACTGTTGCGACGGAGACGGAAGCGAAGGAGATCCTTGTTCAGGCTGCCGACTTTTACAGCCAAATCGAAGACTGGATTACGAAGACCCATCCCACACTTAAGAAATGAGATTGGTTACTCGTACAGGGACGGCGCCTACTTTTTTTCACTCATACCCGAGGATCTCCCTCTCTGCGCGGAACCAGTCTTGTTCATCTTGGCCGGGTTCACGACCACGGTTTTCATACAACTCATAGGCCCGCTCTCTGATCCTGTCTTGTGATGACACAGTGTCCGGCACCATCGCTATCGTGCCAGTAGAGCTCGGGCGGACGACAATCTTGGACGTCGGTTGCGTGTGCGGCTTGGGAGCGGTCATAGAGAACCTCTGGGTACGGCGGACTAAGAGGGGCGTACTTCAGGTGAACTGACTTAGTTCAGGGGACCTGAAAGAGGAGAGGACCTGCTCGCTCATTTTTAAGAGTACTCTGAATCCCCACGCGTGTCCAACCTGGAATTGAGCGCTTGCTGCAACTATCGATTCGCCAGGAGTCGCCAATTGAGATCTCTAAGCCTCTCCGAAGGTGAATCGTCGTCGATGTTGTTACGAAACCCGAACATCATGGATTGTTCTTGACTTTGACTCTCCGAAAGAACACGCTCGTTGTAACTGTGGCTTCGACGGGGAACGAATCGCTTGCTCCGGGGGCTGAACCATGCGCACTTCTTCGTCGCTCGCCTTCAGGTCTGAGTCCTCCTCGCCTCTAGTTCTTCCCGCTATGTTCGCGCACCTCGTGCGTCTGTCGGTTGGCGCCGGATTGATTTGCGAGATGTTCTTGGCTGCTCGTCTTACGCCGAAGGTTGTGAATTCTTGAGTTTAGCTGCTGGTAGTGGCGCGACTCCTTTTCTGACGTCTCGCGTTCACTCATTTCGAAAAGGAGTGGCCATACTCACAGCCTCCGTTGGGCTTGCTGTTCTCGCCGGATGGAAGTTCGATCTTCAAACGCTAAAGAGCCTTTATCCGGGCCTTATCAGCATGAAACCGAATACCGCGCTTGCTTTTGTTCTTTGCGGCGCTGCCTTGTGGGCACTTCAGATTCCAGGAGGCACCGGAACAGCCCAACTACGAAGACCAATTCCCATCGCTACCGCCTTGTCAGCGTTACTACTTGGGCTGCTTACTTTGTCTGAGTATGTGTTCCACTTGCGCCTCGACATCGATGAGTTCTTGTTTCGTGAAACTGCTGTCGGCGAGCAATTGCCGGGTCGCATGTCGTCCGTTACCGCTATCGGTTTCATCTTGATTGGGACCGCCCTGTTGCTTCTGGAAGTTAACAGGCCTGTTGCGAGGCGCTTGTCACGGCTCGCCTGTTCGCTATGCCATGTTATGGCTTTGATTGTTGTCTTTGGCTATGCCTATAGCGGTAGGTTTCTCTACACTCCCTTGTCCTCCAAGGAAATGGCCATCCACACCGCCGCCCTCTTCGTGCTTTTAAGCGTGGGCGTCCTGTGCGTTCGCCCTGACGAGGGTCTTGTCGCTACGTTATTGAAAAAGAGCCCCGGCGGAACAGTAATCCGTCGTGCTGTGCCAATCTCACTTGCAGGAGCTTTCTTGCTGGGCTGGCTGAGGCTCGAAGGTCAGCGTCTAGGATTGTTTGGGTTGGAAATCGGAGTGGCGTTATTGGTTGTGAGTGCCAGTGCATTATTCGTGTTCTCAACACTGCGGGCAGCGAGGGCAGTCGACACTGGCGCTGAACTCCTGGCTGCGAAACAGCACCTTCCAGACATGCTGGATCTCCTTGTCAACGGCATCCCAGAGTATGCAATCATCACGCTCGACCCTGCCGGCCACATAGCAACCTGCAACCTGACCGCTGAGCGACTCAAAGGCTACCGTTCCGAAGAACTAATTGGCAAATACTTCTCTATCCTTTATGTGCCAGAGGATGTCGCCAGCGGCAAGCCGGAGCACGAGCTGAAAGTTGCTGCCTGTGAGGGCCGATGCGAAGACGAAGGCTGGCGTAGGCGCAAGGATGGAAGCCGGTTCTGGGCTAACGTGGTCATCACAGCGCTGCGCGACGAACGTGGCGAGCTACGGGGGTTCGGTAAGGTTACTCGCGATCTTACTGAAAGCAAACGGGCAGAAGACCAATTCCAGCTGGCGATTGAGGCCGCGCCGACGGGGATGATCCTGGTCGGTCAACGGGGAAAGATTGTATTGGTGAACGCCCAGGTGGAGAAATTGTTTGGCTATGACCGCGCCGAGTTGCTGGGCCAGTCAATCGAGGAGCTGGTGCCGGAGCGTTTCCGGGGTCGTCACCCGGAGTTCCGCACGAACTTCGCTGTCCATCCTCAGGCCAGGCCAATGGGCGCGGGCCGTGATTTGTACGGTTTGCGCAAGGACGGTACAGAAGTGCCCATTGAGATTGCTCTCAATCCGCTGGAGTCTCTTGAGGGCAAGCTTGTGCTCAGTTCCGTGGTCGATATTACCGAACGCAAGCGTGCTGAGGCTGAGCGTCTGCTCTCACAGCAAGAGTTGCGAGACACCCTTGAGCAGTTGCGCGCTCTCTCTGATCGCGTGCATAAGGCTCGCGAGGACGAACGCACACAGGTGGCTCGCGATCTGCACGATCAGATCGGCCAGGTTCTGACGGCCGTCAAGATGGATGTGGACTGGGTGACAAAGCGCTTACCCAACGGCGAAACCCAGATCCGGACCAAGTTGGGAACAACCCTCGATCTGGTCCGTGATGCTACGCAGTCATTACGCAGCATATGCACGCAGTTGCGTCCGGGAGTGCTCGACGACCTTGGACTGGCGGCTGCGATTGAGTGGCAGGCAACGGAATTTGGTTCGCGCACCGGAATCCAATGCGACGTTTCTGTCCCGACGGAAGATCTCGACCTAGATGCTGACCGGTGCACGGCTGTTTTTCGTATTTTACAAGAGGCACTTACGAATGTTGCCCGCCACGCAGAGGCGAAGGTGGTGCGCGTTTCCCTAGCGCAGCGAAACGGCCGAGTCCTGCTGATGGTGCAAGACGATGGAAAGGGGATTCGCGACAGCGACATGGCAGTCTCGAAGGGATCGCTGGGGTTGTTAGGCATTAGAGAGCGCGTGCAGGCCTGCGGCGGAGAGCTGCAGATCTGGGGCGAGGCCGGAACGAGAACGACGCTGGCAGTGGACATCCCGTGGATTGATTCAGGGGAGAAGGAGGGCAGCAGTGCTCATTCTGTTGGCAGATGATCATGCGGTCGTGCGCCGCGGTCTACGGGACAATCTTGGCGAGCGCGTTCCCTCGGGCGCGCTTTATCGAGGTCGGGACCGGGGACGAGGTTCTCACCGCCATTCGCAATGGCCATTGCCATTTGCTGGTATTGGACGTCAATATGCCTGGGCGAACCGGAGTGGACGTGCTGCGCGAGGTCAAACATTTGTGTCCCCGCACTCCTGTGCTCATGCTAAGCGTGCAGCCCGAGGATCAATACGCCATCCGCTGTCTAAAGGCGGGTGCTTCCGGGTATCTGAATAAAGACAGTGCGGAGGAAGAACTGGTCCAAGCCGTTCGCAAGGTCTTATCGGGTGGACGCTATGTGAGCGGGCGACTTAGTGAGAAGCTGGCCAACGACCTCCAGCGGCCCCCAATGAAAGACCCGCATGAACTGCTCTCCGATCGTGAGCTCGAAGTAACACGGATGATAGCATCCGGCGCGACGCTCACCGATATTGCCGAAGCACTGCACATGAACGTGAAGACTGTGAGTACTTACCGCAGCCGAACTTTGCTAAAGATGCAGATGCAAAGTAACGCGGACCTTGTCCGATATGCGTTGGAGCATAAGCTTATTGCTTAAAGGATTGATTGATTGATTGGACTCTCTGTCGGAAATCTCCTACATCGATCACACTTCATTTCCTTCACAATCATTGGCTTTTTCCGACAGACATCCTCTTGGACTTTCCCTTATTGTCTCTTCACGGCCTAATAAATACACAGCGGTGAGCCAGGTGCCTTCCCCGAGGTCGGCGGAGCGGTCAAAAGCCGCCCCGCTCCTTAGCTCACAGCGTGTATTCGTTGCTCAGACGATCTATCTGAGCAAAGTGCGGATCGTGTCGGCTGCCCTAACAGCTGACTCACACTTTGATTTGGAGCGAGTCCCCATGAAAACAATTCTGATTGTTGACGATGACCAAGATGTATTGATTGGGCTGGAGCGAGCGTTGGAAGACGCAGGCTTTAGCACCACGACGGCTTGGGGCAGAGAGGAAGCGCTCCGGCTGTCGGAAGGGACTCGGTTCGATTTGCTATTGATTGATGAGGGCCTGTGTGTCCTCAATTTCCCGATCTTGATGGGCGAAATGAAGCGGTCTCAGCCCCAGGCCGTTCTACTACTGATGCACACGCGAAAAGGCTCCTGCGGGGGATCCGATCTGGCCGAGGCATCTACGTGCAAGTGGGAGCATGACAAGGTCAAGGCAAGAGTACAGGGGTGTTTGGCAGCCTGAACAAGTACGTCGCAGCTACTGGCCAGCAGGCAGTTAGGGCCGTTACACGGAGCGGATTCGCGACAAGGGTTGTGTCGAGCGCGTCTGTTCATTGGAGCTAAGGATCCTTCCGGCGATTTTATTCAAAGAGGTATCAGCCGTGGTCCAGAAGTGCGCAAATCCACTGTGTAGCGAGCCGTTTCTTCACTTCAGCAGCGGGAAGATATACCGCGTCGACCAGCGCGATACGATGCGTGCTCCGTGTCCGCAACGCGAAGGACAGAAGGTCGAGCACTTTTGGCTGTGTGGAGAATGTTTTCCCAGATTGAGGGTCGTCATGCTCCGCGACGGTTCAGTTGCCGTAACAGAAGCGTGTCTAGACCCGCGCGACGAGCCATTGGGCCAGTCGCACTCCTCACGGACGACAGGTAGTGTTGGATCGACATGCGCGCGCCAGCGACAGGAACGCGAGAACAATTCGGTGCCGGGCTGTTTTAGTCCTGCGGCCTTCACAACGCGAATCCTGGTCTTGGACGTGGAATTGAACACGCTCGCTTTCATAGAAGAGATGCTCCAAGACTCTGGTTTAAGTGCAATTACGTGCCGAAGCGTCGTCGAAGCGGTCGCGCTTTTGGCCACCGGATTCTTCGACGTTTTTGTGATGATGGATCGTCCTGCAGAATCGCACACAGGTGGGACACTCAGCGTCCTGGCTACCGCCAGCGTCCATTGCGAAGTTTGTTTCTGTTGGAGAGTGGATAACATTAAGCAGCGGTGCAAAGACTTCGTCGAGCAGGTTGTCGAGGGTGAGCTACGCTCTGACCACGATGACCACAGCACTAGGCGTCCACCCCGTCCTGAACAGTACCTTTCAGTGCAGCAATCAAGTGGAGCCACCGCTTAAAGGAGTCGTCGTGAACTGTGACCCAAGCGGAGCGAAGCAATCGGGAACGGGTGGAGCCCTGACGGACAATGAAAACGGCGCGTGCTCGCTGTGGCGGGACCTGCAAGGGGCGCGCGACGCTGTCCTGGCGATCAATCGCGACTTTGCAGACACAGCGAGCAGCGTCGGTGCGCTCTACCACATACTCGACCTGGCGCCGGAGGCGGTTCTGATTTCGAATGATCGGGGTGAAATCGTCATGGTCAACGCCCAAATGGAGCGCCTGTCTGGCTATCACAGGGAAGAATTACGAGGCCAGAAGGTGGAAATACTAGTGCCGCAGCGATCCCGCGGCGTTCATCGGGTGGAGAGAGAGCAGTTCTACGACGAGGGCCGCGCGCGACCGATGGGGGCGGGCCGAGAATTTTCGGCGCTCTGCAAAGACGGTACTGAAGTCCCGGTTGAAATCAGTATCGGACCAGTAGGTGAAGGTGGCTTGCACTTCAGTGTCATAGTAGACATCACAGAACGCAAGAGAATGCAGGTCGAACTCAGGAAGGCGCGAATGCAGCTCGTCGCATCTGACCGTCTATCGGCCATGGGCATGATGGCCGGCGGTATAGCACATGAAATAAATAATCCTCTTGGAATCATCCACGCGTCCGTGAGTAACCTTCTGGAAATGTCAGAGGAAGGTGAGGTCCCGAAATCGGTTTTCGGGCGGGAATGTTCTCGCATTCTTCAAACCACGGAGCGCATTGCGAAGATCATTGCCAGCATGCGCCTTATCGCCCGTGAGGGCAGCTCGGATCCCTTTCGCGAAGTCGAGGTCTCTCAGATAGTCGATCAGACCCTGGAATTGTGCAAGGCGCGTTTCCACGCACACGGTGTACGCTTGACCGCGCCTGTCCTTCACGATGCTACGCGAATCTCCTGCCGCGAGGTGCAAATTGCGCAGGTCCTACTGAACCTCCTGCAAAACGCATTCGACGCGGTGATCACGACGACCGGGGAGAAATGGATTGAGCTTGAAGTCGTGACAAGCGAGCGGGCGGTCTCTATGCATGTGATCGATAGTGGCCGGGGCGTACCGCGAGAACTAGTCCCGAGGATCATGGAACCCTTCTTCACGACAAAGCCAGTCGGCCAAGGGACTGGCCTCGGCTTGAGTCTTTCAAAAGCGATCGCCGAGGAACATGGTGGCGAGCTTGCGCTGAGTGATTGGAAGGGAAGTACGTGCTTTTCTTTAGTACTTCCTCTTCAAGAAAGGGGCGTGACACATGCAACTGAAGGAAGCGACCGTCCTTATCGTTGACGATGAACCCGCGTTGTTGGAGATCATGGCCAGGTGGTTCGAACGAGAACACTGTCGAGTACACACCGCCGAAAACGGGATGCTCGCACTTGACAGGGTTGCGGCGGAGCGAGTCCATGTGATCATCTCTGATGTTTGCATGCCGGTGATGGACGGTGTCTCCCTCGCCAGAAGTATGAAAGAGAGCGGGTCATACAAGCCAAGCGTGATTTTCGTCAGCGGTTTTCATGAGCTTTCCCCGAGAATGTCATGCGATCTAGGGGTCGAGGCCACGTTCTCAAAGCCTGTCGAGCGGAGACAACTGGTATCGACTGTCGAAAGAATACTGGTTGATCGCGCCGAGCTGTGGTCGTCTCCGCCAAGAACTGGAAGCGCTCCTAGCCTTCGAGTCGTGCTTGGTGGTGTGTTCGAAGCAGTGGAACAAGGGCGGATTGCCTTCGGGCGGGGTGGGTTCTGCATACAGTCGGACCTCACTCTACTTGAAGGCGCAGTGAGCTTGGCAATTGAATTTGCGACGGACCGCAAAAGTATCTTAGGCGAGGGGCGCGTGCGCTGGTGCGAAACGGGCGAGCACCGAGTGGGAGTGGAGATCACTTCGCTGCAGGCCGCCTGCCGTGACTGGGTTTACCAAATGACGGCTGCGAATCCCATGCTGTCGTTCATTCCTGGAGGCACGGCACCATGTGGGGGACATGATCCGATATGACGTGCGGTTTGTCGTCAAAGATGTCGGCAGCCTCCAGGCCAGGAACCGATGAATTGCATACAACCTCGACCTTCCTGACGCGACACCAAAGTTGATGGACAACAGACTTGAGACCGCCAACCATGGTACGTTACCTTCTTTCCTGCAGAGAGTGCGAGTTTAGTGCGAACGTAAGCGACCTGGGTGGCCTTGGCTCGCAACTCAATGCGCACGAGTCGAGTTGCAACGGCGACCTCCTCCTTGCGCTACAGGTAGAACCAGATCAAGCAGACTCTGCAATCGAAGTAGCGGTACATCAGAACTTCAGAGAAGCGTGAGTTTTCGGGAAGCCTGTGTGGGACGGGCCTGGGTAACCTGATTCAGTCCGCCAGTCGGCCCTGCTCGTCGGTGTAGGAGTCCAGTACCGTTTCCTTGCGGGCAAACATGCGCACCAGCGCATCGAGGTATCCCCTCATCGTCATTGCATACATCACTACAAAACCCAGCGGCCCGATTCGGACACCGACCACTTGCGCTCTCTCAGAGAGGGCACTACTTCTCAGAGAGCGCCAGCTTTCCGATCGTTACTCTCGTCATTGCCGTGCCCTGTTGCTGTGGTCCACACTGTCTGAGCAAAACCATGCTTGATTCGGGGCCGTTCAACGGTCACGGTTGCACAAGCATTCGAATCGCCCTTTTGCCAGATTCAGCCAGGCGAAGATTCTCTCCACCACCCCCGCCATCGTCCCAACCACTCCTGTAACTGCGGGGATACGCCGCCGCAGCGGCTCATATTCACGAGGCAGTTCTGTCCCTCGCTGGTACCCTCATGCGCTGGAATTTTCCGGAACGCATACTACTGCGGCTTCTTGCTTAGCAGCTTCAATGGCAAGGCCCAGCGATTCTTTACTCGGTCTTGGCGCTATTGCCTGTTCAGCCAAGAAACAAGTTCGGCACGGTGGGCAACATTTATTTCACGATAAATCCCACGCAGATAGTTCTTGATCTGTTGCTCGCCCACAGAAAGACTCTTCGCGATCTCACGATTACGATACCCGCGCGCCACCAGCGTTATGACCTCGCGTTGTCGCGGCGTGAAACGACTGAGTGCCGACGACGGCTCTTCGTCTTTGTGGCCTTTTGCAGATCGGGGTTCGCTCGCGGAAGTTTGCGCGTGCTTGCTTACTTCCAAGGCAGGTTCGCCGATGGACTCGTGTAGGATGAGGATGTGTTTGGCCTCACTGGAACCGGTGCGCATCGGAAGCATCGTCGCTTTCACTTCAATGAGGGTTCCGTCTCTTCTCTGCCGAACTGACTTGACCCGCAACGTCTTGACGGTCAAGGCAATCTCCTCAAAGGCGCGGAATTCGTCCTGGCGGTCGGCCGGAACGGTGGGATTGGGCCGCCCCAGTACTTCGGCGCTTCTCCACCCATAGAGTTGTTCCGCGGTCTTATTCCACCAAGCCACACTCCCGAAATTAGTGACGACGAGAGTGGCAAACGGTAACGAATCGACGATTTCCTCAAGCAGCTCCAATTTCCTCATTTCACACCTCAGTGCAATAACCAGCGCACTCGGATTATGGCAAGAGTCGGACCCAGCAGGGTGGTGATCCAGAGTTCTGTTCCAAAATCACGAACAAGCATTTGAGCCAAAGTTAGCATGGTTTGTGACCGCAGGTACTATTACCTAAGAGAATCTGGGGTACCAGCACCGCGGTAATTTGCAAAGGTATTAGGCATCCCTCAGAATCAGTCCTGTTTTGAATCAGTCCTGTTTTGGGAATGGTTGGGCGCGTGATGTAGGGCCCCAGTTCTAGGTTTACCGGACTGCCAAATCATGTTGTAAAAGGAATTATCAATATGAAGCTCGCGAAAACTATAAAGTCAGCTCTGACCGCCGCCGCTCTTGGATTCTTGGCGCTGGGTCTGGCCCCCACCGCCACGGTTGCGGCGACTGCCACGACCACGTTCGCCGTCACCGCGACGGTTCAGGCCACCTGCTCGGTAACCGCTACTGCCATGGGATTTGGAACCTATACCAGCACCGCGGCGTCAACAACCACGTCTACCGTAACGGTCACCTGCACCAACACCACGCCATACACCGTAGGCCTCGATGCGGGGACGACGACCGGCGCGACTGTGACCACACGGCAGATGGTGAATGGCCCGGCTCGGCTGAACTACGCGCTGTACTCGGACGCCCCCCGCACCGCCAACTGGGGTAACACCAACCCCAGCTGGGTGAGCGGCACGGGCAACGGCGCCGCTCAGCCGCTCACGGTATACGGAGAAGTCGCAGCGAACCAGTATGTGACACCCGGGAGTTTCGCCGATACGATTACCGCTACGGTCACCTATTAAGAAGCGATAGCCTGGTTCCCGGTAGGGGCTTAAATGAGCATGTGCCGACTTAGAGCGGCAGGCAAGATGCTTGCCGCCATACTCATCGTTCATTCGAGCGGTCTGGCGGCGAACGCGCAGGCGCTGTCGGTTCTGCCCGTCAACATTTTCCTGACGCCGGGTCAGAGAGCTGCGACGTTAACGGTAACCAACCAAGGAAACAGCGGGACCGCCATTCAGATTCGCGGATACGCCTGGAGCCAAAAGGATGGCGATGACCAGCTGACCGTCTCAGACGCATTGGTGGTAAGTCCGCCGATTGCCTCGATTGCCCCCGGGGCCACCCAAGTCGTACGCCTCATTCTGCGCCACGCGCCGGAGGGTCGAGAGGATGCTTACCGCATTCTGGTCGACCAGATTCCGCCTCCGGCTGAGCCGGGAATTGTGCATATCGTGCTGCGCCTTTCCATTCCGATCTTTGCCCAGCCGGCGACTGCTGCGGTTCCCCAGGTCCAGTTTCACATCGAGTGCGATGCCGGGAATATGTTTCTTGTCGGGATCAACGACGGCCTTCGCCATGAGGTGATCCGCGATATTGTGCTGTCGACGAGTGATGGCGACAAGCTGAAAGAAGCGTCTGGCGCATTGCCATATATCCTCGCTGGCGCCACCCGGCGTTGGCCCATTGCCGCGCAGTGTCCGCTGCCGCTGCCAGACGGAACCCTGCGATTGACAGCGCACTCGGACACGGGCGCCATCGAACAGCAGGTTCGCGTTGTTGGAGTTCCATAACCCGGGATGGACTGTGGGCGGATGGCTCCGTTATGCACGGACCTTGGCGGTCGTGTTGACGGTACTGCCGACACTGGCAGCATTTGCCGGTGAAATCGCCGATTCAACTGCCAAAGAGACGAGAGGGGTCGCTGTTGGGGTGGCTCCAGGCGCAGCCGATCTCGCAGGGCCAGCTGCAGGCACAATTGCACCGCCAGCTACAGGGCCAAGCACAGGCGAACCGAGCGGCGAGACACTGCTTCTAGAAGTCCAGGTCAATGGTCATATCACCGGTAAGATCGGCGAATTCACCCTGCGCCACGGCACATTGATGGCTCAGTCAGACGAACTGCGCGATCTCGGGTTCCGGGTTCCCGACCGTCTCGCCTCGGGACCACGCAGTCTGATCCCATTGTCTGACCTGCCTGGGTTGACTTGGAGTGTCGATGAGAGAAACCAGGAGTTGATCGTCACAGTCAGTGATGGTGGCCTGCAGCCGACGGTGTTGTTGGCTGATGGAAGAGAAGGATCTGTAGGCCCTCGAACGATCGAGAGCGGCACCGGCGTGACGCTCAACTATGACATCATTAACACATTGGCCAGTGGCCAGAGTGGCGCCACCGGGTCGATGGATCTGCGGGCCTTCTCTCCCAGGGGAATCTTGAGTTCGGGATGGCTCGCCTCTGCCGGGGGAGCTCAGAGCGGCTCCCGCACAAACACAGCCATTCGCCTTGATTCGGCCTACACGTTTGCCGATGTCAATTCGCTCCGCCGCTATAGCCTGGGCGACTTTATCACGGGCGGCCTTGCGTGGACCCGTCCCATTCACCTCGAGGGCGCGCAAATCCGCTCGGATTTTAGCATGCGCCCTGATCTGGTGACGTTTCCACTGCCCTCGATTACCGGCTCGGCCGCAGTTCCCACCAGTGTGAAGGTGTTGACGAACGGTAACCTGACTATATCGAGCCAGGTCGGTGCTGGCCCCTTCGAGATACCGCAGCTTCCAGTGGTATCGGGAGCGGGCACCATCTCGATGACAATGACCAATGCACTGGGCCAACAGGTGAGTGTGACGCAGCCCTTCTACGCCAGCACCACATTGCTGGCCCCGGGCCTGCAAACTTTCGCCGTGCAGTCTGGCCTTGTCAGGCGCAACTGGGGTGCAATTAGCAACGACTACGGTAAGATCGCCGGCACAGCTGTCTATCGTCGGGGTTTGACGACAAAGTTCACTGTCGAGGGTAGCCTTGAAGGTACTCCAGGTACGTTTATGGCTGGTGCCGGCGGCGTGGTCCAAGTCGGCAATCTTGGAGTGATCAACTTCTCAGCCGCGGCAAGCACCGGCTTGGGGCAACTCGGCGCGCAGTTTTCCGGCGGCGCTCAGCGCATCGGCCGGAGATTCAGTCTGGGAGCCTCAGCCTCCGTAGCGGGCCGAAACTATCGGGATGTTGCAGCGATGAACGGCGATGGGGCTCCGAGGAAACTGATCAGCGCCTTCGCCAGCGTGTCTCTCCGGCGGTTCGGCTCCGCAGGAATAGCATACGGTGGAATCGACCAGGATGCTGCTGTTGCGGCGGTCCAACTGAACGTGACGCCGAGCCAGCATTCCCATGTGGTCTCCGCCAACTATTCACGGCAATTCCGCCACGTCTCAATCTACGCGTCTGAGTTTAGAAATTTTGCCGGAACCAGCGGTAGCAGCGGGCTGCAGGTTGGCCTGACCATCCCTTTCGGCAGGCGAAGCTCAGTTGACGTCAGCGCGAGTTCTGACGGTTATGGGCAGGTGCAGGCACAGCAGTCGGCGCCGCAGATCGGCGATTGGGGGTATCAAGGCTACGTGTCCGGCGGCAATTCCGATCACGAATTCGGCCTGGTGCAATACAAGTCGCCCGTGGGCCTGTTTACAGCGGGAGTCGACCGTAGCGCCGGTCATACAAGTCTGCGCCTTGAATCCCAGGGGGCTGCCTCGTTCGTCGATAGGAGCCTGTTCCTGTCCAACACCATCTACGACAGCTTCGCCATCGTGGACACAGGTCCCTTGCCGGACGTACGCGTCCTTCAAGAGAACCGCGACGTGGGCCGAACGGGCTCCTCGGGGCGTCTGTTGGTGCCGGATATGCGCTCGTTCGATCGGAACCATATCGCCATTGAACCCACCGATATTCCACCCGACGTTACAATTCGCGACGTCACGCGCGAGGTGCGGCCTCAGGATCGCTCCGGCGTAGTGGTAAGGTTCCCGATTAAGATCAGCCACGGTGCATTGCTGCGACTGGTGGATGAAGAGGGGGTTCCGTTGCCGGTCGGATGCGCCGCCACTCTGCGTGCCAGCGGCGCTACCGTCCCGATCGGTTACGACGGTGAAGCATACGTTGAGGACCTCAGTCCCCAGAACGAACTTACCGTCGAGCGCTTAGACGGCCGGCACTGCACTGCCTCATTCGCTTATCGACCCGTACGCGGAGATATTCCGTCGATAGGGCCGCTGCGCTGCGTGGAGAAAAGGCCGTGAGGCGAAGACCGGTGCTTGTGGTGGCGCTCCTGCTCGCCTGCGGCGTCCGGCCAGCCGTTGCAGCCCAGTGCTCGGTGTCCTCATCGAACATCCAATTCGGCAACTTTTCCGGCACTGCGATAAGGATTACCGGCACGCTGACGGTCAATTGCCCCAGTGGCGCGGCCTATCAGGTGGGTATCGACGCCGGTACAGGAAGCGGCGCGACCGTGACCAACCGTCGCATGACCGGTCCTGGCGGGGCTTTGTTGGGCTATCAGCTGTTCAGTGACCCCGGGTACACCAGCAACTGGGGCAACACAAGCGGCACAGGTTGGGTGACCGGCACAGGGACCGGCAGCAACCAGACGCTCACCGTTTACGCCCAGCTTCCGGCCAACCAATATGCTCCCACGGGCAATTACACCGATGCTACAGTCAACGTTTCCGTGACGGGCAGTACTCTCACCACCGTTACTTCTCACTTCAACGTCAAGGCGACAGTTCAAGCCGCCTGTAACATTGCGGCGAATTCCCTGAACTTCGGCTCATACTCGGGCTCGCTGATCAACTCTACATCGATCATCTCAGTCACCTGCACCAATACCACTTCGTACAATGTCGGCCTCAATGCCGGGACGGCGACCGGCGCGACCGTGACCAATCGCAGCATGACTGGTCCTGGCGGAGCCTTGTTGGGCTATAAACTGTTCAGTAACTCCGGGCGCACCATCAACTGGGGCAACACTGTCGGCACTGATACGGTGGCCGGAACCGGCACCGGGCTGGCCCAGTCTCTCACCGTCTATGGCCAGACACCGGCAGGGCAGAATGTCGCACCAGGTAGTTATGCCGATACGATAACTGCAACTCTCACTTATTGACGACGCGGACATAGATGCCGGTACTAACCATTTTGGCGGTCTTCTGCCCCTGGCCAAAAACCGACCCGGGATTTCTTAGAGCCGGAACCCTTGCTTTACGGGCACTCTATTCGGTTCTCTGGACCTGGCCGCAGACTAATGGTTCCGGCCAGGCCGGGAATCATTCTACTCTAGCCGGAGTCGAGACTAGCGCCGGCTGGCTCCAGCGGGGTTGGCGCCGCAGAGTTCGCAGGTGTGAATCAGGCTCATGAACAGATCGCCGACACGAGCCCCATTCTCTGTCTTGTAGAACAGAGAGTTCTTGCGATGCAGGATGGCTTTCTTCAATGCTCTTTCGCAAACATTATTATCGAGCGGCGCCCCGGCCTCTCGCAAAAACAGAGTGAGGCGGATCCAGTGTTTGAGCAGATACCGCATCGCTACGCCTAGACCGGAGTTCGGTTCGACTTTCTTCTCCGTGAACTGGGCCGTGAGCCAGGCGTGCAGTTGGTCTATCACGGGGCCGCTATAAAGCTGGTGGAAGCGCAACCGCTCTTGCGGCGTCATCGCTTGTTCTCGCGCAACGGCATCATTGCGGTAGATCTCACCCAGTTGTTCCAGTACATACCGGCAGGGCTCGGGGAAGTTCGGCGTCACCTCCACGAAGCGGCGGCGCGCATGGGCTAGACAATGACCGACGATGACTTCCAACGGCTGCGGCAGTTTCGGCAAGTTACGCGTGAGCGCGTCGCACATCTGCATGGGCGGAGCGAGTTCGGCTGCCCGTTGCCGGAGCACGTCCGACAGATTCTCGCCCGCATGCTGGCGTCCGGTGAAGAATAATGCGATGGTTTGCTTCTGCGCGGTCGATACAATCCCGCTGGTGAACACTCCCGTGCGCTCCGCGGGATCGCCCTCGTCATGGTCCATGCCAGCATCCCGGCGCAGCGCCAGCACGGGGCATGGAGGTGTCGTCGTTGTGCAGCACTTCGCCTTGCGCCGCCTGGCGAATCAACTCCGCCATCGCAGGTTGGATCGTAGCCGCGGCTTCCGCGACGATCTCGCACTGGGTCGCGGCGGGCAACGGAATGCCCAGATTCTCCTCCAGGTCGGCCAAGCGGTTCCACGGAAACCCACTCCCGCAGCGGAGCAAGGCGATCATGCTGGCCGCTGTCGCGTCATACTTCTCCTCGCCCACGCCTTCGGGAACTTCGGCCGTGAACACTTCCCCACACAGATTGCAGCGCAGCTTCTGCAACTCGTACATGGTGGCTGCGATCGGCGCCTGACCTTCGATCCGCACCAGACGGCCCGGATCGTGCAGCGGGTACACCTTGCCACGCTGGCACTCCGGGCAGCGGTCCCCTTGGTGCAACGACGAATGGGAAACTGCGATCCGGCGCGCTCCGCGATACGCTTGGGCGCCGTTGCGCCCATGACCGGCCGCTGGCTTCTTCGAAGCCTCTACCGTTGCCAGTCTCCGTTGGCTCGGGCTACCCTGCATGCCTGCCTGTTCCAGTACCGCCTCGGTCTTCTCGACACAGTCGCAACAATCCTGTTCGTTGCCAGATCAATCCGGTGTACGCCATAAGGGTTGGTGCTCGCCACCCAAAACAGCATCATCCGTTATCAGAACCCAGTCAGCGGTTCCACCAATCTTGATCGTCGCGGACGGCTTCAACGAAGCAAACGGAACCTGAACTTCCTTCACTCCCGGCTTCGGCATGTTCGATTCCGCGCTAGGCGTTTGAGCCGCCGTAGTTCCGCTTGTTGCCAGAAGGATAATGAGGAGTGTTGTCGCAGCGAGGATGCAGTTCGAACAAATTGCGATCATTTGCGTTGGATTTCTTAGTGAGCATACCACTCCGAATGCGGCGACCAACCGCCACACTTGAGGCATTGGTCGAAGTCCACTGATGGAGGCAGGCTGGGCAGACGCCCCCGGTGTCGAATGTGTTCCATTCATGCCCGCAGTCACAAGACTATCGGCCTTCCTTGCGGGGGGCGACCAGCCGCACAGGGGGCAGCGGATGCGAGCGCCGGAGGGCTCGTGGCTCTTGTCGAGATCGGGTTCGCGATCTACAACAGTGGACATCTGGCCGCTCTGGAATCCGGATCATTGGCTTTTAACGGCATAGTGCAGTTTGACGACTCCGTCTGCGAACTTTTTGGTCGTCAGTAGTTTCAGCGGCAGGTCGCGGCGCCGTAGCGCAACAAGCGGTATCCCCTCTCCAATGAGAGTTGGGATTACGTGAATAATGAATTCATCCACTTGCCCGCAATCGAGAAAGGCAGCAACAAGCTCAGCCCCGCCCACTAGCCAAATGTCCTTTCCCTTTTCGGAGCGCAGGCGCTCGGAGAAGATATTCACGTCGTCACTAACGACACTCACCTTCGGGCTGGCGGCTTTCGACATCGTGCGAGAGAACACATAATTCTTCTTCCCTGCGTACCCGTCAGCCATTCCGAATTTGACTGACACGTCGTAGGTCTTTCGCCCCAAAACACAGATATCAATGGAGCGATAGAAAGCGCCCATGCCATGATCCCCCTTGAGATTCGGACGATCTAGCCAGTCAACAGACCCGTCCGGGCGTGCGATGAAGCCATCAGCACTCACCGCTACGTAGACGATGAACTTGCGCTTACGACCCGCTCTCGGCATATCACGAAAGATAGCACTTCCACAATCTTGCAGAAGCCGATTAAAGCTGGAACAGCCCTTCTTGAACTTGAGCAGGCTCCATGGGCCGCGAGCACTCCTCGCCATCATTGGCGACGTGATTTATCCGCGTGCTCACGGGATAGCACCGCATCAGCCGGGCATCATAGTGGTTTCAGCAAATCGGACGCCCCGCTCACATTCGTCATTCCCGGATCGAGCCATACATCGTAGATATCGGGAGCCAGAATCACTGGCATCCGGTCGTGGACAGCGGCGGTCACTACATTCGGAATCGTAGTCAGAATCGAACAGGATTTGACCCATTGTCCGCTAGGGTCTCTCCAGCGATCCCATAATCCCGCGAACGCGAACAGCTTCCCTTCATTGACTTCAAAACAGTAGGGCTGCTTGGCTTTTCCGGTTCGCGTCCACTCGTAAAAGCCGTCTGCCGGGATCAAACTCCTCCGAGATTTCAGAGCGTCACGGAACGCAGGCTTTGTGTTTAGTAATGGCGGCTGATCTCATCAGCCATTTTCAGAAAACTGCGGGTTGAGATTGCTCTTTTCGACAATCGTCGAGATGGCTGGGCGGACGAATCAGCTTGCCTTGCCCCGCCATCAAGAAGCGGAGACGACCGCTCCCAACGCCTATTTGCTTGTGGTCTTTAGCGATGCAGACGATTCAAGTCAAGATCATTTTGTTTCTTCGTACTCATCCGCTTGCTCGGAGAAATGCTCGCCCCAAACCTGCTTTCCCGGTTCCAAGCACTCGGCCCCGATTTGCCTCTCCGTGCCCATGCCAGCAGTGATCCAAACAACTCTGAATTGTGCGTTCTTTTGGCGGTACTGAATTTCGATTTTGTCCCCAACCTTCATCTCGGCTCGGCAACCGCCGAGCTTCACACCCTGATTGCTAACGTCGAGGGTATGGGCGAGATGGCTGTCCTTGCTCCCTGCGACCCAGAGTCGCACTGGCACGACCGCTTTGGTTCTCTTCGACTGTCGTTTGGCTATACGAGATCGAGGCATGTTATGCGCTACTCCGAGTACCCGCCGCCCTCCCCATCGTCGTCCTCTTTCTCGTCGTTGTCTTTCTCCTCGTCCTCTTCTTCGTCCTCCGGCTCCTCCCTCAGGAGAATGTCGGAGGGTAACGAGCCGTCAGATGGGTCGGGTGCCAAGTATTCGGGATTCATCCGGTGCATGTCTAAATGGTACGCCCGCCACCCTTTGGCAACGGCAGCGCGGATGGACTGCTATAATAGACCTTAGGGGCGGTTACGTTTTTCTCCTCTTTCAGGTCCTCTGACCTAAGCCAGTCCATCTGAAGTACTCCCACACTTAGGCTTTTCAGCGAGTGAGTGGTCTGCTTATCCCCTTTTCGTGCAGCACTCGCCAAGAAGGGGCACTTTCATGAACGCAACCAGTATCTCCCTCGGTCTGCTCATCGCAGTGTTCACGATCCTGCTGCCACACTGGATGCGAGGACTGAAACCGCAATTAGCCGGGTTTCAAACGCAAAGGATGTGCCCGTCTTGCGGATTGATCACATCTCGACTGAAGCCAAGTTGCTTGGAGTGCGGCAAGCCCTTTACAGCGGTGGTGTACTCGACCTCAAAGAAATGAACTGCCTCGTTGTTCATGTTCCCCAGAACTGAAGGACATCAAACATGAAAAATTCAAGTTCGTTGTGAAGGTGAAGCGGGGCGGTACTCGTGCTCCTGCATACCTTCAGAGAGTCGATCCAAGACCAATCCAGATGACAACCAACCGTAGACTGGCACTGCTCATGGGCAGATTCACCGCCGAAGATGCTATCAAGTCCCTCCAGAACTCTCAGTGCAGCCCGGAGTTGGTGTCCGTACAAGTGGGTACCTAGCACAGGTGCAGAGGATGGTTAGCGATGCTAGCAAAATGTGCGAATCCTTCGTGTTCGACTTCGTTTCTTCATCTCGCGGGCGGAAGGCTGTTTCGTCTCGAAACAGACCCAGCCTTATCGTCATCCAACGGTAGGGAGACCGAGTATTTTGGGTTATGTACGCAGTGCTCGGCGGGGACGACTCTATATCTGCTCCAAGACGGAACAGTGGGAACAATCGGACTGGCGGATGCGCTTCGCAATGGCCCCTACGTGGCACTCAACTCAGTGCACCGCGAGAATGGGGAATTCCTCCGAAGCGTTAGCTTCCTTCCCAGACGCCATCCGAAAGGCACATAAGAATCTTCTGGACAACGTCATGCCACAAACACCGGAAATGAGCAGTTGCAGTGAAGACGAACATCACGGCCAAGGCGTACAGAGCGGAATGCTGCCACGAGGCGAGAACATGCACGCCAGCCGCTCCTACCGCTCGAAAGACCACCCATGCTGCCAGCAATACGATCAGAACGACCATAGAAATCCCCGGAATCGACCTGATTTCATACCCCTTGTTGTACATGCCGAGGCGAGTGGCGCACGACTCACGTAACCTGTCAGTCTTTCTGTGCTGCTGATATTCTGTTCGCGCAACTCCCGAACCCGAGCTTTTCCGACCATGCAGTCTTTCAAGAGCATTTTGTCATCCGTTTCCCCGCAATGGTTCGTCTTGATCGCATCGGCTGTGGGCATCACCGCCGCATCCATCCGGGCATTTGAGTCCGAAGGGACAAAAAGAAAACGCGCCGAACTGAAGAAGCAAAAGGAACTGCGGCGTCTCACAGAACGAATTTCTATTTACGGAAGGACTGTCCACCAACAATTCCCAACTGGGGATGTGGTCGTCAGCGAGCGTGATCTTGCAGAGCAACTGCGCAAGCGACCGGAAGCCGTCGTCACAGCTTTGAATCTGCTGCTGAATGAGCAGAAGGTGCGGCGGGCTCCTCTGAATGGCTATTGGAAGCTGAATGGCTGAGCGTTGGCATCAGCGGGGCAAAGACTATTAGTTATACTGGCGAGTGGACGCCGAGCAGACTATTGCCGAAATCGAGTGCATTGAGCGCATGTTCGCGGTGCCGGACAGTAGACCGCTGAGCCCAAGCGACCTCGCCGCTGCGAATCGGCGGCATGATGAGTGGCATGCCAACAGCCCTTGGTTTCGGCTTTGGCAGCGATATGGCGTCTGTTGCCGAGGTGAATCCGAGGGCGGACCTCGGATTCAGAGCTAGTGCCGCCTCCCCGTCTTGACACCCATCGGATATTGGAGGAGTTAGCAGGTCGGGAGAAGCAATCGATGTATCAATTTGGAAATAAAGCTGAGGGCCACGACTCAGCGTTGCCCTCATTGTTGGGTTGCTCGTCTCAAGATGCTTCTTCCCACGGGATTGCCGCATCAAAATCAAACATGAATTGCACTTCATCCGGCATCGTGTCGTTCAGGGCTTGGTCGAACGTCGCCGTACTCGCCTTCATTGGGTTCTTCGCTTCATATTCTCGACGCAGGTCGTAGGCTTGGCGGCACCGATCTTCGGCGATTTGTGCATAGTTCTCGTAGAGTTCGATCCCAATAAACTGACGCCCCAGCTTGAGTGCGACCTCTCCAGCAGTGGCCGTGCCACAAAAAGGATCGAGAACAATTCCACGACGGATCGCAGGAAGGTCGGGTTCCCACCCAACGGTTACGGGCTTCCTCGGGACGTACTGCCTCCCTGTATCCTGACGACCTGACTTGGTGCGGGTTTCCTCCTCAGGTTTTGTGTACTTGCCGATGCCCCTGCTGAACGGCCGAGCTTCCTCATAGGGCACCATCTCAACCATTCGACGCTTAGGTCCTTGCGCTGTGATTTCGAGCGGGCAACTCATGGCTATCGGGCGTTCGATTAGGGCCGGGGGAAATACTGCGTAGTGGCTTTCCTTGGTTTGTCCCATCGGGACTTCCAAACGTTGCCGAGATTCCGGCCCTCCATCGAGGTATGGCACTTCATCAGTTCTTCTGGTAAGTAGCGAACGTCGGCTACGCTCCGCCTTGGAATTCGAACAGCGCATGTGTCCGACCAGGCTTGTTTCGGATTGAGCACGAAATGGTAGAAGGGTTCATGGCCATTGCCATTCAACCTGCGGGTTGCAGGCTCGATCATCGCCTGTCCGATAGATGTGCCATCGATGCGGACAGACTCTTTTGCCCAGAGTACATCGTCAATTATGTGAAATCCGGCGTCACACATGGCGATGCGGAATCGTGCGGGGATGCTGAGAAGGCTCCCATTCTTGGCTCGTTTTTCCCCGATGTTGACCCAAATGCTGCCCCAAGGTTCAAGTGGAATCGCCCTGAATACATCAACTAGATTGCTGATGTACTCGGCCACGGAGTTCTCTTCCTAGTTCACTGGTGCTGGTTCCATAATTGCTTTGCTGGTAGTAGGGAGGCGAGGTTACAACGCAGTCCACTTTTGTTGGAAGTTGTTTCATTACCTCGATGGCATTGCCCCGGATGATTGAGAAAGGTTCGTATGAAAACGTCATCCGGCCTAATACTCAGTCGCAGCGAAGGCCCAAAAGAACGCGACACTCGAAGGTTCACCTGTCAGACAGAGAGGCGGGAACGAGCGAGGCCCGACTGTGATGGTCCCGACGTGGGCGACCAGACGCTCCTTTTAGTCGCCGTCCGGTTCCGGGGTGGAGCGAAGAGGCTCGCAGCGGGAGTTCACCCGCTACGTCCCAACATCGGGTGGAGTCGGATTGGAGCGGTGATCTCGGCGCTGCGGATTCTTGACGCAGATGAGGCCACCGCCTACGTGCAGTGGACCCCAACGATTCAATGGATATTCAGCTTGAACAGGCGGACCGCCGCCGAACTGTCCAAATGGCTTCCGATACAGATCAAGGAATGGACCCACGCCGCTCTGTCTGACATCTGCCATCAGTTCTTGCCACTTCTGCGCGAATTGGTTCCTTACCTCAGTGGTTAGTTCCTCTGGCAAACCGAGGTTAATTCTGAT
>Ga0209698_10001974_pt1 | contig 23482 bp, 26 predicted proteins | sample LitLauG_LLR_2012_FD_187203 | JGI IMG/M metagenome (GOLD analysis project Ga0209698, IMG submission 187203) | Freshwater sediment microbial communities from Pennsylvania, USA - Little Laurel Run_MetaG_LLR_2012 (SPAdes) (version 2) | ecosystem: Environmental > Aquatic > Freshwater > Creek >... | reverse complement strand
CGAACTCGTAAAAAGAGACGTTCGCACTCTTGGGAATTGCCTTTAGCGCTTTCCCCTCCCCTCCCAAAGCGGACGGAGCCGGATGTCCGGTTGGGGTCGCGTACGCGAAAATGTTGTCGGTCACGGTGGCGTGGCGCTATTTCTGGTGAACGCCCAATAGCGTCAGCGGCCTCCCGAGGGTGGTCGAAGGGTCCTCCACCGTGGGCAATTCACGACTTGACTGTTATCCGGGTAACGGATAATATTTCCTAATGGCGATTCAATCCTTCGCATGCACAGACACCCAGGCATTGTTTACGACTGGCAAGAGTCCGCGATTTGCGAATATCAAGAAGGTAGCCGAGCGAAAGTTGGCACAACTGGATGCCGCGCCGTCGCTGAACTTTATGAAGGCGCCTCCTGGTAACGATTTGAAGGAATATGACGGGGCTTGGCACGTACGAGTCAATGATCTGTGGCGATTGACGTTCAAGTGGGGGGCAAACGGTCCCTATGACGTGCTGATTGAAGACCCGCATTGATGCGGTCCAGGCCTTTGATATTCCGAATGAAAGTGGAGTTCGATATGTTCAAAAACGGTATGCGCCCGGTCCACCCAGGCGAAGTTTTGCTGGAGGACTACATCAAGCCCATGGGCGCCAGCGTGCGCGCGCTGTCCCTGGCGTTGCACGTGCCCTATTCGCGCCTGCGCGAGATCGTTGATGGCAAGCGAGGGGTCTCCGCCGACACGGCACTGCGTCTCGAACGGTATTTCGGTAGCGGCGCGCAAGGCTGGTTGAATCTGCAATCGTCGTATGACCTGCGGGTGGCCGAAAAGGCGAGCGCCAAGGCCATTTCAAAGGAAATATCACCCTTGGAAATGGCGGCTTGAATTCCTTCGATTGGAAGGACCGCTTTTTCCAAAGCGGTCACAATTGCGCGTCAGCTTCGGGTCGTGAACGCGATTTCGCGGCCGCTTTTGGCGACGCCCAGCCATGTTCGGTGAGCGAACAACAACGGCCACGCGCGCCGAGGTCACGACAGACTCCACCTGGCTGCGCGTTATGAGCCGGTGCGTTTTCCCAAACCCCGACGGAGTTTTCTCCAATTGAACGCTGGTGGACAATCAAGCACTTGGCGAATCGACTTCCGACCGTCTTTAATTGGCACCATCAGGCGGAAGACCGGGAATGCATGCCCGCTCTTCCGCACTGCAGCCGTCAACGTGCTGCGATTCCCTGGGCGCCGGCGGGAATGCCGGAGACCGAGGTAACAAGTTCCAGGCTTCCATCGGTATGCACCTGGAAGCCCGTCACCGACCCATTGGCGTCGCGCGCATAGAGGTAGTGACCGTCCTTGCTCAGCGCCATGTCCAGGGGCGCATTGAGCGAGCCAGCCGCCGCGTTGGCAAGGCTCAGCGAACCGTCTGGCGCAATGTGCAGCGTAGAAATCGTGCCGCTCCCAGCGTTGGCGACAAAGGCGAGCTGACCATCGACGGACGTTACCAGCCAACAGGGCGCACTCTCTCCCAGCGCAATCGGACCGGCGATTGCAGACAGATGTCCATCATCGCCCACCTCGTAGGACGACACGGCGGCGGCGCCGGCTTCGGAAACAATCGCGAAGCCGCGACGGGTGAGGTCGAAGCCAAAAGGCACTGCCCCGTTGGCCGGAGAACCGCTTGGCCCAATGGCATAGCCATGAACGTCGAGTTGGTACGAGTCGATCATCTGGGTGCCCTTCTCAGTAACCAGTAGTGACTCCCCGTCGTTGCCAAAATGGACCTCGGCCGGAGCGGCCGCCGTGCCACCGGCGAGGGGACGCTGGGAATTGGGCAGCGCCACGAGATGCTCGTCCGAGTCCACAACGAAACCGCTGATATTGGGCGTCCCGCCAGCGTTGAGCACATAGACGAGCTGGCCCTTGGTCGCGACGCTCACCGGCTTCTGGCCGCCGGATGGGACCGTGTCGAGCAGAACCAGTTGATGGCCATTAATCCGAAAAAGGGAAACGTCATTGCTGCCGGCATTGACGGCGAGTAGCAGGTTCCCGTGAACGACGATTGCGCCCTGGGAGCCCAGCGGATCACCCCCCGTGCCGGCGCCGGCTCCGCCGGTGGCAAACGTTGCGGCATAGGTCAGCGCGCCATTGCTCGCCCGGTCAAACACCATGACGCCGTTTTGCGGACTCTGGTTGGTCAGGGCAAACACCGCCCCAGCGGATTCATGCGCCATGCCATTCGATGAAAACGTGGCCGCGAGCGCCAAGGCGATCGAAATTCCTCCGGCCTTCCATAGGTTCTTGCTTGCGTTGTGCATTTTCTTGCTCCCATGATGATGTTCGTTGTTCGAATGAAAGAATTGCCCCGCCACTGCAAGCGAGCGCCGATTCCTCGCTACTTGTTCATCTCGTCGTGGGTCATCGCGTCCTTGCCCATCGTGTCTTTTTTCATCCCGTCGTGCGCCATCCCGTCCTTGGACATGGTGTCCTTCTTCATTGCATCGTGGGCCATCGCATCCTTGGTCATTGCGTCCTTTTTCATGCCGTCGTGCGCCATCCCGTCCTTGGACATGGTGTCCTTCTTCATTGCATCGTGGGCCATCGCGTCTTTGCCCATCGCGTCCTTGGTCATTGCGTCTTGCGCCATCGCGTCCGCGCTTGCGAGCAATACGGCCATCGTCAAGCCGGTAAGAAACTTTGCGTCCATGAAAACTCCTCCGAAAATGAAATTGACAATGACGCCAGCGTCGCATACCTGCAGGTAACAATCGCTGACGACAGGGAATTGGGAAGATTGCAGGTACCCTTGCTAGTTCGCTCTGGTTTGCTCGGCGGTTACAAGGGCGGGCACAATTCGCCGTCCCGAGATAGCGTGACATTCCTGATCGGGCGCCTGTAACCAAACGCCCCGGCCAGACGAATCCATAGGAAAGGCGGCATGCAAAGTAAGGAAGAGGACCTGCGGAGCCTGTTCGTTCGCGGGCTTGCGGGTGATGCCTCGGCGTACCATTCCTTTCTAAAGGAATTGACGGGGTTCCTGCGCGCATTCCTGCGCAAGCGTCTTGTCCGCATGCCCGATGACGTGGAAGATCTCGTGCAGGAGGCCCTCTTGGCCATACACAACCAGCGGCATACCTATGACCCGGGACAGCCGCTGACGCCCTGGGTGTATGCGCTGGCGCGCTACAAGCTCGTCGACCTGCTTCGCCGGCGCTCGCGCAATGAACTTCTCAACGATCCGCTGGACGACGAAAGCGAGCTTTTTATCGCCAACGACAGCGAGGCGGGCGAGGCGCGGCGCGACCTCGCCAAACTGCTCGATCGATTGCCCGATCGCCAGCGCCTTCCGATCGTTCACATGAAGCTCGAAGGCTTGTCGGTCGTTGAGACCGCGCAACGCACGGGAATGTCGGAGTCGGCCGTCAAGGTGGGCGTCCACCGCGGCCTGAAGGCGTTAGCGGCAATGATCCGGATCGCGAAATGAGAACCGACGAACTTGTGACTCTGCTGGCCAGTGGAGCCCAGGCGGTTGACCCGCGCGCGCTGGTGCGCCGCTACCTACTTGCCGTCGCGTTGGGCACGTTCACCGCGATCTTGTTGACGGCCGCCCTGCTGGGTTTGCGCCCGAGCCTGGTTGGCGATCTCGCCCAGCCGATGTTCTGGACCAAGGAGGTCTTTTGCGTTGCCTTGGCCGGCGCTGGCCTGGTGGTGGTCAAGCGTCTGGCGCAACCGGGAGCAAGCCTGGGCCTTGCGCCTCTGGCGATCGCGCTGCCCCTCATTGCGCTGTGGCTTTTGGCGAGCTACGTGCTGTACAGCGCCGATCCGGATGCCCGTGGACAGCTCGTGCTCGGGCACACCGCCAGCGTTTGCCCTTTCTTGATTGCGCTGGTTTCGGCGCCACTGTTCGTAGCCTTCATGTGGTCATTGCGAAATCTGGCGCCCACGCGACTACGTTTGGCGGGCGCCACCGGGGGGTTTGCGTCAGGGTCCATGGGCGCGCTGGTGTACTCCTTGCATTGCCCCGAGCTTGCTGCACCCTTCGTCGGCATTTGGTATGTGCTAGGGATCCTCATGCCCACCATCGTCGGCACGTTGCTCGGACCGCGTCTATTGCGCTGGTGAACTCCGCCAGCGGCCAGGACCTGGCAATGGGCCCGCGCTTGGCGCTCTAACCGATTCGCGTTGCCCATAAACCGCTGTGCCGTGGAACGTGGCGAACTCCCATTACGTAAATCCATTCGACAGGGTCACCACAATCCATGCAGGATTTCGACGGCGCGCTTCCGCGGCCCGTCAATTCAGGACGCCGGCGATCGCCGCTTGCCCGCGGTCGCCTTTCGCGGCGTCGCACCCAGCCGGTTGTTCGGGCCTTGCTCCAGTAGGATTTCACGGAAGGCTGAGGCTGCCGCGGAAAGGCGCTGGTCCTTGCGCCGCACCAGGTACCAACGCCGCAGTATGGGAAATCCCTCGACGCGCAAGATGCTCAAGCATTTGGCGTTGAGTTCCAACTCGACGGTTTGCGCGGAAACGACGCCGACGCCCAACCCCGCTCGCACCGCCTGCTTGATGGCCTCGTTGGTGTTTAGCTCGCAACCCGTCTGGCAGCTCAGGCCGTGCTCGCTGAAATGGCGTTCGACCGTGGCGCGCGTACCGGAACCCGGTTCACGCACGACCAGGGTTTCTTCGCTTAGCCGCTTGAGACTTACCGATTTGGCTTTGGCTAACGGGTGCGTCGGCGCACAAATGGCAACCAGTGGATTGTCCATGAAATGTTGCGCAACCAGTTCGTTGCTGTCCGGCGGTCGCCCGGTGATCGCCAGGTGCGTGCGGCTCTCGATCAAGGAGGCGAGCACGGTCTCACGATTTCCCACCTCAAGGCTGATGCGCACGCCGGGATGGCGCTCGTTAAGACTCGCAATCAATGGCGGGAGGAAATAACTTGCCGTGGAAACGACCGCCAAACGCAACACGCCCCGGTGCAGGCCGCGAAACTGGTCCATCGCCGTTCTCATTTCGACAGCCATGGCCGAAAAGCGCTCCGCGTACGCACGCAGTTCAAGGCCGGCCTCGGTGAGATGCATCCGCCGCCCCACCCTCTCGAGCAGCGGAAGGCCGATCTGGTCTTCCAGTTGCTTGACCTGCATGGACACGGCGGGCTGTGTCAGATGCAATTCCTCGGCTGCGCGCGACATCGATTTGCTTCGCGCCACCGCTTCGAAAATTCGCAGTTGCCTGAGCGTTATATGCATGATTGGTTGGGGTGATGATGAGGTAACAGCCGACGGCGGGCGGCCTGTGGTGGTGATACAAAGGGATCATGCATGCGTCGCCTCGATAGATGGCTGCAACGCCTGCAAATCGCCTGCGCGCGCTTGTTCAGTGCTCATGCCATGCGCCCCGTTCGCGCGGTGGATCGCATACGAAATCCCGGGCCTTGGATATGGAAACATTGCACGTCAGCGCTCCTCATCGTCGAGCGCCGGATTCCAGCCCCGGGCGCCTGCGGCGCGAATCGCCGCTTCGTATTTGCGGCGGTGCCGGTCGGCCAGAACCGGCGGCAGGGTGCTAGGCAGGCCGCCATGAACGTCCCATTGGTGTTCCACCCGCGTCATGAGGGCCTGGATCCGGCCCAGGTCCCAGCCGGCGCAGTCCTCCGAATCGGCGATCAAACCAAACACGCGTGCGTCGAGCACCATACGGCCCGTCGGCGTTAGGCCATGGGAGTCGCTGCCGAGTCCCGCGTAAATCTTCTTCATATCGCTCCGCGCTCACTGTCCAACCACCGCTTGACGAAGGCATCAGCCAGTTCACGCACCGATTGCGCCTTGAGGATGAGGCCCAGGTCAATCATTTCGGTGACGGTGGCGCAATTGCCCTGGCTGGCCGGAATGGGCGCGCTGATGATATGGTTCTGTTCCTGGCGAAAGAATACCGCGGCTACCACGCCCACGAACCAGATGGTGCGCGCACCCTCTCGGCGCGCGCGCAGCGGATCGTCGCGCACGACGAACACCGGGCTGCCGCTGGATCCGGGGTACACGGCCGCATCGATCAGGAACTGTTTGCGCCCTTCAAAGTCAAGCTCCAGTGGCGTGGCGGTGGTGCCGCGGCGCAGGATCGGCATTAGGTTGACCTGGTCCCAAATCCCACTGGGATAGCCCACAAAAAGGATTTCCTCGAGCGCGTCGAAATCCCGAACCTGCGCGGCATCGGGGATGCTGCGGCTGTCGATCGACTGGTAATACAGCGCCACGTTCAGGTCGCGCGCCGCCCGCTCCAGCGGGCGCAGCGGAATGATGGCCAAATCGGTTTGCGCATCGGGATGGTAGAGCCAGGCGGCGGGAAAGTCATCAATGTTCAGCTGAAAGCGCCGTCCGAAATCGGGCCGCCCCTCGCGCTGCTGGGTGAAGATCAACCCGCCGCGGCGCACCCCTTCTACCAGATGGCGGTTGGTGACGATGAAGGGCGTGCTGCCCTTGGCGTGGCGGTGCGTGATGATGAAGGCGGTGCCCGAACCCGCGCTGCCGTCCTCGAGCTCGGTGTCGACGCGAACCGTGGAGAAGAGCAATCGCTTGGCCGTTGAATCGATCTGCATCGGGTTCGCCGTTCCGGTTCTCGGAAGCCTGTGCGGGTTATCGCAACTCAGGACGCCGCGCGCTGGTTGAGCCGCTCAATCGCTGCCATGACGGCACGCTGCGCCGCCTCGGCCTCAGCCTCGGAGCCCATCATCGTGAGGCGACCGAAAGTGCCGAAGGGCTTTACGTCCACCAGCGTCACGTGCGCACCTTTCTCCGCCTCGTTGGCGGCATAGACGATATATCCGGCCGGCTCCACCTCCAGGATGAACATACTTTTCCCTGGCAGGATCATCGAACCCTTGCGGAACTGACGGTTGATGAGCGTGGCATGGTCCGGCGTGATGGCCCGAATGATCTCGTTCCAAGCCACCTTGCAGGGCAGCCGCGACTCGACGCGCGCGCCCAGCTTCTCCAGCACCATGTCGCCGGCAGCGAGCACCTCGCTCTGGTTGCGGTAATGAATCTCCATCGAGCCGAAGGACCGCTCGACCACCTGCTCGCCCATGCGCACATTGGTGCCCTTGAGCGCGATGTCGGATAGATTGTGCACGGCCATCCCCGGCGCCACCTCGATCCACATGCACGCGTCTCCAGGCACCGGCAGGAAGCCCTGCGAAGAGGTCGCCAGGTACGACGCCAGCTGGGGCTGGAGCGCATCGATGAACACGAAGGTGCGCAGACTGACTTTCATCGTCGCGCGCCGGTCACCGCGTCAGGTTCATGTAGAGCATGGGCAGCTTCTCGGGCAGCCGGTCGAGCTGGTCTATGACCGTGAAGTTGTTCGCGCCAAATACTCGCGACACATACTGGTCGGCATGCGGATCGAGCGACAGCGCATACACGGCGATGCCGGCGCGGCCCAGTTCCTCCACCGCGCGCCGGGTGTCGTGCCGCAAGTACTGCGGGTCGCGCACGTCATTGTCGGCGGGTTCGCCGTCGGTCACGACAAATATGACGCGCCGGCCGCTCGGCTGCGCGGCGAGATAGTGGCCGGCATGACGCAGGGCGGCGCCCATGCGGGTAGACAAATGTCCGGTCATGCCGGCCAGGCGTGCGCGGGCCAGATCGCCATACGGCTGGTCGAAATCTTTGAATCGATGGTAGTGAATGTCATGCCGGCCATCGGAGCAAAATCCGTGGATCGCGAAGGGGTCGCCGATGCGGTCCAGCGCATCGGCAAGCAGCACGGTGGCCGAGCGGGTCAGGTCCAGCACGGAATAGTCGTGTCCGCGCACCTTTTCGTTGGAAGATTCGGACATGTCGAGCAGGACCAGCACGGCCAGATCGCGCACCGTGCGTTTGTGGCGCAGCATGATGCGCGCATCGGGCTGCCGGGTCATGCGCAGCTCGATCATTGCGCCGACGGCCGCATTAATGTCCAGGTCGTCCCCGTCCTCCACCCGCCGGATGCGCTGCAGGCCCTGCGGAACCATGGACTCGATGAGAAACTTTAGACGCGAGATCACCGGCTTATTGGCGTCGATGATTGCGTCGATCACCGCCAGGTCGCCCACCGGCGAGTGGCGCTCGAGCACGGTGGCCCAGTTGGGCCGCTCCAGCTGGATCTGGTAATCCCACTCGGCATAGTGAAACGGCGCGGAGATCGGCGGCCGGCCCAGCAATTCATTGATGCTCGTGCCGTCATCGAAGAGATATTCGGTTGACAGCTCCCAGACCTCCTCGGCGTCGTCCCCGGCGAATTCGTTGTCCAGCGCATGGACCATTTCCATCAGGCTGACCTTCTTGCGGACCTGCTGGCGGTCTTCCCAGGTCGCTTCCAGCGCCAGGGCTTCGTCGTATTCGGCCAGCTGCCAGACCGCGCGGTTGTCGTCCCGATACACGGCGCTTTGCTTGCGTCCTCGGGACGGCAGGGGCGGCAGTCCCCGCAGCGCAAGCGTGGCGGCTGCCGCCATGCCGAGCTCGACGCTCAGTGCGTTGTCGTGGAGGGCGCCCGAATGCGCCTGGAAGGCCGACAACCCCTGTTGCACCCAGGGGTCAGGGTCCTGCGAGCAGCCTTCGAGCAGCGCCCGTGCGAGCCGGTCCATGAGCGTGCCCACGGCGGCAACTGGCGCGGAGTAGTCCGCAATCGGGTGCAGGGCAAGCCAGGCATCGCGCATGTTGGGAAACTGCGCGATAGCCAACGCCTCGATGCGTGCGTCCTCAAAGAGCTCGACCAGCGCCTGCTCGAGTGGCGAGCACTCCTCGCGCCGCAGCGGCACGCCGCCGAACACCAGGTGTGCGGCGCAATGGTTGACCGCTGCACGGTATACCTCCAGGCCGGGCACTGTCGCGCCGGTGGCGGGTGCGGCCGCAGGGACGTCGTCGTAGGCGTCGGCGATGTAGACCACGTAACGCTCGATGTAAGGTCGCAGCCCGTCACGGCTTTCGTAATCACCGGCTGTGGGACGCAGGAAGAAATCGCGGTTCCATATGGCGCGCAGGTAGATGTTCAGGCGCCGCTGGATGTCCACGAACAGCGTGCCCTTGCGCTCCTGCTGCAGCACGCCCATCGCGTCAGCGCTGCGCAGCGAAAAGTATTCCGCCTGTCCTTCCAGATCAGATTTGTAGGCCTGCGCGCCCCACTGCACCCAACGTCGCAATCCGCCCAAGGTGAGCTGTGCCAGCAGGCGGTCCAGGTTCTCCAGCATTGGCCGCAGACCGCGCGGCGCCTGTGCCAGCACAATCTCAAGGACCTTGAGGTAGCTGCGGAAGAGTTCGGCGTCGCCTACCCGCTGCGCTGCCAGGGGCGCGGTGCCGGCGATCAGTGCCAGCACCTGGCCCGAGGTCTTGGAGGCCATGCCGAGAAGGAAGGTCACCAGGTCGGGCAGTACCTCTTCGCCAATGCCGCGTGCCACCTCCGGCATCGACTCCAGGAAGCTGACGACCAGTTCCTCCGCGCGCCCCAGGCGGTGCAGGGCAATCGCCCCCTTGAGGTAGTTGTCCAACCCGCGCGGCGTGAAGGCGCGGGCGGCCTCGTTCCAGGTGGCGCGCAGCAGGTCCTTTGCCTTGCCGGGCAGCTCGTCGAGCAGTTCCTGGAATTCTTCGAGGTGGATGGCCATGGAATGGGGATCGCGAGCCCGCGGGCGCCGGGCGCCGTGCCTAGAAGTAGGTGGTAACCGCCGCGTCCAGCGCGTCGCGCATGTCCGGGTCGTCGGTAATCGGGCGCACCAGCGCCACGCGGCAGGCGGCCAGCGGGGCGACGCCGCGCGCGATCAGCGAACCGGCGTAGATAAGCATCCGGGTGGAAATGCCCTCGTCGAGCCCGTGCCCCTTCAGGTTGCGCGCGCGCTCGGCGATGTGCACGAGGTTCTTGGCAACGTCTGCGGCGATGCCGCTTTCATGCGCAACGATCTCGGCCTCGACCTCGTGCCTGGGGTAGTCAAAATCGAGGGCACCGAAGCGCTGCTTGGTCGACTGTTTCAGATCCTTCATCAGCGACTGGTAGCCGGGGTTGTACGAGATCACCACCTGGAAGTCCGGGTGCGCCTCGATGATCTCGCCCTTCTTTTCCAAGGGCAGGATGCGTCGCGCATCGGTGAGCGGGTGGATGACGACGGTGGTGTCCTGGCGCGCCTCGACCACTTCGTCCAGGTAGCAGATGGCGCCATGGCGGGCAGCGAGCGCCAGCGGGCCGTCCTGCCAGCGCGTTCCATTGGCGTCCAGCAGGATGCGCCCCACCAGGTCGGACGCCGTCATGTCCTCGTTGCATGCCACGGTGATGAGCGGTCGCCCGAGCTTCCAGGCCATATATTCGACAAAGCGCGTCTTGCCGCAACCGGTCGGACCCTTGAGCATCATCGGCATCCGAACCGAGTACGCCGCCTCGAAGAGGTCGATCTCGTCGCCCACGGGCCGGTAATAGGGTTGCGCGCGCACCCGATAGGATTCGAGTGCGCTGGCCGCCGGCGCTGGCGGCGAGGCATTGGTGACCGGTGCCGAGACTTCTGCGGCGCGGCGGGCAAAGCGCTGCACCGAAGTTTGCACCGAGAAGCCGGACGGCCGGGCAGCGGCATCCCGTCGTGGCAGGTAACTGCGGTCTTGTTCGGACATGATGGCGTCGGGTGGGCGGTCGATTTAGTCGGGCCAGACGCGCCGGGGAAAGATTTCCGCCGCGCTGGGAGGGGGGTTCTGGGCATCCGCCGCCGATTCCTTGCCGACCGGTCGGGCGGGTTGGGACACCGGCGGCACGGTAGGGGCGCGGGCCGTGCGTGACCGGCCGGCATTACGGTCTTGCGCATCCGTGGTGGACGCCGACGACCTCGCCTGGCGGACGCTGTTGGCAAGCTTGTCCTTGAGACTGCTCATGTCAGGCCAGCTCCTTGATGATGGCGTCGATCTCGGCGGCGGCAGCGCGCCCGCGTCCGCCCATCTGGTAGACGGATACGCCTTCGAGCGCCGCGGTCTTGTAGACGCTGCGCCGGCGCACCACAGCCTTGAGCGCGGGCAATCCGAATTCGGCCAGTGCGTCTTGCATGGCCGCCGACAGCGCGCTGCGCGCTTCAATTTGGTTGAGAAGAAGGTAAGCGCGCAGGCCGGTATTGCGCTGTCGGGCCTGCTCGATCTCGGCGGGCAGTCGCAGGCTGGCCCACAGGTCGACCGGCGAGGGCAGGACCGGGATGATCACGGTGTCGCAGCCGAGCAGCGCCAATTCCGCGGCGCGACTGTCGACTGCTGGCGGGCAGTCGAGCACGAGGTAATCAAAAGCGCGGAAGTCCTTGCGCAGGTCGCGCGGTGGGCTGCCCGGTCCGAGCTGCTTCACGGTCGCCGGAAAGGCCTGCGTTCCTGCTGCGGCCCATTGGGTTGCCGAGCCTTGCGGGTCCAAGTCGATCAGCACCGTGCTGCCGCGGCGCGCCAGCCCGCCGGCCAAATTGACGGCCACGGTGGTCTTTCCGGCGCCGCCCTTCTGGTTGAGAACGGCCAGGACGCGCGAGGAAGCGGTCATCAGCGCCCCGTGCCTGCATGCGCCTCGGCCAGCGCGGCGATCTGCCGCGCAAAGGCCTCTTCGGCGGGTGACAGCCGGCCGCTATCGCCGGCCTCGAGCGTGACGTTCACGTAGGTCGTGCCGAAATTGATGTTTTGCGGATGCAGTCCACAGGCTTTGCCGGCTGTGGCCAAGCCATCGAGAAATTCGCGGGTCTGCGCGTAGCGCTCGAAGGTGAAGCGCCGGAACAGGGTCGATGGCCTTTCGCGCCGCTCCCAGCCTTCCCAGATTTCAGCCATGATTGCCGCTCCCGGCGGATGCGCCCGCCAGTTTGTCGAAATGCGCGCGCTCCTGGCCCAGCAGCTTCTCGAAGAGGGCCGCCGTCGGCTCGTCCCGCAGGCGCCGCGCATGCAGTAGGGCGTCGCCATAGATCCGCACGGCGTTCTCCTCGAGCTGCCGGTCGTGCGCCAGCAGATCCTCGGAGCGCTGGCCCAATCGCGCCACCGGCAATTGGCCGGCGCAGGGTGCCACGCCCAGGCGAATCTGGTGTTCGATGAGTTGGCTGGCGTGGCCCAGTTCCTCGATCGCCTCGGAGTGCAGGCTTTGCGCGAGGGCGGTATCGCCCCACAAGCGGGCCAATACGCTCTGCGCAAGGTACTGCTGCACCGCCGCCATCTCGTGGTTGAGCGCGCGGCTGAGCCAGCCCAGGGTACGGGGATCGACGGCCATGGTCTCTAGGGCAAGGGTCAGCTGCGCGTGGACGTGATCTCGGTGTCGCGCCCGCCGCTGCCGGCGTTCGGCTGGCTGGGCAGGATGCCTTCGACCTCGTTGTGAACCCGAGCGATTATGTGGGCGGCCACCAGGCCGTCGCCCACGCGTTCACAGGCGTCGGCGCCGGCGCGCACCGCCGCGTTCACCGCTCCGGTTTCGCCACGAACCATCACCGTTACGTAACCGCCACCGACGAACTGGCGGGAGATCAGGCGGACCTCCGCAGCCTTGGTCATTGCATCGGCCGCTTCGATCGCGGGAACGAGTCCGCGGGTCTCAATCATGCCCAGGGCGATGCCATTGATGTTTGCCATGTTGTTATCCTCACTCGTGGATGTTGGGCTTCTCAGGCACCGGGCCCGGTTGGCAGGATGCCTTCGACCTCGTTATGCACGCGGGCGATGATGTGCGCGGCCACCAGGCCGTCGCCGACACGTTCGCAGGCGCCGGCGCGCACGGCGGCGTTGACGGCGCCCGTCTCCCCGCGCACCAGCACAGTGACGTAGCCGCCACCGACGAACTGGCGGCCGATCAGACGGACCTCGGCAGCCTTCGTCATTGCGTCGGCCGCTTCGATCGCCGGGACAAGTCCACGTGTTTCAATCATGCCCAGGGCGATGCCGTTGATGTTTGCCATTTTCATTGACCTCTTCTTCAGCGGAAAGAATGCTCAGGCGGCCGGAGTCTTGGGCAGAATGCCTTCGACCTCGTTGTGCACGCGAGCGATGATGTGGGCGGCAACGAGGCCGTCGCCCACGCGTTCGCAGGCGTCGGCACCTGCGCGCACGGCGGCGTTCACCGCGCCGGTCTCGCCACGAACCATGACGGTGACGTACCCACCGCCCACGAACTGGCGGGAAATCAGGCGCACTTCCGCGGCCTTTGTCATGGCGTCGGCCGCCTCGACGGCCGGGACCAGTCCACGGGTTTCGATCATGCCAAGGGCAATTCCTATCGATTCAGCCATTTTCTGCTACTCCTTCATCAGTAAAGTTGATTGAATGAACCTGTTGCTGCACGCAGGTGCCGTCGATGTGCACCCCCTTGCCTTGCCGCCCGACCGCGCCGTCACGTTTCGTCCCACCCTTCGATGATTCCGCAGATCGTCAGATCCGTGAGCGTGTCGCGCTCCGGCATCGCCAGCCGCGCCGCGGTGCCGATGCAGGTGAAGACCCACTTGCCCGGGGGCACGCCCACCGGGTCGGTAGCAACCATGGTCTCGCCACGCTGGCCGCGCAGCACGCGTAGCGAGGCCTGGCCCAGGCCCGGCAACCGGCGGCTGCACACGAGATCGTCGATGACGCGCCAGATTTCCATCAGGCGGCCTCTGGATTCCAGCGGTCGATGATGCCGACGATGGTGAGGTCGGACGGGAAATCGCGTGCGCCGGCGGCATCGCGGGCCGCGGAGGAACTTACGCAGATGACCCAGTCGCCCGGAATGCAACCGACAGCATCGACGGCGACGCTGCGCGTTCCGCCGGCCTTTTCCTGCACGACCAGGAGCGGCCGGTGGCCGAAAGCATCGATCCGGCTGGTCGACACGAGGGTTTTCTCGACTCGCATGATTCTCATGAACTTGCTCCCTCAGTGCCGGACCAACGGGGGTGCGTCGGCAATGAACTGGCACCACACCGATCCGCGCCGGTCGCTCACGGCGACTTGGCAGTTGAGCTGGCCCTTGTCCGAGAGATCGGGAAAGCGGCGCAGCACGGCGTCGCGCACCTGACGCGCGCGGGCGACGGATCGCTGCTGCGAGCCGGGCACGCGGGAGTCGTAGCTGAAATGGACGAGAACCGGTGCCGCAAGGCCTTTGACGAGGTTCAGGCCGTTGAAGATGCGGATGCCCACGTCAAGGTCGGGGGCGCCCTCCTCGATCGTGTCGAGGTGTGCGTAGTAAAAGAGGTTGCGCAGCTGCAGCGGATTTGGCGCTTCGCCCACCACGATGCATTCCTCGTCGTGTCCCACCACGGAGTAGCGGCCGCCGTGGTGATGCACCACGTATTCGATCTGCGAGATATTTGCCTGGGCCAGCGCCCTGACCAGCCGCCGCATGCCCTCGTGCATGGGGCCCTGGCCCGCGCCCGGGCCCCCAATACCTTCGACGTCGGCGATCAACTCGTCGATGCGCGCGCGCGCCGCCTCGGCGGGGAGTCCGAGGGTCTGGCGGTAGAGCACGGCAGTGTCGACGTAGCGGTGCGGATTGAGGTGGCCACGGGTGTCGGGCAGGTGGATGCGCAGGGCGTCGATATCGGTGTCGATGCCCAGGAGCAGGGTATCGGGCGCGGCACCATCGCCGAAACTGCGGTCAATAGCCTCGCGCAACTCGTCAAGCCGCGACAGCGCGGCATCGGTGGCGACCCGGTCACGGCTGCCGTGCGCGGCGCAACCCTGTTCGGCCGGATGCGAGCTGCTGAAGTGGTACGCGGCGACCTTGAGGTAGTTCAGGTGTTCGCCGCCGGCAATGGCGCCGGAGCGCCGCTCGACCTCGCGCTGCGCCCAGTCGGCGATGTCGGATTCGACGTCGAACAGCGCTCCCGCGTAGGCCTTGACCTGCACGCCCGCGCCCGGCTGCATGCGCAGGATGAAGGGCACGAGGCCCTGCAGGCGCCCGTCGGCGCAGGGGCTGATGTCCACGGTGTGATAGCCGCATTCGCGCAAAAAGCCCTCGTCGATGGGCAGGCGGGAACGCCATCCGGCCTGTTCGGCCTGCGCCTCGTCGACACACAGCTTCAGGCTGCTCATGATGCAATGGGAGTGCAGGCGGCGCAGGTCAAGTCCGCCGACCCAGGCACGCTCGAGCAGGTCATCGGGCAGTTCGAAGCCGAGTCGCTCCTGCGCGAGCCGTTGCGCCGTAACCGCGAAATCGGCGTCGTGCTGACGGGCCGAGATCTGCTGGAGCACGCCGACAATCTGGCCGAAGCGCTGCCGCACGCGCTGTTCATAGCGGAAGAGTTCGGCGTTGATGTGCGCGTCCGTCAGCGGATGTTCGCAGCGGGCGCCAGCCCCGACCACGCAGGCCGGATTGGGCGGCGCGGCTGGATCCGCCGCAGCGGTGACCGCGGCTTCATTCGCGGCGCTGCGGCGCATGGCCAGCATGCGTTTGCGGGTGTCCATGGGCGCTCGACTCAGCCTCGGGCCCCGCCAGAGACGGTGACGGCGGCGCCGCGCCGCGAACTGCCCGCAGAGCCTGTTATGACCGAATCGGGAATCTCGGGGCGCTCCAGATTGCGAAAGCCCGCTGCGCTGCTGCCGGTGCCCCGCGGCTGTCCGCGTTGCGACGGATTGCGCACCAGGCTCGATGTTCCTTCGGTACCGCTGACGCGGGGATTGTCATGCCAGGCGTCGCCCGAGATGCGCCCCCCCTGCTGCCGGCCCTCGCCGCTCACACGCTGCGCGGCGGCGACGGCGGCCTCGTCCTGGGCACGCCGCCATGAGGTGTCGACGTGGCGAAAATCCGGCGTGCCGGTGATAAGCCCGGCTCCTTTGTTCACCGGTCCGGTGATGCGGGCATTTTCCAGCGCGCTGCCGGTGACCGCGGCGTCGCGGCGCTCCCGACCTTCGCGGGCCGGCGTCATGATGCTGAATCCGCGCACCGGCGCTTGCTCCACCGCCAGCTGTGGCTGGCCGCGCAGGCCAAAGCGTCCGCCGGCCGTGCAATCCGTGGGCATGTTGTCCACGCCCAGGTATGGCGTTCCGGTGACCGTGCTGCAGGATCCGCGTTCGTCCCCCGTGACGGGCGAACCGCCGGCGCCCGGCCGGTCGCCGGTGACAAGCGTTGCCGGGATGGAGGCGCTATCGCGTACCAGGGCGCGTTGCTGCGCGGCCGTTGGCGCCGGGCAGAACTCCTGGAACTGCGAACCGCCGGAATACTGGTCACCGCTCACGATGGCGCAGGCGCCCGCCTCGTTGCCCGTGACATTGGCCGCACGTCCTGGGTAGCTGCCCGATACGGTCTGGCCACCAAGACTCGTGTCGACGACGACTTTGCCAACTGGCGCCACAACATCGGTCGCGCCAAGTGTGGCGAGCTGGCGGGTGCCGATGTAGTCCGTGCCGGTAACGGGTTTGCATCCGAATGCTTCGTCACCGGACAATTTTGGGCTGGGCGCCACCTCCGAACCGGTCACGATTCGTCCGCCCACGGTCTCCATGCTGCCAACCTTGCGCGGGATGGGCGTTTCGCAAAGTCCGGCAAAGTCGGCCGTGGTGTAGTACTGGCTGCCCGTGATGGAGCGGCACGAACCGACCTCATTGCCGGTTACCCGGCCGGAGCGGTCCACCGAGGAACCCGACAGCGTCTGTTCGCCGCGAGTCGACATCACGCTCACCTTGCGCGGCGATACGGGCGAGTTGGTCTTGCAGATTTCCCGGAAATGTTCCGTGGAAAGGTATTCGGTGCCCGTGACCGGGCGACAGCTGCCGGCTTCGTCGCCGGTCTGGCGGATTCCGCGGCCGACCATCGTGCCGGTCACTGGTCGTCCGCCGCCCGTGTGGCTCACCGACACCTTGGAGGGAGCCGGGGCGGGACGCGATCTACACAAGGCATCAAACTGCTCGCCGCCGATGTACTCGGTACCGGTGATGCTGCGGCACGAGCCAGGTTCGTTTCCGGTGACCTTAGGACTGCGCTCTACCATGGTGCCCGTGACCGGCTGCCCCGCGAGGGTGTGGCCCTGTTCCACCTTGGGCGGCACGGCCGCAGCGACGGCGCGCGCCTTCATGCGACCGCTGCTGCGGGATGTCGAGGAGGTGGTGAGGCCCGCACGTCCGGCCAGCGACAAGGCCTTGCGCCGCTGCATGGACACCTGCCGGCCCGTGGCACCCTGGGTGATGGCCGACGGCCAAGCCTGGCCCGTCCAGGTGGTGGCAATGCGCGCGGCCTGAGCCACGCGAGCCAGGCCCGCCTTGCCGTCTTGCGTGAGCGCTGCACGGCGCAGGCGTGCCAGCGCGCGCACGCTGCCAGTATCGACGGGCGCCGAGCGAACGTCAGGCGCGAGGGCCGCTGCCGGCTGCGGTGTCGCGGACGCTGGCACTTGCGTGGCAACGCTGGCCAGCGCCGGGGACGCGGCGGCCGATGCCACCGTGGCGCAATCGCACATGGGCTCGCAGCCGCAGCCGCCCGCTGTGGCTGTGCGCGACGGTCGTACGGCAGCGGCGGTCCGCACGGCAGCCGTCGCCCGCCCGGCGCCGGCCTTGCCGTTGCGGGACATCGCCTGCCGGCGCTGCAGCGCCAGCTCGCGGCCCGAAAGTGTTGCGCTTGCATTGTCCTGTGCAGTCGTGGTCATGACGTTCCTCGGCACTTCGATCCGGATCGGGGCAGCAAAAGGGCCACCCCCAAACAACACCTGCCAGTAAACCGGTCGGCGTTTGACGCCGAACCTTGCCGCTTCAGCGGAAAACGACGAACGCCGTGCCCTGGCTCTGGGCGTAGTTGTCGTAAGCGACAAAGCGCACCAGGTGGTCAGGGAATTCGCGGTGGCAGGCATCGAGCTCGGCCAACACGGCGTCGACGGACTGCTCGCCGAAAAGCGGCAGCTTCCACATGTACCAGAAGCTCACGTTCGCGGGAGTGCCCTTCTCGGCGTGCTCCACCGCGGGGTTCCAGCCCTGCGCAATGGCATAGGCGATCTGGCGGCGGACCTGATCGGGGGTCATCTGCGGCAGGAATGAAAACGTCTCGTAGCGCTTGGTCGAGTGATAGGCTTGTACGGCCATGGCGAAATCCTTTCGAATGGGATGCCGGCGGAGACATCGCGCCGCCGCAGGGCGTGCGCGGGCTCCGGGTCGGAACTACTTGTTGGCGATGTCCAGCTTGTCCACCGTGTCGAATTCGAACTTGATTTCCTTCCATGTTTCCATGGCGATCTTGAGTTCGGGGGAATGTTGCGCGGCGGCGGTGAGAATCTCGCGACCCTCGCGTTCCACCTGCCGGCCTTCGCTGCGGGCCTGCACGCAGGCCTCCAGTGCGACGCGGTTGGCATGCGCGCCTGCCGCATTGCCCCAGGGATGGCCCAGCGTGCCGCCGCCAAACTGCAGCACCGAGTCGTCGCCGAATATTGTTACCAGTGCGGGCATGTGCCAGACGTGGATGCCCCCCGAGGCCACGGCCAGGGCGCCGGGCATTGATCCCCAGTCCTGGTCAAAGAAGATTCCGCGGCTTCGATCTTCCGGTACAAAGGACTCGCGCAGCAGGTCGATCCAGCCCAGGGTGGACGCGCGGTCACCCTCGAGCTTGCCCACCACGGTGCCGGTGTGCAGGTGATCACCACCCGACAGGCGCAGAATCTTGGTGAGCACGCGGAAGTGGATGCCGTGATGCGGATTGCGATCGAGCACGGCATGCATCGCGCGGTGGATATGCAGCAGCATGCCGTTGTTGCGGCACCAGTTTGCCAAGCCCGTATTGGCGCAGAAGCCGCCGGTAATGTAATCGTGCATGATGATCGGTGCGCCAATCTCCTTGGCGAACTCCGCTCGCTTGTACATCTCCTCGGGGGTGGGCGCGGTGACGTTTAGGTAGTGGCCCTTGCGCTCGCCGGTCTCGCGCTCGGCCTTGAGCGTGGCCTCCTGGACGAACTCGAAGCGCTCACGCCAGCGCATGAAGGGCTGGCTGTTGATGTTTTCGTCGTCCTTGGTGAAGTCCAGGCCGCCGCGCAGGCACTCGTACACCGCGCGGCCATAGTTCTTTGCCGACAGCCCCAGCTTGGGCTTGATCGTGCAGCCCAGCAGCGGGCGGCCATACTTGTTGAGCTTGTCACGCTCGACCTGGATGCCGGCCGGGGGGCCGCCGCAAGTCTTGACGTAGGCGATCGGGAAACGCACGTCCTCGAGTCGGAGCGCGCGGATAGCCTTGAAGCCGAACACGTTGCCCACCAGAGAGGTGAACACGTTGACGACCGACCCCTCCTCGAATAGGTCGATCGGGTAGGCGATGAATGCGTAAAAGCAGGTGTCGTCGCCCGGCACGTCCTCGATGCGATAGGCACGACCCTTGTAGTAATCGAGGTCGGTGAGCAGGTCGGTCCAGACGGTGGTCCATGTACCGGTCGAGGACTCGGCAGCCACCGCGGCAGCGGCCTCTTCTCGGTCCACGCCCGCCTGGGGGGTGATCTTGAAGCAGGCAAGGATGTCGGTATCAAGCGGGACGTAGTCCGGTAACCAGTATGTTTGCCGATATTCCTTGACGCCGGCCTGATAAGTTTTGACTGCCATGTTTCGCGACTCCTTGTGGCGCTTACGCGCTCGATGATGTTCCAGAGATATCAATGCGTTTCCAGGCGCGAACTCTAGTGGAGCGCAACCATAAGTAACAATTCAATTTCTTGATGGCAGGTGCGATTGCTCCTTATGGTGGTCGCGCCAGCATCCGACGCTGCGCCAGATACGCATCTTCGAAGCGGCAGTGGAGCAGCAACGCCACGTAGGAATGGCACTTCGCGCCACGGCTCCGTATCAGCGCCCGCGCCGCCGAAGAAATCGGCCTCTCGACATCCGATGGACGGTCTTTACACAGTGCGCCATTGCGCTGTCGTTATAAGTGCAGCTGACACCAGGCAAATTAGTTTTGATTTGTGCGCCAATCGCGTGGTCGTTAGCCTGCGATGGGATGTCAGCACGACATCGCATGGAAAGAACACGATGATCACGACCGCACCCTGGTACTTCTGTTTCGGCCCTGCGGCACTGGCGGCCGTCAGTGTGCTTCCGGAGTCGATTTGCGGAGCGCGCGGCCAGCGTAGGACGCAGATGGCGCAAATTGCAGCGGTGCTGTCCGTTGCCCTGGCCGTCGGATCCGCCGTGGCTGTCGCCGCCCTGGGGCGGATGCACACGCCACTGGTGGGCAGCGCCGGAATTGGATTCAGCGTGTATGTCGACGCGCTGACCGCAATGATGTCCGTGCTCGTGGCATTCATCGGCCTGATCGTCGTGAGCTACAGCCGCAATTATCTTGACGGCGAGCCGCGCCAGGACTACTTCATTCGCTGCCTGTGTATTACGCTTGCTGCAATCCTGCTGGTGATCCTATCGGGCAACTTTCTGCAGTTTGCCCTCGCATGGCTGGCAACCAGCATGGCATTGCAACGACTCCTGCTGTTCTACCCCGAACGCCAGGCAGCCATGCTTGCCGCGCGCAAGAAATTTCTTGCCAGCCGACTGGGTGATCTATGCCTGCTCGGCGGCATGATCCTGCTGTACCAGCTCTTTGGCAGCCTGGAGTACACGACCATCTTCCACGGTGCGGCTGCGCTGACGGGCTCCAGTGCGCCGGCCGCACTGCACGTGGCCGCATTGCTGCTGGCCACAACCGCACTTCTGAAGTCGGCGCAGTTTCCTCTCCATGGCTGGATCGTCGAGGTCATGGAAACGCCTACGCCAGTCTCGGCCCTGCTGCACGCCGGCATCGTCAACGCCGGGGGCTTTCTGGTGATCCGTTTCTCCGAGGTAATGGCGGCATCCACGCCGGCAATGCATACGCTCGCGGTCATCGGCGGATTTACTGCGCTGTTCGGGTCGGTCGTAATGCTGCCGCAGACGTCGATCAAGGTGTCCCTGGCCTACTCGACGATTGCGCAGATGGGATTCATGATGCTCGAGTGCGGCCTGGGTGCCTTCTCGGCGGCGATGCTGCACATCCTGGCGCACTCACCGTACAAGGCGCACGCGTTCTTGTCCTCCGGTAGCGTCATCGACATTGCGCGCACATCCTGGACGCCAAGCCCGGGTGGCAAGCCACACCCCGCGCGCATGGCCATATCCGTGATCGCTGTACTGGCGGTGACGCTGGTCGTAAGCACCTTGTTCGGCGCCACGATCACGGAAAAGCCCGGTGAATTTACGCTCGGCGCGGTACTCGTCCTGGCGCTCATCCTGCTGCTGTCCAACGGCATTGACGAAAGACCCAACGGCTACGTTGTGGGTCGGGCGATCGTCCTTGCGGCGGCCGTGGCCATTGGGTACTTCGCGCTGCAGTACGGCATCGGCGAGCTGCTTTGGGGTTCAGTCGTCCCCACCCAGACCGTTCACGGCCCGCTTGACATTGCGCTCGTCGTCATGGTCATCGCCTCCTTCGGGCTCGTGACGATATTCCAGGGACTGCTGCCCGGTCAGGCGGCGCAGCCACGCTGGCAAGCGCTATACGCGCATCTGGCCAACGGACTTTATGTCAACACCATCGCCAACCGCTGGCTGCTGAGTTTCTGGCCCAGCCGCCCGCGTCAATCGCTTTCCCCGGGAAGGTTGCAATGAATGCCGCCGTCGCTCAGCGGTCCGATAACCAAGCCGCGGTTGCCTTCCCGGAATCCATCATAGAGCCGGCCCATCGTATCCGCCTGGAGCAGGCGGTACGGTCCGCCTGCCGGCGGGTTGCCCCGCTCTGGCCGCTCAAACACTTCGTCGCGGTCAATCCGTTCCTGGGATTCACCGACCGGACCTTCCACGCGACCTGCACGGCCATGCGGCGCGTAGCCCGCATTGACATGCTCATGCCACGATCCTTTTACCGCCAGGCAATCGCCGCCGGAGCAATCGAGGAGCAGGACCTGTCCCGCGCGCTGGAGCGGGCGCCGCGAGATTGGCGCATCCCGGCATCGATGGAGGATCTGCGGCGCGCCCTGGAACGCGATGTTCCCATCCGCACGGGCAGCAGCGCCGTCGTTGCCACGGTGGCCGAGGTGCTCGACACCCTGGCCGCCGGGGACCGGCAAGCTTCGCGGACTGCGTTCATGGTCGACGAGATCTCCCGGTGGTGCGCTGCCTATTTCGACGAGGGGCAATCGGTCTGGCGCCTTCCTACGCGCAGTCTGCGGCCATACGCCGCTTGGCGCGAGTCGGTCCGACACGACCTGAACCCCGAAGCCATGGGCATCCGCGGGTTCCGGGCTGCCGTGGCAAGGCTGTCGGGCGATCCGATCGAGGCCATTGCTGCAGTGATCGACGAGCTGGGCATTCCCGAAACGGCCATCGAGGACTACCTGTATCAGGCGCTGTCGGACATCGGCGGGTGGGCTGCGTACGCCCGCTACCTCGTCTGGAACAGCGAACTCAATGGCCGCGAGGACGATACGCTCGCGCAGCTGCTGGCGATACGGATTGTGTGGGGGTACACGCTGTTTCTGCAGCACAATGATCCGCGTTTTCGCGCCGCATGGCGTGAAGCGATGACGCAGGCGGCGACCCCGAATCAGGATGAGCAGCTCGGGGACGACCCGGACATCACCATCGACTTCTTGATGCAGGACGCCTACGAGATCGCGTACCAGCGCCGCCTGCTGGCGCAGCTTTCCCAAAACACGGTGGAAATTCACACCAAGTCGGCGCGTGGGCGCCGCAAACTCGTGCAGGCGGCATTTTGCATTGATGTGCGCTCCGAGGTGTACCGGCGCGCTTTTGAGTCGGTTTCGACGGACGCCGAGACGATTGGGTTTGCGGGATTCTTTGGCTACCCGATCGAATACGTGAAGATCGGCAACCTGGTAGGCGGCTCCCAATGCCCGGTCCTGCTTACGCCAGTTTTTGTGGTGTGCGAAGGGGTGCGTGACGCCACGATCGAGGAGGAGACCGAGATCCTGGGTTTGCGCCAGCTTCGTCGCCGCGCAGCCAAGGCGTGGAAGTCCTTCAAGCTTGCGGCCGTCTCCTCGTTCATCTACGTGGAAACCGCCGGCCTTTTTTACGCTGGCAAGATCCTGAGCGACAGCCTCGGCCTAACCCGCACCGTGAAGGACCCCAATATCGATGGCTTGGACGCGGCGGTCATCGGGCGCGTCGGCCCGCGCATCGAGGCACGAACCGTTGGTGGGCGCCAGACCGGCTTTGACGATGTACAAAGCGTGAACCAGGCCGAGGCCGTGCTGCGCGGCATGTCCCTGCTGGAGAACTTTGCGCGCATCGTACTGCTGGTAGGGCATGGGAGCACCACCGCAAACAATCCCCACGCGTCCGGTCTGGACTGCGGCGCCTGCGGCGGACACACGGGCGAGGCCAACGCACGCGTTGCCGCACTGATCCTCAACGATCCCCAAGTACGCGACGGCCTGCGCACGCGTGGAATCGATATCCCCGGCGACACCTGGTTTCTCGGCGCCCTCCACGACACGACCACCGACGAAGTAGTTGTCTTCGATATGCACAACGTTCCGGCCACGCACGCCGACCATTTGAAAAGCGTGCGCGACCGCCTTTCGCGCGCGTCGTCACTTACCCGTCTGGAACGCGCTGCCCTGCTGGGCGTTCCC
>Ga0209698_10001973_pt1 | contig 23482 bp, 13 predicted proteins | sample LitLauG_LLR_2012_FD_187203 | JGI IMG/M metagenome (GOLD analysis project Ga0209698, IMG submission 187203) | Freshwater sediment microbial communities from Pennsylvania, USA - Little Laurel Run_MetaG_LLR_2012 (SPAdes) (version 2) | ecosystem: Environmental > Aquatic > Freshwater > Creek >... | reverse complement strand
GCTGGTAGTCGTTCCCTTCGCGGGGGCTCAAGAAACACATAGCCACGGCGCACCCGAGAAACTGGGAAGAGTATCGTTTCCGATTTCCTGTGCGCCGGGCGTTCAGGAGCAGTTCAATCGAGGAGTGGCCCTGCTTCACTCCTTCGCATACACCGCCGCCAACGATGCTTTTCATGGAGTGGCCGAGCAAGATCCGCGATGTGCGATGGCCCATTGGGGAATGGCTATCGCGTATTTTCGCCAGCTGTGGGAGCCGCCAATTTTGCCGGCAACCGTTGCGAGGGGGCAAAAAGAAATTGAGCTGGCGAAGCAGATTGGGAGCGGCTCTGAGCGCGAGCGCCGGTTTATCAGTGCGCTGGCGCTGATCTATCAGGACGCGGACACGGTACCCTACCGAACGCGAGCGTCGAACTACGAGCGGGCGATGAAGGATCTCGCGTCCGAGAACAGCAAGGACGTTGAAGCGCAGGTATTTTATGCGCTTGCGCTACTGGCGAACGAGTCTCCTGCAGACAAGACGCATGCCAAGCAGAAACAGGCGGCAGATTTGCTGGAGCCGCTTGATCGTGACTACCCCGACCACCCGGGTATCCCACATTACCTCATTCATGCGTACGACAATGCGGAACTAGCGCCGAGGGGCCTTGCGGCGGCAAGAGCCTACTCGCAGATTGCGCCCTCAGCGCCGCACGCCTTGCACATGCCATCGCATATCTTCACGCGGCTTGGCCTATGGGACGACTCCATCGCGTCGAATCTGGCGGCTCGGGAAGCGGCACACAGGCAGGGCGACACCGGAGAAGAACTGCATGCCATGGATTATCTGGTGTATGCGTATCTGCAGAGTGGGCGCGACAAAGACGCGGCTCAGGTTATCCAAGACCTGAAGACCATGCCGGAGTTGAACGCAGGCGATTTCAAGGTAGGGTACGCTTCGACCGCGATGCCGATTCGCTACGCGGTCGAGCGCGGTCAGTGGTCGGATGCTGCCGGCGTCGTTCCAGCGGTTGGCGCTCCGCCTCATGTCGCTGCCATTGCGGTGTGGGCTCGTGGCCTGGGGCTTGCGCGCACCGGACATGCCGGCGAAACACGTGTGGAGATTGACAGATTGCGGCAGATCGAAGAGCAGTTGCATAAGTCGGGCAACGATTATTGGGCCGTTCAGGTGGGGATTCTGAAGCGCGAAGTGATGGCGTGGTCAGCCCAGGCGGACGGGAAGCCGGATGAAGCCGCAGTTTTGATGCGGGAATCGGCCGACGAGGAGGATGCGATTGAAAAGCTACCAGTGACGCCGGGACCGATTGTTCCTGCCCGCGAGCAACTTGGTTACTTGTTGCTGGAGCAAAAACAAGCCGATCTCGCCCGGAAAGAATTTGAGACCGCACTCAAATTTTCTCCCGGGCGTCGCGGAGCGCTACAAGGTGCTGCTCTTGCTGCCAAAAGGGCAACCGCGTTAGTGTTTGTCGCCCTGCTCGGTGAAGAACTTGCCGGTTGTACCCGCCGAGAAGTAGCGCGACGTGACCGTCTTCTTCCGCGTGAAGAACTCGACTGCATCGAGCCCGTGGACGTGCAGGTCGCCAAAGAAAGAATCCTTCCATCCTGAGAATGGGAAGTAGGCCGGCGAGGCGGCGACTCCGATGTTCACGCCGACCATGCCGACTTCGATGCGGCGACTGTACTCGCGAACGGCAGCACCGTTCTCGGTGAAGATCGAGGTGCCGTTGCCGCGCGGGTCGCTATTGACGAGCGCGATGGCATCATCGAGCGAATCCACGTGCATGACCGAAAGCACGGGTCCGAAGATCTCGTCGATTGCGGCGTGCATGCCGGGTTTCACGTTGTTCAGGATCGTTGGTCCGACGAAGTTGCCGCCCGCCGGAGTGTTCTTCGGGCGACGTCCGTCGACGAGCAACTCCGCTCCTTCTTTAACGCCAGTTTCGATGGCTTGGTGAATGCGCTCGCAGGCAGCGGGTGAGATCACCGGCCCGAGGCTCGCTTTCGGATCGCGGCCGTCGCCGGCGACTACCTTCTCCGCTTCTTCTTTCAGCTTGCCCATGATTGAGGCCTTCGCGGAGCCTACGGTGACGAGGACCGATCCGGCCATGCAGCGCTGTCCGGCGTTGCCGAAGGCGCTGCCGAGGATATTCGATACCGTCTTGTCGACGACTGCATCGGGCATGACGACCATGTAGTTCTTCGCGCCGCCGAGAGCCTGCACGCGTTTTCCCTTTTCGGCAGCGCGGCGGTAAATGTACTTTGCCGTGTTGACGGAGCCGACGAATGAGACGGCGTTGATGCCGGGGCTGTCGAGGATGGCGTTGACCACATCATGGGCGCCATGGACGAGGTTCACGACTCCGGGAGGGAGGCCGATTTCGTCGAGGATATGACAGACGATCTCCGAGGTCAGCGGAACCTGCTCCGACGGCTTCAGGACGAACGTGTTGCCGCACACGATGGCGAAGGGCAGGAACCACATCGGCACCATGGCCGGGAAGTTAAAAGGAGTGATGGCGGCGCAGACTCCGACGGGCTGGCGGAAGGTTTCGGTGTTGATGCCGCGTGAAACGCCTTCGAGGACGCGTCCCTGCATGGTCATGGGAGTGGCGCACGCGACCTCGAGAACTTCGATGGAGCGAGTGACTTCCGCGCGGGCATCGGAGAGGACTTTTCCGCCTTCGCGAGTAATGGACTCGGCGAGTTCGTCGATGCGGGAGCGGAATTTTTCGCGGAGGGCGTAGATGAATTCCGTTCGTTCGCCTACGGAACGGCCGCGCCAGTCGGGCAAGGCGGCCTGGGCGGCTGCGACCGCGGCTTCGACATCGGCAGCGCCCGACAGGGGGACGCGAGCGAGCACTTCTCCGCTGGCGGGGTTGGTTACGTCGACGAGTCCGGACGCCTGTGCCGGCACCCAGCGGCCTCCGACAAAATTCGAAAGGACTCGCGGCACAGCGGAATTCTTGTCGGCGGACTTTGTTTCGGGAGGCGTAAGGGTATCGGTTTGCGGCGTCATCTGAGGATCCTCTTTATTTATGGGCTGAATTCGTCGCTGTGATCTCGCTGCGATTCTGATCGGAAGCCGCTATTCGGCGGCTTGGCGGAGCGAAGAACCCGGTTGCATGTTTTTACCATGTTTTGGGCTTCGGCGACAGCGCGGACAGCATAGAGTGTGCATGGTAAAATCGATAACGAACTGGCATGGGAAGCGTGCTATGCCCAGTTTTGGCGGAGAGTTCGGCACCTGCGATGTAGGCGCGTCATTGCAATTAGTTAGAGCGCTACTTCGACGCCCCCGTGGTGGATGGTTTGCTGAATGCGGCACTGTTGGTAGCAGTCGCCCCACCGCACGATATAGGCCCGTAGCTCAGTCTGGTTAGAGCGCTTCCTTGACACGGAAGAGGTCGATGGTTCGAGTCCATTCGGGCCTACCAAGCATTTTTCTGTAATTCCTGCCGACGAACTGCGATGGTTGGTTTTTGGACGACGCTTCGAGCGAGCGCCAATTCACCCGGGCATTATTTGGGAGGCGCAGGCGCGTAAGGCGGATCGGCGACGGCTCGCACATATGCCACCACTGACTTGATCTCAGCCGCGGTTAATGTGGCTCGATAGGCGGGCGTCTGCGGGGACTTACCCACGCTGGGCCCGCCATCCGCGATGATTTTGATCAGATCACTGTCTGACATCGAGTTAAGCGTGTTTCCATCGGTGAACAGGTGAGGCTGCGGCGGGGTCAGGTTGTCGAAATTTGAGACTCGCTCGGCCGTCGATTCGGGGTCATGGCAGACGGTACAGTACTTGTCGGTTAATTCCTTGCCCAGCTTTTCCTGGTAGCCAAGGGCAATCTCGCGCGAGGTTACGGTCACCACTCCGCCGCCGGATTTGGGAGTCTCCGCGAGGATCTGGTAGCCTCCGGGAATGCCCGCGAGTTGCACCGTGACGCTTACCTGGCCGCTTGCGTCGGAAAGCGCGTCGGTTGGGTTGAAGCTCAGCCCGGCGCAGTGGAATGACACCAGCGCACCTGCGACAGGATTTCCGTCAGCGCCGCTTACCTGAATCACCAGAGGGTCTGACAACTTGGAGCCGACTCCGGCGATCTGCTTTCCGCCGCTGACTTCCACGATCTGGGTTCCGTATGCTTTCGGAGACGGCAGCGAATTGACCACCTGATGCTTAGTGCAGGCCGTGAGCGTCAGAGCGAGCAGGAGGCTGAAAGCTGCGATGTATCTCACTTCGAGCCTCCTTTCTCGTGAGCCTTCAATGTAACCAGGAAGGCGGTCAGGTCTCTGGCTTCGCCATCCGGCAGGTTGGGATTCGGCATCATGGTGCCGGGCGTGAGCGCGTTCGGATCCTTCAGCCATTTGTAGATCCAGACGGGAGTCAGACGGTCCCCTACGCCAGCGAGCGGTGGACCGACGTAGCCTTTGTCCTTCTTGAAATCGGCGGTGTGGCAGGACTGGCACGCGTACTTGGTATAGAAAAGCTCCTTGCCGCGGCCGGCGGCATCGGTATTCAAGGCGCTGGCGTCCAACGCTTGCGAATCGAAACCGGAGGCCTGATACGCCGATAGCATGTAATCCGCCAGGCTCGTGATCTCGGCACTGCTCAAGTTGAACTTTGGCATTCTGCGAATCAGCATTGGACGCAGGGTGTTGGGATTGTTCATGAAATCCAATAGCCACTTGCGTTGTACGGCGCTGCCTTCAAAACTGAGGTCGGGAGCCATGTCTCCGCCATTGCCATTGATTTTGTGGCAACTCTGGCAGCGCAAGTCTTCCATCAAGCGGCCAGCGTCTCCGCCCGGGTGATACTTGGCGTGTGATGTCGTCCGCACCAGCTCTGCAGGCATGGTCACGGCGCGATCGGTTTGCGCCAGCAAGGCAGTCGTCAGACTCTCAATCTGCGTGTCGCTGAGAGTGAAGGTCGGCATCTTCAGCGCGGGACCAAACGCGCGGGGATCACGGATCTTCCCGGCGATGTAGTCCGGTAGCGTTTCCGGCATGCCGCGAATAAAGCCGACCTGGAAGAGCGGTTTGCTGCCGATGCGCGAAAGATCAGGGGCAAAGCTTTCCGGCGGAGTCACTCCGTTGATGCGGTGGCAGGCGGTGCAGCCATAGTCAGAGACGAGTTTCTTCCCGCGCGCGACGCTCTGCGAATCAGATTCGGGCAGATGGACGTTGGTCAGGAAGTCGTCGTCTTTCTTGCTCAGCAGAAAACTCGACAGCAGGGCCACCTGCTTTTCGTCATAGCGGTAGCGTGGCATGCGCGTTTTCGGGTCGTAACCCTGTGGAGCCTGCAGCCAGCGGCGAAGCCAGTCCTGATTTACCTTGTTGCCGACACGAGTCAACTCTGGAGCGAGGTCTCCGCCAACCAGATTGCCGGCCGCGTTCTGAATGGCGTGGCAAGACGAACAGAATAAGGTCCCATACAAACTCTTGCCTGCCTGCAGCGCATCGTCGCTCGTCGGTAGGGCACCATTCTTGACTTCTTTCCTGGAATTTTCCGAAGCTGTGCTCTGCGATATCAGGAAGGATGCAATGTCGGTGGCTTCCTGGTCGCTGAACCGGTAGTTCGGCATGGTCGCCGACGCCGCATAAGCTTGTGGATTCTTGACCCACGCGAAAATCCACTCGCGAGTGGTCTTTTCCGCAACGTGTTCGAGCGAGGGTGGTTCATCCACCGGGACGACGACGGTTCCATCGGGCTGAGTAACAGAATGACAATGAGCACAACCATAGCGAGCTAATAGAAGGCGGCCCTGGTTGAGACGGGGCGTGCCTCCCAGAGCGTCCATGTGGCACTGACCGCATGATGCCTCGGTGTACCGGGCCGGGAGAATCGGCTGTTCCCACGCCTTGGTGCTGTAGTGCGCCTCTTGCACGGTGGTGGCCGCTCCCTGCCCGTGATGGCACACAACACACCCGAATTCAGTAAGCGAGTGTGGCATGGGAGGATGAGGCCGAAACGGCTCTTTGCGCACATCCACCAAGCTGGCTTCTTGTAGCGCGACGTGGCAGGTGGTGCAGCGATCAACCACGTGTTGCTCGGGAATCCAAATCTGCTGAACGCCGCTTTGAAACCGGTGCTCAAGCCGGGTTGCATCCGGGCGGTGGTGGATCAACTGCACATAGAGCCGCTGAAAATGGCGCCACTGGCTGAAGAGATCCCTGGTGGGAGCAATCGAGGAAACGACGGCTAACACGACGCTCACCGCGGCAAAGCGGCGCGGCGCTGTGCCTACGAAAAATCGTGCCACGCGGCCGAGTTGATTACTGAGACTCATTCATCCTCTCCAAGGCCACACCCAAGACCAGCTCGGGCCGCGGAATAAGGTGCCCACGGCCGTCAAAACCACAGCTTCCATCAGGAACAGAGTCATGATCCAGAACGAAAGCGGGCGGGCGCTAAGCCAGCGCCGAAAACCTGGTGCTGGTAGCAAATCCGGTTCGTTTGCGAGCAGCAGCAAGATCGTCACCACGACGGCGGGCAGCAGCGCGTCCCAGGCATGGACTCGCACCAGCAGCACAGTCAGCAAAAGTAAGAAAACGGCTGCAACAACCATCCGGACAGGTTTGCGGCGAAACCATTGCTTGGCCTCGGAGGTAGTGACTCTGTCAAAGACCGGCGAGAAGGGGATGAAGAACAGGCCACTTACGATAAGCCCGGGAAGAATGACTCCTGCGACGAAGGGCGGGAAGTAGTGCAGCAGCTCCTGCAAGCCCGTGAAGTACCACGGCGCTTTTGCGGGATTGGGTGTGTGGAGCGGATTTGCCAGTTCTTCGAGGGGCGCCTTCCACAGCAATCCCATCACAAACAGAACAACGGCCAGGGCCTCGATGCCGATGATCTCGCGGAACAGCAGTTCGCGGTAAGAAAGCGTTCTTTCCTCTTCCAGCTTGATGGGCGAGTCGGCCATAGCCAACGCGCTGTGCTCGGGGATGGCAGGGTTGCCGCTTTTATCGAGATCGTACATTCCGCCGTCTTCGTGCAGTCGCCACAGGTGAATCGCGATTAGCACGATGACCAGAAGCGGAAACATCATCGTGTGTAGCACATAGAAGCGCAGCAGGGCGTTTGCATTTACTGTGTGGCCGCCGAGGAGATAGAAGCGAAGGTTGGCACCCACGACTGGAATGGAAGAGATGATGTTGGCGCCAACCGTGGTGCCCCAATATGACAGTTGATCCCACGGTAGCAGGTAGCCGGTGTAACTCAGCAGCAGCGTGGCCAAGAGCAGGAAGACGCCGACGATCCAGTTCAATTCTCGTGGAGGTTTGTATCCCTTGCGATAAAACACCTTGGCCATGTGCATGAAAACCAGGAAGACCATGGCATGCGCTGACCATCGGTGCAGGCTGCGTAGCAAGTACCCTGAGGAGACGACAAATTCCAGGTCCTTCATGTCCGCATAACCCTGCGGAATCGAAGGATGGTAATACAGCATCAGCAGCAGCCCGGTAGTGACCTGAATCGTGAAGCAGCCAAGCGTCAGCGCGCCCAAGTACCATGTCACGCGGAACCCCAGCTGCGATTCGATCACCCGCGCCGACATCATCCGCTGAAAGTCCTCGCGCCAACGGACGATGGCGTGCAACGGATTATGGAGGGCGGAACTGGTGTTGGACACCTCGGCCGGCCTAGCCATGCGCTTCTACCTTGGCGTATTCGGAACCTGGCGGTAGCGTTGTTGCCCGGTCCACCATCAGAAAACCATCGTCGCCGAGCCACACTTTCAACCAGGGCAAGGGCGCCGGAGCCGGACCAGCGAGGGTGGCGCCGTCCCGCCGGAACGTGCTGCCGTGACAAGGACACGCGATCACACCCGCATCTGCCTTCCAGGTCGTGAGGCACCCCAAGTGCGTACACACCGCACTCAGCGCATAGAAACCTTCCTGCGCTCGCACCACGAAAATGCCGTAGCGAGGGTCGAGGGTGACCGAGCCGACGCTGTAACGCTCTGGCCTGCCTACACTTACGATGGGCGAAGGCTCATAGAGTACGTTTGGCGAGAGATAACGGAATCCGAATACGCAGGCTCCCAGCCCCGCTACGCCCAAAGAAGTTGCGCCGACCTTTACAAAGCGGCGGCGATCCAAAGAGGTGTCGTCACGATCAACGGGCTTTTTGTCTTCTGGCATAGGCCTTCAGAGTTGAAGGCACGATATTCGGTGATAACCGAACGTGTGCGCAGTGTCGATAATCACAGAGGCGTGTGATGTCACAGCGAGGGCCGTAAGCAGGTCTTGCGATTTCTCGGCCAGGAGACTACGGGTGGTGAAGATTATTTGCTGTTGATTTCCAGGCCCGCCTTGCGGAGCCCTTCAATCAAACGCGCACCGTACTCGGAATCGAACCATTTCTCGGCGTCGCGCAGTATAGTCGTGCCAACGTCGGGCCGAAGCCTGAGCAGATCGCGAAGAGCTTTCGCGGCTTCCTCATGCTCTCCCAGTTGCCCGTACGCGGCTGCGATCAAGACGTGCCGGCCCCAGTTGTCCGTCATATTGCTCTTGAGAGCGAAGCCGAGTGCACCGCGATAGTCGCCTTTTCGGTAGGCGTGGTTGAAGTTGGCGTGCCAGTACCATCCCGGATGATTGGGGTTGAGTTGCTTGGCACGATCGGCGAGTGCGAGGCCTCGCTCCGAGTCGCCGGCATGAACCAGAAACTCTCCGAGCAACGCGAGCGAGTTGCCATCCATGGGATTCAGCTCAACCGCACGGGCGGCTGCGTTCCGGAAGCTCGGGAAGTCTTTTTGGAAAAACAGTGCCTGGGCGAGACTGAAATGCGCCAGATGATTGGATGGGGCTGCAGCGACGGCCCGCCTTGCCGTGGTCGTGCCACTCGCCAGCGCGTCGGCATGAAGGTCGAATCCCTGCGCATAGTCCTGGACGTGCAGGAGCGCGAGCATGGCCCATGCGTCGGCATGCGCCGGGGACTTGGCCACTGCCGCTTCCAGTCCAGAGCGTGCGGCTGCCAGATCTTCAGAGGTGACGCGCTCGAAATAGCCGAAGCTGCGCAGCACGGCTTCGTAAGGACTCAACTGCTCAGGATCGCGGCCGCGCACAGCCTCACTCATGCTACGTGGCAGCATCCCGTTCATGTCTGCAACGGTTGAGACGATTCGTGGAACCAACTCATCCTGTAATTCGAAGACCGCTTCGGGGCTGAAACTGCGTTCGTAGGTCTCAGCCCAGAGATGAGCACCGGAGACTGCGTCCACGAGTTGGACAGCGAGGCGGAACTTCGTTCCTGCCTGACGCAGGCTGCCTTCCATGACGTAGCGTGCGCCGAGCTCTTTGCCAATGGCGCGGACGTCTCCAGTCTCACCCGAATATTTTGAGGTTGAGCCACGGGCGATCACGCGGAGATACGAAAAGCGCGATAATCCAGTGACGACCTCTTCGGAGAGGCCATCGGCCAGAGCTTTCAGATCTGCGCTGGCGCCAGTGTATTTGAACGGCAGCACGGCGACCCAGAAGCCCTCATCTGCACGCGACGCTCCGGAGTCGGAGGTGGGCGATGAAGCACGCTCGGGCGCGACCGCTCCGGCTCCTTCCGCTGGGGCAATCTCCAGCCCCGCCTTGCGCAGGCCGTCCAGCAAATGCTCGACCAGTTCCGGGCTGTACCATTTTTCGTACTCATGGCGGGCCTCGTTACCGAAGCCGGGCTTGATGGCCAGCAAATCGCGAACCGCTTTTCTCGCAGTCTCATGCTGGCCCAGTTGCCCGGCAGCAGCGGCCAGCGCAGCCTGGGTGTGGAAGTAGCCAGGCATATTGATCCTGAGGGCGGCATCGAGCGCCTCGCGGTATGCGCCCTTGTTATAGGCGTTCGCGAACATGGAAACTCGATACCATCCGGGGTGATTGGGATTGAGTTGCATGGCCGATTCCACTAGCCCACAGCCGCGCTCCCATTCGCCGGAAGCGGCGATCAACATACCGAGGAAAGCCATCGTGGATCCGTCCATGCGATTGAGCGCGAGCGCTCGTTCCGCGGCCAGACGAAACGCAAACTTGTCCTTCTGGAAAAACAGCGTGGTGGCCTGCGCATAGTGGGCCAGGTGATTGGACGGCGCCATGTCCACCGCGCGTTGTGCCGCTGCGAGCGCCCGGCCCAGGGGATCGGACCGCGGGTTGAACCCTTGCGCGAACTCGCCGCGATACAACATGGACAACATGGCCCAGCAATCGGGCTGTTTCGGCGCGACTTCTACGGCGCGTTCCAGAATTCGTCGGACTGTCGCATGTTCCTCGGCATTGATTCTCTCAAAATAGCTGAACGCGCGAAGTACGGACTCATGCGGCGTCAGTTGATCTTCATCTTTGCTGCGCAGCGCCTCGCTCATGCTGCGCGGCAAAATTCCGGCCTGGTCGGCGACCGTCGAAACAATACGCGGAACGAGGTCATCCTGCAACTCGAAAATTGCTTCCGGGCTGAAGTTGCGTTCGTAGTTCTCGGCCCACAAGTGAGCGCCGCTCGTGGCATCCACCAGTTGGACAGCAAGTCGCGACTTGGTGCCCGCCTGGCGCAGGTTACCTTCCATCACGTACCGTGCCCCGAGTTCCGTGCCGATCGCGCGGACATCTCGTGCCTCACTCAAATATTGCGCGGTCGAGCTGCGGGCGATCACGCGCAGATAAGAGAACCGAGACAAGCCAGCGACGATTTCATCCGACAAGCCATCCGCCAAAGCTTTCAGTTCAGCACTTGCGCCCGTAGCCTTGAACGGCAGCACTGCCACCCAGAAGCCTTCCTCGGCGCGGGACGCGCCAGACGCGAGGCGAGCTCCCGAAGTCGTCAACGCCGATGCCGCGACGGCAACTTTTCCATCCTTGTCGGCGATCTCCAGCCCCGCCTTACGCAGTCCTTCGATAACTTGCTCGACCAGATCCGCGTCCCACCACTTTCTGCATTCTTCCCGTGCCGCGGTGGCGAACTCCGGGCGCGCGGCCAGCAGTTCCCGGGCTGCGCTACGCGCCATCTCCAGCTCTCCGAGTTGCCCGTAGGTGGCGGCGAGCGCCAGTTCGTTGCGCCAAAAACCCGGCATGTTGACCTTCAGAGCAAACTCCAGCGCCTCTCGATACTCGCCCTTGCGGTAGGCATTGAAGAAAGGCGGGAACCAGTACCATCCCGGATGATTGGGGTTCAGGCTCCTGGCCCGCTCCATCAGCGCGCACCCGCGCTCCCAGTCTCCAGAATAGGAAAGCAGAAAACCCATGTAGCCGATGGTGAATCCGTCCATGGGGTTAAGTTCGATGGCTCGCTGCGCTGCGCTTCGAAAAGCCTGCGTTTCCCGTCGAAAAAATAAGACCGACGCCAGGGCGTGATGCGCGAGGTGATTGGACGGCGCAGTGTCCACGGCGCGCCGCGCTGCTGCCAACGCGCGTCCCACGGGGTCGGGCCGAGCGTTGTACCCGTGGTTGTTTTCTTCTCGATACAGCATGGACAGCATAGCCCAGCAATCCGCATTTCCGGGCGCCTGCTCAACCGCCTTCTCCAGCGCTGCCCTCGCGCCCGCGTGGTCCGCGACGTTGACATGCTTGAAATAGGCAAAGCCGCGCAGCAATGCCTCGTAGGGAGTTAACTCGTCCGGATTTCGGTTGCGCAGCGTCTGACTCATGCTGTACGGCAGCACCCCGTGCGTCTCCGCGACCGTCGAAACAATCCGCGGTACGAGGTTGTCCTGCAGTTCAAAAATCTGTTCGGCAACGAAAGCGCGATCGAAGGTCTCTGCCCACAAATGGGCACCCGACGTAGCATCAACGAGTTGTACTGCCAGGCGCAGCCTCGATCCAGCCTGTCGCAGGCTTCCCTCCATGACGTAACGTGCTCCCAGTGCCTTGCCAATCGCCCGGACATCTCCGGACTCGCTCGAATATTTCCCCGTGGAACCCCGCGCGATCACTCGCAGGTAGGAGAAGCGCGACAAGCCGGTGACGATATCCTCGGTCAGTCCCTCCGCCAGAGCCGTAAGGTCGGAGTTCGTCCCGCTGTATTTGAACGGCAGCACCGCAACCCAGAATCCTTCGTCAGCCCGCGTGGAGCCGGAATCGGCGTTAGCCGCAGTGGTCGAAGTGGTGGCGCGAATTACCTTCTGCGACGTCTGTCGCGACAAATCACGGAACTCGTTGCTGACATCGCGAGCGGTCTGCACGCGGTAGCGCGGATCCTTCTCCAGGCAACGGCGGATGACGCGCGCCAAGTCGCTGGGCAGATCGGGACGAACGTCCGTAACCGACACGGGAGTGTCCCGCAGAATCGCGGAGACCAGTTCCGCCGAGGAACTGCCCTCGAACGGGCGTCGTCCGGTTGCCATCTCGTGGAGCACGACGCCCAGAGAAAAAATGTCGGTGCGATGGTCGAGCGGGCGCCCCGATGTCTGTTCGGGTGACATGTAAGCGGGCGTTCCCATCACGACGCCGACTTGCGTTTGGCTGGCTGAAGTAAGAGTGGCGTCGCTGACGTTCGCCGCACGAACATCTTTCGCTAAGCCAAAATCGAGCACCTTGACGCGTCCTTCGCTCGAAACCATTACGTTGGCGGGCTTCAAGTCGCGATGCACGATGCCTTTTTCGTGCGCGGCTGCCAGCGCATCGCCCAAGGCGCTGGCAATCTCGACAATCTGATCTGCCGGGAGTCCACCTTGGGGAATCAGGCGGTCGAGAGGGACGCCTTCGACGAGCTGCATGGTCAGGAAATGGACGCCGTCGGATTCCTCGACTGAGTAGATCGTGACGATGTTGGGATGGTCGAGTTGGGCGAGGGCCTTGGCCTCGCGACGAAAGCGGCCAAGCCGCTCCGGGTCCTGGGCCATTTCTGCGGGGAGAACTTTGAGCGCTACGTCGCGACCGAGCTTGGAGTCGGTGGCGCGATACACCTCGCCCATGCCGCCCGCACCCAGGGGTGACTGGATTTCATACGGGCCGAGTTTTGTCCCGGGCGCAAGGGCCATGAGTGGCAGTGATTATAACCGCAGGGTGTCTGCGCAGCCTTTTCTTCAGGCAGGCGATCATTTCGAGTCATCCGTCGCCTTCAACCCCATGTTCAAGCTGATACTGGTAAGCGGCGTTATCGAAATGGCCATGCGACTCGGCAATGAGCGCGTCTTCTCCAATCCTCCACACTTCGAAGCCGCTGATACGCACCTGGTGGCCGGTCCCGCCCGGACCACTGTTAGTGCCGATGAGCGTCCAGTGGTACTCCGCTTGTTCGCCTTTGATGTGGACGTCATCCAGAAGCACCCGCAGATCGGGAAAGCTGGTCATGAATCCTCGAGCTACGTCGGTTATGGCCTTTCGGCCCACAGCGGGAGCACGGCCATTGATGCTGAGCGAGCCGTTCTCTGAGTAAAATGCGGCCACTGCGTGGGCGTCCTGACTGCACCAAGCGGCGGTATAGCGCGCCGCGAAATCGCGGAGTTTTGCGAATTCATAAATCATCTGGGCCCGTGGCTCAACTAATGCTGCCAATAATAGCTTCGCGCTTTCTGCGGTCAATCCTTACCACTTGCGAGCCATCCAATTCGGTCGGTGGTTTTCCCGGGATCGTTCGTCGGTAACATCGTAAACAGGAACCTGGCCGGTAGATCTTTCGGAGAGTTGTCTATGCTTATTCGCAACCGAGCTACAAGTCAAACCGTGGTCTTCAGTGCCAGCTAAACGGGCAGAGCGACCCCGCTCAAGCATATAATTTCTCCGGCTCCAATCGATTCTCAATCGTGAATGTTTCAGCATGGAGATGAACATGAAGATGTTCCAGTTCAAATGTTGCCCGCTATTAGTGGCAACGGCCTTGATCACTGCCGCCGCGGCGCAACAATGGAAAGCGCCGACCACGATGAAGAAGCTTTCGAACGGGCTTACCGTGGTGGTGTCCGAAGATCATTCCGCGCCGACTTTTGGCGTGTGCGTCAGCTACGGAATCGGATTCCGGCTGGAACCCGAAGGCCGTACCGGGTTTGCTCATTTGTTCGAACACATGATGTTTGAGGGCACGCCGGTCGCGCCCAAGGGCATTTTCGACAGAGTGATCGAAGGCGGCGGCGGATTCAATAACGGCGATACCCGGTACGATTTCACAGAGTATATCGAGACAGCTCCTGTTTCCGCGCTTGATCCGGTACTTTGGCTAGAAGCCGACCGCATGAAAACTCTCGATTTCTCGGTTAAGAACCTCGAGAACCAGCGCAACGTAGTGGAAGAGGAAGTCCGGGTCAACGTTCTGAATAGTCCGTATGGGTTGTTCTTCGGCATCAATCTGCCGGGAAAGGCTTTCGACACGTACCCGAATGCGCACAATTTCTACGGCGAGTTTAAAGATCTGGACGCCGCTAAAATCGAAGACGTCCAGAAGTTCTATGAGCAGTACTACACCCCGAACAATGCGGTGTTGGCGGTCGTCGGCGATGTGCAACCCGAAGATGTATTCACGCGAGTAGAAAAATATTTCGCCGCCATTCCAGCCCGAGAAACCCCATCACGGCCGAGAGTGGACGAACCGCCACAAAAGTCAGAACGCCGTGCGACCGAGACCGATAAGCTTGCCAAAGTTCCGGCGATTGCCATTGGCTATCGCATGCCGCCGCGGCATTCGCCTGACGCGCTGGCTGGCGCCGTAACGGGAGAACTACTACACAACGGTCAGGCGTCGCTTCTTTATCAGGCGCTCGTCAAACAGAAGCAAGTTGCCCTCTCGGCGGATGGTGGCATGAATTGGCCTCTGGGCACCCCTTTTGAATACAACGGCCCCACGCTGATGACGTCGTTTATCGTCTACCCTCCGAACGTCACTGAGGATCAGCTGTTGACGGCGTACGATGCCACGATCAAGGAACTGAGCGAGAAGGGGCCGAGCCAGGAGGACCTGGGTCGCATCGTCTCGAAGATGCGGTCGGATTGGTACGATCAGCTCGAAATGCCGATCAGTCGCGCATCGGCCCTCTCGCACGCTGTGCTCTTCGACGGAAGCTTCGAATCCGTGTATCAAATCCCGGAGGAACTGGCGAAGGTTACTCCCGCGCAGATTCGCGGGTTCGCAGCGAAGTATCTGGTGAGCACCAACCGCACGATCATTAACCGGGTGCCTGCAGCGGCCGCATCGAACACAGAGAAGAAGCAAGGAGCGGGACAATGAGCGCCATTATGAAAACGATTATGAGTATCGCAGCTGCTGTCCTTTTTTTTGCATCTCTCGGTTTCGCGGAGAAGGAAACTCCCATGCCGAAGGATCTGCCGCCGTATGGCCCGGAGAAACCTCTCGCTGCGCCTTCCGTACGGTCAGTCAAGCTGGATAACGGACTGACAGTGTGGCTCGTGTCTAAGCCGGGTTTTCCGAAAGTAGCAATCACTGTGGCTGTGCGTGGTGGTTTCGCGGCCGACCCTGCTGACCGTCCGGGTATTTCGGAATTGTTATGCAGAACGATTGACCAAGGCACGCAGGAGCGTAACGCGAAACAGATTGCGCAGGAGCTTCAAGCCGCGGGCGGAGATCTCAACGCAATCCCGAGGAAGGACTACATCGCGATCTCGACGGCGGTGCTGGCTTCGAAGTTGGAAGTAGGCGTTAAAATTGTGTCCGACATCCTGCAGAATGCTTCTTTTCCAGAAGCCGAAGTGACGCTCGCCAAGCACAACCTTCAGGATTCGCTCCGGCAGCAGGAGTCTGAGCCTGCGTTTCTCGCTGCTCGTGCGATGGCCAAAGTGCTCTTCGGCAATCACCCATATCACGTGACCGCTCCCACGCTGGAATCTGTTGGAGCATCTACTACAGCTGACCTGCGCAGTGTCTACAGCCAACGCTTCCGCCCAGATCAGACCCTTCTGGTCGTGGTCGGCGACTTTGATAGTGCGCGAATTCTCGATATGGCGAAGGCGAATCTTGGAGCGTGGAAAGCGCCTGCCCAAGCGCCGACCGCAGCACCGGCCAGACCCACGGGCACACCGGAACACACTGTATTTGTCATTCCTCGCCCCGACTCAGTCCAGACCACGCTTCAGCTCGGAACCTTTGGACCCTTGCGAAGTGATCCTGACTACGAGGCGACCGTCGTTGCCAACGCAATCTACGGCGGCACTTTCGGTTCGCGACTGACGACGAACATACGCGAGGATAAGGGGTATACCTACTCTCCGTTTTCGAATTTGAGCACGAATCAGGTGGCTAGCATACTGATCACGCGGGCAGATGTCCGCAATGCGGTGACCGGGCCGAGCTTGAATGAGATTGAATACGAACTAAACCGGGTCGCGACCACCAGTCCTACCGAACAGGAACTTTCGCGAGCCAAGCGGTACTTGGTGGGCAGTCAAGCGATCCGATTGCAGTCGCGGAATTCGGTGGCCGGCCAACTAGCAGGCGTGTGGGTGGATGGCCTGCCTCCAGAAGAGATTGGAAACTACGGGCAGAAAGTTGCGGCTACGACAAGCGCGGATGTGGACGCCGCCGCCAAGAAGTATTTCCCCGCGTTTCATGCCGCAATTGTCGCGGTAGGCGAAGAAAAGGTTATACGCGAGGGATTGGCACCTCTCGGCATTCCAATCAAAACCTTGCAGTAGGCGCGAGCACTGGTTCGATTCTGTCAATCGAGGCTGCAGTGACGCCGAGCAGAACTTAATCTACGAACGGTTTGCCGCGGCCGCCTGCTTCTTGGACTCAGCATCTTGTCGGGCTTCTTTGCCGGCTTGCACCGCCATGTCTTGCATGCCGAATGCTACGCCGATTTTCTTGAGGAAATCGTTGGGCGGCGTGCCGCCGGCGAAGATCCACACGAAGTCGTTCGGGATTTCCTGACGCGTACCGTTCACTTCCAGTATGACCGAGGTTTCGGTGAACTCAACCGGGTTGGAATTGAAGAGTACGTTCAGTTTGCCCTTGCGGACGGAATCCTCGATGCGCTTCGCGTTGCGCTCTTTGATGCGGCCAAACGCGGATTGCCGGTATGACAGAGTTACCTTGTTTCCGACCTGGAAGGCTAACCCCATGGCTGCTTCCACCGCGCTGTCACCTCCGCCAACCACGAGAATATGCTTATTGATATAGTGATCGGCTTCGATGAGGCGGTACATGACTTTGGGCAACTCTTCGCCCTTGGTGCCAAGTTTGCGCGGGGTGCCGGTCCGTCCTAGAGCAAGTATTACGGCGCGCGCCCGATACTGGTTATTCGGGGTCACCACGGTGAAGACACCGTCCGCGCCTTTCTTGATGTCGTCCACTTTTTCGTCGGTGCGGACATTGAAATCGGAGCGGTTCAGCACCATGTCCCAGAAGGCGAGCAGGTTTTCCTTGGAGAGTTCCGTCTTCTTGAATTTCCCATACATCGGAAATTCGACTGGGCTGGTCATTACCAATTTCTGTCGTGGATATTTCGCAACGGTTCCGCCCACTTCATCGCGTTCCAGGGTGACGTAATTCAGTTTGTGCTCGATCGCGCGCAGGGAAGCGGCGATACCTGCCGGTCCGGCTCCAACGACTAACAGGTCGAAAACATCAGGATCAACCTTGCCCTTACCCGCAGCGGCGAGACGCGTCACGACTGTATCCACACAGTCGCGACCCTGGTTAACGGCATTCTTAATCAACGCCAGGCCGCCTAGTTCGCCGACGATAAAGAGGTTTTCCAGGCTGGTTTCATATTCTGGCGTCAGGCGAGGCATATCGGCATTCATGCTGGGGCTCGCCAACACCATCGTGATTGCGCCGACGGGACAAGCTTCGGCGCAGAGCCCATGACCGATACATTTGTGCCCGTTGACGATGACTGCTTTGCCGGCAAACATGGCAAGGACGTCGCCTTCGGGGCAGACGGACGTGCAACCGCCGCAACCAATGCACCAGGCCGTATCAATGTGGGGATGCTGAGATTTGGGCCCTTCAGAAAACAGGGCTCCCTTGGCGGCGGAGGCGCGAGCCTGTTCCTCCTGCTTTTTCAGACCCTTCAGATAGCCGCGCAAAAAGAAGCTCCCGACAATCGCGGCGATTACCAGAGCTACAAGCGTATCCATTTAAGCGTGCCCTAATCTCTAAAAGAGTGCGTCAGAAGTACCCCATCATTACCACCAGCACAATGTGAACGATGGCCAGCAATGCAAACGTATAGCTGAAAGGCTTGTGCACGACGTGCCAAAGATGGAAAACCTTCTGCGAACAGGAGAGAAAAAGCACTCTTTTCGCAATCGAGGCCTCTTCACGGGCAACCTCGACAGCCTGCTCCAATTCAGGATGCTTGGTCTTTAACAGCCCGCCAAGTGTTAAAAGTGCTTCCCCGAAACTAAGGTGTCTTCTTCGGAGAGCTGCAATTTTGAAGACGCGGCTCAGATCGAGCAGCATCATGTAGACCAGCGCGATTACGATGGGCAACTTCTGTACCCGTTCGGCCGACGGAAGGCTCAGAACTGCTCTAAGGTCAGACTGGGGAAGAATTCTCTGCGCAGCGAGTTGCTCGCCCAGTTTAGTCTGTATCTCCTGCACTTCTTTCAACGATAGCTCGGCCGCATTCAAGCTTCTCGGAATCTGGCCGTACAGGTAGCGCCCGATGACGCCGGAGAGCGACACCGCGAGCATAATCCAGAAGGCGATGCCAGCGAAACCGCGGAACTTGAACGCTGCATGCAACGCGATTACGAATGGTGCGGCGAGTCCCAAGAGGACGTGATTATCCAGCCAGTGCCGCGAACTACCCTGTCGTCCCAGCCACGTCCAACGTTTGCGCAGCGGATAGAGAAAGATGCACAGGAACATCCCGAGGCCCAGCATGCCAAGCTTCACGCCGATGGCTCCACTTGGTTTCAGCAGAGCGTGCTTGGGAGAAAACGGCCGATCGGCAGAGCCAAGCGTGTAGTAGTTGTACCCGTAGACGAAGACCCCCACGACCAGTGCGGTGGTTATTAGATATCCGAGAAACAGCCGGACCCGATGGCCTCTTTCGGTGTCAACCGCGGGCCGAGACGTGGCGGTGGCAAGACGAACAGCTGTGGCGTTAGCGCTCATTTGGTAGCAACCTGCTCCTCTGTGCTGACTGAAAATACCTTGTAATTCGTAAATTCGTGCGTGTTTCGCCAGTGCTGGCGGGGAGTCTCAACTTCTACGACGGCGCGCTGCGGAAACCAGAATGTTTTGTCGGGATCGTGGAAGGTAAAAGGCGCAAAAACGATGTCGGACTGCAGGGTGTTCAGCCCCACGTCGGCCATGGTGTTGTCGATTCCAGCGGAAATCCTGCTAAGCGCGCCGGTTTCGGCGTCAAGCCAAGCGGTGCCAGAGAGTTCCAGCGGATACTCGCGCCCGCGTAACGCCAGCGCTGCCGGAGTGCGGGTCCCGCGAATATGACGGAAGTCGATCTTCGTGAGGCGGCGGCCGTTGACCATTTCCTCTCCGCGCCCGGTAAATTCAAAGCTATTGGCGTAGAGCGGATGGAACACGAGAAACAGCGTAGCGAATCCATTACTCACGAGCATTGACCGGTTCTTTTTGTCCGCCTTGGCTTCGTGCACCGACAGGCGGGACTCGGACAGGCTCAGTTCTCCGCCGTTGTTGCTCAGGATTACGAGATAGTCGTAACTGGATTCTTCTTTCAAATCGACTTTTTCGCTGCCGTTATTCTTGAATTTCTCCTGGATGACTTTCTCGCTGCACCGCACATCCGAGAACTTTTCGACATACTCGGTCATCTGCTCACCCGTACGCTCCAGCAACTGTTGAAGCTTGTCCTGGCTAGGAGCGGCCGGGTGGGAGTCTTGAGGAGTGTTTGCTCCAAAACAAAATCCGGAGCATAGCAATGCCAGGAGTGTGGTGCGCGCCGTCAGTTTCACGATCTGTCCCAGTCCGATCATTGGTGGTTTTTCCTGTTGTCAAACCGGTAGCCAATCGAGAACAGGTACTGCTCGTAATTCATCTGCCCACGATTGATGGTGAAATTCCCCTGCATGTAGTAGTGCGGGCCGAAGGTCGTCTCCCATGTCGTCGTAACGAAGCGTGACCGGTTGGCCGACGTTAACGTCGAGGCGAAATCCTGCTGTCCTGCCAATAGTTCCAGGCGAAAGTTTTCGCTCATCTGGCGGGAGAGTGAGAGCGATTCGTAGGAGCCGCTGCCGAAGGAACTATCGAACTTTGCATAGTTCGCGGAAGCGCGAATGTGCAAAACCGGCAGGCGGTTGAAGGTGAGACCGTACATCTCGTTCAGCGATGTGCTGGTGTCGCCGCTGCGGTTGCTTCTTCCGATCGTAGTGGAAAGGTATACCTGTCTTGCGACTTCAACGCGCGCACCTACGCTCAACCCCGTAAACAGGAACTTGTCGAGCAATCCCGTTTTTATCAGGGAGGGATCGAAGGTTGGGACATCGCGGAAGTAGTTGTGATTGAAATCCAGTTCGACGCGCTCGACTGGCTGCACCCGCACCGTGAAAAAGCTCCGGCCGAGTCCCATGCCCGGAGAAGGGGTCTGGGTGTTACCTGCCGGATTGTCGATTTGCGCGGCCTCATAGACCGCAAAATGACGGCTGTAGGATACGCTGTCTTCGAAGAAGATAAACGGACGGTTCATCGCCCAATTAATCATGCTGATCCCGGCGCCGGATGTGCTGCTGTAATGCCAATCCTGGAAGGAGCCGCCGTCGAAATTGATGAAGCCGCCGCCGATCACGCGACTGGGGCTGTAGCTCCATGAAGTGGGGTCGGGCGTCGACCCGCCGAAAATTCCCGTCGTGACACCCTTCGCGATCCGCTTTCCGAAATACCCGCCATCAATCGTGTCCAGGCTGGATGCCCACGGCAGATACAAACGTCCAAATCCGGCCACCAGACTGGAGTTTGGATTGTCGTAGGTCATGCTCAGGTGATAGGTGTGGTTGATCAGATCCTGTACCGTCTGCACACCGCCACCGTTTTGCGAAGTAAACCGGCCGCGGTAATATCCACTCAAGTTCCAGTACGAGCCTCCGATGCGAGTGATGTCACCACGAAACGAGAAGCCCAGATTCGAACTCGTCATGCTCGAAGTTCCCTGGCTCATGGTCGTGATGTAGTCGAGCCCAATCCGTCCCCTTGCCCGATTGACTGATGGCAAGGGTGGACGCGGCACCTCTTCGCGCGCTTCTTCATCGAGCGTGTCGCCCTCGCTGAACGAGATGACCGCCGGATATTGCCGCGTCGAGCTGAGTGCGCGCTGCGCCACGAGAGTTTCAGCGTCGGCACTCGAAAGATAGGCGAGATCCCCGGCTTTCACGGGACGCTTCGGAGTGTGAATGTCCGTGACAGCCGAAGTTTCGGCCACTCCGCTCACTTCCAGTTCGGCGATTACCTGCGGATCTTCGGAGCGGGCGCTGTCTCCCTGGCGAGCCGGCAGGTCGGAGTCCTTCACTTCCAGTTTCATGCCTTCCGCGAGACCCTGCGCTCGTCCGCCTTCAAGATAGGCGATGCCATCGGCTACGTACTTCACCCGGAATACGGTGCGCAGATTGGGATCGTCACTGCGGACCAGCATCATTGCCACTTTGCCACCCCCAGCGCCCGATTTCGCAGTGCCGGAATCGGCGGTTTTCGAGTCAGAAGAATCTGACGGATTGGGTTGTGCAGTTTTATCGAGCGGCTGATCGTTCGCAGACGGACTGTCTGCTTTAGCGTCCAACGCCGTGCCCCTCACAGGTGCAACGTCGGCGGCCTTTGCCGGTTCGCTTGTTGCCGAAGGAAATCCACCGGTCGCGATCGAAGAATCACGCGGCTTTGAATCACTGGCCACTTGGGTTCCAGAGAGAGGCGGCGCCGGCAGCGTTGCTTGACCGCTTGCACTCGACGCGGGCGCGGGAGTGCCGCTCGGCGTTGAGGTGGGGAGCGAAATCGATGACGTATCGGTCTGATCTGCTGGCGTATTTTGTGGCGTGGCTGGTTTCCGGCGGAAGATGCCGCTGATTCCAAGCGAGACCGGGGAAGCGGGTCCGGCAGCGTGATTCTGAGCAGCGTTCAGCGGCGGACCAACCATTACGATGATTCGGTTTCCTACGGTTTTTGTGGTGTAAGAACGTGCCTGATCGAGATCAAGCACGACGCGTGTCACGGGCGGGATGGTGCTGTGCTGGCCCGTCCGCACTCGCAGCACGCCGTTCTCGTGGACTTCTTTCTTCGTGTTGGCAGGAGTGGTGGTACCTGGAAGGTCGAGGAGAATACGGTCTGGATTCACCGCTGTCTCAATCGATGGTTGAACCGGAGTGCTAACCACGATTTCGATCCGCAGGCCGCCGTTATCAGCCGCCGCCGTCACTCCCTGAACCGTGGAAGTTCCACCCGTTGTCTGTGCAATGGCGCCAGACACCAGGAGCATAGAAACGGCGAGATACCTTTGAACGGTGGTCATGTTTTTTGAACACTCGGTAGCGCTCCGCTCAAATCCCGCGTTGCTGCCCGTCCACTTGCTTGCACGTCGTGATCCAATATCTGCAAACTCGCAATGTACTGTTGCCCTAACGACTAGCCCCCACTCCCGCTCTTATGGCACTGGTAGCAGTTCACGCTGTTGTAGACATATCCCTGGACGCCTTGATGGTTCCCGTCTGTCTGCGATTTCGTGTGGCAATTGGTGCACTGGAATATCGAATAGTCGTTCGAATTCGTATGGCACGTCGAGCAGACTCCATTTGCATTCCCATGATTGATCGGGAACGGCGTGTACTGCGCGTGATTGAAGGTGGCGTTCTGCCAGTTCGTCGTGTTATGACAGTTTTGGCAAGTCGTCGGGAAAAACTGCGGCTGCGCCGCGTGTCCCGGATTTGTGGTCCCGTTATAGTCCGCCAGGTGACATCCGATACATGTCGTTGGCAGCGTCTGGTAGTTGTTATTGACGTGGCAATCAACGCAAGCGCGCGGCGGCACCGTATGCGATCCGGTCAGCACGAAATAGTTGTTGTGGTTGAACGTTGAGTCCGTCCACGCGATCGTGTCGTGACAGAGTTCGCAGGTCGTGGGGAAGCCCGTGTGCGGCACTGGAGTCGTCGCCCCGTTGAAATCGGCCTGATGGCACGTAATGCAAAGAGTGTTGTTGAGGTTGTAGTTGTTGTTGACGTGGCAGTCGGTGCAAGCCCGCGGCGGAACGGTGTGTGATCCGGTAAGCGGGAAGCCGGTCTGCGAGTGGTCGAACTTGCCATCGGTCCACTGGATCGTGTCATGGCACTGTTCGCAGGTGGTCGGGAAGCCAGTGTGCGGCACCGGACTCTTGGCACCGTTGTAGTCGTTCTGGTGGCACGAGATGCAGGTCGTGACCGTGATGTTGTAGTTGTTGTTGACGTGGCAGTCGGTGCAGGCCCGAGGCGGAACGGTGTGCGATCCGGTCAGCGCCCAGCCGGTCTGCGAGTGATCGAACTTTCCATCAGTCCACTGGATCGTGTCATGGCACTGTTCGCAGGTAGTCGGGAAGCCGGTGTGCGGCACCGGACTCACCGCGCCGTTGTAATCCTTCTGATGGCACGAAATGCAGGTTGTGGTCGTGATGTTGTAGTTGTTGTTG
>Ga0209698_10001972_pt1 | contig 23485 bp, 14 predicted proteins | sample LitLauG_LLR_2012_FD_187203 | JGI IMG/M metagenome (GOLD analysis project Ga0209698, IMG submission 187203) | Freshwater sediment microbial communities from Pennsylvania, USA - Little Laurel Run_MetaG_LLR_2012 (SPAdes) (version 2) | ecosystem: Environmental > Aquatic > Freshwater > Creek >... | reverse complement strand
TGGAAAGCTGCTGCCGCACTTCCTCGCCGTGCTCAACACGGACACCGACTCCGACGGCTTGGGCTTAATCCGGCACGGCAACGAACGCGTCTTGCGCGCGCGCTTCAACGACGCCCGCTTCTTCTGGCAAACCGACCAGAAACAAACTCTCCGCCAACGCGTGGATCTGCTGCGCAACGTCACCTTCCAGAAAGATCTGGGCAGTTACTACGACAAGACGATGCGCGTGCAACACATGGCCAGTTGGCTTTCCGAGAAGGTGAAGCAGGGCGGCATGGCGATTCGACCTGGCGTCGTCCACAAGGCGGCGCTACTGGCGAAGACCGACCTGACCACCGAACTGGTCAAAGAATTCACCGAACTGCAAGGAATTGTGGGCGGCTTGTACGCGCGGGTGCAGGAACTCGATGAAGGGCTGAAGGCGGACGTGCAACTGGAAGTTTCACGGGCCATCTACGATCACTACAAGCCCGAGTCGATGGAGGACGCCGCCCCCGCGACCATCGAGGGAGCTGTCCTCTCGATCGCCGACAAAGCCGATTCGATCGCCGGAATGTTCGCCCTGGGCCTGATCCCCAGCGGATCGAAAGATCCCTTCGCTCTGCGCCGCCAGGCGAATGGCATCGTGAAGACGATTGCCGAGCATAAATTGCCGCTCCGTCTCTCCGAGATTATGGCCGACGCGCGTATCCGCTATGAAGGCTCCGAGGCGGAGAAGAAATTTTCGAACGCCGCCTACGCCGAATCGGTGCGCAGCTTTTTCCGCGAGCGCCTCGAGTTTTACTTGAAGGATGCGCGCGGCTTTGCCTACGACGTGGTCAGCGCCGTCCTGGCCGTCGACTCCGACGACGTAGTGGACGCCGCCGCTCGCGCCGAAGCCGTGAGCAAAGTACGTGTCTCGGCCGATTTCGAATCGATTTCCAGCGCCTTCAAGCGTATGAAGAATATTCTGCGCCAGGCTTCTGAAAAGACTAAAGTTATGGTCATGCGGGTCGATCCCGCCGGCCTCCAGGAAGAATCCGAAAAAGAGCTGGCCGCGCTCATCCCCCAGACCGTAACCAAGGTCGAGAAGCTGCGCGCCGCGCACAACTATGAAGCGGCCCTGCTCGAGATTGCGAAGCTGCGTCCGGCAATCGACAAGTTTTTCGACAAGGTCATGGTCATGGTTGACGACGACCATCTCCGCGCCAATCGCCTGGCCCTGTTGCAGACCGTGGTCAAAGAATTTTCCACGATCGCGGACTTCTCCGAGATCGTGACCGAAGGCAAGGATTCTACGAAATAGCATCTACGAAATAAAAAGAGGACCAACATGGCAACCACCACTCTCCCCGATACCGAAATCATCGAAGCAAAGACTACCGAATCAAAGCCAGCGACGGCGAAGTACGTCTACTCCTTCGGTGGCGGCAAAGCCGACGGCCACGGCAAGATGAAAGACGTTCTCGGCGGCAAAGGCGCTGGCCTCGCTGAAATGACCAACGCCGGCCTTCCTGTGCCTCCCGGCTTCACCATCCAGACCGAAGCCTGCCGCGAATACATGCGGGACGGTGCGGTGTCGAAGGACGTCGATCGCCAGATGGAAGAAGCGCTGGCTAAGCTCGAAAGTCTTCAGGGTCAGAAACTCGGCGAGGGCGACAACCCGCTGCTGGTAAGCGTGCGTTCGGGCGCGAAGTTTTCCATGCCCGGCATGATGGATACGATCCTCAACCTCGGCCTGAACGACCAGAGTGTCGAGGCCCTTGCCAAGCGCAGCAACAATCCGCGTTTCGCCTATGACTCCTATCGCCGTCTGATCCAGATGTTCGGCAACGTTGTGCTCGACATCGAGAAATCGGTGTTCGAGGAAATTTTCGACCACAAGAAAGCGCAGAAGAAGACGAAGTTCGACACCGGCCTCGACGCCACAGCGCTGCAAGAAGTGATTGCCGAATACAAAAAAGCCGTCAAAAAGCACGCCCATCGCGACTTCCCGCAGGACGCCAACGAGCAGATGGTCATGGCCCGCGATGCCGTATTCCGCTCCTGGCAGAACGATCGCGCCAAGCACTATCGCCGCATCAACAATATCGATGACATGCTTGGCACGGCGGTCAACGTGCAGGCCATGGTTTTCGGCAACCTGGGCGAAACCAGCGGCACCGGCGTCGGATTCACCCGAAATCCGGCCAACGGCACCAAAGAATTCTACGGAGAGTTCCTGATGAACGCGCAGGGCGAAGACGTTGTGTCCGGCGTGCGCACTCCGGTTCCCATCCTCGAACTCGAAAAGATCATGCCCGATGTTTACAACCAGCTCCGCGAAATCACCACGCGCCTCGAAAAACACTACAAAGACATGCAGGATTTCGAGTTCACTATCCAGGACCGCAAGCTCTACATGCTGCAAACCCGCAACGGCAAGCGCACCGGATTAGCCGCGGTCCGGGTCGCATTGCAGATGGTGGACGAAGGTCTCATTACGAAGGAAGAAGCCATCTTCCGCGTCGATCCCAATCAGTTGTATGACTTCCTCGTCCCGCGCCTCGACGAAAAGGGAAGCAAAGTAGAAGTGCTGGCGAAAGGCCTGCCAGCATCTCCGGGTGCAGCCGTAGGACAGATTGTTTTTAGCGCCGACGAGGCCGTAGAAAAAGCCGGACGCGAAAAGAACGTCCCCGTCATTCTGGTCCGCGCCGAAACCACACCTGAAGACATTCATGGCATGGAAGTTGCCAAAGGCATTCTGACTTCTCGTGGTGGCATGACCAGCCATGCCGCCGTCGTCACGCGTGGCATGGGCAAGTGCTGTGTAGCGGGAGCCGGCGATATTGACGTCGACGAAAAAGCGCGTGAGATGCGGGTCAAGGGCCAAGTCTTCAAAGCCGGCGACTGGATCTCGCTCGACGGCACTACCGGTCGCGTGATCAAAGGCAAGCTGAACACGCTCGATCCCTCGCCCGACGATCCCGAGCTCCAGAAATTCATGGACTGGGCCGACCCCTACCGCACGATAAAAGTACGCGCCAACGCGGATATTCCCCGCGACGCCATTCAAGCCCGCGCATTCGGAGCCGAAGGCATCGGCCTCTGCCGCACCGAGCACATGTTCTTTGGCGAGCAGAAAATTCCGCACATGCGCGCCATGATTCTTGCCGACAACGAAAAAGACCGCCGCGCCGCGCTCAAAAAACTGCTCCCCATGCAGCGCAAGGATTTTGACGGCGTCTTCCGCGCCATGGATGGATTCCCCGTAACTATCCGCACCCTGGATCCGCCGCTGCACGAGTTCCTGCCACGCCGTGAAGATCTGATGGTGGACATCGCGACGCTGCAATACGCAGACGCAAAGCACAAGAAATCGCTCGTGGCAAAGTACCGCGATTACGGAGCGAAAGGCGTTGGCGATTTGAAGAGGCTCATGCCCATGCTGCTGGCCCGAGTCGAGCAACTCCACGAATTCAACCCCATGCTCGGACATCGCGGATGCCGCCTGGGCATCACCTATCCAGAAATTACCGAGATGCAGGCGCGGGCCATTTTCGAAGCCGCCGTAGCCGTAGCCAAAGACGGCGTCAAGGTCTTCCCCGAAGTTATGATTCCGCTTACCGCCACGCTGAACGAAATGGCAAACCAGGCAGCGATCGTGAACCGCGTAGCGAAAGAAGTCTTCAAAGAAAAAGGACGAACCGTAGAGTACCTCGTCGGCACCATGATTGAGTTGCCTCGCGCCGCCCTGATCGCCGACGAGATCGCTAAGGAAGCGCAGTTCTTCTCCTTCGGCACCAACGATCTCACGCAAACCACCTGGGGCTTCTCGCGCGACGACGTCAACAAAATCCTGCCCACGTATCTGGCCGACGGAATCATCAAACAGGATCCCTTCGCCGTCCTCGATCGAGAAGGCGTGGGCCAGTTGGTGAAGATGGCGACCGAGCGGGGACGGAAGACCCGTCCGAACTTGAAGGTTGGAATCTGCGGCGAGCACGGGGGCGAACCATCGTCGGTTGAGTTCTGCTACCAGACCGGCCTCAACTATGTTTCCTGCTCGCCGTTCCGTGTGCTGACTGCGCGACTCGCGGCGGCCCAGGCCGCAGCCAGCGAGAAGCTGCAAATCGACGCCGGGCGGACCAAGTAAAAGAACTTAGGCCTGCTAATTAATTTTCACGTGGATAGGTTGAAAGATGGCATCAGGAGGATAGTCAACAGATTCCGATCGGCGGCGACCTCAACGAGACTCCCGCGCCCTCAGCGATGATCTTTGCCCTTTGTCTGTGTCAGTTGGCCCGCTGCAGCCGGTTAATCAGTTTCTGCGCCAGATTCTCCTCCGACTCCGACCAAAGCAGCCGCCCTGTGGCCCCGGCATTCTTTTCCACCTTGGCGGTAAACTCCACCAGTTGATGCACGTTGCTGCGAATGTTGCGCTCGGCGTCGCCGGTCAACTCGACTTCCTCGTGCAGAAACGAAGTGTCCAATCCGAAATCAATCTGAATGTGTCCCGCTTCTTCCGCCGCCCGCTCTTCAAATTCCAGCCCATGCGCCGTCAGACGCACCAGCGAAGGCGCCAGCACCCATTTCTCCGCGCCCTCGGGAGGCGCCCACAAATCCCAATAGGCTTCGAAAATGTAGGCATAGTCGTCGTGCAGAAAATCCGCAACTTCCGCCACCGCTTCTTCCGGCGCGACTCCGGGACGATACCGCCGCTCCAGAATCGTAGGCTCGCTCCACGAAACCGGCTGGATCGCCGAGTACGTCACCCCGTCCCGCGCCGCTGAAAACGGAATCTGCCGCAGCACGCTCACTGTGCGCGCCAAAATCTCAGGCTCGTCAAAGCTGGGAAACCACAGACTCAAATAAAGCGAATCGGCCATGGAGTTATCTAGACGCATTCTAACCGAAGGAGTTCGCTGTGGTGGTGAACTTTGCCCGCGATCCGAGGGCTGAGCGCAGCCGCTTTTGACGCCGCAAAAGTGCCCTGTTACTATGAACTTCGGCGGCAAACATCCATCTCACCAGAAACGTCCCCGTCGTCTAGCCTGGCCTAGGACATCGCCCTTTCACGGCGGTAACGCGGGTTCAAATCCCGCCGGGGACGCCAACAAAATAAAAGACTTGTAGAACCAATGCGGCTGTATGGATGGCAGCCGAGTCGACCAGCCACAAACTCGAGGCCGCATGAGGGGGATGGGCATACAGGTTGTTCTCAATCACCGGACCGAATACCGTTATGACAAGGCGGTCTCCGTCGGCCCCCAGGTTATACGGTTGCGTCCCGCCCCCCATTGTCGAACGCCCATACTCAGCTACTCGCTCAGCGTCACTCCCGCCGCGCATGTTCTCAAGTGGCAGCTCGACCCTCACAACAATCATCTGGCCCGCCTGCTTTTTCCCGATAAGACCAACCAGTTCGTGGTTGAGGTGGAACTCGCCGCCGAGTTGTCCCCCTTCAATCCCTTCGATTTCTTTCTGGAGCCCGCAGTCGAAGACTACCCTTTTAAGCTCGCTCCGGAACTGGCCAAGGATCTCGAACCCTATCTTTTCGCAGATCCACCCGGCCCTCGACTCCAGGGTTTTCTTGCGAGGCTTCCCCGCGACAAGTGCGGAACGATCAGCTTTCTAGTGGACTTGAACCGGACAGTCCGAAACGATGTTGACTACGTGACGCGCCTCGACCCGGGCATCCAGACCTGTGAACAGACTCTCGAAAAGCGCACCGGGTCCTGCCGTGACTCTGCCTGGCTGTTAGTGCAGATTCTCCGCCATTTGGGGATCGCAGCCCGCTTCGTCTCCGGATACCTGATTCAGCTGACGCCGGACCAGAGCGCGGACGAGGAGAACGCATCCGAAGAGACTGCATCACAAGCTCCGAACGGTCCGCCCACCGACTCTGCCGATTTCCATGCCTGGGCGGAAGCGTTCCTGCCGGGTGCCGGATGGATTGGGATGGATCCAACCTCAGGCCTGTTCGCCGGCGAGGGTCACATCCCGCTCGTCTGTACCCCCAACGTCTCTAAGGCAGCGCCCATCGAAGGCACGGTCGAGCCCGCCAACGTGGATTTCCGCTACTCCATGTCCATTCGCCGTTTAAACGAAGCACCAAGAACGTCCACACCAGGGACGTCAAAACCATTGACCGAGAAAGACTGGGCGAAGGTCGAACAGGTGGCGGCCAGTATCGACGCCGATCTGGAAGCCCAGGATGTGCGCCTGACGATGGGCGGCGAGCCTACGTTCGTCGGCCTCGATGACCCCGAAAGCCCGCAATGGACCATCGATGCTTTGGGCCCAACGAAGCGATCCCGTGGTCTGGCTCTCATCCAAAGCCTGCGCGAGAAAGTTGCGCCCGGAGCATTGCTTCACTACGGACAAGGCAAATGGTATCCGGGCGAGCCGTTGCCGCGTTGGGCGCTGACCTGCTCCTGGCGCGTTGACGGCGTCCCGGTTTGGGAGAACATCGATCTCATAGCCCCGGAAAACGCTAGCGAAGATCAGAACAACACCTCCGCCGATGCTTCCAAGTTCATTGCAGCGCTCACGCGTCGCTTCCAGGTGAGCGTCGAAAACATTCTGCCGGCCTACAACAGCGAAGTCGGGTCGGAGCCTGCGGGGTATATTTTGCCCATTCGCCGCCGCCAACCGGAGGGCCGGTTGTGCTGGTCGAGCCAGTTATGGTTCGCCCGACCCGAACGCCTCTTGCTCTCGCCAGGCGATTCCCCCATCGGCTACCGCATTTCGACCGAGTCGATGCCCTGGGTAGCGCCGGATCAGCTCGAATATGAGCACGAGGACGCGCCGTTCGCAGATCGTGTCAAGCTCCCAAAACGTCCGCCGCGGCGGATGGATCTCTTCCACCAGAATCCCGCACCCGATCCGCTCCCCCTGCTCTCCAGCACCGCTGAAAATGCGACGGAGTTGATCCGTCCCGCGCTGTGCGTGCAGGCCAGAGAAGGCCGCCTGCAGGTGTTTCTTCCCTACGCCTCCACACTCGCCGACTATCTCGACCTGGTCGCCGCCGTCGAGGATACCTGCCACCATCTGCACATGCCGGTGTGGCTCGACGGCTACCCTCCCCCTTCCGATCCGCGCTTGCGATCGTTCAGCGTCACTCCCGATCCCGGCGTTCTCGAAATCAATCTGCCGCCCGCCGGCAATTGGGACGAACTCAAACAGATCAACACTGTACTTTTCCAGGAAGCGCGCCGTAATCGGTTGACCGCTGAAAAATTCGCCTACGACGGCAGCCATCTCGCGACCGGCGGCGGCAGCCACATCGTGATCGGCGGAGCCACCGTGTTGGACAGCCCTTTCCTCCGCCGTCCCGATCTGCTGCGCAGCATGTTGGCATTCTGGCAGAACCATCCCTCGCTCTCGTATCTGTTTTCCGGCATGTATGTCGGCCCCACCAGCCAGCATCCCCGCGTGGACGAGGCGCGGATGGATGCCTTGTACGAGCTGGAAATTGCCTTTAGCAATTTGCCCGCAAACTGCCCGCCCACCACACTCGATGGATTGTTCCGCAACCTGCTCGTCGACGTCACCGGAAACGCCCATCGCGCCGAGTTCTGCATTGACAAGCTCTATCCCCCGGAGGGCCGCGGGTTGCGCCTGGGCCTGCTCGAATTGCGTGCCTTTGAAATGGCGCCGCATGTCAGAATGGGTCTTATACAGATGCTCCTGATCCGCGCGTTGGTATCCATGTTCTGGAAACGCCCATTCCAAGGCGGCTTGGTCCGTTGGGGCGCCGCGCTGCATGACCGTTTTATGCTGCCGCATTTTGTCAGGCAGGATTTCTCCGATGCGCTCGCCTGCTTGCGCGAGTCTGGCTACAACTTCGAGGAAAAGTGGTTTGCTGCACAGTTCGAGTTTCGGTTTCCGAAGATCGGGTCGATCGCTGTCGAAGGAGTCGAACTCGAATTGCGTCACGCCCTCGAGCCCTGGAACGTGCTCGCGGAAGAGACCACTTCCGGTCGGACGGTTCGCGCCGTGGACTCGTCGTTCGAGCGCATACAGGTGAAGGTGTCCGGGCTCACCCCGGAAAACCGCTACGTAATCGCCTGCAATGGACGCAAGGTGCCGCTCCATCCCACGGACGAAAACTCCACTGCTGCAGCGGGAACGGCCGTTGCCGCCTTACGCTATCGCGCCCGCCAGTTGTCGGCTGTGTTACATCCCACCATCCCCGTGCAAGCGCCGCTGGTCTTCGACATCATCGACCGCTGGAAACAGCGTTCCATTGCCCGCTGCACCTACCACGTGGGAACGCCCGACGGTCGCCTGTATACCGCTCGTCCGATGAACGCAACCGAAGCCGCGGACCGCCGTCGCGAACGCTTTCAAACGTCCGGCCCCATGCCCGGCCTGATGGAGGCACCGGAAGAAGAAACCAATTCCATCTTTCCCATGACTCTCGACCTGCGTCTGCCTCCGCCCGGAAAGCCGGGCCGCATCGAGAAGCGGGAGCTCGCCCCTTGACCGTGGATCTGACTCAAACTCCGCCGCGCTACGGAGCCGCCTATGACGAGTCGTCGGCTGATGGTGTAACACCCCGGCCGCACTGGGCACACCTGATGGAGTCGCTGCAGTCCATCGGCCCAGAAGAACTGGGACGGCGCTGGGCCCGCGCCGAGCGCCGCATTCGCGAGAACGGAATCACCTACAACATTTACGGCGATCCGCTCGGCGCCACTCGCGCTTGGCAGATCGATATCGTTCCCCTGCTGATTCCGGCCGACGAGTGGCGCTTCATCGAAGCGGGTATCATTCAGCGCGCACAGTTGCTCAATCTGCTCCTCGAAGATCTCTACGGGGCGCAGGACCTGGTGTCGCATGGCCACTTTCCCGCCGCGCTTCTCTACGCCAATCCCGCATTTCTGAGGCCGCTAGTGGGCGTGCATGTTCCCAGGCACAGTTACCTGCACATGCTGGCTGTCGATCTGGCCCGTTCGCCCGACGGCCAGTGGTGGGTGCTCGCCGACCGCACGCAAGCGCCTTCGGGCAGCGGCTATGCGCTGGAGAACCGCACCATCGTCTCCGATGTTCTGCCCGATCTGTTTCGTACCTCGAACGTCTTGCGCCTCGCTCCATTTTTCCGCGCGCAACGCGAAGCCCTCACCAATCTTGCCCAGCGCGACAATCCGCGCATCGTGTTGCTTACCCCCGGACCGCTCAACGAAACTTACTTCGAACACTCCTATATCGCGCGCTATCTGGGATTTACTCTGGTTCGCGGTGTGGATCTGACGGTGCGCAAGCGCCGCGTCTATCTCAAGACGGTTGGCGGGCTGGAGCAGGTCGATGTGATCTTGCGCCGCGTGGACGACAGCTTTTGCGATCCCCTCGAACTACGGGGCGATTCGCTGCTCGGTGTTCCCGGTCTCGTCGACGCCATCGTCGCCGGCAATGTGAAAGTCGCCAACGCCCTGGGCAGCGGCCTGATTGAGACGGCCGCCATCATGCCTTTTCTTCCCGGCCTCTCCACCCAATTGCTCGGAGAAAAGCTCAAACTTCCGTCCGTCGCGACCTGGTGGTGTGGGCAAACGTACGCTCTCGATTGGGTGCTTGACCATCTCAACCAGGTGGTGGTGAAACCGGCGTTTCCATCACGCGGCATGGAACCTGTCTTTGGCGCCGAACTTCCGCACGCCGAAAAAGGCAAGTTCGCTGAGCGACTGCGTGCCCGCCCGTACGAGTATGTGGCGCAGGAGCAGGTCGCGCTCTCCACCGCGCCGGTGTGGGACAACGGATGTCTCAACTCGCGCAGCGTCGTGCTCCGCACCTACGTGCTCAATACCGGCAGCGGCTGGATTGCGATTCCGGGAGGCCTGGTGCGGGTCGCCGAAGCGGAAGGATCGGTCGTCTCCATGCAGCGCGGCGGCCACAGCAAAGACGCATGGGTCCTGTGGGACAGTCCCGTCGACACCTTCAGTTTGCTGCGCCCCCGGCATGAGCCCGTGGAGTTGCGCCGCGTCCCGCGGGTTGTCCCCAGTAGTGTCGCTGACAATTGTTTCTGGTTGGGCCGGTATGTCGAGCGCGCCGAAAACATCGCCAGGATCCTACGCGCCTTGGCCCCTCGCATACGCCGCGCCGAGGAAGCGGAACTCGTTTGCCTCATCCGCCTGCACCGTTGCCTGGAGTCGCGGCACAGCAAGTTGCCCAAGCCGAAGCTCCGCCGCCCGACCTCCGCTGAACTTGAGCAGGAAATCACCTCGCTCTTAACGGATGCCAAGCGGCCCGACAGTCTGGCGAGCACGCTCACTGAGGTATCCCGGATTGGCGGCAACATTCGCGAGCGCTTGTCGGCCGACATGATGTTCCTTATCGGCCGCCTGCGGGACTCAATTCAGCGCGGGCAGGGAACTCCGTTTCTTGAGTATCCGGCGGTGCTCACCGATTGCTTGGAACTGCTTTCCGCGTTTTCCGGGATGGAGCGCGAAAACATCAACCGCGGATTGGGCTGGTCGTTCATGACCCTCGGCCGCCGTCTCGAGCGCGCCATCTATCTGACCCGGCAACTGCGCGAAATCGCGACTCCCCTCACCGAAAACGACTGGTCGCTCTTGGAATGCCTCCTCGAGGTTGCGGATAGCTCGATGACCTACCGGACCCGCTTCTACACCACGCTCCAGCCCTTGGCCGTGCTCGATGTGCTCATGGCGGATGAGACCAATCCCCGCTCTCTGGACTTTCAACTCAGCCACCTTGCGGACCTCTACCAAAAGCTCCCGCGGCACCTCCCGGTTGACTTACAGGCGATGCGCGCCGCACTGGCCTTGTTACGCAACTTCGATTTGCGAAAGTTGAAGTACCCATTGCCGGGCGCCGCGGCGGATGCTTCCGACGGCCTCTCCCACCTTGCCGGCTTCCTCCGCGAGCTGGAAGGATTGCTGCCTTCGTGGTCGAATAATTTATCGAGCAGGTATTTTAGTCATGCCCGTACCCTACCGATCAGCATCGGACAATGATCTTAGAAATAATAATGATCTTCAGAAAATGATCTATAGAATCGTGCACCGCACCACCTACAAATACAAATATCCCGTCTCCGTCGGAAACCACGTGGCGTGCCTGAAGCCGCGCGCCTTGCCGCACCATCAGTTGGCGCAGAGCGAACTGCATATCCAGCCGCGTCCGGCCACGCGCACCGAGCGTGCCGACTTTTTCGGCAACCGCCTCTGCTTCTTCACCATTCAAGAACCGCACCGGGAATTAGTGGTAGAAGCGCGGAGCAAAGTAATAATGGAGGGGACTCCGGCATCAGGGCCTCAAGTGCCGCTCCCCTGGGAAGATGCGGCCCGGTCGTTTCCCAACGATCACACCCCAGCCGGGCTGGAGGCCTACCAGTTTGGATTTGAGTCGCCGCGCATCCGCGTACGCTCCGAGTTTGCAGACTATGCGCTCCAGTCGTTTACCCCCAGGCGGCCCCTGCAGGAGGCGCTTCTGGACCTGACCGCGCGCATCCACAAAGACTTCCGTTTCGATTCGAAAGTGACCAACGTCCGGACTCCAACCGAAGAGGTTTTCAAAAAGCGGCGAGGAGTGTGCCAGGACTTCGCGCACTTGCAGATCGCCTGCCTCCGCTCCCTGAATCTAGCGGCACGCTATGTCAGCGGATACCTTCGCACCTACCCGCCTCCCGGGCAGCCAAGGCTGGTGGGCGCCGACGCCTCCCACGCCTGGGTGTCCGCGTATTGTCCCGGAATCGGCTGGCTTGACATGGATCCCACCAACAACCTTGTCCCCTCGAGCGGCCACGTCACCCTGGCCTGGGGACGCGACTACAGTGACGTAAGTCCTCTGCGCGGCTTAATCTTGGGCGGTGGATCGCATACCCTGAAAGTGGCCGTTGACATGGAGCCGCTCGATTAGATTAGCCGACGCGTGGCAAGTTCTCCGCAATTTCATCCGTCCACACTTTAAAGCTCTCCAGAATATTGGGCCCGAACGTGGTCGCGATGGCCACATCAGTCGCGTCGCGCCCGCGCGCGATCAGCACTCGCCCAATCCGGGGCATATTGTTTCGTGGATCGAACGTGTGCCAGGCGCCACCGAGATAGACTTCAATCCAAGCCGCAAAATCCATCACGCCGTAAGGCGGAGGCATCCCCATATCGCCCAAGTATCCTGTGCAGTACCGCGCCGGAATATTCATGCAGCGGCAGAATGCAATAGCCAGGTGCGCATAATCGCGGCACACCCCCACACCCTCGTTGAACGCCTCCCACGCGGTCCGCGTGGGGCGCGCTCTCTGATAATCGAACGCGATGTGTCGGTGGACAAAATCGCAGATCGCCTGCACCCGCGGCCATCCCGGCGTCATCTGCCCGAATCGCGACCACGCCGCATCCGACAGCAGGTCGGTCTCGCAATACCGGCTGCCTAACAGAAACACCAGAGTATCTTCGGGCAATTCTTGTAAAGGATGCTGTTGAGCGGAAGGCATCAGCACATCGGTTTTTCCCGAGTCTCGAACTACCCCCGTGCTGGTTAGCCGAATCCGCCCGCTGGGCGCCACAATCCGGCTGCACCAGTTGCCGAACCCGTCGCGATAGGCCGTGATCGGCGTCTCCGGCTCGGTCACCAGACGATCGGGAGTGACCATGTCCGCGGCGCGGGAGTAATGCACGTTGACCATGAGGATCATCGGCGTCTCTTGCGGACAGTTAAAGATCAGCTCATAGCCGACTTGAATCAACATGCAGTTGTCCTTCCGCCAATTCTCAGAAGTCTTATTTGTCGAAGACCGAAGGGCGCGCTGAAAAAACTGTCACCCGCCGCCGCAATCAGCCCCCGCCAGCCACGACCCTCAACCATTCTACAGAGCCAAGCAGCCTGCCGAACGACTTGACGTTGCACTTGATTTTGGGTGGCGTAGCGGTTGACGCTGCAGTAGCTGCATTGTCTTGAATACGGCTTTGGCCGCTGATGTAATGCGGCTGCTCGGAGAATGCTTTTCCCGCAGCCGGTTAGATCGCGGCTCCAGCAAAACTCGCTCCCCAACATACCCCTGTCCGCAAACTCGAATACTCAGAGATCTGCCCGGTCCTTGCCGCAAAGTCCAACCTACTTGCCGACAGGACAAGTTTCGAATACGATGCGCTAATCATTTGCAGTCGCTTCACCAGGGTCATTGTGGGGACAACTCACAATTCGTATCTGCGCGGGCTGATCCTTGCCACCGTTGTGCCTCTTTCTCAAGTGACCGCTGCCTTCGCCGCGGCGCCGCCCATGAGCCCGACCAACATCTTCGCGCCCGCTTCCACTCCGGCCGATTCGATCTTCGGCCTCTCTTTATTTGTGCTCGCCGTTTCCGCTGCGATCTTCGTGCTCGTCGTCACTTTGCTGGCCTACTGCGTCATAAAGTTCCGCAAGCGCCCCGACGACGACGGACGCGAGCCGCCCCAGGTTTACGGCAGCAATCAGGTGGAACTCGCCTGGACCGTCATTCCCGTCCTTATTGTGGTGGCTCTATTCATGGCAACCGCTCGAGTCATCGCCACCGTGCAGAATCCGGCTCAGCCGAGCAGCACCATCGAAGTCATTGCCATCGGACATCAGTTCTGGTGGGAGTATCGCTATCCGGGACTGAAGGTTGTGACCGCGAACGAATTGCATGTTCCAGTAAGCGATCCGGCGCACCCGACTCCCACCCACATCGAGCTGCTCTCGGCCGATACCGACCACAGTTTCTGGGTTCCACGCCTCGCGGGCAAGACCGACCTGATCCCCAACCACCCCAATAGCACCTGGATCGACCCGCACGAGACCGGGCTTTACCTGGGCCAGTGCGCGCAATACTGCGGCACCCAGCACGCCAAGATGCTGTTGCGCGTGTACGTACAATCGCAGGAGGACTTCGACCGCTGGATTCAGCAGCAACGCCAGCCGGCGCAGCCCAGTACCGTTGTTGCCGAGGGGCAGCACATTTTCGAGACCACTGCCTGCATCAATTGTCACGCCGTAGCCGGCACCGTCGCCGATGGCCGCTTCGGCCCCGATCTCACCCACTTGATGAGCCGGGACACCATCGCCGCCGGAGCTGCCCCGAATGATCACGAGCATCTCCGGCGCTGGATTGAAAATCCAGAGACCATCAAGCCCGGCTCGCTGATGCCCGCGATGCAGTTGAACGATCGGGACATCGACAGGGTGACCGCCTATTTGGAGACACTTCGTTGAATACGCTTGTGAGCACGTCGTCGAGCATCGCTGTCGCTAACGCTGAGGAGAGCGCCTGATGTCGACCGATTCCATCGCCTGGCCGGGCAGCGAAAGCCATTCGCGTGCTTTTGTCGATCAACTGCACGAATGGATTGCGACCGTCGATCACAAGCGGCTGGGCATTATGTACATCGTCTACGCCCTGGTTTTTCTCGTAATCGGCGGCGTCGAGGCGATGGTCATGCGCATCCAGCTCATTCGTCCGCACAACGATTTCGTCTCGCCGCAAGTCTTCAACCGCATGTTCACTCTGCATGGCACAACCATGATCTTTTTCGTGGCCATGCCGATTGTGTTTGGATTCGGCAACTACCTGCTCCCGCTGATGATTGGCGCGCGCGACATGGCGTTCCCGCGGCTGAATGCTTTTAGTTTTTGGCTCTCGGCATTCGGTGGTTTTCTCCTCTACTTCAGCGTGCTGGGCGCAAATGGCCTGTATGGCGCCGGCAATGCTCCCGACGTGGGCTGGTTTGCCTACGCCCCGCTGACCTCGCTGGCCTTCTCTCCCGGCCACAGCACCGATTACTGGACGTTGAGCCTGCTGGTGTCCGGGTTCGGCAGCATTGGCACCGCGATCAACATCGTGGCCACCATCCTATGCATGCGCTGCCCCGGAATGACCCTCGGTAAAATGCCGCTGCTGGCCTGGATGAACCTTGTCATGGGCGGCATGGTGCTGCTGGCCGTCAGCCCGTTGACCGCCGCGCAAATCATGTTAATGATCGACCGCTATCTGGGCGGCCACTTCTTTGACACCCAGGCCGGCGGCTCGGCGGTAATCTGGATGCACTTCTTCTGGATCTTCGGCCATCCCGAGGTTTACATCCTCATCATTCCCGCGTTCGCGTTCATCTCCGAAATTATTCCCGTATTTTCCCGCAAAGCCATGTTCGGATACCCGATCATGGTAGCGGCCACGATATCCATCGGATTCCTGGCCATGTCGGTGTGGGCGCACCACATGTTTACCGTGGGCATGAGTTCCAACGCGAACACTTTCTTCGTACTGTCCACCATGGCCATTTCCGTTCCCACCGGGATCAAAATCTTCAACTGGCTGGCCACGATGTGGGGCGGAAAGATTTTGTTCAAGACGCCCATGTTGTTCGCCATTGGATTTCTATTTCAGTTCCTGATCGCCGGCCTCACCGGAATCATGCTGGCTTCCGCCCCCTTCGACTGGCAACTGGGGAATTCCTACTTCGTAGTCGCGCACTTTCACTACGTCATCGTGGGCGGAATCCTCTTCGCCCTGTTCGGCGCCTTCTATTACTGGTACCCGAAGATGTCCGGGAAAATGTGCAGCGAAACTCTGGGCCGCTGGCACTTTTGGCTCTTCCTGATCGGATTCCACCTGACGTTTGACTTTATGCACATCCCCGGACTCCTCGGCATGCCGCGCCGAATCTACACCTACGAACCCGGCCGCGGCTGGGATAGCTGGAACCTGATCGTCACCGTTGGAGTGGTATTCCAGTCGCTGGGCGTTCTGGTTTTCGTTTACAACCTGCTGTGGTCCTACTTCCGGGGGGAAATTGCCGGGAGCGACCCGTGGGACGCCTGGACCCTGGAATGGTCCACCAGTTCGCCGCCGCCGGCCTACAACTTCGTAGCGATTCCAGCGGTCCTAAGCCGCCGCCCGCTGTGGGACCTGAAACATCCCGACGATCCGGACTGGAAGTATGAATAGGAGAAACTGCTGGTGAGTGCCACGTCAATCTCGATGACCGTCCCGGAGCCGAACTGGACGCTGCCCGCGCGCGGGACTGTCGCCATGTTTTGCCTGATCGCCGCCGAGGCTGCGATCTTCACCATCTTCGTCGTGGCCTACCTCTTCTACGCCGGCAAGAGTCTGACGGGCCCGCAGCCCAAGGACGTCCTCGAAGCGCCCATCTTCTACAGCATCTGTCTGCTCTCCAGCAGTTTGACGATTCACATGGCCGTGGTCGCCCTTCGCAAGGGAAGCATCAGGAATTTCGGAATGTGGTGGGGAGCGACCATCGTCCTGGGCGCAGCGTTTCTCTATGGAACGGCCAGCGAGTGGCACAAGTTGATCTACCGCGAGGGATTGACCATCAGCACCAACTTATTCGGAACCACGTACTACTCGCTGGTGGGATTGCACGGCTCGCACGTCGTGATCGGGCTTGTAGCCATGACTACGGTGATGGCGTTTGCGCTCTTAGGCAAAGTGAGCGAAGAGCACGCCGAGCGCGTCGACGTGTTATCTCTTTATTGGCACTTTGTGGATGCAGTGTGGGTAGTGGTATTCACGGTCGTCTATATTATTGGGCGCTAGGTCAGTTGGCGAAACCATTAGCCACAAAGGCCGCGAAGGTAAACGAAGGAAACCAATGGCAACACCGAAAGGGCCATCTCAAATGGAAGAAAACCTGTCGGGCGCGGTGCACCTGCCCGCCCCGACGGCCTGGCCGATCGTGCTCGCTTTCGGCGTCGCCTTGCTCTTCACCGGGCTGGTCACGAGCGACACCGTCAGCATCCTCGGCGCACTCCTGGCGGTCCTCGGTTGTGTAGGTTGGTTTCGCGAAGTGTTGCCGCACGAGAAACATGAATCCATCCCGGTGGCCGAGAGCGTGATGGCCGTGGCTACCAGCCATCCGCAGGTGGAACGTGTCGATTGGATCACCAAGGAAATGCATCGCGCCCGTCTGCCTCTGGAAATTTATCCGATCACCGCGGGCGTCAAAGGAGGCTTGGCCGGAAGCGTAGCCATGGCGGCGCTGGCCGGGTTGTATGGCCTCATCAGCGGACACGGCCTGTGGTATCCGATAAACCTCTTGGCTGTCGGATTTTTTCCGGAACGTTCCACCATGGCGCAAATCTCCGCCTTCCATCTGCAGTCCCTGATCGTCGCCAGCATCCTCCATCTGCTGGTGTCGGTGCTGGTCGGACTTCTGTATGGCGCGATGCTCCCCATGTTTCCGCGGCGCCCGATTCTGCTGGGCGGGGTAATCGCGCCGATCATGTGGTCCGTAGTAATCCACAGCATCCTGGAGGCGGTCTCTCCCGTGATGAATCAGCGCATCAACTGGTTGTGGTTCGCGATTTCTCAGATCGGCTTCGGCCTGGTAGCAGGCATCGTGGTTTCGCGGCAAGCGCGTGTACGAACCTGGCAATACATGCCCTTCGCCGTCCGCGCCGGAATTGAGGCCCCCGGAGCCATGGACGAGAAAGAGGAGAAAGACCGGCAATGAACTTGCATAAGCCAGCCCTTCTCTCCAGCCTCGCGAGCATCGCTCTGATAGTTTGCGCGGGATGCAGCTACTCCGGCCGCAGCGCCGTGGACCCCGAGGTCCTTCCGCCCAGCCAGATGGTGGACTTCACTGTCCTCTACGCCAAGAATTGCGCCGGATGTCACGGCCCCGGCGGCCAGGGTGGAGCGGCAATCGCTTTGTCCGATCCCGTGTTCCTCGCCATTGCCGACGATGCCGCGATTCGCCGCGTCGCCACCAACGGAGTGCGCGGTACGCCGATGTCCGCGTTCGCGCAAAGTGCCGGGGGGATGCTTACCGATCGGCAAATCGATGCGCTCGTGCAAGGCATCCGTTCGTGGGCCAAGCCCGTCGCCCTCGAAAACACGACTCTTCCGTCTTACAAAGCGCAGTCTCCCGGCGATCCGCAACGTGGCGCCGCCGTATATCAAACGTACTGCTCTTCCTGTCACGGGGCCAATGGCGGCGGAGGCAAGGCCGGTTCGATTGTGGACGGCTCCTACTTGGCGCTGGTGAGCGATCAGGATCTTCGCACCAATGTGATTCTTGGCCGGCCCGAGCAGGGAGCGCCGGACTGGCGCAGTAACCTGCCCGGCCGCCCCATGTCGGATCAGGAAATCTCCGATGTCGTGGCTTGGCTGGCGGCGCAGCGGCCTGCCATCCCCGGCCAGCCCTATCCCAAGGCGGCCATGGATCGGGCGCCGGCAGAAATTCCCAGGGCAAATCCCGGAGGAGTTCAATGAGCGCAGAAAACGGTATGTCCAGACGGGTGTTGCTCGCCAAGATCGGATTGTTTGTTAACGGTGTGATCGGCGTGGCTCTCGGTGTCCCGATCATAGGCTACCTGCTGTCGCCGGTGATTCGCGAGAAAAAGGCCGGATACGATTCATGGCTCTCTCTGGGCGAGTTGACAAAGTTCCCAGTCGGCGAGACGCGCCTCGCCACCTATCGCAATCCCGTAGTGACTTCCTGGGACGGACAGACCGGCGACATCGCGTGCTGGGTCCGAAATATAGATGGTCAAAGCTTCCAGGTCTTCGCCATCAATTGCGCCCACCTGGGCTGCCCGGTGCGCTGGTTTGCCCAGTCCAGTCTGTTCCTGTGTCCCTGCCACGGCGGCGCCTACTACCAGGACGGCTCGCGCGCCTCCGGCCCGCCCGAGCGCGGACTGTTTCAATACCAATACAAGATTGAAGATGGCAAGCTCTGCATCAAAGCCGGCGAAATGCCGACGCCCGGTCAGCCCGTAGCGAAGAATGCGGGAGGGAAGCCGACATGCGCCTGATCGAACAAGTCGGCGCCTGGTTCGAAATGCGGCTGGGGCTCGGCAAGCCCATCCGCGAGTCGGCCACGCACCCCGTTCCGCGTAACACCGCAAGCTGGTTCTATGTGTTTGGCAGCGCCGCGCTGACTGTCTTCATTCTGCAAATCGTTACCGGAATTCTGCTGGCGCTCATCTACGTTCCATCCGCCGGAGAAGCCTGGAACAGCCTGCAGACCCTCAATCACACCATTGCTCTCGGCTGGTTCATTCGAGCCCTACATGGCTGGGGCTCCAGTTTCATGGTGGCCATCGTCCTCATCCACATGGTGCAGGTTTTTCTCTTTGGAGCCTACAAGTTTCCCAGAGAACTCACCTGGATCGTCGGAGTCTTTCTGCTGCTGGTGACGCTAGGCATGGCGTTCACCGGCCAGGTGTTGCGATTCGACCAGGATGCATACTGGGGCCTCGGCATCGGAGCATCGATTACAAGCCGCATTCCCGTCATTGGGCCCTGGGCGGTCAAGCTCATGCTGGGCGGCCCCATCATTGCAGGCGCCACCTTGTCACGCTTCTTCGCCCTGCATGTCTTTGTTGTCCCGGGACTGCTGATTGCCTTCGTAGGTGTGCATTTGCTCATGGTGCTGAAGCTTGGCATCAACGAATGGCCCATGCCAGGCCGCGTTGTGCACCGCGCCACTTACCTTGAGGAGTACCACGAGCTGACCCACAAAGATGGTGTGGCCTTCGTGCCCTACGCGGTGTGGAAAGACATCGTGTTCTCCGCCTTCATTCTGCTTGCGATCGCCTTCTGCTCAGTTTATTTCGGACCGTTTGGTCCCGGCGGCCAACCCGACCCGACAATTATTCAGACCGCGCCGCGTCCCGACTTTTTCTTCCTGTGGTTGTACGCGCTGTTGTCCTTTCTGCCGCCGTCCGCCGAGACGCCGATCTTGCTGATTGCCCCCGCCATTGGGATCGTCGTTCTGCTGGCGTTGCCCTTCGTAGCCGGTGAAGGCGAGAAGAGTTGGAGGCGGAGGCCGATCGCGGTGCTGACCATTTTGCTCGTAGCCGTCGCCTTGGGCACGCTGACGCACTTAGGTGGAGGCGCCCCGTGGAGTCCGGTGATGGACGCCTGGAGCAGCCTCCCGATTCCCTCTCAGTATCTAGTGGGCCGGTCTGCTCTCGAACGCCGGGGCGCGCTCGTCTTCCAGGTAAAGCAGTGCCACAACTGCCATTCGCTCGGTGAGCAGGGCGGAAAACGCGGCCCCGCGCTCGACCGGGTCGCCTTGCGCCTCAATGAAGACCAACTGATTCGTCAGGTGATTCAGGGCGGCGGCAACATGCCCGCCTACGGAAAAAACCTGAGTCCAGCGGAAACCACGGCGCTGGTTGCATTCCTCAAGACGTTGCATCCGGTTCAACAGGCGCCAGCCCACGATGCCTCCCGCGCCGTCGCCCTAGGGGCGGGTGAGGCCACGCCGCGCCCGTGAACCTGGATCTGCCCATGTCCGACATCCACGCCCATTTCCATTCGTCGGGTCTTTCACTGCCGGTTACAGTGGCTCTGGCTCTGGTGGCGTCGGTCTACTTGTACGGATGGTTTCGCCTTCGAAGGGATTCTCCAACCCTGCTTCCACCCTGGCGGCTGGTCGCTTTTATGGGTGGCCTATTTTTCTTTTGGAGTGTTGTCGCTTCTCCCCTGGCGATGCTCGATCATGACTTGCTCACCGTCCACATGATCAATCACCTCGTGCTGATGGCGGTAGGCGCTCCCTTAGTGTTAGCCGGAGCCCCGTTCCTGCTGCTGTCGCACCCGTTTCCAACAGAATTGGACAACGCCGTTCAGAATTCAGTCCGCAGCAGCGCGCCCGCCCAACGACTCGCGCGCCTGATCAAGCATCCAATATTCTGCTGGCTCTGCGCCACCGCAACCGTGATCGGATGGCATCTTCCCGCCGTGTTCCGGTTGGCGATGCGCTCCCCCTGGTGGCATCACGCAGAATACGCATCCTTTATGTTGGCCGGCATTCTGTTCTGGTGGCCTGTCGTACAGCCCATGTCGACGGGGAGCGAACGGCCCAGTTGGTCCACGCCTCTGTATCTCTTTCTTGCCACCTTGCCCTGCGACATTCTTTCCGCATTCCTCGTATTCTGCGGCCGAATTGTTTACCCGTCGTATCTGTCCGCGCCCCGGCTCTTCAATCTTTCCCCCATGCAAGATCAGCAGTGCGCCGGCGCGCTCATGTGGGTGTTTGTGACTTTTGCCTACTTACTCCCCGCCATTGTAATAACCCTACGGATTCTCTCGCCCCAGCCCACGCCTTCACAGCTGTCCGGCGAACGTCAGCCTGGAGCCCTGTTGCACCATGCCCGCTGAATTCAATGCGCGCTGTATTCAATCTGCCGCCGCCAGCGCAGCTTCCTTTTTCTTGCCTTCGCCGAACTCTCCGCTCTGCTGCATTAACTTGGTCACGATCCCCGTCCATCCGGTTTGGTGGCTCGCTCCCAGTCCCGCTCCAGTGTCGCCGTGGAAGTACTCGTAGAACAGCACCAGGTCCCGCCAGTGGGGATCAGTCTGGAATTTCTGCAAATCCCCATTCACCGGGCGCCGGCCCAATCCGTCCCGCAAAAATATGCTGGTCATCCGCCGTGACAACTCCCCGGCCACCTCCCACAGCGTCATCAGCTTTCCCGATCCGGTGGGAAACTCAACCTTGAAGTCATCGCCAAGATATCGATGGAACTTCTGCAGCGATTCGACCAGCAAGTAGTTCACCGGAAACCAGATCGGTCCTCGCCAATTGGAGTTGCCGCCGAACAGTCCCGTCAAAGACTCACCGGGCTCATAGTCGACGCGGTGCTCCATATCCTGCACCGAGAGCCTGTAGGGATGGTCGCGGTGGAACCGTGACAGCGCCCGAATGCCGTACGGTGAGAGAAATTCGCGCTCCTCCAACATAAACTTCAGAATACTGCGCAGTTTCTCCGGGTCCGCGATCGCGAGTAGTCTGCGTTCCTCCATACCCTGGCTGCGCATGCAAGCCAGGTTTTTGGTCAGATCGGGCCGGTTGTCGACGAACCATTCCAGGCGCCGTTTGAAATCGGGGAACCTGTCGAGAATTTCCGGTTCCAGCGTTTCCACTGCGAACAGCGGGATCAACCCCACCATGGAGCGGATTTTGATGGGGAACTGGCTGCCGTCGGTCAGTTTGAGCACGTCGTAAAAGAAGCCGTCCTCCTCATTCCACAGTCCCATGCTGTCGTCGCCGCGGTGGCTGATCGCATTCGCGATATAGATAAAATGCTCCCAGAATTTGCTGGCCACGTCCTCGTAGCTGGGATCCTCGACCGCCAGTTGCAGAGAGATCGCCAACAGGTTCAGCGTGTACATGGCCATCCAGCTGGTGCCGTCGGATTGCTCGATGAATCCGCCCGTGGGCAGCGGCGCGCTGCGGTCGAACACCCCGATATTGTCCAGGCCGAGGAAGCCGCCCTGGAAAATGTTCATCCCATCCTGGTCTTTGCGGTTCACCCACCAGGTGAAATTCAACAACAACTTGTGGAAGATACGCACCAGGAACGTGCGATCGCCCTTGCCCGTGCGCTTCTTGTCGATCTTGTACACCCGCCACGCCGCCCAGGCATGCACCGGGGGATTCACCTCGCCAAACCCCCATTCATACGCCGGAATCTGCCCGTTGGGGTGCATGTACCATTCGCGCAGCATCAACGTAAGCTGCTCCTTGGCAAAGTCCGGATCCACCAGCGCCAGGGCAATGCAGTGAAATGCCAAGTCCCAAGCCGCATACCACGGGTATTCCCACTTGTCGGGCATCGAGATCACGTCCGCGTTATACAGGTGGGTCCACTCGTGATTGCGGCCCTTGCGGCGCTCTCGAGGCGGAGGCGGATTGACAGGGTCGCCCTCCAGCCAGTCTTTGATGATGTAGTGATAAAACTGCTTCGACCACAACATGCCGGCGAAGCCCTGGCGCATCACGTTCTGTGCGTCCGCCGAGAGATCTTGCGGAATCACCGTGGCATAAAACTCGTCGGCTTCCCGCCGCCGCAGCGCCACCGTCTCCTCGAAGCCGGCAAACGCGCTCCGCTCCTTGAAATCGGAGTCGGCCAACCGCAAGCGGACAACCACGGTCTCGCCCGCGCCCACCGTCAGTTTGTAGTGCGCCGCCGCCTTTGTGCCCCTGTGCACCGGATTCACCGCCGCATGGGCCCCGTGCACGATGTAGTCGTTAATGCTGTCTTTCACGAAAGGCGTGCGGTTCGCGCCTCCAAAACACCGTTGCGTATTGGTCTCGTTCTCCGTGAACAGCAATTCCGGCGACCCTTCACAATGCAGCCACCGGTTCCCTGGCTGATTGTGATTCAGCTCAATCACCGGATTCGGCGCAAGACATGCCTCATGCAGTTCCGGCCGCCGCGTGGAGTATCCCCACGACCACGTATTGCGGAACCACACCGTTGGCAGCAGGCGAAGATTGGCCGCTTCCGGCCCCCGGTTCGCCACCGTGATCTTGATCAGAATGTCCTCGGTGTCCGCCTTGGCATACTCCACGAACACGTCGAAGTAACGGTCGTCGTTGAATACGCCCGTGTCCATCAACTCGAATTCCGTCTGGTTCTTGCCGCGCCGCCGGTTTTCTTCCACCAGTTGATCGTAAGGAAACTCCGCCTGCGGATATTTGTAGAGGTACTTCATGTAGGAGTGGGTAGGCGTCGAGTCGATGTAGAAGTAGTATTCCTTAACGTCCTCGCCGTGATTGCCCTCCTGCCCCGT